>Ga0255338_1001477_pt1 | contig 44188 bp, 34 predicted proteins | sample MeOH1_35cm_T4_19_FD_203715 | JGI IMG/M metagenome (GOLD analysis project Ga0255338, IMG submission 203715) | Sandy soil microbial communities from University of British Columbia, Vancouver, Canada - MeOH1_35cm_T4_195 | ecosystem: Engineered > Artificial ecosystem > Sand microcosm > Unclassified ... | reverse complement strand
CAGCACCGCCGTGGTCGACGATCTCACCGTCAGCGCCGCCGTCTCCGGCTCCGTCGGCCTCATCAAATCCGGCACCGGCACCCTCGTCCTCTCCGGCGCCAACACCTACACCGGCCTCACCCAGGTCACCGCCGGCGTGCTCAACATCCGCAACTCCTCCGCTCTCGGCACCACCGACGCCGGCACCACCGTCACATCCGGCGAGGAACTCCAGCTGCAAGGCGGCATCGCCGTCGGCGCCGAGGCCCTTTCGATCACCGGCGCGGGCGTCAGCACCACCGGCGCCCTCCACAGTATCTCGGGCGACAATTCCTTCGCCGGCCTCGTCACCCTCACCGGCGCCAGCCGCATCACCACCGACGCCGACAGTCTCACCCTCACTGGTGGCATCTCCGCCGCCAATCAGGCCCTCACGGTGGCTGGTGCCGGCGACACCTCGATCTCCGGCACGATCAACCTGGGCACCGGTGCCCTGACCAAGCTCGACAGCAGCACGCTCACCCTCGCTGGCACCAATTCCTCCACCGGCGCCACCACCATCGGCGCCTCCGGCGGCAGCACCGCCGGCACCCTGCGGCTCGCCGCCGACAACGGCCTGGCCAGCGGCACGCTCACTCTCTACTCCGGCACGCTCGATCTCGACGGCTACAGCGACGCCATCGGCGCCCTCACCCTCGGCGGCGGCGCGGCCGGCACCACCGCGACGGTCACCACCGGCGTCGGCACGCTCACCCTTGGCGGCACGGTGACCTACTCCGCCACCAACAATGCCAATGGCGCATCCCTCTCCGGCAATCTCGACCTCGGCGGAGCCAACCGCACCTTCACCATCGGCAACAGCACGGCGGTCGTCGACGACGTCACCGTCAGCGCCGACATCGCCGGCTCCGCCGGTCTCATCAAGGCGGGCACCGGCACTCTCGTCCTCTCCGGCGCCAACACCTACACCGGCCTCACCCAGGTCACCGCCGGCGTGCTCAACATCCGCAACTCCTCCGCCCTCGGCACCACCGACGCCGGCACCACTGTCACCACCGGCGAAGAACTCCAGTTGCAAGGCGGCATCGCCGTCGGCGCCGAGGCCCTCTCGATCACCGGCACCGGCGTCAGCACCACCGGCGCCCTCCGCAACATCTCCGGCGACAACTCCTTCGCCGGCCTCGTCACCCTCACCGGCGCGGCCCGCATCACTTCCGACGCCGACAGCCTGTCCCTCACCGGCGGAGTCTCCGCCGCCAATCTCGCGCTCACCGTGGCCGGCGCGGGCGACACCTCGATCTCCGGCACGATCAACCTCGGCACCGGTGCCCTGATCAAACTCGACAGCAGCACGCTCACCCTCTCCGGCACCAACTCCTCCACCGGCGCCACCACCATCGGCGCCTCCGGCGGCAGCACCACCGGCACCCTGCGGCTCGCCGCCGACAACGCCCTGGCCAGCGGCACGCTCACCCTCTACTCCGGCACACTCGATCTCGACGGCTACAACGACACCATCGGCGCCCTCACCCTCGGCGGCGGCGCGGCCGGCACCACCGCGACGGTCACCACCGGCGCCGGCACGCTGACGCTCGGGAGCAATGTGACCTACTCCGCCACCAACAATGCCGACGGCGCGTCCTTCTCCGGCCACCTCGACCTCGGCGGCGCCAACCGCACCTTCAACATCGGCAACAGCACCGCCGCAGCAGACGACCTCACGATCAGCGCCGTCATTTCCGGCGCCGCCGGCTTTAGCAAGATCACCAGCAGCGGCACGCTCGTTCTCTCCGGGGCCAACACCTACACCGGCGCCACCACCGTCAGCAACGGCGTGCTCAACCTCCGCAACTCCGCCGCCCTCGGCACCACCGGCGCCGGCACCACCGTCGCTTCCGGCGCCGCCCTCCAACTCCAGGACGGTATCGCCGTCGGCGCCGAGACTCTCTCCATCGCCGGCACCGGCGTCAGCACCACCGGCGCCCTCCGCAATATTTCCGGCGACAACTCCTTCGCCGGCGCCATCACCCTCACCAACAACACCCAGTTCAACTCCGACGCCGGCAGCCTGACGCTTTCCGGCGGAGTCACGGGCACCAACCGCACCCTCACGCTCGACGGTGCGGGTAATTTTTCGATCAGCGACATCACCACCGGCACCGGCTCCCTGATCAAAAACGGCAGTGGCACCGCCACGCTGACCGGCACCAGCACCTACAGCGGCGCCACCACCGTCAATGTCGGCACGGTGGCGCTCGGTGCCTCCGAAGTCATCTCCAATTCCTCCGCGCTTACCGTGGCCGCCGGCGCCACCTTCGACCTCAACGGCCAGACCGAGACCGTCGCCTCCCTCGCCGGCGCCGGCACCGTCGACCTTGGCAGCGGCTCGCTCATCACCGCCGGCAATGCCTCCACCGCCTTCTCCGGCGTCATCGATGGCACAGGCTCCCTGACCAAGCAGGGCACCGGCATCCTCACCCTCTCCGGCGCCAACACCTATACCGGCGCCACCAACGTCGACGCCGGCACGCTCCGCCTCGGCGCCGCCAACGTCATTTCCGACTCCTCCGCCGTCACCGTAGCCACCGGCGCCACCTTCGACCTCAACGACCAGACCGAGACTGTCGCCTCCCTCGCCGGCGCCGGCACCGTCGACCTCGGCAGCGGCGCGCTCACCACCGCCGGCAACGCCTCCACCCTGCTTTCCGGCGCGATCATCGGCACCGGCTCATTGACCAAGGACGGCACCGGCACCCTCACCCTTTCCGGCGCCAACACCTATACCGGCGCCACCAACGTCAGCAGCGGCACGCTTCTCCTCGGCGCCTCCAACATCATCTCAAATTCCTCCGCCGTCACCGTTTCCGCCGGCGCCACCCTCGACCTCAACGGCCAGACCGAGACCATCGCTTCCCTCGCCGGCGCCGGCGCCGTCAGTTTCGGCTCCGGCACGCTGGTCTCCGCCGGCAATGCCTCCACCACCTTCTCCGGCACTTTCGCCGGCCCGGGCACTTTCACCAAACAGGGCACTGGCGTCCTCACCCTCGACACGGACCTCACCTTCGCCGGCACGTTCAACCTCGCCGGCGGCACGTTGCGGCTCTTGGACATGACCCTGAACCTCGACACCCTCAACCTCACGGGCAACTCCACCATCGATTTCGGCGGATCGGCCTCGCAGCTCATCGTCACCAACCTGAATCTCAACGGCTTCACCCTGAGCATCACCAGCTGGACGAACGCCGTGGATTATTTCTTCGCGCAAAACTGGACCGGGGCGGTGACCGACACCCGCGGCGCGGCCCCGATGAATCAGGTTACTTTCAACGGCTTCACCGCCGCCGACACCCAGTGGCAGGGCTACGACGACCAGGTGACTCCCGTGCCCGAGCCGTCCACCTACGGCGCGATGCTCCTCGGGTTGCTCACGGCCTTCTTCCTCTGGCGCCGCCGCCCCCGCGCCTAGTATTACTCTGTTACGTTGTGGACATAACAAGAGGGTGGGCCGGCAGGTCCCTCTGCCGGCAGGGACCACGCGAGGTGCGAGCGTTACCCGAAGCGGGCACAGGGACGTGCCCGCCCACCAGAAGACCGACCTAACAGAGTAATACTAATGCGTCTGCCCGCCGCCGGACTTCACGTCCCGGCGCGTCAGGAGGGCCGCGGCGATCGCCACGCCAATGCCCTCGACCATCGCCTCCAGCGGCAGGCTCGGTTGCCCTTTCTTGGCCTGCTCTGGCAAAAACGGCACATGGATGAAACCACCGCGCACCGCGCGTTTCGTGCGCAATGCGTGCATCAGCCCGTAAAAAACGTGATTGCAGACAAACGTGCCCGCCGTCTGCGACACACTGGCCGGAATGTCATGCTGCCGCAGCGCCGCGACGATCGCCTTGATGGGCAGCGTGGACCAATAAGCCGCCGGGCCGCCGCGCACGATGGGCCGGTCCACGGGCTGCCGCCCCGCGTTATCCGCGATGCGCGCATCGTCGACATTGATCGCCACGCGCTCCGGCGTGATGTCCGCCCGCCCGCCCGCCTGTCCCACGCAGATGACCAGCACCGGCTTGGTCGCGCGTATCTGCTTCTTCAGCTCAACGATCGCCGCACCGAACACACAAGGCAGCAGCGCGCCGACGACACGGTGTCCGCCGACGACGCGCCCATGCCAGTGCCGCGCGATCTCCTGCGACGGATTGACCTCCTCGCCGCCGAACGGCTCGAACCCGGTCAGCAGAACGGTTTTCATATTCTTGGCCACTGATCACTGATGAGCCCGGATTGGGAATGAATCAACTCCCGCGTGTCACCTGCGTGCAGGCAGTTCACTATTTCCCGTCAATCCGTCTCAGCCAACTCCGCACTGAGTAAAGATCCTCGGGGCAAGCCCCGAGGCATTGGCCAAGACAACCCGCGGGCGGAGTCGCCCGCGCTCCAGTGTTTCGTCCTGGAGTCACGGCGCCTGCCAGCCATAGGCCCGGCGTAGGCTGGACCTCGCCGTGGAATCCCAAGCCGAAGCTTGCTTCGGGGCATTGGACCCACCGTCAGTCAACTGAAGCTCTGCCCCTTTTGCGGTGCTGTTTTGGGTAGCGCCGACGCTGATGCCTCCATCGTAGTTGAAAGGCAGCTCGAGCAGATCCCAAACTTCCTTTTGCACGGCATCGCTGGTGATCGGATTGACCGTGTTGGAATGCACTCAGGCCCGCCTCGCCTCACGGAGGGGCTCATTTCGGCCTGGTAAACGGGTCAACTGAAATAGCCTTTGCTGGCGGACCGGGCCGTTTCCTTAGTCGCCGCGGTCGGGCCTTCCGGGGTCCGACAATACGTAAACGTATTATCGCCTCCACGCCTCCTCCACGCCCCACGCTCTCGAATGGTTCGTTTCCACGACACCCCGGCTATGCGCCTGCGCCGCGCCTACCTCGCCATGCACCGGCGCTTCAACACCCACTTCGCCTCCCGCGGGGTCACGGCGGATCAATTCGTGCTGCTCTCCTTGCTCGATGAGCTTGGTCCCTGCTCCCAGCGCGAGTTGGTGGACCATGGGTTCTCCGATCCCAACACCATCGGGGCCATGCTGCGCCGACTGGAGCGCGCGCCCCGCCATTTCGTCCGGCGCCGCCAGCATCCGCAGGATGGCCGCGCCCTCGAGGTCGAGCTCACGCCGGCCGGCCGCAAGGCCTGCGCGCAACTCGCCCGGGAATCATCCGCCCTCCACGGACATCTCTTCAACGCCATCCCGTCGGAAGCCCGCGCCGGTTTTCACGACTGCCTGCTCGCCGTCGCCCACGCCATGCAGTCCCCCCGGCCATGAGCGAAACCGGCTTCATCTCCGTGCCGGGCAACCGGAAACTGCACTGGTCGCGCACCGGAGCGGCGGGCGACCACACCCTCGTCTTCGTCCACGCCCTCGGCTGCGATTTGCACCTGTGGCAGCTCGTGGGTGATTCCCTTCCCGACCGGTATCAACACCTCGCCTACGACCTGCGTGGACACGGTCTTTCGGAAAGCGGCCCCGCCGAATCGACCCTCGACGACCACGTGGCCGATCTCGTGAACCTGCTCGACCGGCTCGGCCTCGTCACGGCCACCCTGATCGGCATTTCCGTCGGCGGACTGATCGCGTTGGCCGCGGCCCGCCGCCATCCCGGACGCGTCCGCCGGCTGGTGCTCTGCTGCACCGGCGCACGCATCGGCACCCGCGAGGGCTGGACGGATCGCATCGCCGCGGTGCAAACCCGCGGGCTGGAATCCATGGCCGACAGCATTCTGCCGCGCTGGTTTGCGCCGGATTTCGCCACCCGCCAACCCGCCGCCTATGCGGCCGCCCGCGCCGGACTGATCCGCACCCCGGCGACGGGCTATGTCGCGCTGTGCGCCGCCTTGCGCGACGCCGACCTGGGCGCCGAGCTCGTCCACATCACCACGCCCGCGCTCGTTCTCAGCGGCGAACTCGACGTCGCCGCTCCTCCCGCCCTCGGCCGTGCGCTGGCCGCCGGCCTGCCCCGGGCCCGATTCATCCAGCTCCCAGGAGTCGCCCATCTCCCACCCATCGAACAACCGGCCGGACTCGCCGCCACCATCGGTCGCTTCCTTTCCTCCCCATCATGAAAAAAGGCACCCCCCGCGCCGCCAAAACCGCGCGCTACACCCGCGGCCTGAAAATCCGCCGCCGCGTCCTCGGCGGCGCCCACGTCGACCGCGCGACCGCCGCGCAGACCGGTTTCGACGCCGACTTCCAGACCTTCATCACCGAAACCGCCTGGGGCTCCGTCTGGGCCCGGCCCGGACTCGACCTGCGCACGCGCCACCTGATCACCATCGCCCTGCTCGCCGGGTTGGGTCGCGAGCACGAATTGCAGCTCCACCTGCGCAACATCGCCCGCACCGGCACCAGCGCCGCCGACGTCCGCGAGGCTCTCCTCCATGTCGCCGTCTACGCCGGCATCCCGGCCGCCAACGCGGCGGTCGCTCTCGCCAAACAGACTTTCCACGCAGCCACCACCCCCACCCAAAAAACCCAAAGCCCATGACTGAAGCTGCGCCCGCCCTCACGCCGATGGACTGGACCGTCCATCCGCCCTACCTGCACGCGCCCTACAACTCCACGGTCAAGCGCGCGCCGCGTCTCCCGCTGGTCCCCCGGCCGGAGACCTTGTCCGAGTTCACCGGTCCGGTCTACGGCGAGGACCGCATCAGTCCGCTCGACCACGACCTGACCAAGAACGCCGTCCGCAATGCCGAGCCCCTCGGCGAGCGCATCATCGTCACCGGCCGCGTCACCGACGACGCCGGCCGCCCCGTGCGCCGCACCCTCGTCGAGGTCTGGCAGGCCAACGCCGCCGGCCGCTACGTCCACAAGCTCGACCAGCACGATGCGCCCATCGATCCCAACTTCACCGGCGCCGGCCGCATTCTCACCAACGACCGCGGCGAGTATCGCTTCATCTCCATCCGCCCCGGCGCCTATCCCTGGCGCAACCACGCCAACGCCTGGCGCCCGCCGCACATCCACTTCTCCCTTTTCGGCGACGGCTTCCTCTCCCGCCTCGTCACGCAGATGTATTTTCCCGGCGACCCGCTGCTCGCCCTCGACCCGATCTACAACGGCATCCCCGACGAGAAAGGCCGCCAGCGCCTCATCTCCGCCTACGACCACGGCGTCACCCAGCCCGGGTTCGGACTCGGCTATCGCTTCGACATCGTCCTCTGCGGCGCCCGCATGACTCCCTTCGAAAACCGCCCCGCCTGACTCCCATGGCCACCTCCCTGCAAACTCCCTCCCAAACCGTCGGCCCGTTCTTCCACTACGGTCTGGTCTTCGGCGGTGAAAACCTCCTTGTCCGCGATGGCACACGCGGCCGGCGCATCATCGTCACCGGCCGGGTCTTCGATGGCGACAGCGCCGCCGTGCCCGACGCCATGCTCGAGATCTGGCAGGCCGATGCCGCCGGCATCTACGATCACCCGTCCGATCCCCGCCGCGGCCAGGCCGACCGCCACTTCACCGGCTTCGGCCGCAGCCCGACCAATTTCACCGGCAACTGCTACCGCTTCGAGACCGTGAAGCCCGGCGCCGTCCCCGGCCCCAAGGGCGTGCCGCAGGCGCCGCATCTGGCGGTGCGGATTTTTTCCCGCGGCCTGCTCACGCACCTCAGCACCCGCTGCTACTTCGCGGACGAGACGGCCGCCAACAACGCCGACCCGGTGTTCGCCCGCCTCGATCCCGCGCGCCGCGCCACTCTGCTGGCCCGGCCGGAAGACGCGATCGCGGGCGCCCCGCCCTGCTACCGCTTCGACATCCACCTGCAAGGCCCCGGCGAGACCCTCTTCTTCCAACCATGAACCCCAGCCGTCTCTTCGTCGCACCCTATGAAGACGCCGCCGTCGCGGCGCTCTTCTCCGACGCCGCCTGGATCAAGGCCATGGTCCGGACCGAGACCACCCTCGCCCAGGCCCAGGCGAAAATCGGCCTGATTCCCCCGGAAACCGCAGCCGCCATCACCGCCCGCGCCGAAACTTTTTCGCCCGACCTCGCGCGTCTGCATGCCGCCACCGCCCGCGACGGCTTTCCCATCATCGAACTGATCGCCCAACTGAAGACCCACGTCGGCCCTGACGCGGCAAAATGGATCCACTGGGGCGCGACTACCCAGGACGTGATGGACAACGCCCTCGTCGCCCAGATCTCGGGCGCATTCCAGTTCATCGAGCAATCCCTGGTGCGGACCACGCAGGCCCTGACCACCCTGGCCAAGCAGCACCGTGCAACCCTGATGGTGGGGCGCACCCACCTGCAACCGGCCCTGCCCATCACCTTCGGCCTGCAAGCCGCCGCGTGGCTCGCGCCGCTGCTCCGACACCGCCGGCGGCTCGCCGAACTGCGCCCGCGCCTCCAAGTTCTCCAATGCGGCGGCGCCGCGGGCACGCTCGCCTCGCTCGGTCATCAAGGGCCCGCGCTCGCCCGCGCGTGGGCCGCGGCGCTCGGCGTCGGCGTGCCGCCCATGCCGTGGCACGCGCAACGCGATTCCATTCTGGAAACCGCCCACTGGCTCGGGCTCGTGGGTGGCAGCCTCGCGAAATTCGCGCAGGACGTCCTCCTGCTCACGCAGGCCGAGATCGCCGAACTGCAGGAATCCGCCGACGGCACCGGCGGCGGATCCAGCGCGATGCCGCAAAAACGCAACCCGACCTCCAGCGAGACCATCCTCGTCGCCGTCCGCAGCGCCGCCGCGCATCTCACGGCCTTGCAATCCTCCCCGCCGCCCGAACTCCAGCGCGGCACCCAGACCGCCCAGCTCGAACTCATCCACCTGCCGCGATTGCTGGCCCTCACCGGCGGCGCCCTCCTCGCGTCCGACCGGCTCGCCCACCAATTGGTCGTCTATCCGGCGCGCATGCAGGCGAATCTCGCCGCGACGCACGGCACGCTGCTGGCCGAGGCCGCCACCCTCGCCTTGTCGGCGCACCTCGATCCAACCGATGCCCGCGCCCTCGTGCGCGAAGCCTGCGCCGCCGCCGTCACCGAAAAAAGGCATCTCGTGGACATCCTCCGCGAACGCGTCACCGCTCCGGTCGGCTGGGGCGAACTCCGCAACGAAACCCACCAGCTCGGCTCCACCGACTCCTTCATCGACGCCGTGCTCGCCGCGGCCGCCGTGTCATAAGCCCCATTCTCCCAATCCATTTGAACCACCAAGACACAAAGCCACGGAGAGCAAACTCCGGCATCTCCAGCTTTTCCGTCCTCTGTGCCTCCGTGCCTTTGTGGTGAATCCTTTCTCATGAACAACGTCGTCATTGTCAGCGCCCTCCGCACTCCCATCGGCCGCCTCCGCGGCGCGCTGGCCTCCGTGCGTCCCGATGATCTGGCCGGACTCGTGATCCGCGCCGCCGTGGAGCGCGCCGGCGTCGCGCCCGACGCCATCGAAGAGGTCTACTTCGGTTGCGCCAACCAAGCCGGGGAGGACAACCGCAACGTCGCCCGCATGGGCGCGCTGCTCGCCGGACTCCCGCAGTCCACCGCGGGCGTCACGCTCAACCGCCTTTGCGCGAGCGGACTCGCCGCGATCAACCAGGCCGCCCGCGCCATCCGCTGCGGCGAGGCCGAGGTGCTCGTCGCCGGCGGCGTCGAGAGCATGACGCGCGCGCCTTACAGCGTGCCGCGCAACCCGCCCGCGATGGGAAATTTAACCGCCTGGGACACCGCCCTCGGCTGGCGTTATCCGAACCCGCGGATGCAGGAACTCTTCCCGCTCGAGCAGATGGGCGAGACCGCCGAGAACATCCACGAACAGAGCCAGGCCGGCAGGATCGCCGGCGGCGAAATCACCCGTATCGAGCAGGATCGCTTTGCCCTGCAAAGCCACCTGCGCGCCGTGGCCGCGCTGAATGCCGGCGCCTTCGCCGGCGAGATCGTCCCCGTGCCGGTGCCGCAGCCCAAGGGCGATCCCGTCGTCTTTGCCGTCGATGAGCTCGCCTTCGCGAAAAAGAACGACGCCGGCAACTACGAGCTTACGACCAGCATGGAGAAACTCTCCAAGCTGAATTCCGCCTTCCGCAAAGGCGGCACGGTCACCGCCGGCAATTCCAGCTCGCTCAACGACGGCGCCAGCGCGCTCGTGCTCATGTCCGAAAAGCGCGCCGCCACCCTCGGCCTCAAGCCGCTCGCCCGCTGGGTCGGTTCGGCCGCGGCCGGCGTCGACCCGCGCCTGATGGGCCTCGGACCGGTCGCCGCCGTCCGCCGCCTGCTCGCCCGTCCCGGTCTCACCGGCCTCACCGTGGCCGATCTCGGGCTGATCGAATTGAACGAGGCTTTCGCCGTCCAGGCGCTCGCCGTTATCCGGGAACTCGGACTGGACGAGGAGAAGACCAACATCCATGGCGGCGCCATCGCGCTCGGCCACCCGCTCGGCTGCTCCGGTGCACGCATCACGACCACCCTCATCCACGCCCTGCGCCGCAGCGGCGCCCGCTACGGCCTCGCCACGCTCTGCGTCGGCGTCGGCCAGGGCGAGGCCGCGCTGTTCGAGGCCTTGTGATGCATCTCGATCGCGCCTCTCGCCTCCGTAGCACGGGTCTCCCGAGCCGTGATCCCATTCCTCACGGGTCGGGAGACCCGTGCCACCTTCCCTCCCCCATTCCCGACCGTCCTTCATGAAGCAAGTCCCGATCATCACCGCGGCCGAGGCCGCGGCCCTCGTGCCCGCCGGCGCCGTGCTCATGGCCGGCGGTTTCGGCATGACGGGCAACCCCGTCCATCTGCTCCACGCGCTCGCCGAACGCGGCACCAAGGGCCTCACCTTCATCGGCAACAACGTCGGCGAACCCGGCCTCGGCGGCGGCCGCCTGCTCCGCAACGGCCAGATCAAGAAGGCCGTCGGCTCCTTCTTCACGAGCAACCCCGAGGCCGTCGCCGCCGCCCAGAACGGCGCCATCGAATTCCAGCTCCTCCCGCAGGGCACGCTCGCCGAGGCCATCCGCGCCGGCGGCGCGGGCCTCGGGGGCTTCTTCACCCCGACCTCCGCCGGCACGCCCATCGCACAGGGTTGCGAGACGCGCGTGCTCAACGGCGGCGAACAGGTCTTCGTTCCCGGGCTGCGCGCGAACGTCGCCTTTCTCCGCGCCTGGCGCGCAGACACCGCCGGCAACCTCGTCTACCGGATGACCGAGCAGAACTTCAACCGTGCCATCGCCACCGCCGCCGACCTCGTTATCGCCGAGGCCGAGCACATCGTGCCCGTCGGCGAACTCGCCCCCGAGTCCATCCACACGCCCGGGTGCTACGTCGACCGTCTCGTGCAGGCGCACACCACGCCCGAAGAGTTGGGTTCCTCCGCCTCCGTCAGCGCCAGCGCGAAGAAGGTCGATGCCGCCCGCGCCGCGATGGCGAAGCGCGCCCTCGCCGAACTCAGGCGCGGCGATGTGGTGAACCTCGGCATCGGCATCCCCACGCTCGTCGCCGACCTCATCACGCCGGAACACGGCATCATTCTCCACACCGAGAACGGCATGCTCGGCGTCGGCCCCGCTCCCGCTGACGGCGGCGGCGCGATGGATTATCCGGTCAACGCGGGCAAGATCCCCGTCACCGCGCTGCCGGGCGCGAGCTACTTCGACAGCGCCGATTCCTTCGCGATGATCCGCGGCGGCCACGTCGACGTCGCCATCATGGGCGGCCTGCAGGTCGATGCCGCCGCCAACCTCGCCAACTGGGCCGTGCCGGGCAAACCCCTGCTCGGCGTCGGAGGCGCCATGGACCTCGCCAGCGGCGCCAAGCGCCTGATCATCACCATGAATCACACGGAGAACGACGGCCGCCCGAAGATCGTGCCCGCCTGCACCCTGCCGCTCACCGCCATCGGCGCCGTGGATTTGGTCATCACCGATCTCGCCGTCTTCGACTTCACCGGCGGCGCGATTCGCCTCATCGAACTCATGCCCGGCGCCACCCTCGAGACCGTCCGCGCCAGGACCACCGCCCCCTTCGTCAACGCCCTGCCCTGATGCATCCCACCATCAACACCGGCATCGCCGGAAACCCTTCCAAGGCAGATTGGCCACAAAAGGCGCAAAATGCACAAAAACAATCCCGGCAAATTTTGCGACTTCTGCGCCTTTTGTGGCCCTTTCTTCCGGTGCTTGGTCCATCAGCACGCCCGCAATACTTCGCGGTTTTTCGCGGTTAAATAACCCTCCACGCCCAATCCATGCGCACCCAGATCGGTATCATCGGCGCCGGCCCCGCCGGTCTCCTCCTTTCCCACCTCCTCCACCTCGAGGGCATCGAATCCGTCATCCTCGAAAGCCGCAGCCGCGAGGAGATCGAATCCACCGTCCGTGCCGGCGTGCTCGAACAGGGCACCGTCGACCTGCTGAAGGCCACCGGCGTCGGCGACCGCATGTTGCGCGAGGGCGCGGTGCACGAGGGCATCTACCTCCGTTTCAACGGCCACACCCACCGCATCAACTTCGCCGAACTCACCGGCGGCCGCGTCATCACCGTCTACGCCCAACACGAGGTCATCAAGGATCTCGTCAAGGCCCGGCTCGACGCCGGCGGCCGGATTTTGTTCGGCGTGAAAGACGTGTCCGTGCACGACATCGATTCCGACGCGCCAAAGATCCGCTGCACGCACGACGACGCCGGCACGGAGATCGACTGCGACTTCATCGCCGGCTGCGACGGCTTCCACGGCATCTGCCGCCCCGCGTTCCCCGCCGGCCGGCGCCGAGATTACTCCCACGTCTATCCTCTCGGCTGGTTCGGCATCCTCGTCGAGGCTCCGCCGTCGTCCGCCGAACTCATCTACGCCTACCACGAAAAAGGCTTCGCCCTCGTCAGCACCCGCTCGCCCACCCTGCAGCGCATGTATCTGCAGTGCGACCCGAAGGACGACGTCAAGCACTGGTCCGACGACCGCATCTGGAGCGAGCTGCACGCCCGGCTCGAAACGCACGACGGCTGGAAGCCGAAGATGGGGAAGATCGTCCAGAAAAACATCGTCGGCATGCGCAGCTTCGTCGCCGAGCCGATGCAGCACGGCCGCCTCTTTCTCGCCGGCGACGCCGCCCACATCGTGCCGCCCACCGGCGCGAAGGGTCTCAATCTCGCCGCCGCCGACGTCCGCGTGTTCTCGCGCGGCCTCGTGGAGTTTTACCGCACCGGCCGCACCGCGCTGCTCGACGGGTATTCCGCCACCGCCCTGCGCCGCGTCTGGCGCGCGGAGCATTTCTCGTGGTGGATGACCTCCATGCTGCACCATTTCCCGGAGGCCGACGCCTTCCAGCAGCGCCTCCAGCTTTCCCAGCTGGACTACGTCACCAGCTCCCCCGCCGCCGCGAAGTCCCTCGCCGAAAACTACGTCGGCCTGCCGCTGGACTGAATCTTCCCCCGCCCCATGCAATTGAACCCGATTCTCTAATGAAATCGTCGAAACCCAAAGGTTGTAGGGCGGGGTCGCCTGACCCCGCCTCACTCGCGCAGACAGGCGGGATCAGCGATCCCGCCCTACAACATCCGACTCTCAAGAAACAGCAACTTGTAGGGGCGTCCCTTGTGGACGCCCGCGGGCGGCGTCAAGCGCCGCCCCTACAAGAAACAACCCTGTTTCTTCCTGTCCGGAGCAAAACGCGTTTTGCAGTTTGGGCTGCATGACCCCGGCTGAGCCCTCCCAACCCACCCGCCCCATGCAATCCACGCAAACGAAGACCACCGGCTGGCAAAGCTACCACACGATCTGGACCGTCCTGTTCCTCGGCTGGGTCGTCTCCTACATCGACCGCACCCTCACCGGCCCGGTGATCACCTGGATGATCGACCACAAGGTTTCGTTCATGCAGGGCGTCCAGAATCCGCACGCCTTCGGCGGCCTGATCGGGAGCCTGTTCTTCGCCGGCTACATGCTTACGCAGTTTCCCGGCGGCTACTTCGGCGACAAATACGGCCACCGCATTGTCGTTCTCATCAGCATATTCTGGGCGGCGACCACTACCCTGCTCACCGGCCTGGTCGGCGGGCTGCTCGCCTTCGTGGCGCTCCGCGTTCTGACCGGACTCGGGGAAGGCGCCTTCTATTCCAACGACCGCACCATCATCGCCCGGGTGACGCCGCCGGAAAAGATGGGGCTCGGCATGGGCATGGTCATCAGCGGCCTCACGCTCGGCCTCACCATCGCGATTCTCGCCACGCCGCCGGTGATCCGGTGGGCGCAGCCGTTCATGGGCGACGACGCCTGGCGCATGCCCTTCCTGCTGATGAGCGTGCCCACCTTCATCGTCGGTCTCGTGATGGCGCGGCTCCTGCGCTCCGCCGCGCGGCCAGACGAGCGCCTCGGCACCGCCCTGCGCGGGCTGATCGGCTACTCGACGGTCTTCTTTGTCGCCATCATGGCGATCTACCTGCTCGCCCGGTGGCTGGCGATCCCCCCCGGCTACACCGGCCTGATCCTCGCCGGGCTCGCCCTCGCGCTCCTGGTCTTCATCTACCGGAAAAAGAAGTCCGCCATCGGCCCCGTGCTGCACAACCGGAACCTGGTCCTGATCTACCTCTCCGCGATCCCCGTGCTCTGGCACCTTTGGCTGTATTCCTACTGGGCCGTCGACATCATCAAGGACACCGGCAGCACCTTCATGGCCGCGGCGCTCACGGCCTCCTTCAACGCCATCGCCGGCCTGATCGGCTTTCCGCTCGGCGGCTGGCTCTCCGACCACGCCGTCCGCTCCGGCCGCAGCCGCAAGCGGGTGCTCGCCATGCTGACGGGGGTCGAGGCGCTGACGATCGTCGGCTTCGGCGCCTACGTGATGACCGGACACAAGGATCCCGTCGTCATGGCCGCCATTCTCTTCGTCTCGGGCCTGTTCTTCTTCGCGCTGCAATCGGTCTCGCACGCCTTCACCGCCGAGCTGGCGCCGCCCGAGCACCGCGGCGCCGCCTTCGGCCTGTGGAACCTCATCGCCGAGATCGGCGCGCTGCTCTCGCCGGTCATCTCCGGCCTGTGCCGCGACTCGTTCGGCAGCTGGGGCCCCGCCATCATGCTCGACGGCGCCCTCATGGCCGTCAGCTGCCTCCTCATCGTGGCCGTCAAGTCCCGGCCGGCCGGCGGCGAACTGAGCGGCAGAGCGGTTTAGGGAAGATTCTCACCGGGATTACCGTCCCCAGTGGAGGGTATGTAGCAGCAGTGATAACACCGCTGGCCAGCCATCTGACGATGGCTGCTACAGTTACCACTGTTCATTGGATGGTGTCTCTTGAAAGGCCGGGGCAGCGCACGGTGGTTCACGACGCACTGATGTTTTGTTATCATTTATCATCCAATAACTTGACATATATTGCGGCGAATAAATCCATTATTCGCCGCATATCATGCGGTGATTAAACCTTGTATTCGCCGCATACTCGCGTAATCGGCTTTTCATGCGGTATATCCATCAACATGAAAAATGGCCTCACTTCACCTGGGATGACGCCAACTTGATGCCGACACTGTTGGCGGTCCGGCATCGCCAAGGGCGTCTGCTCGGGCGGATGGAAGGGCTGGGGTTTCGTTTCCGCGACGAGGCGGCGTTGGAAAACCTCACCGCGGAAGTGATCAAATCGAGCGCCATCGAGGGCACGGTGTTCGCCCCGGAATCTGTCCGCTCCTCCATCGCCCGACGCATGGGCATCCAAACTGCCGACAACGCCGCCCCGGATCGCGATATCGAAGGAGCCGTCGAGATGATGCTCGATGCGACCCAGAAATACGCCGAGCCCCTGACCGTTGCCCGTCTGCTTGGCTGGCAATCCGCCCTTTTCCCGGGCGGACGAAGCGGCATGAAGTCCATTCTGGTTGGCCGATGGCGCACGCCTGAGATGGATCCCATGCAGGTTGTTTCCGGACCGGTCGGTCGCGACCGCTTTCGCCCAAAGAACATCCACTTCGAAGCCCCCATCGCGGAGCGTGTGTCCCGGGAAGTGGACGCCTTTCTCCAATGGTTCGAAAATCCCGGCCAAACCGATCCCGTGCTGCGCGCCGGCCTCGCGCATCTTTGGTTCGTGACGATCCACCCCTTCGAGGATGGCAACGGTCGCGTCAGCCGCGCGATCGCCGACCTGGCGCTGGCGCGAGCGGATAGCGCGACGCTGCGCTTCTACAGCATGTCAACGCAGATCGAATCGGAGAAAAATCAATACTACCAGGCCTTGGAAAAGGCCCAGAAGGGAACTTTGGACGTCACGGGCTGGCTCGCTTGGTTCCTCGGGTGCCTTGATCGCGCGCTGCAAGGTGCGGAAACCGTCCTCTCGCGAATCATCCGGAAATCAGCCACGTGGGAATGGGTCAACCACACCCTGACGATCAACGACCGCCAGCGCCTCGTCATCAACGCGCTCCTGGACGGCTCCGATCCCGGGCTGTCCACCTCGCGCTACGCCAAGCTCGCCCGGTGCTCGCTCGATACCGCGCTGCGCGATATCAAGCTCTTGGTTGACGCTGGTGTCTTGGCGGCCGGCCAAGGCGGCGGTCGCAGCACCAAATATCACCTGCAATCCCCGCCCGCATAAGTCGACCTGGGCGCTCGCCAGGATTACGGACGCTTCCCGCTACCTCGTTCGGACTTCAGGGAATTTTCGGCCGGATGACGACCCCTCCGCGCGCTCCGCGATCTCCGCGCTTAAAAACCCGGCTTCGGCCGTTGCATCCGACTGCCGCGCTCAGCCACCGGCCTGCACCGCGAGGTGTGTCTGCACGTAGTCGCGCACGCCGTCTTCCAGTGGGGTGAACGGCTTGGTGTAGCCCGCGGCGCGCAGCTTTGTCGTCTCGGCCTGCGTGAAATACTGATATTTCCCGCGCAGCACCGGGGGCATCGGGATGAAGCGGATGTCGGGCGTTTTCCCCATCGCGGCGAAAAGCGCCCGCGCGAGGTCCAGCCAGGTGCGGGCCTGGCCGGTGCCGCAGTTGAAGAGTCCGCCCTTGGCCCGCTCCTTGGTGAAGTGCAGCGTCACGTCCACGGCGTCGCGCACGTAGATGAAATCGCGCTTCTGCTCGCCGTGGGCGTAGTCGGGGCGGTCGGACTGGAAAAGCTCGATCCAGCCGCGCGCGAGGATCTGGCCGTAGGCCTTGTGCACGAGCGAACGCATGTCGGCCTTGTGGTCCTCGAACGGACCGTAGACGTTGAAATACTTCAGGCCGACGATGCGGTCGAACAACCCATGCCGCCGCGCCCAGAGGTCGAACAGGTGCTTCGACTGCCCATACATGTTGAGCGGGCGCAGCGTGGAGAGCGTCTCCTCGGCGTCGTTGTAGCCATGCGAGCCGTCGCCGTAGGTGGCCGCGCTGGACGCGTAGACGAACCGGGCCTTCTGTCCGAGCGTCCATTCGCAGAGCCGCCGGGTGTAGCGGTAGTTGTTCTCGAGCAGGAAATCGGCGTCGCGCTCCGTGGTGGCGCTGCACGCGCCGAGATGGATCACCGCCTCGGGCGCCGGCGCCCGGCCGGACTCCACCAACGCAAGGAAGGCCGCGGGGGCGAGCAGGTCCTCGAATTCCAGCCCGCTCAGGTTGCGCCATTTTTCATCCGTGCCGAGCTGGTCGACCAGGACGAGGTTGGTGTCGCCGCGCGCGTTGAGCGCCGCGACGGTGTTGCGGCCGATGAAGCCGGCCGCGCCGGTGATGATGATCGGGTGGCTCATGACCTAGCCTCCGGTCCGTAGGCGGCGAGCACGCGCTCGATGGTGCCGGTGGTCGAGCGGCCCTCGACCATGTCGGCGAGCACGACCTTGCCGCCGTTCGCCTCGACCACTTCGCGACCGCTCACGTAGTGCGCCCAGTCGCGGCCCTTCACGAGCACGTGCGGCAGGATCTCCGCGATGAGGCCGCGGGGTTCGTCTGCGTCGAAGAGCACGACAAAGTCGACCGCGCGCAGCGAGGCGAGCACGTAGGCGCGGTCCTCCTCCGGGTTGATCGGGCGGCGCGGCCCCTTGCCGCGACGCACCGAGGCGTCGGTGTTCAGGCCGACACAGAGCGCGTCGCCCTGGGACCGGGCGAAGGCCATGTAGGTCACGTGGCCGCGGTGCAGGATGTCGAAGCAGCCGTTGGTGAAGACCAGCTTCTTGCCGGCGGCATGCAGCGCGTCACGGGCGGCGCGGGCCTCGGCGGGTGTGAGGATTTTCGGGGCGAAGTCGTTCATGGCTGGGTCAGGGGGCGTTGAATCCAAGGTGGGTCAGAACCGCATCGAGCTGCGAGAAATCGGGGGCGATCACGTCCGCCCCGGCACGGACAAGCCGGGTGCGCTTGCGGAGGTCGAGGCCGTGGCGGCGGACCTCGTCGCTGGCCAGACCGACGGTGAACGCGCCGCGGCGGCGTCCTTCACGGATTTCGACCGGACCGTCGCCAAACACCACGAGCTCGTCGCCGCCGAGCCCGCCAGACTTGATGATACGCTCGAGCACGACGCGCTTGGCCTCGATCTTCAGGTCGCCGACCGCACCGTGGATGCCTCCGGTGAACAGGTGCGCATAGCCCATGGCGCGGGCCTCGGTGATCACGTCGGCCTCGTCGGTGCCGCTCGCGAGGTAGAGCGTGACGCCGGCCGCGTGCAGGCGTTCCAGCAGCAGACGGGCGTTCTTGATCTCCCAGTCACCCGGCGCGAGTTCGCCGCGTTCCAGCTGGTTCATGCGGTCGCGCACGAGTTTGAGCAGTTCCTCGTTGTAGATCGCCTTGTAGCCGTGCTCGTCGAGCACCTCGGCCGGCGGGACGAAACCGAACTCGCGGACGAGTCCGACGAGACCCTTCATCTGCGCGAGGGTCTGGATGCCGGTCGTGCGGTCGATGAAGGCGCGCACGGTGGCGAGCACGCGCGCATGCGTGGCCGCATCGCAATCGGCGAGCCGCGGCCCGAGGACGGCCTTCACCATGAGCGGTTCCATGATCGCCTCCCAGCCCTGGCGCAGGGTCGAGATGGTGCCGTCGTGGTCGAAGATTGCGTGCCGGATACGGACGCCCGGCCGGCGACCGGTGAGGGTTTCGATCTGCGTGCCCGGCAGATGTCGGGCGAGGTGCGGCTGTGTCGCCAGACACGGAGCCTGGATGTAATCGGGCGCCGGGCCGACCTCGCGCAGGCGCTCGGGGGTCGCGACCCCGGTCATGCGCACCTGCCGCGTGGTGATGGCGGCGGCGAGATTCGCGAAGGTCCCGGCCTCGAGCGCCGGGGCGCCCGCCGCCAGCGCGGCGGCCAGCGCGGCGAGCGCCGTATCGCCCGCGCCGACCGAATCGATGGCGCCGGGCAGCTCGATGCCCGGTATGTCGCAGAGTTCGCCGTCCGCGCACAACACCAGACCGTGCTCGCCGCGGGTGATGATCACCGGCCGGCCCTGCCGCTGCGCCAAAGCGGCGGCCAGTTCCGGGGCCTGCTCCAGGCCCGCTGACTCGCAACCGGGCGATATCCGCGCGGCCTCGGCGAGGTTGAGCTTGAGCGCCGCACCGGGAAACCGGTCGGAATGATCCCGCGAGTCGACGATGAAAAGAGTCTTTGTGTGCCGGGCCATCAGATCACGCAGCGTGACCACTATCTCCTCACCCCACCCGCCCGTGATCTGCTGGTTGATGATCACGACCGCGCACTCGGTGGCCGCGGTCTCGAGGCGGACGCAGAGCTGCCGCCAGACTTCCGCGGGAAACGGATTGTTCGTGCCGAAATCAAAGCGGTTGAGCTCGTCGCGTCCGCGATAGGGCTTCACATAGACCGGCGTCTGCCAGCCGGCGGGGCCGCGCAGGATGCCGTCGGTGGCCAGGCCGCGCGCCGCCAGTTGCCGGAGCAGTTCGTCACCGAACAGATCCTGGCCGACCAGGCCGGTCAGCCGGATGCGACCGACACCGAGTGCCGCGAGATTGGCCGCCACATTGCCGGCGCCGCCGGGAGAATACTGCTGCGTCTGCACGGCATGAACCGGAAGCCCGGTCTCCAGCGAAGGCACCGGCGCCGCCGAATCGAGCAGCCAATAAGCATCGAGGCAGAGGTCGCCAAAGACCGCGACCCTGGCGTTCGGCAAACGCCCAAGCAGCTGCTCAAGCCACGGGGAATCAGCCAGAAAAGAGGGGGAATGCACCATTGCAGGAGGAATAAATCAGCGCCGGCAGTGGCTCCAGCATGCCGGAGTTTCCCCCGTTAACCTGCCGCCCGTCACGGCGGAGTTGATCGAGTGGCTGCGGCTTCCAGCCGCAGGATCTCGCCGACGGGAAGTCGTGCCGCGTTTCAACCAGGCCGAAACATTCTGCCTGCCGGCGGAACGGAGCATCCGATCCACCGCGAAGCCAAGCCGCGGCCGGCACAACTCGTCGTGCAAGATGAACGGGTAAACCGGTAGGTCACTGGCTCCGTTCGCCGGGGTCTGCTGCTGTGATCGGCATCACCCCACCCCTGATGCAGTCACCCGAGTCCTTCCAAGCGACGACCGTCCCGGGCAGCAAAGTTTGCCCGATGGCCGAGGCCATCCGCGAGCACGTGCCGCCGGGCAGCACGGTGTTCTTCGGCGGCATGCAGCACGGCGAGGCATCGGCGGCCATCCACGAGATCGTTCGCCAGCGCATCGGCGGCCTCACGGTCGTCTCGGCGCTCACGCACACCGTGGCGCTGCTCCTCGGCGAGGGACTGATCCGCAAACTGGTCAGCGCCTACCTGATCGATCTCTACGAAAAGGAAAACTGCCTCGCCGCCCGCGCCCGCCGGCAGGGCGCCTACCCGCAGCTAGAGGAGCTGAGCCACTACGGGCTGTCGCTCGCACTGCTCGCCGGGCAGATGGGCGTGCCGTTTTTGCCCACGCGTTCGCAGCTGGGCTCCGACTATCTCCGCCACAATCCCAACCTGCGCGAGACCGCGTGTCCTTTCACCGGACAGAAACTCGTCGCGGTCCGCGCGCTCAATCCCGACGTGGGCATCCTGCACGTGCAACGCTGCGACCCGACCGGCGCGGCCCATCGCTGGGGCACGCTCGGCATGGACCTGATGGGCATCAACGCCTGCAAAAAGATCATCATCACGACGGAGCGGATCGTCTCGCCCGACGTGATCCGGCGCGACGCCAACCGCACGGTCGTGCCGGGTTTCCGCGTCGCCGCCGTCGTGGAGGCGCCGTGGGGCGCCTACCCGTTGCACCTCGCCGGGTGCTACAACTCCGATCTGCCCGCGTTCTCCGCAGTCTGCCGGGACGAGGACGCCTATCAGGCCTACGTCGACCGCTACATCCACGACGTCGCCGACCGCACGCAGATGATGGCGCGACTGGTCGCGGACCACGGACCGGCCTTTCTCGAAAAACTGAAAATCCGGCAGCCCGTCGAGGCCGACCCGGTGCTCAGCGGCTATTGAATATCATGCCCGCCTCCGCCGCCCCGCTGCCGCCACGATGAAATATACCCTGCCCGAACAGATGATCGTGGTCGCCGCCCGGCTGCTCAAGGATGGCGATGTCGTCTACACCGGCGTCGGCCTGCCGACGGTCGCCGCCCTGCTCGCGCGGCACACGCACGCCCCCCGCCTGACCATCATCTTCGAGACGGGCATCATCCGCACCGAGCCCTGCCTGTTGCCGCAAGGCGTGGACACCCTGCCCTCGCAAAAATCCGCCGACAAGCTGTCGGACGCCTTCTACATCAATACGCTCGCCGAGCGCGGCCTCGTCAACGTCGGCTTTGTCGGCGCCGGCCAGATCGACCGTCACGGCAACATCAACAGCACCTGCTCCGGCTCCTACGATGCGCCGACCTTCCGCTTTCCGGGTGGCGGCGGCGCCTGCGACATCACCAGCCTGTGCCAAGGCTGGGTGGCGATCCTTCGGCAGAAGAAAATCCGTTTCCCTGCGCGCGTGGATTTCGTCACCGGACCGGGCTACCTCGACGGCACGCCGGGCGCACGCGAACGCGCCGGCCTGCCGCCCGGCACCGGCCCGCGCAAGGTCATCACCGACCTCGGCGTGTTCACCTTTGTCGACGGCGAGATGACGCTGGAATCCATCCACGCCAAGGCCGGCGTCACGCGCGCGGCCTTGCGGGAAAACACCGGCTGGGAGCTCCGCGAGCTTTCTGCCGTGGCCGACACCCCCGAGCCCACCGCGGAGGAAATCGACATTCTCCGCCACAAGATCCAACCCGGCGCCGCCCGCGCCCAACCCTGATCCTGCACCTTTATGAAAATGGGACGCTTCGTCATCGATTCGCACGTGCACGCGCAACGCTTCGCCGCCGGCCAGGCCATGAAGGAGAAACTCGCCTCCGCCGCGGCGCCCGCCCCCGGCAGCGAGGAATACCGGAAACTTCATGAACAGCTCACCTACGAGCTGCAGCCCTACGACAATTCCGCGCGCCTGCTCTACGACATGGAATGCTACGGCGTGGACATGTGCATTCTCACGAGCGCGTTCAACATGACGAACGAGCTGAACACGCAGATCGTGAAGAACAATCCCGGCCGCTTCGTCGCCCTGGCCTACGGCGACAAATACCGCCAGGAGGTGCAGCGCACCGGCAAGGACTGGTCCGCCGCCGAGGCCGCCCGGGAACTCGACGACCTGCTCGCCACCGGCAACTTCGTCGGCATCGGCGAGGGTTTCCCGCAGGATCCCAACCTCGGCGCAAAACACCGCCGCATCGACATCCACCAGCGGCTCGACGAGATCGGCCACTTCATGGCGGTCGCACGCAAATACAAGGTGCCCGTCCGCTACCACGTCGGCCTCACCATGGGCTACACCACCGGCTTCTGCCGCGGCAGCGGCGCCAATCCCGAGACCTACAACCCGATGTGGGTGCACGACCTCGCCATCGAGTGGCCCGACGTGACCATCATCTTCGAGCACGGCGGCGTGCAGGCGTGGTGGTGGGAGAAATGGTATGAGGAATGCCTCAACGTCGCCGCCGCCACCGACAACGTGTATCTCGAGACCGGCACCTGGTGGACCGAGCTCTACGACAAGCCGCTGCGCGACCCGAACATCGGCGCGAAGAAGCTGCTCTGGGGCACCGACTGGGGCTCCTCGATCCCCGTCGAGTGGCAGCCCGGCCAGCACCCCGAGACCTACGTCTGCCAGCGCCGCAAGACGCCGCCCGTGCGCCACCAGGTCGACATGTTCGGCTGGAGCCTGAAGCAGCTCGGCCGGCTCAACATCCCGCAGGACGACCTCAACCTCATCCTCGGCGGCAACGCCGCGCGGCTCTACCGCATCAAGCTCCCGCACACGCGTCTCTTCCCGTTCGTAGACGAATGAGGCGGCCCTCCACTCCGACCACTCCCCATTTTACCCCCCTGCCTAGCACCAAATGCAAACCCTCGATTGGATCGTCATCGGTCTCTACCTCATCAGCCAGCTCGCGCTCGGCCTCTATTGTGAAAAGAAATCCGGCACCAGCGTGGAGGATTTCTTCCTCGCCGGCCGTAAGCTCACCTGGTGGCTCCTCGGCACCTCGATGGTGGCCACCGCCTTCGCCTCCGACACGCCGCTGTTCATCACCAAACTCGTGCGTGAATACGGCGTTTCCGGCGCCTGGTATTACTGGAACGCCAGCCTGAACGGCCTGCTCGCCGCCTTCTTCATCTCCTACCTCTGGCGACGCACGCATGTCATCTCCGACGCCGAGTTCCGCGAACTGCGCTACTCCGGCAATTCCGGCAAGGCCGTGCGCGCCGGCTGGGCGCTCTATTGGTCGGCCGCCAGCACCTTCTTCTCCCTGGCCTGGGTCATCCTCGCCATGGTCAAGATCTCCAAGGCGGTCTTTGAGCTTTCCGACACGATGATGATCGCCGGTTACGAGATGCAGACCTCTGTCGTCGTCGTCGCCATCAGCCTGGTCATCACCGGCGCCTACTCGGCGGCCTCGGGCCTGTGGGGCGTCATTGTCACCGACTTCGTCCAGTTCATCCTCGCCTTCCTCGGCACGGGCCTCCTCGCCTGGTTTTCCGTCAATCACGTCGGCGGACTGGCCAGCATGAAAGCCCAGATCGCTGCCCTGCCGGCGGCCGATCCCGGTTTCTTCGACATCATCCCGACCGGCGGGCAGGTGCTGATCGTGTTCTGGGTGGGACTGACCATTCAATGGTGGTCCTCGGCGTGGGTGGACGGCGGCATGATGATGGCCCAGCGCAGCCTCGCCGCGAAGTCCGAGAAGCATTCCGAACTCGGCCGCTACTGGGGCCATCTCGCCCAGATGGGCATCATCGTCTGGCCCTGGGCCCTCACGGCGGTCTGCTCGCTGATCATTTTCCCGTCGAGCGAGTATCCCGGCGTGGCGGCCGATCCCGAGTCTGCCTACCCGCTGATGGTGCTGAAAGTCATGCCTGTCGGCCTGCGCGGCGTCGTGGTCGCGGCCCTCTTCGCCGCCTTCATGTCCACCGTCTGCACGCTGCTCAATTCCAACGCGTCCTACGTCGTCAACGACATCTACAAACGCTTCCTCGTGCCCGCCGCCGAGCCGAAGCATTACGTGCGGGTCGCGCGCATCGTCACGCTCGTCATCATGGGTATCGGCGGCTACATGGCGACGGTCTCCACCTCCGTGCTGGGCCTTTCCCAACTGATGGCGCAATTCACCGGCGGCGTGGGCGCGATCTTCGTGCTGCGCTGGATGTGGTGGCGGATCAACGCCTGGTCGGAAATCACCGCCTACCTCGGCTCCGGCCTGCTTGGCATCCTGCTCAACGTCGATGCCGGCGTCGCCTTCTGCCACCGCCTGCTCGGCGCCCTGACACCCGCGTCGCTGGCGCCCCGCCTCGATCATTTCTTCCTGACCACCCTGCCGGGCCCGGAAGGCTGGGCCTTCAAGCTGGCGATCATTGCCGGTCTCACGACTTTGCTCGCGCTGCTTGTGACGCTCCTCACCCCGCCCACCGAAAAGGAGCACCTCCGCCGCTTCTATCTCCGGGTCAAACCCTACGGCCCGGGCTGGGCCAAGGTTCGTCGGGAATTCGGCCCGGTGGAACTCTCCCCCGGCCAGGTTGCCTTCGACTGGAAGCGCCTGCTCTGGGGCAGCATCTTCTTCTTCTCAAGCTTCTGGACGATTGGAAAAATGACCTTCGGCGACTGGTCCGAAAGCATCGTTTCGGGTGCATGCATGGCCGTCTCCGGCTACGCCCTCTTCCGGCTGTGGAACCAGCTCAAGGAAGCCGGCGAAGGGGGCTGATTCGCCAGCGAGACTCCCCCCTTAATATAACGGGTCAACATACATACTAATTGCTGAGCCCCACCGGCCGGCTGAACCTGACATCTCCCCGACCGGCGTCGCCCGGTCGCTTCCCACCCCGTATGAAACGCAGAATCTTCGCCCTGGATGACCAGGGCTATTTCACCCAGTCCGGCCGGCGCATTTTCCCCCTCGGGGTAAATTACTGGCCGGCTTCCTGCGGGGTGGAGATGTGGCAGGCCTGGCCCGCCGAGGAGATCCAGCGCGACCTCGACCTGCTGCGGAAACTGGGTTTCAACTGCGTGCGCTTTTTTCTGCGTTGGCAGGATTTCGAGCCACAGCCCGGCCGCTACTCCGCCCTCGCCTTCCGCCGCCTCACGCAGTTTCTCGGCTGGTGCCGGGAGCGGAAGCTCCTCACGCAGCCTTCGCTGATCGTCGGCTGGATGAGCGGCGGCATCTTCTGGCCGGAGTGGAAGCAGGACCGGAATCTTTTCAGCCATCCGTATATGCTCCGGCGCGCGACCGCCTTCGCCACCAAGGCCGCCCGGGCCTGCGCCGGATTTCCGGAGACCGTGCTGGCCATCGACCAGGGCAACGAGATCTGCTGCCTCCCCGACTGCCTCGCCGCCCCGCCCGCCGCCGTCGCCCACTGGTGCGGCGCCATGAGCCGGGCCATCCGCCGGGGTTATCCCGACGTTCTCGTCATCTCCGGCAACGAGCAGGCGCAGGTCACCGCCGACACAGGCTGGCGTTTCGGCGCCCAGCCGGGCTGCGATCTCTACTCGATGCACGCCTATCCCAACAGCGCGTGGCATTCGCTGAGCTTCGACGGCATGACGGACCCGCTCGCGCAGAGCCTGCTGCCCTTCTACACGAAGTGCGCCCGCGCCTTCGGTCCCGTCATGGTGCAGGAATTCGGCACGATCTTCACCATCGGCGAATGCTGCGACGAGTATCTGCGCGCCATGCTGCCCGCCTGCCAGGCCGCCGGCGCCAACGGCTTCCTCTGGTGGAGCCTGCGCGACTTCGACGCCGACGGCCATCCCTACAACAAGAACGCCTTCGAGGGCCCGCTCGGCCTCGTCGGCGCGGACGACCGCGTGAAACCCGTCCTGCGCTTCTTCCAGGAATTCGCCCGCACGCTGCCCTCGCTGCCCGCCCCGGTCGTCGACCAGGGCGACGTGGCCCTCTACTGGCCGCGACATTATTACCTCCGCGACGATCCGCTGAATCCCGGCAACGATCCCCGCGCCCTCTCGCGCCGGCTCGTCATCGCCAACTACACCCTCACCCAGCTCGGCCACCGCGTGGGCCTCGTCCGCGGCGACCAGCCGCTCGACGGCATCAGCGCCCGCACCATTGTCATCACGGGCGCGGCGCTCACCGCCAGCGAAGTCTCCGCGCTCACCGCCTGGGTGAAGACGGGCGGACGCCTGGTCTGGCACGGCATCGACGTGTCCACCTGGGGCGACGCGCTCTCCGAACTGGTCGGCGCCTCTCCCGCCGACCTGTGCGCGCCGCGGGCGGAAGGCGTGACCGCCTTCGGCCTCGAGTGGGACTTCAAGGATTTTCCCCGTCACACCTTCCTCCAGGTGCTGCCCGCGCAAGCCCGGGTGGTGGCCGCCGACCGGCGGGGCCATCCGGTGCTGCTGCGTCACGACTTCGGCCGCGGGCAGGTCGCGGCCTGCCTCGCCCAGCCCGACGACGCCTTCGCCGCCCACAGCGACGACCGCACCGTCCGCCACCTGTGGAGCCGCTGGTATGCCGGCATGCTGGATCTGGTGGGCGTGGCCCGGCCTGAGTCCACCACCGCGTAATGCCGCGCCGCCCGTGCGACGCACCCGCATCATCGGCATCGATATCGGCGGCACCAAGTGCGCCGTCTCCGAGTGGCGCGACGGCCGGCCATTGCGGGAACATCACCGCTTCGCCACCCGCGGGCCGGCCGAATCGCTCGCGGAGATCGCCCGCGTGATCGAGCAACTCGACCCGGGTCGCGCACCCCTTTGCGGCATCGCCTGCGGCGGCCCGCTCGATCCCGCGCGCGGCGTGATCCTTTCGCCACCCAACCTGCCAGGCTGGGACCGCGTGCGCGTCACCGCTTGGTTCACGCGCCGCTTCGGCGGCCGGGCCTTTCTCATGAACGACGCCAATGCCAACGCGCTCGCCGAGTGGCGCTTTGGCGCGGGACGCGGCTGCCGCTCCATGGTGTATCTGACCGCCGGCACCGGCATGGGCGCCGGCCTGGTCCTCGACGGCCGGCTCTACGAGGGCGCCTGCGGCAACGCCGGCGAGGTCGGCCATGTCCGCCTCGCGCCCGCGGGCCCAGTCGGTTTCCACAAGGCCGGTTCCTTCGAGGGTTTTTGCAGCGGCGGCGGCCTCGCCCAACTCGCGCGGTTCCTGCCCGCAGCCCAACGTCCGCGCCGGCCCGCCGCCTGGCTGGCCCGCCATCCCACCGCGCTGGATATCGCCCGCGCCGCGCGCGCCGGCGACCGCACCGCGCGCGCCGTCTTTGCCGAGTCCGGCCGCCGCTTCGGCGAGGCGCTGGCGATGATCATCGATACGCTCAATCCCGAGCGCATCGTCATCGGCAGCCTCTGGCTCCGCTGCCGCGACCTGCTCGGACCTGAGATGCGCCGGGTCTTGCGGGCCGAGGCCCTGCCTGCTTCACTCCGGGCGTGCCGGATCGTGCCCTCCCGCCTAGGCGAGCGCATCGGAAACTTCGGCGCCGTCGCCGTCGCGCTGCACGGCCTGGGCCGGCTCGACCGCGCCAAGTGACCCGAGCATTCCAGGTTTTTTCATGCCCACCCACACACCCCGTCGCTACGCGCCACCCCTCTTCATAGAGGGGAATCAAGGCATTGCCATCGGAAATCCCCTCTTGAGAGGGGTGCCCGCAGGGCGGGGTGTGGAATCAGCGTCAGCCAAACCATGAAATTCCCGAGTTACCCCGCTCCCCCCATGCTCTCCCGCCCCAACATCCTTTTTCTTCTCAGCGACCAGCACAGCCCGCATTTCACCGGACACGCCGGACACCCGGTCGTGCAGACGCCGCACCTCGACCGGCTCGCGCGCGAGGGCGTCAGCTTCGACCACGCCTATTGCCAGAGCCCGCTCAGCTGTCCCAGCCGCGCCTCGCTCGTCTCCGGCCGCTACTGCCGCGACCTCGGCATCTACGACAACCAGCACATCCTCGAGTCCAACGGCGTCACCTTCCCCCGCGTGCTCGGCGCCGCCGGCTACCGCACCTGCGTCATCGGCAAGACCCACTACAACGGCGAACAGTTCCAAGGCTACCAGGAGCGCCCCTACGGCGATCTTTTCGGCCAGGCCCACCAGCCCGATCCGCGCCGCCTGCCCTCGCGTGGCGACGCCGGCCTCGGCGGCGTGATCGAGGCCGCCGGTCCCTCCGGCATCCCGCTCCCACTCACGCAGACCGAGATCTGCGTCGCCGAAGCCTCGAAATGGCTGCAGACCCACGCCGCCCAGCGGGGCGGCCAGCCGTTCTGCCTCAGCGTGCATTTCGACAAGCCCCATTTCCCGATCTGCCCGCCGCCGGAATACTTCAAACGCTACGAGGGCCGCGTCCACCTGCCCGACCTGCCGCCTGGTTTTCTCGAGAAGGAAGTCCCCTTCGTCCGCGCCGCCATGAAGAACTTCGGCATCTGCGACCCCGAGCGCAAGGACCGCGCCGCGCACGAACGCACCCTCGCCGCCTACTGCGGCTGCATCGAGTGGGTGGACGACGCGATCGGGCGCGTGCTCGCCACGCTCGATTACCTCGGTCTCGCCGAGAACACCCTCGTCGTCTACTCCTCGGACCACGGCGAGATGGCCGGCGAGCGCGGCACCTGGCAGAAATCGCTCTTCTACGAGGCCTCCGCCCGCCTGCCGCTGTTCATGCGCCTGCCGGGCGTCACCGGCGCCGGCGGCCGGCGCGTGACGGCGCCGGTGGGCCTGATCGACATGTTCCCGACCTTCTGCGACCTCGCCGGCACCGCGACGCCGGCCGAATGCGGCGGCACCAGCCTGCTCCCGCTCCTGCGCGGCGACACGATCGCGCGCGACGCCATCTTCAGCGAGAGCGTCGTCATCAACGAGCCCGCGCACGCCGGCTGCATGATCCGCACCGCGCGCTGGAAATACAACATCTACCTCGACGGCGCCGAGGAGCTCTACGACGTCGCCGCCGATCCCGGCGAGTGGACCAACCTCGCCGCCGCGCCGGCCCACCGCGCCGTGCGCGACGATCTCCGCCGCCGCGTCCTCGCCTTCTGGGAGCCGGAGAAGCAGCTCGCCCGTTACGCGGCCCGGCCGCGCATGTCGCGACAGAAGCATTTCTACGAATTCTCCAACCAGTTCGTCCTCGGCAACGGCGCGGTGGTCGACGCGCGCCCCTGATCCCGCCCCGCATGCAACGACTCTACGCCGGCACGCCGGGCTTCCGGCAGATGCTCATCCTGGCGGTGATGGCCGCCGGCTTCAGCTCGGTGGAGCTGATCACCAACAACATCATTCCGCTCACGGTCCGGCACTTCACCGACAACGCGTTCATCATCGCGGCCATCCTCGCGACGAACCGCCTCTTCGGCTTCGTCGTCCAACCCTACGTCTGCTGGAAGAGCGATTACGTCCGCACCCGTTGGGGCCGCCGCCGGCCGTTCTTTCTCCTCGGCCTGCCACTCACCATCGTGTCGCTGCTCGGGGTCGGACTCCTCCCCTTCGTCATCACCGGTGACGCCCGGCACACGGCCGCCGCGCTCGCGGTGGTCGTGACCCTCAACGTCTTCCTCCAGGCGATCGTCGACGTGAACTGGGGCAGCCTGGAACCGCTCTACGCCGACACCTTCCGGCAGGAACAGCTCGGCCGCGCGAGCTCGATCCGCCAGATCGCCGGGCAGATCGTCAACCTGATCATGGTCGCCTACGTGATCGGCTGGGCCGACCTCAACGAGATCTATCCCTACCTTTTCTCTGCCGCGTGCGTCGCCGGCGCGTTCCTGCTGATGGTCTTCGTCATCCGCGAGCAACCGGCCGGCGAGCCGCCGCCGCCGACCCGCTACAATCCCGCCGCGCACCTCGGCCTGCTTTTCCGCAACCCGGATTACGCCCGGCTCGCCTTCGTCTGTGCGGCCAACCTCGTGCTGCCGGCGGCGTTGTTTCTTTTCACTCCGCTCTACGTCACCGACACGCTCGGCCTGAGCAAAGGCGACCTCGGCCGCGCGCAGACGCTCGGCCCTTTCCTCACGATCGCCCTCGCCTTCCCCACCGGCTGGCTCGTCGACCGTCTCGGCCCGAAATGGGTCATGGCCGCCGGCTTCGTGCTCTACGGCATCGCCTTCACCGGCATGGCTTTTTTTGCCCACGGCTTCTGGCCGCTGTTCGCCTTCATGACCGTCTTCGGTGTCGCCCAGGTCGTGGCCCTCATGCCGATGACCGCGATGGTGTTCCAATACACCGCCTCGAATGAGCGCGGCCAGGTCTTCGGTGTCGTGCAATTCACGCGCGCCTTCTCCGCCTTTGTCCTGACACTGGTGCTCGGCTACGCGGTGCAGCTGGCCGTCTCCTCCGACCCCACGCCGATCCGTGAACCGGACCTGAAGGAAACCCGCCAACTCGTCCGGCGGCTGACCGACCCCGCGGACATCGTGGCCGGCGGTATCGCCGATCAACTCTCACCCTCCACCCGCCGGCTCATCCTCGACCACGCCGCCAGCGGCGCCGAGGCTTCGCCCGGGCTGCGCGCGGCGCTCGTCGCCGACCTCAACCGGCTTTGCGCCGGCCCGCTGCTGCACACGCCGGAGCGCTTCGCCGCCGTCGCGCTCTCGCCGCAGAGCCGCGACCTGCTCGACTCCGCCCCGATCGCCGGAGACAAACTCTTCGTGCTCAACCGTGCGTTGCTGCAGGACGCCTTTGCCGGCGAGCTGTCGCGCAAGGTGAACTACCGGATGCCCTACTATATCGGCATCGTCCTCGCCGTGTTCGCCACCCTCGTCGCCCTCTCGACCCGCCGCGGCCGTTTCGCCCGCACGCTCGCCGAGACCGACGCCCCCGCCTGAGCCCGGCACCCGTGAACGGGTAAACCGCGGTCCACGTTGTTCCCGCCACAGCAGCCCTCTTCACTGCTCGTCACCCCGGCATGAAAAAACACCTCTCCGAACTGCTGGCCCGCCGCCCCGAGCTCACCGCCTGCGCCGCCGAGATCAAATCTGTCTACGCCATCCTGGCCGCCTGCTTCCGCCGCGGCGGCCGCGTCTATCTTTGCGGCAACGGCGGCAGCGCCGCCGACTGCGAACACTGGGCCGGCGAACTGCTCAAGGGCTTTTATTCGAAACGCCCCGCGCGCCGCGCAGACGGCCGCCCGTTGCCGGCGGAATTGCGCGGCCTGCAAGGCGGCCTGCCCGCGATTCCGCTCACCGGCTTCCTCTCGCTCCGCACGGCCTTCGCCAATGACGTCGATCCCGCGCTCGAATACGCCCAACTCGTCTGGGCCCTCGGCCGCCCCGGCGATGTGCTCGTCGGGATCAGCACCTCCGGCAACGCCCGCAACGTCGGCCTCGCCGCCCGTGCCGCCAAACTCCGCCGGATGACGGTGGTCGGCCTCTCCGGCGCGCACGGCGGCAAGCTCCGCGGCCTCGCCGCCCCGTGCATCCGAGTGCCGGCGGCGCAGACCCACCTCATTCAAGAGCTGCACCTCGCCATCTACCACACGCTCTGCCTTGCGCTCGAAGCGAAATTCTTCCCGACCCGCCGGTGAAGGACTTCGTTTGAGAGAAATGAGTGCCACTCACATCTCAACGAAGTTCAGGCTCCGCAGCTATGGCTATTGGGGCGCCACCGTTTACCGCCAGCCAATCTCAACCGGACGTAGTTCGCATGAGTCTTCTCCACTCTTCTATATCATCAGTCGTTCATAAGGGCCCACCCGCTGCTTGGCCGTGCGCGGCCTTGTAACGTTCGGCAATAATGAAGAGCGCAACGGTCGTCCTTGGCATCCTTATGTTCGCCGGCTGTGCGACAGTCCGGATCGAACAGGTATCTGCTGGGCATGTTATCGTGCCGGCCTCGGAGCAAGATAGCTTTACCGTCGACGGCCTAGAGTGGACCCCTGATGACAGGATGATCACACAGGTCGAAAAAGAAATCGGTCTTTTGTTTGCATATCCCGACTCACGGATGAGGGGTGTTTTGACCCGCGACGGTTCGTTACCGCGAGCGGCACCATTTCCATTGTCGGATTATTACATCCGATATTGCGGCATCAGCAAAGGCAGCAAGAAGCTTATCATCGGAAAGGCATCACATCGCGAATTGGCCGATCCTAAGTTCGTGATGCGTCCACCCGTGCAGCGACAGCCCAGACTTAATTCCAGTCTGACCTTTGTGAGTGCAGGTGGCGGCACCTACTTCTTTACGGTGACTTTCGACGCAGGCACGATGAGTCTCGATGAGCTTTCTTACAATGCACCACTCTAAAGAGCCTATCCACTCGCCCCAGCGCGACGCCCTTGATCTCACCTAATTCGTCCGATGTTACCGTCGGCGAGCTGACGATCATTGAGTATCTCGACAAATCCAACCCGTCTGCGGCGGGAAAAGACGGACGACGCCAACCTTAGGCGCCGCCAGATTGTTCTCCGGCGCGTCGGCGTCCGACCGCACTGTGAGTTGATGTTGTTCCACTGGGAATGGAATTACCCATCGGACGCGTAAACCACCCGTATCCTGTAAACGGGTAAATCTCCAGTTGGTTTGCGGCCAAGGATAACGGAACCCAACATTGTAGTCCCCACCCCATGAAACACTCCACGCCTCTGTCTATCGCTTTCACTGCCCTCTTCCTTGGTGTTTCCCTCTCCGCCAAGACCTGGACGATCTCCGATTCCGCCCTCGAAGTCCGCCTCGACGACCAGTCCGGCCTGCTCGCCGTCACCCAAAAATCCACCGATCGCGTCTGGCAACAGCTCCCCGCGGGGGCGCGTTACACGGTCGGCGAAGTCCGCCAGGGCGGCAACCGGCTCGACCTCGTCCTGCAAGGCTCGCCCGACCTGCGCGTCACCGTCGAACTCACGCCCGGATCCGATCTCGCGCTCACGATCGCCGCCGCCGCGGACCAACCGCTCAAGGATCTCGCCTATCCCGGACCGTTCGCAACCCCCGGTGACGACTGGCACCTCGTGCTGCCGCTCTCGGAAGGCTCTCTCATCCCGGTGCGCGAGGCCGCCGAGGCGCTCGGCCGAAACCGCACTTTCCCCATCTACAACATGGGTGGCCTGATCATGCCCTGGCTCGGCGTCACCGATTCCGCCTTGCGCACCGGCTACACCCTGACGCTCGACACGCCATTCGACGCCGAACTCCGTCTCGGCGAACGCGACGGCCGCCCCGTCCTCGAAGCCGTCTGGCAGCCCGAGATGAACCGCTTCGGCTATACCCGGAAACTTCGCTGGCATTTCTTCGATGACGGCGGCTATGTCGCCCAGGCCAAGCACTACCGCGCACACGTCCGCCAAAACGAAGCGTTCACCACGCTGCGCGAACGCGCCAAGACCCGCCCCCATATCGACCGCCTGATCGGCGCCGTGCACATCTACACGTGGGACGACGGCCGCAATCTCGAACTCGCCCGCGAGCTCAAGGCCGCCGGCATCGAGCGCGCCTGGATCGGCTGGGACCCCTCCCATCCGCCCTACCCGGCGCCGGGCTACGACGAGGGCCTGAAGGAGCTCGGTTATCTGGCCGGCGTCTATGATCTCTACCGGGATATCTACGACGACCGGGAGTGGGCAAAGAAGGCCGCCACCAATGAAATGCTCCGCGGCATGTGGCTCCACCGCTATCCCTATCCGGGGCTGTTCGAGCAGGTGGTCGCCCGCATCGAGGACAACAAGCCGAAAGCGATGCGCCTCAGCGGGGACGTCGGCATCATGCGCTACTGGACCTGCACCAAGGCCCTCCTGCCGCACATCGGCCGGCGCATCACCCGCGAGCTCCAGACTTATCCGCACGATTCCACCTTTCTCGATGTCACGCTCGCCGCGGGTCTCTTCGAGTGCCTGTCACCGGAGCATCCGATGACCCGCCGCGAGGACGCCGCCGCCCGCCTCGCGATCCACCGCTACATGGCGAACGACTTGAAAATGGTCGTCGGTTCCGAGTGGGGCGCCGGCTACGGCGTCGCGCATACGGAGTTCATGCATGGCCTTCTCACCCTGTCGTCATTCTGGGGCCGCGAGCATCATGATGCCGGCTCCCCCTATTACACCGGCGGCTGGCGGAACACCGTGCGCCCCGACATCATGCTCGGCGACACCAAGGCCAGCCCGTCCTACTGGAAATACGGCCTCGGCCCCGGGTATCGCATCCCGCTCTTCGAACTCGCGTTTCACGACTGCACCGTCTCCTCCTGGCGCTGGGACGACAACAGCCACAAGCAGACCGAAGCCTGGGCCCGCAAGGATCTCTTCACCGCCCTCTACGCCGTCGCGCCGCAATGGAACCTCGCCCGCTCCGTGTGGGCCGAACACCGCGGGCGCTTCGTCACCAGCTACCAAACCCTCGCGCCGGTGCTCCGCTCCGTCGGCTACGAGGAGATGACCGCCCACCGCTTCCTCAACCCCGACCGCACGCTGCAGGAAACCGCCTTCTCCTCCGGCCACAAGGTCGTCGCCAACTTCGCCGACCAACCCCAGACCACCGCCGGCCGGGAAATCCCCGCCAACGGCTTCGTGCTCATCGCGCCGTGAGATTGCATCGTCCTGGCAACCCGCCACACCCCGGCGCTTCGCGCCACCCCTCTCCAGCCGGAACTATGCAATTGAACTGCACGTTTCCTCTGGAGCGGCGTGCACTAAATGGTGGAACCCGTCCTCCGGACGGGTTGTTGGACGCACGCCAAGGCAAACCGGTCCGGAGGACCGGTTCCACCCACCTCAACTGCATGAGTCCGGCTCCAGAGGGAATCTCCGCTGACGCGGCAGCGCACTCCCCTCTTGAGAGGGGTGCCCGCAGGGCGGGGTGTGGAATCAGCTCCCGCGCGTCTGCAGATTACCCGAAGAACGTCCCCTCTCTTCCGTCATGAATAAACTTACCTTCGTCCTCCTCGCCCTCGTCACCCTCTGCGCGGCAAATTCCGCCCTCGCCTATGAGCCGCCGGTCGGAGTCGAGTTTCTCCCCGACATCGCCTACCGCTCCGATCACGAGAAACAGAAACTCGACATCCTGCGCCCCGCCAACCGCACCGGCCCGCTGCCCGCCATCCTCCTTGTCCACGGCGGCGGCTGGCGCGAAGGCCGGCGGGAGGAACAGCGCGGCATCGCCAGCCGCTTCGTCCAGGCCGGCTACATCGCGATCCCCGTCAGCTACCGGCTCACCGGCGAAGCCCCCTTCCCCGCCTGCATCGACGATGTCGTCGCCGCCGCCCGCTGGGTCCGCGCCCATGCCAAGGAATACGGCATCGACTCCGACCGCATCGGCGCGCTCGGCCACTCCGCCGGCGCGCATCTCGTCCTGATGCTCGCGCTCGCCGAGCCCGCCGGAAAATTCGCCCCCGGCTTCCTCGAAGGCGTCTCCGGCCGCGTCAATGCCGTCGTCGCCACCGCCGCGCCCACCGACTTCCTGCACCTCGGCGAGGATCGCGGCCGGCCGGGCGACACGATGTTCTTCACCGACGAGCCGCCGGCCATCCGCGATGAAAAGGCCGCGCGCTCCTCTCCGGTCACTTACGCCGATGCCTCCGCCCCGCCGGTGCTGCTGATACACGGCACCGCCGACCGCACCGTCCCGCCCGCCCAGAGCGAGCGTCTGCTCGCCGCGCTCCGCACCGCCCAGGCCCCGCTCGCCGAGCGCGTGCTGCTCGACGGCCGGCCCCACGATTTCATCCTTTCCCACGAGACGCTGCTCGTGCCGATGGAAGTCTCCTTCTTCGACCGCACCATCGGCCAGGACGCCGGCCGCTACGCCCGCGAGATCACCGTCGCGGATGATTCCCGCCCCGCCCGCAACAACAAGGATCTCGCCGCCACCTGGCTGGCCAGATTCGACACGGACCACGACGGCTTCGTCACCCGCGCCGAGTTTCCCGGCGGCCAGGAACTCTTCGAGCGCTTCGACCGCGCCATCGACGGCCGGAAGATCGCTCTGCCGCAAAAATAGGCCGGCCCACCTTGCCGATGTCCCGCGCGAACCAGCCCAACGTGGTCGTCTTCATCACCGACGAACAGCCCGCTTTCATGACCGGCTGCTACGGGGATCTCCTCGCCCGCACGCCCACCATCGACCGGCTGGCGAAAACCGGGGCCGTGTTCAACGCCGCCTACTGCGCCTCGCCGATCTGCTGTCCCTGCCGGGCCGCGATGATGACCTCGCGCCACGTGCACACCGTCGAGGTGTGGGACAACGCCAGCCCGCTGCGCAGCGACTGGCCGACCTTTGCCCACACCTTCCGCGCCGCCGGTTATCGCACGGTGCTGTGCGGCAAGATGCACTTCGTCGGACCCGACCAGTTGCACGGTTTCGAGGAACGCTGGGTGTCCGACATCTATCCCGCCTCGTTCGACTGGACCCGTTCCAACCGCCAGGGCGCCGCCGTCAACGACGGAGGCCAGACTCGAGCCATGGTGATGTCGGCCGGCCCAGGCGAGACCGAGGACATGCTCTACGACGACCTGGTCATCCGGCGCGCGGCGGAGGGATTGCCCGCGCTGCTCGCCGACGACCGGCCCTTCCTCCTCGTGGTCTCGATCACCGGCCCGCACTTCCCTTTCAACGTGCCCGCCGCCTACTGGGACATGTTCAAGAACGCGGAGATACCGCTGCCGGAATCCCCTCCGGGCGCCCGCACGCGCGAACACCCCTATGTGAACTGGGTGCGCGCTTCCGGCCGGCTCGATGAACCCGTGCCGGACGAGGTGTGCCGCCGCGCCCGGCGCGCGATCTACGGGCGGATGGCCCTCGTGGACGATCATCTCCGGAAAATCGTCTCCACCCTCGAACACCACGACGCGATGGCGTCCACCGTGTTCGCCTTCACGAGTGACCACGGCGACATGATGGGCGAGCATGGGCTGTGGTTCAAAAACACCGCATTCGACGCGTCGAGCCGCGTTCCGCTCATTTTTTCCGGCCCCGGCATCGAGTCGCGGCGGTTCGACGAAACCGTCAGCCTGCTCGATCTCGGCCCCACGCTCGCGGGACTGGCGGGGATTCCCCCGCTGAATGTCCCGACCGACGGCCGCGATCTTGCGCCGCTCCTGCGCGGCGAACGCGCCCAAGAGCCCGGACAGGCCGTCATCGAAAACTATGGCGAAGGTCTGCACCGCGGCGTCCGCACCATCGTCCGGGACGGCCACAAGCTGAACGTCTGCGTCGACACCCCGCTCGAGCTCTTCGACTTGCGCGCCGATCCCGGCGAATGGGACAACGTAGTCGGCGATCCGCACTACTCGGCGGTTCTGCGCGATCTGTGGCAGCGCCTCGACGCCGCCTCCCCGGAGCCCGCGCGCTACGACGAATTGCGCTGGCTCAGCGAGGAACGCCGGCTCGCCCTCCTCGCCGCCGTGCCGCCCGCCCAACGTCCGGCCTGGCGCGACGACTGGCGGCAGGAATTCCAGGCAACCTTCGGCCGCCCCCCGGCAGGTGAACGGGGCAACCAATACCCGGTTTGCGACAAGGAGTAACCTGCCCAGCATCCAGGCGTCCCCTACCACCCCAGACCAGCCCCGGCCTCTCCGGACAGATTTCCGGCCGGTCTCTCTGCTCCATGATCAAACCCACCTCCCGTCCCCTCGCCATCTTCACGATGGTGCTTCTTTTCACCGCGTCGGTTTTCGCCCAGCCCGAACGCCGCCGGCCGGCCGGCGCGCCTGAATCAGGCTTCGGTCCCTGGCTCGACCCCAACCGCGAAGCTCCGGCCGGCACACAATACGCAACCTTCACGAGCAAACTTGCCGACACCGAGGTCAGCTACCTGATCTACCTGCCGCCGGACTACGAGACCGCCAAGGACCAGCGTTATCCTGTCATCTACTGGCTGCACGGCCGCGGCGGCAGCCAGACCGGCGCCGGCAACTTCGCCAACCGCCTCGACGCCGCCATCAAGGCCGGCAAGGCCCCCGCCGCCATCGTCGTCGGCGTCAACGGCCGCAAGACCTCCAGCTGGGTCGACACCTTCGACGGCCAATCCCCCGTCCAGTCCGTCATCATCCAGGAACTGATCCCGCACGTCGACGCCACCTACCGCACCATCGCCCGGCGCGAGGGCCGCGCCATCGAGGGCTTCTCCATGGGCGGGGCCGGCGCGCCGAAGATCGGCTTCAAATACCCCGACCTGTTCGGCACGGTCGGCGTGCTCGGCGGCGCCCTGCACGATCTCGAAAGCTACAAGTCCCGCGGCACCGCGTTCCAGGACATCTACGGCAGCAACGAGGAATACTACCAGGCCAGCGACGCCTGGAATGTCCTCGAGAAAAACGCCGACGCCATCCGCGGCCGCACCTTCGTGCGCGTTGCCGTCGGCGGAAAGGACAACCTTCTCGAGAAAAACACCGCCTACCACGAGCTGCTCACGAAGCTGAAGATCGAACACGAGTTCGACGTCGTGCCCGATGCCGTCCACAATCCCGGTCAGGTCTACGACGGACTCGGCGACAAAACCTGGGCGTTCTACACCAAGGCCTTCGCCCCGGCCAACCGGCCAGACGGAGCCCGGCCGGCGGGAGCCCAGGCGGGCGCCCGCCCGCGCGAAGGCCGCGGAGCCGGCACGCCCGGCAACGCCCCGGGAGCCTGGACCGGCGTCGGCACCATCGAGAACTGGCAGGTGTTCACCGCGAAGGCGGCGGACGGACACGAGACGCCGGCCATCTGGGTCGCGCCCGAGGGCCAAGGCCCGTTCCCCGCGATCGTCTGGCTTCACGGCGCTCCCGCCGCCCAAAGCGAGCGTGGCGAACGCAGCGAGGCCGACCGCGGCCGCTTCGACCTCTTTCTGAAAGCCGGCTTCGTCGTCTGCCTCGGCGACTACCGCGGCGAACCTTCCGCCGGTCCGGAGATTTCCGGACCCGACGATGCCGCCGCGATCATCCGCCACATCAAGTCGCTCCCCCTGGTCGATCCGCAGCGCGTCGCCCTCATGGGCCACAGCCTCGGCGGCGCCACCACTCTCCTCGCCGCCACGCGCGAGCCCGTCGCTTGCGTCGTGGACAGCGCCGCGGCCGCCTACGCCGTGCTCGGAATGCCGATGGGCAGCCTGCGCGGCAAACCCGCCGGCGGCGAACTGCCCGAGACGGAATACGACAAGGCTCACGCCCTCTCGATCCTGCGGAAAATCAACGCGCCCACGCTCATTCTCTACGGCGCGAACGACCCGCTCAGCCGCATCAACAAGACGATCCACGACCTCATGCAAGGCCTGGGCAAGGACGTGCGGCTGGAAGTTTTCCCGGGAGAACACCACGGCATGCTCTTCCGCCCGGCCGACAAGGAGCGCGGCCTCCGCGCCTGGACCACGATGCTGGATTTTGTCTCGGGCGTCTTGAAACCGTCGGCCGCGCAACCATCCAAGGCACCGTGATCCGCTCACTCTGGTTTTCGGGACTGCTCGCCGTGGCGATGGCCGCCACCGCGTTGGCCGCCGGGGATGCGTCGCCAGACTGGCCGGCCGGCGGCGCGACGTCGCCCGATGGCACGCCTGTCGGGTTCTTGTTGAGCCGGCCGCAGGGAGCCGGACCGTTTCCCGTCGTCATCTTCCTGCACGGGGCGCCCGGTGGCGTGGGGACGGAGGCTTTGCGCCGCTACACCACCTCGTCCCGCTGGACGCGTTTCCTCGCGGAGGGTTTTGCCGTGTGCATCGCGGATTACCGCGGGCATCCGGAGAACGATCCGTTTGCCGTGCTCAAGGGCAAGGCCACCGCCGCAGACGATCTGGCGGCGTTGATCGGGCATCTCAGCCGGCAGCCCGGGCTGGATGTGAGACGCCTCGCGGTCATCGGCCAGAGCCTGGGCGGAGTGGTCACACTGGATGCGGTGGCGCGGGAAAAGATCGCCCCGGCCTGCATCGTCGCGACCGCCCCGGCCACCTACCCCTTCATCGGCTACCACGGCGGACGCGGGGGCAAGCGTGACCGCGACCTCGGCGACGCGGACATCGACCGACCCGGCACGCTCCAGCGCATTGAGAAGATCAACCTTCCCGTGCTCATCGTGCAGGGCACCGACGATCACACCGATCTTTTCGCGCTCAACAAAAAGCTTTTCGAGGTGATGAAATCCGCCGGCAAGGACGTGCGGCTGGAGCTGTTCGAGGGCGCGGGACACCCGTTCACGCTCGGTCCCGACGGCGACAACTATCAGCGCGCGTTGGAAATCACGGTGGCATTCATCAAAAGCCACACCGCCCTGCCGCCAAACCCCAATCCAATCCCGCCCGCCCGGTGAGGTAAACGGGTCAAGCAATGCGACCTTTGCCTAGCCTTTGCCGTCAGACAACACTCCGGGCGGACTGTCTTTCCGGATCTTTCCCCCCATACCCTCAAAACCGATGAAATCCCAACACCCCTCCATTCTCTTCGGGCTCGCCTTGTTCGCCTTCGTCGCGACCGCCCTTGCGCAAACCCCGCGACCAGTCCCCGCAGGCGTGACCGCCCATCGTAACCTGTCCTACGTCACCAACGGCCACGAACGCCAGAAGCTCGACCTCTATGTCCCCGAAAAAGCCGGCGACCCTGTGCCGATCATCGTCTGGATCCACGGCGGCGCCTGGTTGTCCGGCGACAAGAACGGCTGTCCCCCCCTCAACTCCGGTTACATCCCGCGCGGCTATGCCGCCGCCAGTCTCGACTATCGTCTGAGCGGGGACGCCATTTTCCCGGCGCAGATCGAGGACTGCAAGGCGGCCATCCGCTGGCTCCGCGCGCATGCCAAGGAATACAACCTCGATCCCACCCGCATCGGCGTCTGGGGCTCCTCGGCCGGCGGCCACCTCGTCGCCCTGCTCGGCACCACCGGCGAGACGCGGGAATTCGACGTCGGCGAGAACCTCGACCAATCCAGCGCCGTGCAGGCGGTCAGCGACTTCTTCGGCCCGACCGACGTGCTGCAGATGGACGCCCACGCCGTGCCCGGCGCCCGCCTCAAGCATGATCCCGCCAACTCTCCCGAATCGCAGCTGATCGGCGGAGCCATCCAGGAAAACAAGGACAAGGCCGCCCGCGTGAACCCCATCACCTATCTGACCAAGAACGCCGCGCCCCATCTCATCGTCCACGGCGACCGGGATCCGACGGTCCCGCACCACCAGAGCGAACTGCTGTTTGCCGCGCTGAAAAAGGCCGGCGTGCCCGTCCGGTTCCACACGATCAAAGGCGCGGAACACGGCCGCGGTTTCGCCGGCAAGGAAATCAGCGAGATGGTCGCCTCCTTTTTCGACCACCGCCTCCTCGGCAAAAAGACCGCCGCCGCTGACTGGCCGGTGGCCATGACTTCCGACAGCGTCGCCGTCATGGAGCCCGAGCGCCCGGGCCAGGGCCGCCCCGGCGCCAATGCTCCGGCCCAGGACCGCGCTCAAGGCGGCGGCCAGCGGCCGACCTGGCAGCAGATTGTCGAACGCGAGGACGCCAACCGCGACGGCAAGATAACCCGCGCCGAATTCAAGGGGCCGGAGAGGATGTTCGAGCGCATCGACCGCGATGGTGACGGCGTGCTCACGCAGGCGGAGTTCGAGCAAGGCGGCCCGCCGCGGCGCAACTGACGCCGCCCGACAGCGAACCCCTCCCTTGAAAACAGGCCGGAGCAAAAAACCCTCCGTCCGTGTTCCCGTTGCCGTGGTGACGGGCGCCGGCAGCGGCGTCGGCCGCGCCTGCGCACTGCGCCTCGCGGCGGCCGGCTGGCGCGTCGCCCTCGTCGGCCGGCGCGCCACGGCGTTGCGGCAAACCATCGCCGCCGCCGGTCCCGCGCGCGCCCGACTCTCCTTCCACCCTTGCGACATCGCTGATCCGGCAGCCGTCGCGACGATGGCCGCCGCCGTGCTGCGCCGTTGGCCGCGAGTGGACGCCCTCGTCAATGCCGCCGGCACCAACGTCCCCCGGCGCAGTCTCCGGGAGTTGTCCGCGGAAGACTATCACCGGCTGATCGGCACCAATCTCCACGGCGCCTATCACTGCCTCCAGGCTTTCCTGCCTGCCATGCGCCGGGTCCGTTCCGGCACGATCGTGAACATCGTTTCCGACGCCGGCCTGCACGCCAACGCCAAGGCAGGCGCCGCGTATGTCGCCTCCAAGTTCGCGCTGACCGGACTCACCCAGAGCGTGAACCTGGAGGAAGGTCCCGGCGGCATCCGCGCCTGTGCGATTTTCCCGGGTGACATCAACACGCCCCTCCTGCGCCAACGGCCGGTGCCGCCGCCCGCCTCAGCACGCCGGCACATGCTCCAGCCCGCGGATGTGGCCGAGTGCGTGTGGCTCGCCCTGAGTCTGCCGGCCCGCGCCGTCGTCGAACAGCTAGTCATCCGTCCGCGGGCCGGCCGGTGATTTATAAACATGCGCGCCCTGGTCCTTACCGCCCCGAACGAATTGCGTCTGGAAGACCGGCCCATGCCCGTGCCGCAATCCGGCGAGATTCTCGTCCGCGTGCGGGCCTGCGGCATCTGCGGCAGCGATGTCCACGGTCTCGACGGTCGCACCCAGCGTAGGATCCCGCCGCTCATCATGGGACACGAAGCCGCCGGCGAGATCGCGAGTCACGGGCTGGTCGACTGGCCGGCGGGCACCCCGGTGACCTTCGATTCCACGGCGTGGTGCGGCCGGTGCTGGCATTGCCGCCGGGGCGAAGTCAACCTGTGCGACCGGCGGGAGGTGGTCGGGGTCTCCTGCGCGGATTACCGCCGCCATGGCGCTTTCGCCGAGTATGTGTGCGTGCCGGTCCGCACCTTGCACGCCCTGCCGCAGAGGCTGGATTTCGTGCACGGCGCGCTGGCGGAACCCGTGTCCGTGGCGCTGCACGCCGTCAACCGTGCCGGCCACATCACCCCGGAGACCACCGCCGTGGTGGTCGGCACCGGCCTCATCGGCCTGCTCGTTGTGCAGGTTCTCCGCGCCCGCGGCTGCGGCCGGATCGTGGCGGTCGATCTCGACGCCGGCCGGCTGGCCCAGGCGGCGCGGTTTGGCGCCACCGCGACAATGGATGCGCGTCAGCCGGATGTCGCCGACCGCGTGCGCGGACTGACCGCCGGCCGCGGAGCCGACACCACCTTCGAGGTGGTCGGCGCGACGGCCACGATCACCACGGCCATCGCCTGCACCCGCAAAGGCGGCGAAGTGGTGCTCGTCGGCAATCTCGCGCCCCAGGTCACCCTGCCCCTGCAATCGGTGGTGACCCGCGAATTGCGTCTGCACGGTTCCTGCGCCTCGGCCGGCGAATACCCGGCCAGCCTCGATCTCATCGCCTCAGGCCGGATCAATGTCGACGAACTGATCAGCGCCCGCCCGCCGCTGGAGGAAGGAGCGGACTGGTTCCGCCGCCTGCAGGCGGGCGAAGCCGGACTGATGAAGGTGGTTTTGTGCCCGTGAGCAGTTGAAGGCGGCGGCTCTGATTCACTTCATGCAGCCGGGACAGCCGGCGACCCTGCGAATGCTGGCAGGGCCGCGGCGGTCCGGAGAAAAAGCAAAGAGCCCCTCGCAGGACGCGAGGCTCGGATCATTAATATTTGATCGTCGTCGAAAGGATCCAACGACGCGGCGTCTGGAAGACATACTGGCGCATCCGTCCGTCCGCAAAGGTCTCGGTTGTGACGAGGTCGTCCTCGTCGAGCAGATTGGTGGCATTCAACTGAACCGACCACTCGGTGGGTTTCCCGAAGAAACTGACTTTCCGCCTATAGCCGATATTAGCGTCGATGATCACATAGGGATCACCATAGATCAGCTCACGGACGGCTGGATCACTCGAGGTGTAACCGACCACCGATTTGCCGCGCCAGCGGGCGCCGACGCCGAGGGAGGCTCCGTTGAGCACGCCGTCGAGGAACGTGTAGTTTGCCCGCAAGTTCGAGCTCTGGGTGGGACTGCCGAGATAGC
>Ga0255338_1001476_pt1 | contig 44195 bp, 51 predicted proteins | sample MeOH1_35cm_T4_19_FD_203715 | JGI IMG/M metagenome (GOLD analysis project Ga0255338, IMG submission 203715) | Sandy soil microbial communities from University of British Columbia, Vancouver, Canada - MeOH1_35cm_T4_195 | ecosystem: Engineered > Artificial ecosystem > Sand microcosm > Unclassified ... | reverse complement strand
TTTCCCCCACCTCTCGCGGGATATAGGCGCGCCATTCGGCGCGCCTCAGCTCGTGCGGGCATGCGCGTACGGGCGCTTGAAAACTCAAGGGTGTTTTAACACCCCCAACACTCTTTGCATACCCATGTTTTGACTGCTCTACGCAGTCGCCTCATGAATTTCTCGTACCTCTTCATCCCACACTCTCCACAGTAGTGTCTTTTCATGAGTCTATTCTATCATTGTCCACTCGAGTGGACAATACCTCATCGTTATAATCGCTCATTTAAATCAAGGCGGTTCTTGGTCGCGCTATCGCGCGCCCGCACGGCAGAATCGGGGCGAGCGCCCCGTAGGAGACGGAGAGTGTCGCGCCTAACGGCGCGCCCACATCACACACACACAGGGTCGGCATCAGATTTGCGCGGCCCCAAAAATCGCTCGCAGTCGTTAGGCTAGAGCGGGTCTCCTTGGAGTTTGTATAGGAGCTTTGTGTTCTGCTCTGCTGAGGCGACATAGAAGTCGGCCTTGCCGAGACCAAGAGACTCATAGAGCTTCGCTCGCTCCGCAATCGACGGCAGAGCCTTGCCGAGTGCCTGATAGTACTCGAACAGAGTCGAGGCTTTCCATAGAGTCGCTGCCGGCGAGCTCGTGGCCTGCAGGGCCATTCCATCTGCTGATATAGACCCTGCCTGCTGACCCGTCGTCGTCGGAGATACAGAAATCGGAGACGATGACGATGAAACAGGGGCAGGGGAGCTCACGGCCTGTGCGACTGTACCACCCGCCTGTATGAAAGCTGTGAGCTCATTGAGCGCATTGGCACGATTGCCGGTGAATGTGTTCGCTCGATTGAGCTTATCGTACGCCTCTATAGGCGACATATTTATTGAGCGAATGTAGTCGAGTATGGTCTTTCCGCTAACGTTCCACGCATCGAGAAAGGCATCACTGCGCTCTGCCGGCATGATGACCGGCTCTGTCTGCCTCTTTGTCGCGACAGTCGGAGTCGAGCTCACCACTTCTGATATCTGGTCGGTGTTCGTCGCGATAATCTGCGTAGGAATCTTTGCTGCGACAGTCACGAGCTCGGTCGTCGTAGGGTTGAATTTGAGCGCATCAACCGGCCCGAGTACCAGCGAGTCGAGCTTGATGCGTGAATCCGAGTCTTTCACGAAGTAGAGGTCGGCCACAACAAACTTATTGACCACAGTCTGCATTCGAGGCTTTCCATTCGTGAAATTTCCTCTCTGCACAGTCTGAGCCTTGCCGAGCTGTCTCAAGCCGTCGACAATGACCGACGAAGTTGTTTTTATTTCATATACAATCTTTGCCCCGAGCTGAGCGAGATATGGCGCGACATTATTATTGATAGCTGACTGGAGCTCGGCCATGCTCTCGATGAGGTCGTCTGGTCGTGGTGTGAAAGTGAAATCTCCACCGATTTTGCCCTGACTCACGACACCTGAGAACACTTTCACATTCGGCACAAACTCACCATCTGCAAACTCTCCGATACTTTTCGCTGGGTCGAAAGCCGTCGTGCCGGTCTTACCGCCAAGCTGTACGAGAGGCAAAACGACACCCATGACATTCTTAAAATTGGCTGTGCCACCGGATAGAGTGATATTGGCTGCGACTTCATTCACGAGGTCGACTAGAGTCTGCCTCGAGTACGGCTTATCGACACCCGAGAAAGGGAAGCTGATGCCGATTGGCCCGAGCTCTTCGATCGTCGCATATATTTTCTTCCATACATCATCACTCACTGTCCTCGCATTTGGCATAGGCGTATCTGGGTTGAGGCCGAAATACGACATTACTTTCTGTGCTGTTTTCTGATACGGGCCCTGCCAATTTGCGAAGTCTATATACTGCGCTAGTGCGAAAAAGAAAGCAGTTGGCACTCCGACAATTGTTGCTATAATACTGAGTAATGACTTCACACTGGATAAACCAAGTCCCTTTGACTTTGCTACTGTTGTGGCTATCGCATCAATTTCGGCCGGCGTGGCTGCCGCAGTGGATCTACCGACTTTGGCAGTTGTCTTTGCTGCTGCTTCTGCTTTTGCAGATAACTTCCTTTTTGTATACCCTTTCGAGGTAAAACCCAATTTCTCCGCCACTTTTGTCGGTATCTTTGTCTTGATTGAAATACCGATAATACCTATCATCGCAAAAGCATCTATGAGCGTATTTGCAATTGAGTCTTCTGCCTCCTCTGGCGAGAGCCCGAAGAGATTTGCATATGCCTCCTTTGCCCCATCAGTGAGAGGCGATATCAGCTTCTCTATAGCAATATAAATACCCGTCTGTACGGCGGCTTGAATGAGTACTCGTATCAACATCGCGGCTAGAGCAGGCATTGTATTTGTATGATTAAACAATAATAACCGCCACTCCCTCCTCGTTCGCAAACTCCTGCACATCAGCATTCATCGCATCTGTGATGATGAGCATTTTCGGCTGCTCGGCCGGAGAGTAGTCTCGCACATAGAGCTTCTTGTAGAGCTTGATTTGCCCTATAGTACTCGCTCCGGCTCTCGGCTTGAGCTCTATGATTGTGAGGCCGCCGCCGACTGAGGCCACGACATCAATCTTCTTCTGGTAAAGCCTCCACTCCTCGCCCTCTTTGTCTCCGCCTGCTGTCGTATCGAATGACGGGTCATCACCGACCGGCACATCATACTGACACGCATCATACGCATCGGGATATTTTTCCATGAAGCGATTCCATATCGCGACATCTCTCGGCATCATGTGTGGGTACCAATATCTTTTCCCGTATGCGAATATCTCAGAATAGATACTCTGAGTCATGGCTAATATAATATCCGATAAAAGAACGTCTGGAGCCCGAGCTTCTTCTCGTAGTACGCGACCCACTTCTCCAGTGTCCAGTGATCGAGCCAAAGACCGGTCGAGGACTGGTTGGACATTATGATCCCATTCTCCCCGAGAATACCACAGTGTCCCGTCTTTGCTCCCTGAGTAGGGTCGACGATGATATCGCCCGGCTTTGCCTCGTCTACCGTCACGGCCTTGTATCTAGGACTCTGCCTCAATATCGCATTGAGCGTGATTGTCGATGCACCTACACAAAACGGCGCATCGAAACACTCCCACCCAATCTGATTGAGTGCCTCGACACAATTCACGACATTTGGCGCAGTGTCCGGTATACCGGCTTTGGTCTTGCCGAGCTGTGATACTGCGTATGCATGGAGAATACGGCGAGGATTGATACTGAGATACGCGAGAAGTCGAGCGATGAGTTTGAAGCTAAACATGGAAGAATGGAGATTTTAGAGTCGAGATATATTTTCCTAGACCCGCCATCACGCCAATAGTCTCCGGCGAGATGCCTTTCAGCACATCGAGTATTCCCTGAAAAAGTACGGTCATAAAGCTCACTGTGGCTCCTATCAAAATCGACAGCATTACATGTTTTACCTGCTCTTTTGTCATTGATTTATGAATTAATTATCAAATCTAACGATTGGACAGTTGGTATTCGTGTCTCCCACAGGTGCTGTGGGACTTATCGTCGCAGGGACTGTGTCCGCTGTGACTGTGATGCGCCCCCATAATACGGGCTTTGCTGCGACAGATAGTATTAGGAGTGCAGCAGAAAGTCCGTCATTTACTCCATATGATGGAATAACGAGACTTGCCGTATCCACTGACAAAATACTCATCCAATATATTCCTGGGTTAACAGTCACCGCACTCACTGCGATAGATTTCACCCCCGTTGTAGTTATTGATGCACTCGATACCGAAAAAATCTGTGTTTGTCCATCTTCTGAGAATAGAGACATCTTTACGACTCCTGCGGTATTCACAGTCGCAACATAAAAGCTCAGCTTATTTACCACAATCTGTGTATTTATACATATCTGGTACACGCAAAGTGCCGTGTTGGTATTAAAAGTCGCATTCACCCACGCCGATCCCGAATCAAAATTTGGCTGCGGTACTACTGTCAAAGCAACCGGTCTCAATGCTGTGATTGTTGCGGCATCAAGGTCTGCGAGAGAAATACTCGCATCGACGATTGTAGCTCCTGTGACTGTCTGACCTCCTGAATTTCCTCCGGCCATATAGTTTGTTTTTAGTGCTATCTTTTAATATCCTCACTCTCAAGGACCGCCACGCGTGGCGTATTTGCTGATGCGACGACTGTCCATCGAGTCTGTATAGCCTCTGTGCCGTCGAGTACCGAGCTTAAGAATAGGGAAGCGCCAGGTCCGAGCTTCCAGTCATGGACTGTCGATGATACTGATAACACTTCTCCCTCCTCCATTCTCAAATATACTGAGTCGGTCGTATCCTGATTCTGAATAGAGAGAGATTTCCTCCCCGTATTTCGAGGCACGAGCGTCTCTGCACTGATACTTGTGGTCTTTGTCATGTTGTATGTATTAAATAACCATCACCGAAACCCCGACTCCTCGGGGTTTCTAGATGCCTACTTATTTCGCGAACACGAGTGTCGCACAGACATATGCAGTGCCTGGATCATCTCCGGCTGCCTCTGCCCATATAGACACATTGTCCGATGGGGAAACAGCGATGTCGAGATTCTCGAGGACAATAGGGGAGCAGAGCTGTGGTGCTGCATCTGAGCCTGCCTGTACAGCGATGCGACCGACTGTCGAGACTGGTATGAGCTGCTCACCTCCGAGGACAGCGTTACCGCCGACCCTGAGGAATAGAGATGCTTTACCATCTGCGAGACCATCTGCTGCACCTACGACGACAATCTTGTCAATCTTGGTGTAGCCTGCAGGGACGAGCTTCGACGGAGTCGAAACCGAACCCTGAGTATTGAGAGCAGTACGAGTATCGACTGCTGTGATGTCACCCTCGAGCGTGAGTGTCTTGTGTTCTCCTGCACCCTCACCGACTGCATCAGAGAATTCAAGACCGACTACTACGCCCATGCCTCCGATATCTGTACCCATCATCTCGGCAAAGACTTGGATCTCATTCGCCTCCGTGACAGGGAAATTGACAGCGATACGCCTTACCTCCTTTGCTGCATTTCCACCAGTCGCGACATTGTTGCCTCCTGCCGCTACCGCTATCGACTCTGGACCATTTGACATACCTGGACCCTCGAGCCTGATGAGCGCTGAGAAGCCGGTAGCCGCCGCCATGTTCTGCACTGCTGAGACGATGACTGCAGTGATGAACTTCTTGCCCTGAGGTACTGTAAGAGGACCTGGTGCAGTGTCTGAGCCTGCTGTCGTGAGTGCGGTCTTTGTATCGACTGCAGTCACATCACCCTCGCGTAGCCTGAATTGCTTAGCCATATATTTGGTGTATTAGATGAGTGAATAATTAAGCGGTCTTTGCTGCCCTGAGAGCATTGACAACGCCTGCGACACGAGCGAGATTCTGAGCCGAACCCTTTGGACCGCGAGGAAGCGATGCTGCTGCATTTCGAGCAGAGTCATACTTTGCGGAATTGGTAGCGTACTTCGATGCTGATGATGCGACACCGCTCGAGAAACGCTCTGCGCCCTTTGCCTTGACTCCTGCGAGCCAACCTGACTTACCCGACTTCTGCAGACCCTTTGCATAAGAGTCTTTGCTGATAGCTGCCTGAACGCCGGCTGCATAATTTGCCTTGCCTGCGATTGCGAGAGCTGCCTGATCCTTTGTGGTCTGCTCTGCACCTGACACATAGTCCTGACCTGCGACCGCTGCGCGCTCGACGAATTTCTGAGCCGCTTGTGATGCTGATTTCATATGATGAATTAACTAAATAAATAAATACCGCCAACCTTCTCGCCAGTGTCCTGCGACCCACTCTGCAGTGAGTTGCGAACAAAACTCTTTGTCTCGGTCGCAAGACACTAGCGACAATTTCTGCTTCCCGTTTTCATAGTTGTCCCCAGTCTTTCTCTCTAAAAGTATATATTCTATATCTACAGCGCATTTCCTATCGGATAGGAAATGCAAGAAGAGAAGAAGAGGGGATATGCAAGGGGAGATTTCAAAATTGCTCTGCACGCACGCCGAATTTATATCGCGAATGCGCGGTTCTTCTTAACAAGTGCTCGGCGAAAAGTGAGTTCCAGCTCTCGTGAGAGAGTAGGGGATCCTATGAAGTCCGAGCTCTAGTCAGATATAGCTCTGCAGAGCGTTTGTGCTGCAAAGGTTCGTGAGTCTCGTCTCATCTTAGGGTCGCACAATATATCTTTTACGACACTGTATAGGAGACTCTTAGGTTTAAGCCTCTGAGGCCTTGAATACTACTTTTCGACCTGTTGAGGCTTCCAGTGCTCTTCCGAGCTTCATTCCCTCATCTGAATACGGCCAGGCGAAGATTAAATCGATCGGATATCGTGATGTGAATTTTTCCACCGTTGTGGTCAAAAGGTTCAATGCGACCCCTCGGCGCCTATATTTTGGCATTGTCAGGGCTGAACACAGGTACAAGGCATCATATGAATCAGACTTCTGAGTCAGGTCAAACATCTCTTTTTCTGTAATTTCGCTTTTTAGAAATCGCTCTACCAATGCCCTCTGAGTCGGTATGAGGAGCACATGACCTCGTGGTTCGCCCGCATCGTCGACATCTACAGCGAGACAATGTGAATCGAGTGCAAAGAATTTTTCTCGTGACTCTTGACTCGCTGGTATTTGTGTGTCATCTGATTCAGTATGAAAAATCTCGTCTGTTGCTACGACGAGTGTATTCATCAATTCCTTGTCCGGAGGGTTAAAAATGATACCCATACCACACATCCGAGATTAGTGATTCCCTATATTGAGGAGTCTCTGACCCATTTGCTCGAGCTCAGTCGGTGCACCCGCATTGATACGGCCGAGGTTGTTTACAAAAGAGTTCCAGAGTATTCCGAGGAAGATATTGTTCCAGAAATAAGTAACTGGTCGAGAGAGATAGCTATCCCAGACATAGACGACACCGTTTTTTGCATAGCCTAGATTCCTCTGAGCGAGCGGAGATTCGACGATGGCTTGTAGATCATAGCCGAAAAAGCTCAGGACTATGATGAGTATGATGGCTAAGATGATGTACTTTATCATGGCTCTATTATATACCAGACTTTTTACCCCACTATCCCCTACTGACCCGAATCCACCTCTCTGATTTAGAGCTTTGGCAGGTAGGCCGATGGATCGAGATAGGCATGGACATCAGCGAGAGGTAGAACGACATTTTTACAATTTTTACTATTCGCAAATTTTTCTACACGCACACCTTGGGATGCGAGTACTGTCAGGTGGAGATGAGGTCCGGTCGAGTATCCAGTATTACCAGAGTAGCCGATACGATCACCTGTGATGACAGAATCTCCAGCTCTCACACTAATGACTGAGAGGTGGCCATAGAGCGATGAGAGGCCATTTGCGTGTCGTATGAGCACCCAACGACCGTATGAGTAGCACCCACGCTGTACATCCGTGTCACCAGTCGCCTGTACGGTACCTGAAAGCGTCGCTTTTACCGGTGTGCCAATAGTGGCACGGAAATCGATGCCATTGTGGGTACCTGATGTATAGAGTCTGCCCGATGAAGAAGTCTTTCCGAAATACTGCGTGATATAGACATTGTCGACTGGCCATGAGAGCACACCTCGGCGTTCTGTCGGTATAGAGCTCGGATCTATAGCGATTTTGAGTTGAGATTCATAGTCAAACATTTCTCTCTCAAACGCTTCTCTCTGAGCTTGTTTCAGAGCAAGTTGTTTTTCATACTCAGCTTGTTTGCTCTTTGTCGTCGAGAGGAGTTTGCTCGTCTCAGACGCATTGTAATCAGCTACTTTCTTTTGATCGGAGAGATTTTTCTGGTATCCGACGAGATTTTTCTTTTGGCCCTCGAGAGTGTCTTTTTTTACAGATAGATCCGCTCGTTCATCCTTGAGATCTGCAAGATGAAACCGCATGCTATTTTCTACATCTGACAGAGTACTCACATAATCCCAGGCATCCGATATGGTCTTGTGCTTCAGGAGATTTTCGAGAAGTGATTCTGACTCTTTCTCGGCTATGAGCTGTATATTGCCCTTGATAATCTTCGTAGAAGTATTGATTGATGCCTCAGCTTTCGCGATACCCTGAGCGAGTTCTTCTATGGTCGAACCTGTCGATTTGATGCGTTGAGCTGTGAGAGCGATATCAGCTGCGAGCTTTTTCTTGGTGAGATCGAGCTGTTTCAATGTATTTGCGAGTGTCTGTGACTGTTTGGCAGTGAGCGTGAGCTGACTGGAGAGATTTTCTATCTCTTTGGTCAACTGTTCGATTTTTTGATTTCCGCTCTCGATGCTAGCTCGTAGTTCGTCGATAGTCGCAGCAAAAAGCGACTGCGTCGAGAGCGCGAGTGTGAGCATACAGAACAATATGCCAAATCTATGGATGTTCGTGCGCATGGCTTTCGGAGAGCTTCCATGCTGTCTCGAGACGCTTCAGTGTCTCAGCTTTGCCGAATACATACGAGAGAGTGAATGGATTGGGCGACTTTTCGCGACCTGAGAGCGCATAGCGGTATGGCCAGAGCACATTGCCACGACCATGTTGTTCAGCGTAGGCCCAGACAGCTTTCTTTATCTCTTCTTCGGTCCATTTTGACTCCTTGACCTCTTCGAGGGCTTTTCGTACATCTGCGAGGTACTGGACCGTATTGAGTAATTCTTTTTCATTTTTCCATTTGAGCGATAGCGCGTCATATTTTGGAGCGGTGAAGAGATAGTCCGCTTCCCCGTCGTCAATATATTTTGTGACATCGGCGTATGTGTCGATATGATCGAGGAGAGTCGGTGCGAATCGACTGAGCGCATCACTCGATATATGCCAGCCATGATCCACTACCCTCTTTGACATATTGATACGGTTTAACACTTCGACGAGAAATGCATCGTGAGGCACTCGTTTCAAATGCTCTTTGTTCACCCAGAGGAGCTTTTCTTCTGAGAAACTTGCGCCACCTTTTTGTACGCGTGATAGATCAAATGAATCTATGAGTTCAGGGAGAGTAAATATTTCTTTCTCAGTCCCAGGATTCCAACCGATGAGAGCCATATAGTTGAGTAGTGCCTCCGGTATAAAACCCTGATCACGATAGAAAGTCATCGGTTTTGCACCATGCCTCTTTGAGAGCTTTGACCTATCTGAAGCGAGGACGAGTGGTAGATGCGCATAGGTCGGTATCGGAGCTCCGAGAGCTTCCTGTATGAGTATCTGGCGAGGTGTATTCGAGATATGGTCTTCGCCACGGATGACATGCGTCACGCCCATGAGATAGTCGTCGAGCACGACCGCAAAGTGAAAGACAGGCTCATCGACACTCTTTGCGATGATGAAATCGCCGAGCTCAGTCGTATCAAATTCGATAGGGCCACGGATGATATCGTCAAAAGACACTCGTTTACCTGGATTTCTAAATCGTATAACTTCTGATCGGTCACCGGCCTCTTTCGGCTCTTCTTTTGAGACATAGGCCTTGCCATCTGCGAGCAATTTTTCCAAATACTCACGATAGATGCTGGTTCGTTCTGATTGTCGATACATCTCATCGTAGTCGAGATGAAGCCATTTGAGACTATCGATGATATTGTCCTCATACTCCTTTGTCGAACGCGCCCTATCAGTATCTTCTATTCTCAAAATAAATTTTCCTCCATGTTTTTTCGCGTAGAGATATGAGAATACAGCGGTGCGATAGCTACCTGCATGAAAAAGGCCTGTCGGGCTCGGTGCAAAACGAGTCACGACTTTCGAGCCATTGCCTCGTGATTTGCCTCTGAATAGATTGAGAAGTCTTCGTATCATGGGATTAGGAATGATTGAGAGCGATAGAGATGATCTCGCGAGCGATTTTCTCAGCCGCGTCTTTGTGAGAGAAACTCATAGCGCCTTTTTTCATAGTATCTGCCAATTTTGGATTGTCTATGATGCGATCTATCTCAGCGAGGAGTATATGAGGCGTGAGATTGACCTCCTCTACGACTGAGCAGGCGCCCGATGCCGCATACGCAAATGCATTTGATGTCTGGTCATGACTTATCTCCTCAGGTATAGGGATAATGATAGATGGTATCCCCCACGACGCTATTTCAAATATAGTCGAGCCAGCCCGAGAGATGATGACATCTGCAGCTCCTGCCGCCATGCGCAAAGCGAGTGCGTTGAGGTATTCAAATGGCTTGTAGCGATCGCGATTGAGACTTGCATTGAGCACTACCTTGGCGGTATTCAACATCTCGTCGAAATGATCTTTGCCAGTCTGATGAATGACTGAGTATTTCTTTACGAGCTCAGGCAGTATCTCGATGATGATGTCATTGATTCGTTGTGATCCCTGTGAGCCACCGAGGATGACGATGACCGGCACACCAGTGTCGAGCTTGAGGAACTCACGCGCACCCTCACGCACTGGCTCCATGATGTCTTTGCGTATCGGATTACCTGTAAAAGCGACTTTGTCTGCCGGAAAATACTGTGCAGCCTCTCGATATGAAATCGCGATTCGTTTGGCAAATTTGCCAGCCCAGAGATTGACCCGACCAGGATGTGAATCTGATTCATGTATGACGACTGGTATGCGGAATAGTCGTGCCGCAAAGAGCACTGGGAAGCTCACATATCCACCCTTACCAAAGACTACATCAGGAAAAATAGACCAGACATCGAGACAGGCTTTCAGTATTCCGAAAAAAGTCTTGATGAGATCTGTGATATTGAGGAGAGAAAAATAACGACGGACTTTTCCGGCAAAACTCGAACGGTATATGATGCCGTTTTCGAAAAGAATGCGCTCATTGTAGGGCGATGGCGCCATATAGTAGAGCGTCGCATCGAGGAGTTTTTCCTCCTTTGCTATTTTTCGCACCGATTCAGCTATAGCCACTATCGGATAGAAATGGCCGCCTGTACCTCCTCCTGTAAGCAATATCTTCATAATTAGGGCCTATTTTACCATATCTTTGTCCTTTTTTACCCCAGTGCTACGATGGTGTGAGTATGAAGCTCCATGGTCTCTGGCTTTCTCGCACCAAGGTGAGGGTGGTGCAACATCCCAAAGCCCTCCCTATCCCGAAAATCGAGAAGGTGAAGAAAGTGGATGTGAAGCCCAGGCCAAAAGCCGAGACTCCATCTCCCCCATCTCGATACGACATGATACGAATGGCTGTCAGAAAGATTCCATTCATATCCAGCCATCAGAAGTGATTCTGATGGTTTTTTAATCGGACTCTATTTTAGAATAAACAAAATCAGACCTTACTCTACGACTCGTCCGTGACGAGAGACATTGAGTATGATGCCCGCTTCGGCGAGTGCCAGGAGGAGCGCTGTGCCACCCTGAGACACAAAAATGAGGGGTATTCCTGAGAGTGGTACCACGCCTATCATGGCGGCGATGTTGATAAATGATTGTGCAATCATGAAAGACACGATACCGACGACGAGCAGGCCACCAAAAGCAGTCGTAGCTACACCGGCCACCTTGAACGCACGGATAGTAAAAAATACAAAGAGCGCTATGAGCGCGATACTACCCACAAATCCAAATTCCTCTGCCGCGACAGCAAAGATCGAATCCCCCACTGGTTCAGGCAAAAAACCAAATTTTTGGACACTCTGACCAAATCCTTTGCCGGTGATACCTCCTGACCCTATGGCGATGAGAGATTGCTGGAGCTGATAGCCGGAACCGAGACTCTCTGATGACGGATGTATAAAATTCTCCACACGAGCTCTGAGATACGGTCGCACCGAGACGATGAGCGAGAGTCCGAGGAGGCCGACGAACACGAGGAGAAATACCTGTCGCCACTTCCCTCCAGCCACGAGGAACATAGCGATGAGTGATGCCGCAATGACGACAAAGGTGTCTGTATCAGGCTGAGCGAGGAGTAGTCCGGCACAAATCGCAAGTATGATGACGAGCGGTAAAAGACCGTATTTCCACTCGGAGACCCGCGCACCGACACCTGAAAGCCATGCGGCAAAATACATGATGACCGCGATTTTCAATATCTCGGAGACCTGGAGCGAGTATGCACCGATAGCGAGCCACCTCGTCGCCCCATTGGTGTTGATACCGACGCCAGGGATAAATATGACGAGATTGAGTATGATGGCGAGCACAAATACATAAAAAGACGACTTCCTCCAGAAGAGATAATCAAAACGAGAGAGACCATAGAGCGCGAGGACTCCGGGTATGAGACCGAAAAATATCTGCTTGAACGCGATAGAGCTAAAATGTGCGGTGTCGCGAGCGAGGAGTCCGAGCGATGCTGAGAGAAATATGAAAAAACCTGCCGTGACGAGGAGGAGGATCGAGACGAGGAGCTTTGTGTCCATGCGATGCACGCGTGCCATATAGAGATGATACCACGCACTCGATTCACTGATTGTGTACAAAACAAAAAGCCCCCGAGACCTGAGTCCGGGGGCTTTGAGATTTTGGCATCGCATGAAGATTTGCGGATGCATCTGGGACGGTCGCACACCACATTGGGGTGTAAGCGAGCGGATTAGGAGCTTTCGCATCACTAATCATCTCAAGAAGCTAAGCTTCACATCAACGCACAGGGCGCGAGCGGCTACAGACTCCTTTCTCCGTTTGGAGACCCAGATAGCTGAGAGACAGGGCAGTTATTTTTTTCTCTTCGTTCCCTTTTTGTCTCGGCTGTTGTGACACAATCATCGGTGGCTTCTCGCCTACAGATGCAGTCAACTTCAACGATCAACTATCTAAGGATAGTATAGCATATATACAAAAATTGTCAAGGACTTTATGAGATTCTTTTATAGAATCCTGAAATACGGCTTTATTGAGCCGTCTTTTTTGACAGATAGTCGAGCGTAGCTCTGACGAGTCTATCCATATCAGTAAATCGTCCATCATATGACGATCCGAGCACCGAGATGATGATCGGGTGCCCTACCCCAGCATCAAATGCCACGATGAGATTGCCTCCGGAGAGAGTGGTGTACCCCGTCTTTGAGGCGAGCACATACGGAATGTCGTTGAGTGTCTTGTTTGTATTCTCGGCAGTATGCAAAAACTCTTTCGATGGCACAGTCATACGATCACGCGATGTCGCTTCGAGGAGACGAGGTTTTTCAAAAAGTATTTTCTGGAAAAGGAGAGACATATCTCTCGCTGAACCATATCCACCAGAGAGTGATGTAGAGACATCGAGCCCGCTCTGGTTGAGATAGTATGTCTGTGTGAGGCCTATCTCGCGAGCCAGTGTATTCATACGGTCTACGAAAAGCCTCTCAGCGCTCTTGCCATCTCCGCCGGTGATCTGTGCGCCCGCAGTCGAGGCGATAGCAGTGATGCCATCATTCGACGATGTGATGAGAGAAAAATCAGTCAGTCTTTGGACATTCCAGCTTTCATCCACCTTGAGCCCAGAGTCCCCTTCCTCGCGTATGTCCGATGGATTGATACGCACGAGCATATAGTCTGGCAATAGTGTGGAGGCAGCATAGGCGGACATCACTTTCGTGAGAGATGCGAGTGGTAGCTGGAGCTCACCATTTTTATCATAGAGAGCTACCCCGTCGATGGTGTCGTAGACATAGGCAGCTTTTGCTTCTACATCGACTCTCGGAAATGATTCTGCCACTATCGGGCCGGTAGTATCAGGAAGCATGACTGGTATCGTAGCAACATGTCTGGCACCAGAAATACTCGTCATGATGACGATAGCAATGAGTGTGAGGACGGCGATACCGGCCTTGTATGAAAATATTCTCTCCTTTTCGGTCATCTGCTTTCCGTTGATTCTGTTGGCACTGATTCTTCGGCAAGAGCTTCTGATGAGACTGACTCATCCTCTTTCGAAGCGGTCTCAAATGCTTCGAGATCAGCTTTGACTCGTGCGAAATCAGGCAAGTCTTCTATTTTTGATACACCGAGATGTGAGAGGAGCTCTATGGTCGGTTTGTACGAATAACCTCGGCCGGTGTCCTCCTTTTCTGAGACACGCTCGACCAATCCTCTCATGAGGAGATTGCGGAGTATGAAAGAAGAGTTTACGCCACGGATATAATCGATTTCTGAACGCTTTATTGGATGTCTATAGAGCACGATAGAGAGTGTCTCGAGACCTGCTTTGCCGAGGTCTCGCATGAGTTCGTCCTTGGTGAGCTTCTCTATGAGCGCTGAAGCACTCGGAGCGGTACGGAGCTCGACTTCGTCATCTGACACGACGACTGCGAGACCTCGGTTTTCGAGCGACGCGGAGAGTGTACCGAGTGCTTCTCTGACTGCGTCTTTGTCGCTACCGACGAGCGTCGCGAGCTTTGCGAGTGTGATGGGCTCGCCTTTCCAAAAAAGTACTGCTTCGATTTTTGCTTCTAATGTCATGTGGCTAGTCTAATAGATATGCCTGATAAGTCTAGTATTTCGGCGTGCCGACTGCACCATCGGTCTCCATGGTGATATCGTCAAAATGTCTCTCCTGTACCACCTGTATCATCCCCTGCTTCACGAGTTCGAGCATGGCGAGGAAAGAGATGATGACATTGACCTTGCCCTCCTTGCCTACCCCAGCAAATTCGCGGAATCCCATACGGAGCGATGCGGTGACACGCTCTGTGAGTCTACCTATCATCTCCTCGAGAGAGATGACTTTGTCCACGAGTACTTTCGGCAGGAATTCTTTCTTTGGGAGTGAAGTGAGGACACGCTGTATAGCCCCCGCGAGATTGCCGAGTGTCATACTCTCGTCTGGCGAGAATACCGGATCCATATGTCGCTCACTCCTCGGAAAGAGGAATCTCTTGCCAAAGGCACTCTGGAGACTTCGTGCCACTTCACGGAATTTTTGATAGAGAGCGAGACGGCGTTCGAGATCCTTGATATCAGCCTGCTCCTCGGTCGTGAGATCGAGAGCTGGTAGGAGAGATTTCGACTTGATGAGGAGGAGTGTCGATGCGACGAGAATAAACTGCGCACTATCAGCCACAGGAAAATCCTGCAGTGAACGCACATGATTGATGTAGTCATCAGTCACCTGCGAGAGTGCTATGTCAGAGACGAAAAGCTTTCTCTTCTCGATGAGGTCGAGGAGGAGTTCTAGCGGTCCTTCGAATTGCGGATGTTTGACGGTAAATGACATAGCGCTCGGATTTCCTACTTCTTTGGCTTCGTTATGCTGATACCGAGCTCGGTCAATTGTTCTAGAGAGACATCGGACGGCGCTTCCATCATGAGATCGCGACCTTCACCAGTCTTTGCAAAAGCGATGACTTCGCGAATGTTTGGCTCATTTTCGAGTATCATCATGAGCCTATCCATACCCCATGCGATACCGCCATGTGGAGGTGTTCCCGCACCGAGCGCTCGGAGCATGTGGCCATACTCCTTTTCGATTTTCTCCTCACTGAAACCCATGATTTCGAGAACTTTTTTCAGAGCTTCTGGTCTGTGATTTCTCACACTACCGCCACCAATCTCGCTACCGTTGAGTGTGATATCGTACTGGGCTGCGACGATACCTCCTATATTCCTCTTTTCCATGAGGTCATCATATGACTCGGGCTTGGTACCAGAGAAAGGATTGTGTGTGAATGTCCATTTACCATCATCCCCCTTTTCAAACATAGGAAAATCGACAATCCATGCGAATGCGAGGAGGTCTGGATCATTTTTGTCCGTGCGTATATCTGGCTTGTCACTACCGTATTTCTCCATCGCCTCTTTGTATGAGATGCGTGGGAAAGGAATCTGTTGAATCTTTTTGTGTGGATAGACCTTTTGTACCATCTCGATGAGAGCTCTCTCATTGAGGGCCATGACATTCTCTTCGGTGACAAAGCTCATCTCGAGGTCCATCTGAGTAAACTCTGGCTGTCTATCACCGCGAGTATCCTCATCTCTGAAACATCGGGCCATCTGAAAATATCTCTCGATACCAGATGTCATGAGTATTTGTTTGAATTGCTGAGGTGCCTGAGGGAGAGCATAAAACTTACCCTTTTCAAGTCGTGAAGGGACGATAAAGTTCTTTGACCCTTCCGCAGTAGCGACAGTGAGATTTGGTGTCTCTACCTCACAGAAACCTTCTTTGGTGAGGAAATTCCTGACGAAAAGATTGACCTCATGACGACGACGGATATTTTTCTGCATTCTCGGACGACGCAGGTCGAGATAGCGGTATTTGAGTCGAGACTCCTCGCCTATCTCTCGGCCATCTCCTCGTACATCTATCGCGGGCGTCTCAGCCTCATTGAGTACCTTGATACTCAATATCTCGAGCTCGATAGCGCCGTTTTGTTTGTCTTTCTGGATATTTTTCTCTGGACGAGGATTGACCTTGCCCTCCACCTCGACGACCCACTCAGGACGCACTTTCGACGCCATTTCCATAGCAGGAGATTTTGGCAGGACAACACCCTGCACATATCCCGTCATATCGCGAAAATCGAGGAAAATGAGTTTTCCTTGGTCGCGACGAATATCTACCCAAGCATGGATAGTCACTGTCTCACCTTTCTTTGCCTCGAGGTCTTTTATGTATGTTCGTGCCATATAGGTCCTATTATACCGCCTGCGGAGAAACCCTCGGTCGTAAACCCCTACGGGTTAGACAAAAACGCCCCTCCGAATTTAAGCTGTTAAATTCGCAGGGGCGACTTCGTACCTAACGGTCAAAGCGCGGTGCCACCCTGTCTTATCACTCTGTGCCGTATCGGACGGCGTCCGGAGGACTCCCTCATACCTCGCCAGTTGTCAGCTGGGTCGTCGGTCGCAAACCAATAATACTTAAATCAACTCTATAAAGCAACGCCTACCGCCCTTTTTACCTCCTCCATCTTTTTGTCCGCCCTCTTGTGTGCCTGCTTTGCACCCTTTTCGAGGATTTTCATCACCTTCTTTGGATTCTTTGCATATTTTTCACGAGCTTCACGCAGTGGCGCTATGAATGCGATGAGGTCTGCGACGAGGGCGTCTTTGAGCGCCTTGTACTTGCCAGCATTGTCAGCATAGAGCTTGTCGAGGTATGCCTTGTCGCGGAGGAGCTCGTGTATTGCGCGGACATTGACCGGCACGCCTGAGCCAGAGTCGGTCACGATAGACATGACGAATTTGCGTATCTCTTCATCGGAGGCGAATAGGTAGAGTTGATTACCATAGCTCTTTGACATTTTCTTGCCGTCATTCCCTGGCACCACCTTCACATTGTCGAGTATGTAATCCTTTGGCAATTTGAAAGTCTGTCCAAAGGTGTTGTTGAACTTTTGTGCGGTGTCGCGGGTGTACTCGATATGCTGTTTTTGGTCCTGACCGACTGGCACGAGATCGGTGTCGTAGAGGAGTATGTCAGCTGCCATGAGCATCGGATAGTTGAATGTGCCCACTGATATCTCCTTGTCCTTTGCCTCAGCATCTTTGAACGCATGAGCGCGCATGAGATATGGCATGGTCGTGATGGTATCGAATATCCACGCGAGCTCGGTGTGAGCTGATACATCAGACTGTTTGAATATGACAGATTTTTTCGGATTGAGGCCGAGAGCGAGATAGTCTGTCGCGAGCTCGAGTAGTCCAGCGCGCATTTCTGCCCCATTTTGCACGGTATTCATCGCATGATAGTCCGCGAGCATAAAATAGCAGTCGTACTGTGACTGCAAATCGACGAATTGCTTGATAGCACCAAAATAGTTGCCTATATGGAGCTTGCCCGTCGGCTTTACGCCTGAGAGGAGTATTTTCTTGTCTGTTGCCATGAGGAAATAGTATCAGGAATGACCCATTTTTCAAAACACCGTCTAAATACCATTTTTGTCTTCTCTTACGATATATCGTAAGATATGACATATGCCACATGTATCAAAAAAATTACTCAAAAAAGAGAACTTTGTGAGAATTCACAAACAACTTTTCAAATCGATAACAAAACTTGTTTCCTCTGGAAAGACAGATGCAATCCTCGGAGAACTTCTCACAAAGACTGAGAAATTGATGTTTGCAAAACGCCTATCAATCATTTTTATGATCCATCGAGGAGAATCACTCTACGCCATAGAGCAGATTCTAAAAGTGAGTCCCTCAACTGTTGCAAGGATCAAACTCGCGTATGAGCTCGGTGCATACAGGAAACTCATCGAAGAAACTCGGGAGGAAAGTAATTTCTGGACACAACTCAGTAAAATCATCCCTCCTCGCGTCGGTAGGAATCGGTTCAAGGATTTTCGCCAACTCTAGCCTACCCAATCTTATTATCCTGGTTATTATCCTATTTCACTTTTTCTATCTCTTACGATATATCGTAAGAGATAGGATTTTAGAACAGAGGGTTGAGGAGTTAAGAAAAGTTGAGAATTAGCGGAGGGTGCAGGAGACGGAGACGGTGTCGCCAGCAAAAATGCCTTCGGCCTTGCGGACACTAGCCTTTATCGAGAGTAGGTACGGCTCGCCCTTGTGTGGAAATAGTGATGTGTCCCATGTCGTGTCGCCGAGCGTGGCTCGCACAGGGATAAATCCCTTCCTCACCCTCTTGCCATCAGGCCTCCTCAATCGCTCTGAGTCCTCCCTCTCCGCATACACAAAATGCCATCCTCCCCCACCTGGCCAGAGCCAGACCTTGCCCTTAATGTTTAATTTCATCTACTTTCACTGAGCCCTTTCTAATAAAAGTTTCAATATCATCTATGACCTTATCTTTGTCTTTTGGATCACTTCCCGCAACATATTTTGCAAATTCATAAAGATCTTTGTTCTTGGTATCGATCCAACGTCTATTTCTAAACAAAAACAAAAGCAAGGTTGTGATCGCTATTCTCTTATTGCCATTCTGAAATGGATGATTCTTAGTCATCAAATAAAAGAGAATAGCTGCTTTCCCATCAATACCCTTGTAAAGACTTCTCCGACAATATGTTTGAAAAGGTGTAGCAACGCAACTCTCAAGCACTGACGGATATCGAGTGCTAAATGGAGGAATTGGTTCGCCAAACTCTAGCAACTCTTTTGCAAGACTAAAGGCGGTAAACTCTACATCGGCAACAGATAATCTTTTTATAGATTGCCGTGCCATTTTTATTCCTTACCAAGTTTTCTTAATGTATCCCCGTACTCACGTACAACCTTTTGCACCGCTTGTGTAATTTCTTCTTGTCGTTTTGGAGAAACAAATTTTCCAACTATTATTTCAAACTCATCTTTGGGAATAATAAAATTACGTCCGACCTTAAAAGCTTTAATGTCGCCGGATTGAATTTTCTTAAAAACCGCAACCCTGCTTACGCCAAGGAGTGTCGCTAGTTCACTAGTTGAAAGAAAATCTTTATTTTTAGGCATATTTATAGGTTAACATATGATAACCTATAAAACAACGTATTTAAACCGTCTTTCTGAAATAGTCCAAAACAGACCCAGATATAATCTTCTTTTGCTCCCCAGTCGAGAGGTCTTTCACGACTACCTTACCCTCCTTCGCTTCGTCAGCACCATAGATGAGAGCATAGCGGATGCCACGGTCAGAAGCGTATTTGAGCTGTTTTCCCATATCGCCTGACTCATAGTAGAGAGCGGTGTTTATGCCGGCAATACGGAGCTCGGAGACCATGCGGAGATAGTCGGACTGGAGGGACTCGTCCATGTTTACCACGAGGACACGCGTCATCGTAGATACGGTATCGATGAGTTTGAGCTCGGTGAGTGCCGAGAGGAGGCGGTCGAGGCCGATAGACATGCCGACTGCTGGGACTTCGCGGTTTGAAAACATACCGACGAGATTGTCGTACCTACCACCTGAGAGTACTGAGCCGTATGCAGGTGCGCTGGTGAGTACTGTCTCAAATATGAGGCCGGTGTAGTAATCGAGTCCACGAGCGATAGAGAAATCAAAAGAGATTTTGAGAGTAGGATTCATCTCTCGAGCGAGATTGATGATTTTTTCGAGCTCACTCCCCTTTGGCACCTGATTTGATACCACCGCTTTCAATATATTTTTTATCGTAGCTTTTTCTACACCGACTTTCTCGAGCTCATCTGCGACACCTGCTTCGCCAATCTTTGCGAGCTTGTCCATAGCACGGAGTACATCCACACGCTTTGCGGTATCTATCTTTTCATCATCAAAAAATGCATCGAGTAGTCGGCGGTCATTTACCCGTATTTCAAAATCTTTGACTCCGAGACGCGCGAGTGTCGCGCCAGCGAGGGCAAGTGTCTCTGCATCAGCGAGAGGATTGGTCGAGCCTACGATGTCTGCATCACACTGGTAGAATTCGCGGAAACGGCCTTTCTGAGTGTTCTCTGCCCTCCAGACTGGAGCTATCTGATACCTACGCCACGGCTTCTTGAGCTCGAGATTCTGTGCCACTACGCGAGCGAGTGGGATAGTGAGATCGTAGCGGAGCGCAACATCGCGATCGCCATTGTCCTTGAACCTATACATGAGCTTGTCGCCTTCATCACCATACTTGCCAGTGAGTGTCTCTGCATATTCGAGTGCTGGAGTCTCGAGCGGGTCGAAACCAAACGCCTCAAATGACGCCCGTATGGTCTCTATAAATCGCGCTCGGGCGATTTGCTCTGGAGGCAGGAAATCCCTGAATCCCTTGAGCGTTTTCGGCTCTATTTTTGCCATGGCTCTATCCTAGCAAAATAAGGGTTTTTTCGAAAGAAACCTATCCCACCTGCCAACTCCGCCCACCTCACCTCTCTCACCTACCCACCCTCTCTCCATATCCATAGTGTCATATATGGAACTATGTTCATTTGACACTTTTACCCATATCCAGTACCGTATATACACCATGAAATATACACAACACATGGCCTATACGCAGTGCGTCATCGCCGATACCAAACTCGGCGCTTTCGTCATGTCTGGCGATACCGCCTCTACATACTTGCTTCCGGCCATTGTGCGTGCATGATTTTATCCTCCTCTCGATAACCTACACGACTGAACTCACACCGGCTGGACACAAGCCGGTTTTTCGCGCCTGTGCGACCAGCAGATAGTTCATTAACAACTAAGTAAGGATAAGATCATGAATACAAAACATCATGTAGTGTTCCTGCGGGGCAAGAAGACCATCCTGCGCCCCATCGAAGAGTCAGATGTGCCACTCCTCACCAAATGGATCAATGATCCCGAAGTGAGACAGTTCCTCACGGTAAATATGCCTATGATGCACCTCGCTGAAAAGAAGTGGGTCGAAGGGCTGGTAGACCGCAAGGGTGGTATCGTACTCGCTGTCACGCTCCTAGATGGTACACATATCGGTATGATGGGTCTCCACGACATCAATCATATCGATGGTACCGCCACTACGGGGGCGTTTATCGGGGAAAAGAAGTATTGGGGCAAAGGGTATGGGACAGATGCAAAGATGCAACTTCTCAACTATGCATTCAATACGCTCAACCTGAGAAAGATTTGCTCGCGCGTCATCGCCTTCAACGGCCGTAGTATCGCTTATAGCAAACACTGTGGCTATGTCGATGACGGTGTCCAAAAGAAACATGTCTTCAAGGATGGTGAGTATCACGACATCGTGCAACTCGCTCTCTGGAAAGATGCATGGCTCCCCTACTGGAAGAAACATCTGGCACGGAAAAAATCCTAACGAAAGCCCCGTCTGCGATGCAGACGGGGCTTTTTATTTATTTTGCTTCCGGAAGCTCTACATAGAACTGACTACCCCCTGCCCGCCATTGGCTGAGCCTCAGGCGATGGCAGGCGGGTTGCCCTATATCTATTTAGCCTCTGGGAGTTCTACATAAAACTGACTACCTTGACCCGCTCCCGCACTCTCAGCCCAGATACGGCCACTGTGCGCATCTACGATTTTCTTTGCGATAGCGAGACCATAGCCAGTGCTGTGAACATTTGTCGCCAAAGAATTCTTGCCACGGCCACCTTCGGTAAATAGTCGTGCCTTATCCTCCATCGTGATACCGACACCGGTGTCTCGTATCGAGAGGAGCGTCTTACCACCCTGTTTTGAGAGATCGACACGGATACTGCCAGCTGGAGTGTATTTGATCGCATTGTCGATGAGATTGCGTACGACATGTTCTGATATCTGATCGACATCGCCTGTCACCATATAGGCACCATCATCCTTGATCCCTGTCTCGAGAGCGAGACCCTTTTCCTGTGCCTCTGGCATGAGTTTTGCGATACCTGCGAGCACCATCTTGCCAAAATCGAATGTCTGCATCTTGTACTCGAGCGTACCTTTTTTCGCATTGGCATTGCTCAATATCTCGACGACCGATCGTACACCTTCACGCACCTTTGAGAGAGCCGATTCGGCCGAAGATTTGAGTATGTCACTGATAGGGTTGAAATCACCCTCGACGATAGACGCGAGTATGCCCGCGCTCGTCGTGAGATACCCTTTCATCTCGTGTCCGATGAATCGTATGAGGCTCTCCTGCTGGATATTCGCCTGTTCGAGCTCTGCAGCGAGTTTCTCCACTTTCTCTTTTGCCTCAATCTCCCGCTTCACACTTCTGACGAGATTCCTACCAAGGATAATAGTGAGGAGCAGAGTTGCAATAACGATGTACCTTACATTCTCTATCTTGCGAATAAAGAGGATAGCAAATATCAGTGCGGCAAGAGACGCAACGAGTGCTTGTGCTCCGAAAATCTTCACATGAAAAGTCTTAAATTTCACAATGATATACCCCAAAGAAGATATGAAAAATACCATCGCAACGGGTCCAATGACATTTATATTGTAGTTGTTTGTAATATCACCGAAAAACCCAGAGGCAAAGAAGAGACCCATGAAGATGACTGTTGCTATCCCAAACAAGAAAGTCTCCTTTCTTTTGAGGCTATCAGAAGATGTTCTTATCGATTGATATGTAAGATACGCAATAATACCGATAGATAGTAGCTCGAATATGTAAATATAGTCCCAGAGAATACCTATGTTGCCACCACAATCGGTGGCTGATAGATAAAAGGAGCTTATATTGAAAGAGGTTGGCAACAACACCAATACAGGGGCCATGATCAGTATTAAGCCACATTTCTGAAGTAGTAAAAGATCTTTCCTTTTTAAGAAAACATAAGAAAAATATATGATGAGTATCGAAATAGGCATTTCGAAAAAAGCGGTCAATTGCCACGAGAAAGCCTGAAGCACAAGATTGTTTGATGTCCACTCAAAGACTATATTTGCGACCCACAAACAAAAGAAAATGTTAATCAGGAAAAGTAATTTACTCAACAGCGAATACCCATCTTTCACCAAGACATATGTGCTAAAAAACAAAGATATGACTATGATGGGGACATAAGAATAGTATAGTAGCGTCGGAGCAGTAGAGGAAATAATCAGATATGTAGGTGCATCCCAAGGGCAAAGTAAATTTTGCATAATATTAGTTTATCCTTAAATCTGGCAACATACGATTCTTGTTTTTTTTCTTGAATTCCAGATTCTTCCAATCGTTGCCGGTAATCACACCTCGACATTTCCTTGACCCACATTTGCACTTCATTTGGAAATCAGGGTTTGTCTCAGCTAAGCCGTAATCCCAGCACAACTCATCGCCACGACGCACAGCTTTTATTAGGACAAAATTACCCCCATTGTCGAAAGCGACATTACCATCACAGCTGTGATTCATGTGCCAAGGAAGCGTCATAGCATTCAAATCGAGAGGTGTATAAAATCCCTCTTCTGTTCCAAGACAGTAGTCTGATATTTTTTTTCTGGTTACGGAATCCACAGATTTTAGTTCCGACCATTTATGGAACACTTCCTTTCCGAGAGTCCTTGAATCGCCTATCACTGTGCCAATTGGCAAGTTGCGAGTCGCAAATAAACCAATCCCGTTTTTCAAAAACTTTGCTGGCTTGATCTCTATGTTCACCGGATAGATTTTCCTACTGTGTTTCATTACCTTAGATTATACTTCTTTAGTAATTAAAATCTAATAGGATGTATTAAAAAACCACACCATCCAGTCTCCTGAAGTGATGTGGTTTGTTTATGAAGTCTGCTGTGTATTCGACCCTTTCCTATCCTTCCACTTTCCGACCATGACGCCAGTAAGTGCAATGAGGATGAGTAGGACGCACAGAATCATAATGGCAGTCGAGACAGAGGCACCGATCGCCTCAAGAGCCTTGATGCCGGACCAACAGACGCCGGTCCAGAACAGGTTGGCGATAACGAGGCTGGCAAAAAAATTCTGCCAGTCCCTACCAACGACCTTCCCATACTTGTGTGACCCCTCACGGAGGAACACCATCACTACGAATGGATCTTGAGCGATTGAGAGCACCACAATCTGCACCCACCTCGACTTCTTGAAAAGTCGGGAGATGAGACGGTTCATGCGGGTATTCTCCATCTCGCGCGCCTCCTTCAGCGTCTCGATTCCGAGCCAGTCCCGCTTGGACCAGTCGTAAAACTCGAGCGTCAGGAGACATGCGAGAGCGGAGGCCCACACCATGATGTGGCCACCGACCCAGAAACCATACTTGCCGACTACATAAGGATACAGGACGCTATCGAAGGCCTGTACCATGACTTCATTGGAGATGAGTCCGATGAAGAGAATTCCAGCTCTCTGTTTCCAGGACTGGTTCTTTGAATTGGTCACGAGGACCTCCTTCTTTTTTTGCCTTGCCTTTCGCCTCTAGTCACCTGACCAGAGAATGAGCGAATAGCAAAGAAACGCGTCTATGTTGTAGCGTTCTCACAGAATCCAATGAAATACTCATCAAACACTAAGAGAACGCCACAACGATGTGACTTCTTTCAAGGTCCTAACCTCCTACTATTATAGCACACTAATGTATTAAAAGTCAACTGTATAGACCCTACCCTACAAACTCCTACCTAGACTCCTTTACTGCTGTTCCTGAACCTCATCAGTACTCGTCGCAGTTGGTTCGGTCGAAGTCGCAGTCTTCTCGACAGGATCCGCAGAAACAGCTTCATCGGTGACTGTCCCATCTTCTTCCTCTGACACAGTATTGACGACTTCAAAATCCTTGAGAAAAACAGTTTTGTAATATGTAAAACCAACAGAAACAATCATTGCAATGACGAGAATCCAAAGAAGTACCTTAGATTTAATATCCATAGTAGTATTATACACATAGTATACACCGCATGAGAATACTCTTTATATCCAAAGACTTGATAGCAGGTAATGTCGCCAATTTACTCATAAAGGAGGGTCATGAAGTAAAGCTATATATAGAAAACAAGAAAAGTCGACACAATTTCGACAACATAGTGCCACGCGTTACTAATTGGCGTGCAGAGCTCTCGTGGGTTGGTAAAGATGGTCTCATCATCTTTGACGATGTCGGCTACGGTAAGGTTCAAGGTAGGCTACGCAAGCAGGGCTATACCGTGTTTGGCGGATCCGAGGGGGGCGATGCGCTCGAACTTGACCGTGAACATGGTCAGCATGTGTTTGCAAAACACGGTATGAAGACGATGGAGCTCAAAGATTTCGATAATATGGATGATGCAGCGATGCATATCAAGAAACATCCAGCAACATGGGTAATAAAAACAAATAATCACGATAGGAAATTCTACAACTACATCGGTGAGCTAGAAAGTGGTGAAGACACGATATCTCTCCTACGAAACTATCTACTCAATAACTCAATAAATAAGAGCCCAATCACTCTCCAACGGCGCGTTTATGGAGTAGAGATAGGTATCGGTCGTTATTTCAACGGTTCTGACTGGGTCGGACCAATCGAATACAATGTAGAACACCCTCGCTTCCTATCGGGTGAAATAGGTCCTACAACGAGTGAGATGGGAACGCTCGCATGGCTCGATGACAACGAGGAGAATCCTCTCTTCCTTGCGACATTAGCGAAGCTCAAAGAACATCTTCACAAAATAGATTTTCGTGGTGATTTTGAAATCAATTGTATTGTGAATGAAGATGGCATCTATCCACTCGAAGCTACATCCCGACTCGGTACCCCCATTGTACATCTCCATAGCGAATTCTTCGATGGATCGTGGGCAGAATTCCTATATGCCATCGCGACAGGTAAAAAATATGACCAGAAGTGGAAAAAGGGATATGGCATCGTGCTTCTCGTCGCTGTGCCACCATTTCCTTATTCAGCAAAAAAATTCAACGGCAATAGTTATTACGGCATGAATATCTATTTCAAGGATTTCTCAGAAAAAGATTACAAACACATACATTTTGAAGAAGTATCGCTACGCACATTTGATAAAAAACAGTATTACATTACTGACAATCAGGGTTATATTCTCTATGTAACTGGTATAGATTTGACCATACCTGGGGTACAGAAAAAGGTATATGACCTCGCAAAAAATATAGTAATACCAAAAGCTATGTACCGCATCGATATTGGTACTGAGTTTATGAACAATGGTATTCACAAATTGCGTAAGTGGGGTTATTTAAAATAAAAAGAAAAAGCGGCAGAGGGTAAACCTCTGCCGCTTTGAATTTTTGCCTGCTGGAAGACTAGAAGCTCCAGCTTCCGGCGATACCGACGACCGCCTTGGTCTTCTGACCGTCGTGTTCGGTGAACGGATGGTAGAGCGCGAAGGACGGGAGGATGAGCTTCATCTTCCCGACATTCCAGACGACATCGGCACTGTAGATGCCGACTGTTGCCTTGCCGTAGCCGAATGCCCCGTCTTCGTGACAGACCTCGAGCGACTGTTCGATGGAGGCCTTGCCGACAGAGAGCGAGAACTCGAGTCCGACCCTCGTCCTCGTGCCACCCTCGAAGTCCGCGTCGGACTTCGTGTGATAACTCTCGATGGAGACAAACGGCGTAAGCGGCCGATCACCCGCCGGACGCAGCTCAATCGTGAAGGATTTGATACCATTTCTGGTGTCCTTCATGATCGGGCTGAGGTCGTAGTAACCGCCAGAGACATCGATGGCGAGGCCACCGATCTCCCCTGCCCAGCCGAGATGATAGTCCGTCTCGTCGAGCACCTGGTCGAGCCGATGACCACGAAGGCCGTGGGACTGCCAGATGTTGAGGTAGAGACCATTCTCCGCCGAGATCGTGACATCTCCCTGGGTGACGAGACCGTCGTAAAAGACGACGGCGTCCTTGTCGATGTAGCTCGAGTAGCCACCCAGCCGGAGATCGACCGTGACGGCCTTCTCGGTCTGGGTCTCGACTTTCGCTTCTTCTCCGTAAAAAGTGGTGGCATACGCCGCCACGATGACAACGAACAACTGCTTCAGTGTTTTCATGGGTAAAATCCCTTGGTGCAGTAGGCGTGATTGCCTACTTATTTCTAACGCGTATTTTAACATATATATATTATTTGTCAATACATATCTAAGCAATAAAAAAGGAGCCTCCGTAGGCTCCTTTGTAGAATACACTCAACCGATCCGACGCTTCTTGTCTTTCTCGAAGAGCTTGGCGTATCTCCCGTCCTGATTCTTGAGATCAGTTGGGACACCGTGCTCGACGATCTCTCCCCCATCGATGACAAAGACTTCGTCGCAACCGAGGGTATTCGAGACATGATGTGTGATGAGGATGACCGTCACCTTGCCCCGCAGGCGAAAGATGTTTTCCATCGCCTTCTGAGCAGTGTCGGGATCCAGTCTCGCATCCGGCTCGTCGAGGATGAGTATCGGCGTCTTGCGGTAACGCACTCTCGCGAGTGCAAGCCGCTGTTTTTCGCCGCCGGAGAATTCTCGTCCACCGAATTCAGTCCCTATCTGAGACTCATACTGCTTCGGATCAGCTTCGACGACCTCGTGAAAGAGCGAAAACCTCGCGGCTTCCTCTACCTCCTCGGGGTTCATGTCACTGTCCATCTTCGAGGAAGCGATTTCCTCGCCGATGAGCCGATCCAATATCGAGTAGTCCTGCGTCAGGGCCGAAGCTGTCTTCGTCCATGTCGCGGGCAGTATGTTCCGCAGGTTGATGTCCCCTGCATAGATGCCACCTGAACTCGGGTCATAGTGCCGCAGGAGGAGACTGGCAAGCGATGTTTTGCCACCGCCACTCTTTCCCACAAACCCTACGATAGTCCCCGACTTCACAGACATGCTGATGTTCTTCAGCACCAGGACATCTCGGCCTGGATAGGAGAAGCAAACATTCTCTACCCGAAGCGCCGGTGGCCCTTGGAAATGGGGCGCGACCGGGTCATCAGTCCTGAGGAACGGCCTCATGCCGAAGTATCCCCTCTCAATCAGAATGACACCTTTCGCGCTATTCCATTGGTCAGCGAAGCGGCTCACAATGTCTTCCAGGCTACCCTGGAATGTCCTCGCCGAAGCGATGACGACAGTCATGGTGCCGATGCCGATAAGGCCACTGACCGTCGATAGGACGGTAAGAATGACGACGATGCCGAGGCCGGCTATCGAGATGAGGTTCGTAGTCGTCTCTCCTTTGAGGGTCACGAGACGCAGTATGTCGTAACGCTTCATGACGATGTCCCAGCTCGCGTCGATCTGCTTTCGCAAGACCGGCATCTGATGGAACATAAGCGCCTGGGTAAAGAGGCCTTCGTGACGATACGGCCTCTCGACTACCGAGCGCTTCTTGTGATGAGGCACGAGCTCCTGCATGAGGTCCCACCAACCTCCGATGATACGGAATTTGGCAAAGACCATCGGTATAGAAGCAACAGTGAGTATACCTGCGTAGAGCGGCCAGCTCTTAACGAGTGAGCTACCGAAGAATATGATCGAAGCGAATGACGAGAACATGACGAACAGCTCCTCCGCAAAGAGAAATCTGGTCAGCCATGAAGCCGGTAGCTCCTCGATTCTTTTCTCCATATCATCGAACTCCTGGCTCTTGAAACGAGCGACATCGAGCGTCGCCTTGTGATCGTTGAGCTCTCGCGAGTTCGCGGGCCGCAGCCGGTGCCTCCAGCGGTTGCTGAAGTACCAGTTGACCCGATTGACGACTACATTGAGCGCGAGCACTAAACCCAGAAAGCCGAGATGGAGCGGAAGATCGCTCTTCCGGACAATCTCGAACACATCGCCATATGCAGAGGCTGAGATCAGCGACTGAACCGAATTGACGATCGAGCCGATGACTAGGACCATCGCATAGGAGAAGAATGAGGCCAGTGTGGCGAATACCAGCCGCCCTAGCGTGTCTCTCTTGTCATTCCTCCAACAGAACGCGAACGAGTATCGTATCGCGGAAAACAGAGTGTCTAGGACATCTCTTAGTTTGTTCATATGAATCCTCCAGTATTTTGGTTGAATGGTTATGTAAAAGGACGAAATCCGGCTCATTTGAGCCAGATTCCTTTATAATTATAGCATAAAATACCTATCTGTCAAATGGCGGATTCTACCCTATTTTGACTTCTTTTGTGAGTCCAATCTTCTCTATGAAATAGCGATCATGGCTCACCACGATGAGAGTACCAGTAAATGTGCCTAGAGCATTTTCGAGCGATTCCAATGCTTCAAAATCGAGATGATTTGATGGCTCATCGAGTATGATGCAATTCGGCCGAGCAGCTATGAGTGTCGCCAATATAAATCGCGAGCGCTCGCCTGAGCTCAGATCAGTCATCCTCTTCCCCACATCATCAGCGGTCAACCGAAATCGATTCAATATCTTCCTCCCTTCTGATTCCTCTATCTTTGAGAGACGCAAAAAAGCATCTCGCAAGGTCTCTCTCGAAGAAAAAACTGTTTCCTGTGGAAGATATCCGATAGAGATCTGTGCTCCGCGTTCGATTTCGCCAGAGTCGAGTGTGAGATCACCGATGAGTATGCGTATGAGACTCGTCTTGCCAGAACCATTGGTGCCAGTGACATGTATTCTGTCACCGTAGCGAATATCAGTATCTACCGGTCCAATCATTTTTTTACCCATCTGTTTTTTCACTCCTCTCAGTGAAAATACTTTGTCACTACCACGGAGAGTTTCTGTAAAATCCATTTTGAGTGGCAATGGTTGGACGGGTTTTTCGATATGCTCTGTGTCTTCAACAAAGCGCTCGAGTCGATTCTTCATCACCTTCGCACGACGCCCTGCCCGAGCTTCTTTGTCTCGCAGGACTGCATCATCTGGTTTTTCCTTTTCCTTTGGATTGAGATACCTGTTTCCGAAGCGTTTCTTCTCTATCTCACGGATATGGCTGATTTTTTGTTTGACCATGGTACCAATCCTTTTTTCTTCAGAAATTTTTTCACCATAATCCTTCCATGCCTTTTCGATCCTCATCTCACGAGCGGTCATATACTCGGTAAAGCTACCTCCATAGACACGGATGAGTCTATCGTATCCATCTATCTCGATTATTTTCGAGACTGTATTGTCCAGAAATCTGCGATCATGAGAGACGATGACAAATGTCTTATCACTCTCTCGCACTTTCTTTTCGAGTGCTTCGAGGCTCGGTATATCGAGATTGTTTGTCGGTTCATCAAAGAGGAGTAAATCCTTGTCCTCTGTAAATATCCTATCGAGTGCTTTGCGCGTCTTTTCACCGCCAGACAATGCCTCCACCGCATGCTCCTGAGGCACATACCCTACTGAAATATTTTTTGCGCGCGACATAGTACCACTATCGAGATTTTCTGTTCCTGCGATAATGCGGAGCAAGGTCGTCTTGCCAGCACCATTCGGTCCGACGAGTCCAATCTTGTCACCCTCGTGTATAGCAAAATCAGCACCCTTGAACACGACAAAAGTTCCGAAGGATTTGTTCGCGTTCGTGATACTCACAATAGGTTTTCTGAGAGATGACATATATCGAACCCTCTTTAGAGTCCTTCTTTCTTCAATTCCTCAATCTTTTTCTTCATATCTCTACTGAGCTTGCGAGGCATGACAATGCGGACGACGACGAGGGCGTCACCACGATGAGATTTGTCGATAGGTACACCCCTACCCTTTACACGGAGGACTTCGCCGTAAGATATGCCCTCAGGGATTTTGAGTTTGATTTCTCCGTCGAGAGTCTCGAGTGGATACTCTGCACCGAGGAGAGCGTCAGAGAGCTTCACCGGTAACTCGGTCACGAGATTGTATCGTTCTTTTCTCCAGATAGTGTTGTTCCTCACATGAATACGCACATGGAGATCTCCTGGCACACCGCCCTCCATCGGCTCGCCGGCACCAGAGAGTCGCACGGTCTCACCGTCTTCGATACCTGCTGGGATATGCACCTTGAGACCCTTCCTCACATTGAGCTCGCGCTCTGCGCCGAATATAGACTCCTTGAATGAAAGCTCGACATCGACGAGAATATTGCGCCCACGACGCTGACGCGCACGGCCTCCGCCGAACATGCTACCGAGTATGTCATTGAGATCAAATTCGATATTGCCACCCTGACCAAATCCGCCTGAGAATTGAGAGAAATCAAATCCGCCAAAATCCTGTGCATTGAAACCACCGAATCCAGAGCCACCCATTTGTGGTCCTGCTGAGCCAAAGGTATCGTACTGCTGTCGTTTCTGTGCATCCGAGAGCACGCCGTAGGCCTCATTGGCCTCCTTGAACTTGTCGGCATTGCCAGTCTTTTTGTCTGGGTGATGCTCATGCGCGAGCTTCCTGAACGCCTTTTTTATCTCGTCCTGCGACGCGTTTTTCTCGACACCTAAAATTTTGTAATAGTCTTTTGACATATATATTTAACGACCAGCATACGCCCTGTGACTCTGGTCACAGGGCGACTGCTAGTAATTATTTCTTTTCGGTAAATTCTGCGTCTTTCACATTTCCATCCTTACCACCCTCATCCTTCTTGTCACCGCCTGCCGCCTGCTGAGCTTTCATCATGGCCTCGCCGATTTTCTGCATCGAAGTCGAGAGAGCTTCTGTAGCGGACTTCACGGCTGCGACATCGGTGCCATCCTTTGCCTTCTTCAGCTCGGCAACCTTTGCCTCTACCTCAGTCTTCACATCTGCAGGAACTTTGTCTCCTGCATCTTTGAGTGATTTCTCGGCAGTGTAGAGCATCTGCTCAGCGATATTGCGAGCCTCTACTTCCTCCTTCTTCTTCTCGTCTTCCGAAGCGTGCATCTCAGCATCCTTCTGCATACGATCAATATCCTCTTTTGAGAGACCTGATGACCCCTGAATTTTTATCGACTGCTCTTTGCCTGATGACTTCTCTTTTGCTTTCACATGGAGAATACCGTTTGCATCTATGTCGAATGTCACCTCTACCTGAGGAATACCGCGAGGTGCTGGTGGGATGCCGTCGAGGATGAAGCGCCCGAGCGACTTGTTGTCCCTGGCGAGGGCGCGCTCTCCCTGCACGACATGAATCTCCACTGAGGTCTGACTATCTGCAGCGGTCGAGAAGATTTGAGACTTCGACGCTGGGATAGTGGTGTTTTTGTCGATGAGTTTCGTAGCGACACCACCCATGGTCTCGATACCGAGTGAGAGTGGGATGACATCGAGGAGGAGCACATCCTTCACATCGCCCTTCAATATGCCTCCCTGAATAGCTGCGCCGATAGCGACGACCTCATCAGGATTCACTCCCATATGAGGCTTTTTCTTGAAGTAATCCTCCACTGCTTTCTGCATCGCTGGCATACGAGTCTGACCACCGACGAGAATGACTTCGTGGATTTCAGAAAGCTTGAATGGAGATGCCTCCATAGCGCGCTTTGTGATATCCATAGCACGATCGATGAATTCACGAGTGAGCTCCTCGAGCTTTGCTCGAGTCATCTTTTTCACTAGGTGGAGTGGGCCATCTGCAGAGACTGAGATGAATGGAATATTGACCTCCGTCTCGACTGCGGTCGAGAGCTCGATTTTTGCCTTTTCAGCGGCATCGTCGAGACGCTGTTTTGCGAGAGTGTCTTTCCTGAGATCGACACCATGCTCCTTTTTGAACTCCTCTGCGAGCCAATCGATGATTTTCTGATCGATATCCTTGCCTCCGAGATGAGAGTCGCCATCGGTCGATTTGACCTCGATGACATCATCACCTACTTCGAGCACTGATATATCGAATGTACCGCCTCCGAAATCAAAGACGACTATCTTCTCATCCTTTTTCTTGTTGAAGCCGTATGCGAGAGCGGCTGCTGTCGGCTCATTGATGATACGCATGACTTCGAGACCGGCTATCTTGCCAGCATCCTTTGTCGCCTGTCGTTGAGAGTCGTTGAAGTACGCAGGCACAGTGATGACCGCCTGAGTGACTGGTTCACCGAGACGAGCTTCTGCATCCGCTTTGAGCTTGCCGAGTATCATGGCTGAAACTTCCTCTGGCCTATACCACTTGTCCGCCATTTTGACCTCGATGCCACCGTTTGATGACTTGCGAGATTCAAACGGAACAGCTTTGACATCCTTTTGCGCGAGAGGTTCGTCGAAATTGTGGCCGATAAATCGCTTGATCTGATAAATCGTGTTTTTTGGGTTGGTCACTGACTGACGCTTGGCGACGACACCCGCGACTCGTTCACCTGTCTTCGTCTCCGCGACGATAGATGGCGTGGTGCGCATACCTTCGGCGTTCTCGAGAATTTTCGGCTCGCCCGCCTCCATGACAGCGACCGCTGAATTTGTGGTACCGAGATCGATACCTATGATTTTTGACATTGTTTGAGAATTCTAAACGACTAATACTACGCAACAACTAAAATATATTCTGAGATTTCAGAATAGTTAGTTATCCAGTCATTTAGAAATTTGGGGCGCGAGCTGGTTGGGATACGAGAAAATCGAGAGATGAGAGAGGTGTGAGGATAGAGGTAAAGACACGCTCTACGGTCTCGCCAAATCGGCGTAGAACTGTGCCTGGAAGGGCCAAAATGGCCTCTACTGGGGCCAATGCGACGGGAGCGGGCTTGGTACCGAGGAAGCGTATCTCTGGTGTACCAGAGGTCTCTATGACGGCAAAATATGCGATAAGACGCTCGCCGGAGTAGCCGGTGACTTCTCTGGAAAGTATCGATATTTTTGGCTGTTTTATCAGCATTTGTTTCATTATAACATGCCCGTCAAGAGGGCTCAAATAAGCAACTATTTCTTGAATTCGCCTACCACCACCTTTGGCGGTTTTATCACACGGCTATTCAATGAGTACCCCTTCTCTACCACACGAATGATGATATGATCCTGCTTTTCATCCGTGACTGGTTCATGTGATGTGGCTTCGTCACGCTGAGGATCGAATTTCTGTCCGACAGGATTTACCTCAGTGATACCATTTTGTTCGAGCACAGAGCGGAGCTGAGTATAGATATATTCGACTCCCATACGCCAATTTTTGTCAGCTTTCTCCCACGCCTCGCGATTTGCAAAGGCGAGCTCAAATGATTGGAGCACTGGGAGGAGCTCTTCGATGAGACCCTGATTTGCCATGGCACGAAATGTCTTCATATCTTCGTGGGCGCGTTTTTGAGCATTGATAGCATCCGCTTTTGCCCTCTGCCAACCAGCGAGATATTCGTCACGCTCAGCGCGAACTTTTTCGAGCTCTGTTGGCTCAGGCTTTGTTTCTACAGCTTCGTCTTTCTTTGGGTGTTTTTCTTCTTTCATATGAGGTCTCTAGTCTATCATCAAGCATGAATATTTTTCAATAGTATCTCTTGACAAAAGTCGATTTATGATTAGTTTTAATATCAGTATAGTTCGTCGAAACCCTCAACCCTCATTTTATGAGTCCTCCCGCCAAGAAAGAAATCCTGCAAATCGTCGCCAAAGGGCGTGCGAAACGCGAGTCGGATGTGGTGAACTATGTCCGCCAGATGCTCACCGATGTCGGTATCAAATCCGGTGACTTCGTGCTCACTATCACCACGAGAATACCGAGTGGCGGAAGCCATCATCTCGGTATCGAGCTCAAAAATGTCAGGCGAAACGCGATCTATATGCTCGTCCAATACGGCGACAATGGCACGCGATTCGAATGCTATCTGAGCTCACCCGAGTTCAAACCGTCACATCTCCTCACCCTCCTCGTGTCGAAACCGGTCGTCCGCGCCTGTCACTATGTGAAGGAGGAGAAGGTCGAGAATCCGCCCATCCCGAGAGAGGTCGCGGAGAAATTCATCGAGCTCAAGCGCAAGGTCATGGAACTCAACCAGGCCCGGCAACGCATCGAGAATATCAAGATCAAACTCTCCGACATCGAGGACCAGAAGATCAAACTCGAAGAAGAACTCAAGCTACAAGAGAAAGTGGCCAACAACCCTGACTCCCTGCAGGCTGAGCGAGACTTCTTGAAAGTGGCTGAAATCGTCGGCCCTTGACCCATTCAAACCGGTTCACTACATGTGACGCCGGTTTTTTTATTGACAAACCTGACACCTGAGGTAATCTGCAATGAAAAGTTCACTCTATGGTTAAAAAACTAACTAAGAAGTCTCGAATTCCATGGGGACTCCGAGCCGACGTTCATGCGTGGCCGACAGGTCATCAAGGTAGAAACGAGCGCTTCAGGCCTCTGAAATACCGCACCGCCGGCTGGACGCCAAAGCACGGCAATCTCCCCGAGGGAGAACAGGAGAAAAGAGAGCAAGAAATGCTCAGTAAGAGGAAAGGAAGAAAGAATTCCTCCCGTCGATAGACATCAAACCAGCCCATAGGGTTGGTTTTTTACTCCTCAGTGGTCAAAACAAAATCGTGTTCGATATAGCACCAAAAAAAATTCCAAGATGCTAGTGAATTATACTCCCTTGGAATAAAAATAAGACATAAGATTTTCCACAAAATAAACAAATACACTGATCCATACAATATAAATAAGTATTTTTCTGTATTTATGATTATTTGGTTGCAACGCTTCAGATGTCAACTGGTGAAAATTTTTAGGGATATTCCTAAAAGATGCATTTTTATCTTTCAGATATACAAGAATTAAAGGAAAGGCAGTAATCATAAACCAAAAAACAACAGCAACTTTGTCCTCATGCCAATCAATGCGCAGAAGATCTGGCAACACGACTACTACTGAGAAAATCACAAACACAAGACCTAGGAGAAGTAAAAAATATTTTGATGTCTTTTTATCCATTTAATACCATTAAATCACAGTTCAATAAAATGAACCACCAGCAAAAAGAGTCCAATTGGACTCTTTTTGCTCTTAACGCTTGCTCCAAGGTCTTTGACCACTGAGTCGCTCCCGCTCCTGGAAAACCCTCGGTTTTCCCATTCCTTCCTCCACGGGGAAACCGGAGTTTCCCCGACCCCCTTCTCACTCCTCAGTGGAGCAAACGAAAAGAGCGCCGAAGCGCTCTTTGTTTATCGTTTGCTCCACTGAGGAGACTTTCGGGCCTTCTTCAAACCGAACTTTCGGCGTTCCTTTGCGCGAGGGTCTCGCTTGAGGAAGTGGAGCTTCTTGAGCTTCTTTCGGAGTTCTATATCGTAGTCGAGGAGAGCTCGAGAGATAGCGTGGCGGAGTGCTTCTGCTTGAGAATGTATACCACCTCCCTCTATCTTTGCTGATACATGGAATTTCTGTTCGATTTTTGCACCGACAAATGCAGCACCTGCGATAGCCTGGAGCTCTGCGGTCACAAAATAGGTCGCGAGATCTTTGTCATTGATTGAGAAAGACTGTTTTGATGCTGGAGTGATGCGTGCACGCGCGATAGATGTCTTGCGTCTACCGACTGCTTCGAAATACTTTTCTTTTGTTGGGTGTGCTGTGGTCATATTATTCGGTGACTGTGAGATTCTTTATCATTTTTGCCTGGAGCTTGTTCTTTGGAAGCATGCCTTCTACCGCCATCCTGACGACTTCGCTGTAACCCTTTTTCTCTATGACATTGCCGAGAGTTCTCGTGAAAAGACCTCCTGGATATCCTGAGTAGCGAGTATATTCCTTCTCCTGCTTTTTCTTTGCATCGATATCGAGCTTTGAAGCATTTATGACAATGACTTTTACATCAGCTACTTTGTTTGGAGCGTAATCTACTGAATTTTTACCCATGAGAATCTTAGCCGCTTCTGATGCGATTCTGCCGAGTTTCTTTTGCTGTGCGTCTATAGTGTAGGTCTTCATGGTATTACTTTACAAATTGGATATGAGCCATCTTTGCTCCATCAGTCTTTCGGAGCGGAAGTTTGACCACACGAGTATAACCGCCTGGACGAGTCTTGTATTCCTTTGCGATGACTTCTACGAGCTTCTTTGCTGCTTTTTCATCGCCCATAGCTGAGATGAGGAGGCGGCGATTTGCGAGGCTGTCTGTCTTGGCCTTTGTGACCAATGGTTCGATGTATTTTCTCAATTCCTTTGCTTTCGTCTCAGTCGTAGTGATACCACCGTGTATGACGAGTGAGCGCATGAGAGAACGCACCAGAGCTGTTCTCTGATTCTTTTCGCGTCCTAATACTTTAAATTTCTCGTGTTTTCTCATGGCTTTGTTGGTAGGTTTTTTAGATTAGCGTCTTTGCCCTTCTTTGTCTACTTGAGCGTCACTCCAAACTCAGCGAGAGCTTTCCTAATCTCTTGTATACCCTTTGGTCCGAGGCCTTCGATATTCTCGATATCCTCTTCCTTCTTCCTGACGAGACCACCGACAGTACGAACACCAGAACCGGTGAGTGCGTTGGTCGTCCTCTGTGAGAGATTGAGTGTCTCGATGCGAGTCTTCAAAAACTCAGTGTCGAGCTCTTTCTTTGCTGGATTTGATGATTTTGTCTCTGTGATGACTGGCTCTGGCTCTTCCTCTTTGAATCCGACGATAGCCTTGAGCTGATTGATCATGATAGCAATCGATTTCTCGAGAGCCTCGTGAGGAGTCATGGTGCCATCAGTCTCGACAGTAATGCGGAGACGATTGAAATCTGTCCTGTCACCGATACGCATGTTTTCGACTTCGTAGTTCACCTTCTTTATAGGAGTAAAAGCAGCATCGAGAGCGATAGTGCCGATATCAACGCGTTCCTTTTGGAGGACCTCTTTTGTGACATAGCCGAGGCCAGAAGCGACAGTGATTTCCATATCGAGCTCAGCTGATTTTTCAGTGACTGAAGCGATATGCTGATCTGGGCTCAAGAGCTCTACCTGACCAGGAATCTCAATATCCTTTGCAGTGACATCCTTTACACCCTTTACCTTGAGGCGAAGTACCTGAGGTTCAGCAGTGAGGAGGCGGACACGGAGCTTCTTCAAATTGAGGAGGATGGTGATGACATCTTCTTTGACGCCTGTGATGGTCGAGAATTCGTGAGAGACACCAGCGATTTTGACATGAGTAACAGCCGCACCGGTAAGTGAGGAGAGGATGATGCGACGGAGCGAGTTGCCGAGGGTGTGGCCGTATCCAGGATAGAGACCGTCTATCTCATAAACACCGAGTGATCCTTTTTCGAGGACAATCTTTGGCTTTGATGGGAGTACGATATTGTTGTCGGTCATACGCTTGTAATTATGTTAAAAAAATATATAAAAACTAATTAACGGCTATAGAACTCGATCACCTGCTGGAGGTTGAAAGAGTGCTCTGTCGAAACCCACTTCGGTGCCCCCTGCATCGAAGCCACCTTCTTCTCAGCGTCATATGAGAGCCAAGAAGGCACTGCTACCTTCTTCAATTTCTCATCGAGGTCTTTGAAGACCGGCTTTGAGAGACTGGTCGCTCGTATAGCGATCTTGTCGCCGAGTGCGACATTGATCGAAGGCACATAGACGCGCTTGCCGTCCATAGTGATGTGGCCATGAGCGACGAGCTGGCGAGCTGCCTGTCTCGTAGGTGCCCAGCCGAGACGGTAGACGACATTGTCGAGTCGTGTCTCGAGTCTCGCGAGGAGAGCCTCGACGGTATTCACACCCTTCAATGCGACCGACTCCTTCACATACTTTCTAAACTGACGCTCGTTGACACCGTAGGTGTAACGAACTTTCTGTTTCTCTATGACAGAGAGACCGTACTCAGTACGAGGACGATATGAAGGCTTGCCTCGCCTCTCCTGTCGGAGCGCAAATTTTGCACCCTGAGTTTTCTCAAATATTGCAGGGCCGAGGCGGCGGGCTATCTTATACTTTTGCGTGATGCGCATTGTCATAGTGGCTTCGTTTGATTAAAAAATGTTATACGCGACGAGGTCGAGGGAGACGAGGACCGTTGTGAGGAACAGGAGTAACATCCTTTACGCTTGAAAGACTGATACCCTTGCCGATGAAGCTTCTGATAGCAGATTCACGGCCTGATCCGACACCCTTTACCACCGCTGAGACCTCCTTGACGCCCATAGCTTTTGCTTTTTCAGCGAGGACTTCACCTACTTTTGCAGCTGCAAAAGGTGTGCCCTTCTTCGCACCCTTGAATCCGAGAGCTCCAGCAGACGAAGCAGCGAGTGCGTTGCCCTTTGTGTCTGTGAGAAGACACATAGTGTTGTTGTATGTTGATTGTACAAAAAGAATACCGATATCCACTTTCTTTTTCGAAGCGGATTTTGCAGACGCCACGACTGCCTCAGCGCCTTCTTTCTTTGCGCCCTTTACCTCCTTTTCTTCTGCTATCTTGTTCTTACCCATTGTGATGTTCTGAATTAAATTGGAGATTATTTCTTCTCAGCTACCTTCCTACCAGTACCCATGGTCTTTCGGACATTGCCACGGCGAGTTCGAGAGTTTGTCTTTGTCCTCTGACCGTTTACTGGGAGGCTACGCTGGTGGCGAATACCACGATACGCCTTGATATCCTTGAGGCGTTTTACATTCGCAGAGACTTCACGCTTCAAATCACCTTCGATTTTGAGTGTTTCGATGATTTTTCGTATCGCATTCTCCTCATCAGCGGTGACTTCTTTCGCCTTTTTTGAAAATTCAACCTTGGCCTCAGTGAGAATAGTGTGCGCGCGCGAACGCCCGACACCGTAGAGTGCGGTGAGAGCGATCTCTATACGCTTTTCGTCTGGGAGGGTGATACCGAGGATTCGCATGAAGTGTGTTTCGAAAGTATGAATTAATTGAGTACCTAAAAACAAAGAATTTCCAGTCAAAAACCGGAGAGGGCTCATTCTAGCATAGGCCAGTATCCTTGTAAACAGGGATACTCACATGCACCAAAATTAACCCTGTCGCTGTTTATGACGAGGATTTCCCTTGCAGACTACATATACATAGCCTTTGCGCCTCACGACGATACATTTAGCGCACTTCTTTTTTACTGATGCTTTGACTCGCATTCCTGTTGATGTTTTTTTATAAACGCTGAATTATCCTACCCTTGCCTCCATATGGCTCGAGCTCCAGCTTGACCTTGTCCCCTATGAGTACTCGTATTCGATGCATTCTCATCTTGCCTGCGAGATAGGTGAGTATCTCCGAGCCATCCTCCAGCTTCACCCTGAAAAAGGTGTTTGGAAGGGCTTCTGTGACAATACCGAGTACGCTTGGTTTTTCTTTATCCATTCTTGAATCGAGGGTCATCACAGATTAAACCAAACGGAGCAGAGTGTCAAACGACGCTCCTACTGCTGTGCCCTCTGTATCGTGATACGGCCTATATCAGACGGAAATGATCGACGCCAAAATGGTGACATAGAGATGTCTATCTTTTCTATAGTCGGAAAGGCTTTGATAGCTGCTGATACCTCGTCACGAGATTTGCCTGCGAGGGCCTGCTTGAGCACCCCTTCGTCATATGTCCAGACAAAGTGAGCATTACCTGCTATCGCAAAAGAGATGTCAGAATCTGTCGCTGGATGAATCTCTTTCTTTGGAGTAAATGAGAGATCAGAAATATTTTCGATGAGAATAGGCTCATTCTTATAATCCTTGACCGTCGCTCGTGCCACGAACGATGAGAGAGTCTTTTTGCTAAAGACAAAGCCAGAAATCGTACCCTCTTCTTTTATCGTGACCTGATTGTTTGCTAGATTTTCCTGAGGAAGCGGTGCGAAGGTGATGAGATATGCATTGTCAAAGAGAACAGAATCGGCTGAGAGGCCTGCCTCCGCATCTTTGAGGAGGTCTGCTCGGAGACTCTTCTCTATCTCAGTCTGAGCTGCTTTTCTGTCGGCGTCCGAAACGACCTTCATCACACCAGAGAATCCGCCAGTGACAGGAGCCCCTGGTTTTGATTTTGCGCTAAATGCTGAATAACGAGGATCACCTTTGAATCCAGGGATAGTAAAGTCTTTGAGTCCGACATTGTATTTCTCTCCTGCTTCATCGGCATAGATGACAGCTTCGATCGAGCCCGGAAGGCCATTTTTCTTGCCAGGAACAGTAATCGACTGATCGATACGGAATATGAGACCCTCAGGCGTCTGAAAACGAGTATTTTTGATGAGACGCTGTGGTGCTGAAGAGTAATCGTTGTAAACAACGATGGTACCCGAAGCTTTTTTGTCCACCTGCTCTTCCCCAGAAGCTTTTACAGTGACTGCGCCCGTCTTTTTTATCGAGAGAGGTGTGAATGGGAGATCTGCACCACCAGCGTTTTTCTTTGCAGAGAGACTCGTACTCACATCAGCCACGAGCGTGCGAGGTGTCACCGACACTTTTGCACTATGGAATATATTGGAGACGATGATGCCGAGTAGCACGACCGCTACCCCGCCACCTATATAGGCATACCTCTTCCAGTTGCGAGGCGTCTTTGCTTGTACTCGTGCAAATTCTTGGCGTACTTCTCGTACAGCCTCTATCTGAGGCTTTTTTTCCGGCTTTTGTTTTGATTCTGGTAGCGGAATATCTCGTATACTGCGACCACCCTCAGGAGGGACCATATCCATCATCTTGTTTCTAGGCATATATCATGATTATACAACACAGAGACAAATAAGCCCCATGTGAATAACTCATACTCAGAGTCCGAGCGTATGTGAAGCAAAAATAGTCGCGAGCGCGATGGCAGGGTCATTGACCGCAGATGAAGAAAAAGAGATGTGTTGTTTGAGCAGTTCCTGATTGACCAGTGTCACACGGAAAGGCACTTCGACGACATCGAACTGTGCTATTTTTTCTTCCCTCACTGACTTCATAAAGAAAGGTACGAGGTCTCCGCCGAGGATGATAAAGAGCTCCTGAGGTAGCGAAAGCTCTCCAGAAATCTGCGTGAGTACGGTATGGAGCGCACCTACCCATTCACGAGAAGCATTTTCCAATACAGGGCGAAGGGATTCTGACACTTCTTTGTCTGCGTGCCCGCTGTAATAGAGGCGTATGAGTGAAAGAGCTCCATCGTTGGTCACTGAGAGTGCTCTAGATACTCGACGAATAAGAAAATTCTGACCGAGTGGAAAGCTGGCCGTCTCGAGTATGAGGCCATCTTTTATGACTGAGACATCAGACACTTCCCCACCCACATCGAGTAAAATAAAATCATTGCGACTAGAGAGTGTATTCCTCAAGACAGAGTATGAAGCGAGTTGAGCCGAAGCGAAGCGGGTATCACGCGGATGGAGTGCACCAAATGCTACATCAGCCACACGATCAGTGACCATCTTCGGTACGAGTGAGATAAAAAAGGAGACATTGACCGCCTTTGCTTTCTTGCCATATGGATCAGGAGTCTCATACCCATTGAGTCGTACCTGTATGACGCGTTTCTCTATAATGGAGAGCTTGTCCTTGAGCTCTGGATCTTTGGCTGGGTCTACGACCTCGTTCTCAAAAGATTTCTCTGCTTTCATGACGATGCCATCGATCATATCGCGTGTGACTGTGACTGGTGCAGGATACTCTACAGAGGCGATTTTTGTCTGTGACGCTGCCCATGGTGACGAGAATGCATAGAACGCATGTCGTATGCGATGACTGCCGAGCTCAGTGAATTTCAAATGAGCCAGACCTTCTTTGTGTAGGCGCGAATGCACGGTGCTGAGCGTCGATATCATCTCTGTGAGAAATCGTTCAGGGCTCACTATCTCTTGGTATGGAATCGGCTCGCGAGTGGTATAGACGACCTGAGGCGCCTTCTCGTGCCTAAATTTGACGAGACCTGCACCGACTGATGAAGAACCAATGTCGAACACGACTCCGAGCTCGGTCTTATCCTTTGAAAAGAAGGAGAACATGCTCCTATTATAGCTTAAATTATGAAAGCACCGCCTTGATACGACGGACGCCAGCAGATACTGCCTCCTCTTTCTGTATCTTGAAATGACCGAGTGTTCCTATGTTTTCCACATGAGGTCCGCCACAAAACTCCTTTGAATAAGCAGTCTCCATCGTATCTCCTATGTAGTAGACCGACACTTGATCACCGTATTTGTCACCGAAAAAATGAAGCGCACCTGTCTTTTCCGCCTCAGCTTTCGGCATGATGACTTTGTGTACGGGAAGTTTCTTTGCGATCTGAGCATTCACGATATCCTCCACTTTTTTCTTCTCCTCATCAGTCATCTTCCCCGTGTGAGTGAAATCAAAACGAAGTCGTTCTGGAGTAATATTTGAACCTTTTTGCGAGACATGTGTACCGAGGACAGTGCGGAGTGCCTGATGGAGGAGATGTGTAGCAGTGTGATACTTCAGCGACATCTCACTCGTATCCCCGAGTCCGCCCTTGAATTTTTGCTCTGCACCGGCACGGGAAAGGTCCTGGTGCTTTTTGAACTCTTCGTCAAATCCAACACGATCAACTGAGACATTGTGACTCTTAGCAAGTTCAAGTGTCATATCTATCGGAAAACCGTAGCTTGAGAAAAGAAGGAAAGCATCATGACCCGAGATATCTTTCTTTGAAAATTTCTCAAACTCACGCATACCATGCTCGAGAGTTTTCCCAAATTGCTCGGCTTCCTTAACAATGACTTCAACTATACGCTGCTTTTGGCTGTCGATATTTGGATAAACATCTTTGTAAATTACTGAAATGATATCTGCTAGTGTCACGAAATCTTCTTTTCTGATTGTTTTATTTATTGATGCAAAGACCGCCCTCCGAATCAATCGGCGCAAAACATATCCCTGATCGGTATTGGACGGGATGACACCATCGGCAATCATAAACACAGCGGTACGAATGTGGTCAGAAATAATCCTCTGTCTCCTCAGATCTCCTGAGAGAGACCTTGCAACCGACATGATAGGAGCAAAACCGTCTGTATCAAACACATTATCCTTTTTCTGAAGTACTGCCGAGATGCGTTCGAGACCTGCACCTGTGTCGACATTTTTCTTTGCGAGTTTACCGACGATTTTTCCATCCTTTTTCTCATACTCCATGAATACATCATTCCAAATCTCAACGAGTCGTTGATCGTCTTCTGCCTTCTGTTGCTCCTCAGGCGTGAGGTCACCGAGACCTTTTTCTGTGAGATCGTAGAACATCTCTGAGCATGGGCCTGTAGGGCCGGTCCATGTGTCCTTGCCTT
>Ga0255338_1001475_pt1 | contig 44210 bp, 32 predicted proteins | sample MeOH1_35cm_T4_19_FD_203715 | JGI IMG/M metagenome (GOLD analysis project Ga0255338, IMG submission 203715) | Sandy soil microbial communities from University of British Columbia, Vancouver, Canada - MeOH1_35cm_T4_195 | ecosystem: Engineered > Artificial ecosystem > Sand microcosm > Unclassified ... | reverse complement strand
ACTCGCCTGCCGCCTTTCCCAATTCAAGTTCACCCACTACCTGCTTATATTGCCCTGTCGTTTTTGAAGTTGAGGCAGTAATGGTGGTGCACGTTAGTCACGAATTCCCTCGGCCATCCCCAGCAGCCGAGCGGCTTGTTCTCCTGCAACCAGATTCGCTCACCCTTGAACGTGTAGTGATCCGAGAGGAGCCGCGTCAGGTCCCACGCCAGCGGCTTCACCTCGCCCCCCGGTACGCGGACGTTCTGAATTACCACCGTCAGGTAGCGCCCGGGCTCCAGCACCGCCCGCATCCCGCCCAGCACGTCCGCAAGCGACTGGAGGAACTCGTCGTAGTCCCCGATATTGCCCAGGTCCTGCGGATGCTCTGAGTAAGCCGTCTTGAGACCGGCGCGGCTGCGCTTGCGGTGCACGCTCTCCACGTTGCCCCGACTCTGGCGGAGCATGTCCCAATAGGGTGGAGAGGTGATCACGTACTGCACGCGCTCAACTCCCCCGTCGCGCAGCAGGGACGCGGCATCGCGGGCGTCGCCCAGAAGCATACGCCCTTTGCCGAGATCCGCGCGGCCCTCGGCAAGGGCGTGGAACTCGGGCGAGATCTCGATTCCGTAGCCTACTCGCCCCGCTGCGGCGGCCGCCGCCACGGAACTCCCCACTCCGCCGAACGGATCGAGCACGCACTCTCCGGGAGCGGTGAAGAACTCGATCGACGACTGTGCCACTGCCTCGGGAAACTTGGCGGGATGCTTCAGCACCGTCTTGCGGCGCGGCGGCGGGTTGCAGATGAACCAGCTCCGCGTGAAGCGCATCCACGTCCGGATCTCCAGACCATTGAACGGGCTGACATGGGGCGGCTTCGAAGGCTCGGAAGGCATCGTGACAGTCGGTTCCTGACCGGTTTGCGCGTTCGGTTACCGTCTGGTTGTCACAGCCGCCGCGCCGATCCCTCCTTGGCCGGGCGCTTGGCTTGGTGCAAGGGCTGCCCGCCGGCCCCAATCCCCCCGCATGGGTCGTCGTTTCAGGCGACTCCGTTCAGGGCTATATAAAGCCGGTGCCGGATGCCTGCACTGAAGGAATAGGGCCGGGCGGAAGCCAAGCTGCCGTCGGGGCCTTCCCCGCTATCGCTCCTCCCAACCACGCTGCGTCGCTGTGGACGCGCCAGAGAAGACACCCGATGAGTTCGCCAGCCGCTTCCGATTCCGCCTCCGACATCGTTTCCATCCTCGCCCAGCCTGGCGCCGCGAACCGGATTCCCGTGGATGACGCCTTCCAGACCAGTCACCAGCGGAACATCGAGTGGCTGTTGGATCGCCTGGCGAAGTCGACCGCCGGCGTCCGGGGACTGATCGCCGACACGCCGCGCATAACCAGCCTCTCCGTGGCTGATGCGGAGCGGACCCCGCAGCTAAGCCCCACGGTGGTGGCGCTCATTGCGCAGGGATACGCTCAGTACTTCCGCGAGCGGAACGCGGTGAACCCCGGCGCCTTCGTCGGCTTCGACGAGCGGTTTCTCTCCTCGACTTTCGGCGAAATCTTCACACGCGTGTTCGTGGGCAACGGCGTCCGCGTGGTGCGCGATCACAATGGGGAGGCGACTCCCACGCCGGTCACCTCGTTCATGGCGAACTATGCCGGGCTGGACGGCGGAATCCAGATCACCGCCAGCCACAACCCTCCGAACCACAACGGCGTGAAGTCGAGCACCGCTTATGGCGGCGTGGATACCGACGACATCAGCGACAAGATCGCAGAGCAGCTTCGGAGCGTGTTGAGCGGGGAGGGGGAAATCAAGTTCGGCGCCCTGCCTTCACCCTTGGTGGAAGAGGTGGACGCGAAGGGGATCTATGGCGAGACGTACCTGCGCGCCACGTTCCCGGCGGAGGACCTCGCTCCGCTCCGCAGGGCGGTCCAGCAAGGGACCGGCTTCATTTTCGATGGCCTCTACGGGGTGGGCGGCAAAGCGATGACCCGCTACCTCGACCTCCTGCTCCCGGGCGTGGACTGGCGCAAGTCGATCCACCTGCTGAATGCGGAGCCTAGCTCGGCCATCGGCGGCATCGAAAAGCCGGACCCTTCGGATCCGAACACCCTCGTCCTCTCCGGTGCCATCGCCTACCTCGCGACGCACCCGCAAGTGCTCGTTTCCGTGACGGCGGACATGGACGCAGACCGCATCGGGACGGCGGTCATCATCCCGGAATCGGAGGTCGCCCGCGCCCGCAAGTTCGGCCTCTTCGTCAGCGGGTTCGACGGAGGCGTCTACGCCGTCCGCTTTACTCCCAACCAGATCTTCACCCTCATCGCATACGACCGCCTCTTGCGCGCGGCAGGCTGCACGCCCAAGGAGTTGCGCGAAGCCGCGAGTAGCGGCAGCTTCAACGGCTCCAAGTACCACCTGCTCACTACCATCGCCAGCAGCGTGCTCGCGGAGCAGATGGCGAAGACCTACGGCCTTCAGTTCCACCTCACGGCGGTCGGCTTCAAGAACCTCGGCAAGCTCGCCTGGCAGATCGACCGGCGTGGGGAGGGGGACATCACCCTGGCGCTGATGGAAGAAAGCGGTGGTGCGCAGGTCGGCCCCTTCCGCCCCTGGGACGACGCGGGGGACACCATTCACCGGGACAAGGACACATGTGCCCTGGCCCTCTCGCTCTTCAACCTCGCGGCGCGCCTTAAGCCGGAAGGACGAACGGTCCTCGACTTCTACCTGGAGATGGCCGAGCAATTCGGTTCGCTGGCATACTTCGAGCGCCTCGACGCCTACCTGCCCAATAAAGCGATCGCGGAAGACCCGGAGCGCGGCGAAGAGGCGAATCAGGTGAAGACGGAAATGCTGGACCGCCTGGTGGCGTTGAACGCGCCGGAGAACCACGCGGAAATGCTTCGCCTGTTCGGCTATGCGGTCGAAGATACCGAAGCGCTGGACCCGGTAGAGCTACCCGGTATCTCGCTGCTGATCAAGGAAGCCGGTGAATGGAAGACGATCCATCCCCTGGCCTCTCGCTACGCACTGCCCGGCGGCGAAACGCTGGAGTTCTACCGCGCCGGTCCCGCCAACCACGACGGCATGCGCATCACTGTATACGACGCCCAGGACCGGGTGCGCCACTGGTGTCTGGTCCGCGCCAGCGGCACCGAGGCGCTGCTGCGGGTCTACATGGAGATCGTGGAGCCGTACGACGGCCCCAACCCCATGCGTCTCGCCGACCAGTTCGAGCCGCTCCTCCGCTACCTCGGCCTGGACCGCTTCCCGGCCGGCGGCGCCACCGACTACGTCACCGAGTTCCGCGAAACGGTCCGCGGCAAGTACGTGGAATAGACGCCAGGATTTCAAATTTGAGATTTACAATCTACAATTTCAAATTTGAAATCCTCACCCGGCCGGTCGAAGATCCTTCAAATTCAGCTGCACCGTTTGGTGCCCATTGAAGCTGTTGACCTCCAGCGTGTAGCACGCGTCCACGCTGGTGTCGGCAGGGCATTCCTCGGCACGGCCCCAGGCGCGCCAGAAGAGGGCGTCCATGCCTTGCCGGATGGCGGGGTGCTGCACGCGCAGCTTCAGGTGGTCGATGCCGCTGCCGTTCTTGCCCTGCAGTCGCCGCTGCTCGAGCACGCGCAGCCCACGAGTTGCGAAGACGGGCTCGGCGTTGCCGTGCCCGTACGGCTCTAGCAGCGCCAACTCCTTCGCGAGTCGCACGTCCAGCACGTCGACCGGCAGCTCGCAGTCAATGCGGACGCTCGGTTGGAGCAGTTCTTCCTCCAACTCGCACTCGGCATACTCTTGCAGCGCCTCGCGGAAGGGGCCGATGTTGGCGGTCAGCATGTCGAAGCCGGCCGCCGCCTGGTGCCCGCCGCACCGCTCCAGGTGTTCCCGGCAGGCGTTCAGCGCGTCGAAGATGTCGAAGCCGTCCACGCTTCGGCAGGAGCCGCGCGCGCGCCCGCTCTCGCCGTCCATTGCGACCATGATCGTCGGGCGGCAGAGCGCCTCGGTGATCTTACTCGCCACGATGCCGATGACGCCCGGGTGCCACTTCTCGGAGGCCAGCACCAGGATGCGGTCGTCCAGATACCGCTCCGCCTGGCGCATCGCCTCGCCCAGGATACGCTCCTGCTCCACCTGGCGATCTCGGTTCGCCTGGTCCAGGCGGTCGGCAAGCGCGTCGGCTTCCGTGGCGTCACCGGTCAGCAGCAGCTTGACTGCGTGCTCGGAAGCGTCCAACCGGCCGATCGCGTTGATGCGCGGCCCTAGCGCGAACCCAAGGCTGCGAGCGTTGATGTTCTGCGGTGTGACCCCTGCCACCCGCATCAGCGACTTCAACCCAGCCTTGTTCGTAGTGCGGAGCGTCTCCAGACCCCACTTGACGAAGACCCGGTTCTCATCGATCAGCGGCATGCAGTCCGCGCAGGTTGCCAGCGCCACGAGATCGAGGAACGCGGTGCGAAAGGCGGTGCCGGGCACCCCCAGGTGCTGGATGAGCGCGCAGCAGAGCTTGAACGCCACCGCCGTACCGCACAACTCCTGGAACGGATAGTCCGAGTCGGGCCTCTTGGGGTTCACGACGGCCAGCGCGTCGGGCAGCTCTCCATCCGGGTGCGGCTCGTGGTGGTCGGTGATGATGAGGTCTACCCCCAATTCGCGTGCCGCCTTCGCCGCTTCGAACGCCACGATGCCGCAGTCCACCGTCACGATCACCTTCACGCCTTCAGCGGCAAAGCGCTTCACGGTCTCCACCTGGAGGTCGTAACCGTGTACCTGCCGGTGGGGGACAAACGCCTCCACGTTCGCTTTGAGCACGCGGAGCACCCGGGTCATCAAGGCTGCCGCGCAGACTCCGTCCACGTCGTAATCGCCATGGACGAGGATCTTCTCTTTCGCGCGCACCGCTTGCGCCAGGCGCTCCGAGGCGACGTCCGCGTCTGGAAGGAGCATCGGATCGTGGAGGTGGTCCACCTGCGGATCCAAGAAAAGCCGAGCGCTCCGCTCCGCGCGAATGCCGCGCGCCCAGAGCAACTGCGCGACGAAGGGACTGATCTTCAGCGCCGAGGCCATCGCCTCGTGCCCGGTTGCCGGTTCAGCGGGGATAATCCAGCGTTTTGAAGCCATGAAGTACGATCTTACGATTGGATGCGGGCATAAACAGCGCCGCATCGTCCGAGCGGAGCCGGAGTAATGGAGTAGTGGAGTGGTGGGGTAATGAGCACCCCGTTACCCCACCACTCCACTACTCCGCGAACGTGGGTTATAACGCTCTCGCGATAATCCACGTGCCGGTCGAAGAGCAAAACGGGGAGGCTACCCGGAACCGGTGGAAAGTTCCACAGCGGATCCCGGGCAGCCTCCCCGTCTGGAGGGGGCAGGTGCCGGGTGTGAGACCCAGCACCTCCGGATTACAGTCGCCGCTTGCGGCGCGGGCGCACCTGGCCGGGGCGCGATCGTCCACCCGAAGTGTCGTCCCCGTCGTCGTCGCCGGCGTCCGTCACGTCCGGGGTGATCACCGGGCGGGGTGCCGGGCGGACCGTCGGGCCGGCGGCGGGAGCCGCGGTCGCCGTCTCACGGCGGCGGAGCGGCTGGTCGTCGCCGCGCGGAGCCACACGGGCGGTCGGAGCCGGGCCACTCGTGGATGGCCGGTCGGAGTTCCGCTCCATCAGGACCACCAATGGGCTCGCCACGAAGATGGACGAGTAGGTCCCGATGGCAATACCGAAGAGCAGCGCCACGTTGAACAGGCGGATCGACTCCCCACCGAACAACACCAGCGCGGCAACTACGAGGAGCACCGTGAACGAGGTGTTGATGGAGCGGTCAAACGTCTGGGTGATGCTCCGGTCGCTTACGTCCGCAAACGTCTCTCCCCGCAGCCGGTGATGCAGGTTCTCCCGGATGCGGTCATACACGACGATGGTGTCGTGGACGGAGAAGCCGAGGATCGTGAGACACGCCGTAACGAAGAGGCTGTCTACCTTCCATCCGGCCACCGCGCCCATCAGCGCAAAGAGCCCGACCGTAATGAGCACGTCGTGGACGAGCGCGATGACGGCGCCGGCCCCGAACTTGAGGCCGTTAATGAACCCGCCGATGGCAAACCGGAAGGCGAGGTAGAGCACGATCGCGAGTGACGCCACGAACACCGAGGCGAACGCGTTGAGCGTGACTTCCTGCGCTACGGACGGCCCGATGGAGCTCACCTGGGACATCGGCTCGATCATCCCGCCGCCGATCTTCTCCAGGTTCGTCCGCACTTCCTGGACCAGCGTGGGGTTCAGCGACTTCGAGGTGATCAGCGCCGTGGAGATCGCGTTGTCGCCCTGGTGCGAGATTGGCTCCACGTTGACGCTGAGGCCCTTGAGGTTCAGGTTCACGTCGCTGGTGGCCGTCTTCGTGTTAAGGGCTCGGCGCACGTCGTCTTCAGTGATCGCACTGTAGTAGGTCGCGCTGGCCTGGAACGCCTTGCCGCCGGTAGCCGGGGTCGCGGCCGGAGTTGCGGGCTTACTGGCCGGAGCATTCGCACCCGGCGCGTTCGCCGCGGGAGCATTGGCAGCCGGAGCATTGGCGGCCGGCGCGTTCGCCGCGGGAGCGTTGGCCGCCGGCGTATTCGCGGCGGGCTTGGCTTCCGCAGGCTTCGCCGCCGGAGCGTCCACTTCGCCCTTCTTGTAGGATGCCGGATCATACCCGCGGAGCACGCTCGCGTTGCTCAGCCGGTCCTGGATGACTGTCTCATCGGCCTGGCTTACGCCCTGGGCGGTAACGGTCACCTTGGTGCCGGGCTGCTCGGAGCGCGCGATGCTTACCGTCGCCTCGACTCCCTTCGGCAGAGCTTCCAGAACCTGCTCACGGGTCACCGGTTGGTGGAAAGCCGCCTCGAAGACGGTTCCGCCGGTGAAGTCGATGCCGGGCTTCAGACCCATACCGAATGGCGTCATCGCCAGGAACACAAGCGCCAGGACCGCGAGGAAAATCGACAATCCAAAGTTGAGCCGGCGCTTCTCAAACACGCGCAGGATGGCGCCGCGCCGCGTGGCCGGGAAGAAGAGGCTCGCCCAGCTCACGTTCAGCGCGAAGAGGTTCTCGTTGCGCGCCGCGGGGACGGACATCACCAGGTGCAGCAGGGTGCGGGTCACCGTGATGGCCGTAAACATCGAGACCGCCACACCGATCGCGAGGGTGATCGCGAAGCCCTTGATGATCGGCGCGCCCAGCCAGATGAGGATGGCGCACACGATCCAGGTGGTGACGTTCGAGTCCAGGATCGACGAGAAGGCGCGATTGAAGCCCGCGTCGACCGCTGCGTGGACCGACTTACCGGACCGCAGCTCTTCCTTCAAGCGCTCGAAGATGAGGATGTTCGCGTCGACCGCCATACCCACGGAGAGGATGAACCCGGTGATACCCGGCAGGTCGAGCACGATCGGCGCGAAGATTCCGGCGCCCTTGAACACTGAAAAAGTAAGCGCGGAGTAGAGGACGAGCGCCACACACGCCAGCGCGCCGGGCAGCCAGTAGTAGGCCAGCATGAAGACGAGGACCAGTCCCAGCCCCACGGCGCCCGCGTGAATGCTCTTGTCGATCGACTCTTGTCCGAGGGTGGCGCCCACGAACTGCGTCTCCGCGGCGCGGAGAGGCACGGGAAGCGCGCCGGAGTTCAGGAGGTTCGCCAGCACCCGGGCTTCGGCCATGGTCGCGAAGCCGCCGGAGATCTGGCCGTGGCCTTCCGTGATCGGCTCGTTGATGTTCGGCGCCGAGATGATCTTGTCGTCCAGCACCAGCGCCAGGATCTCGCCCGTGTTCTCGCTGGTGAACGTCGCGAACCGCTGGGTGCCTTCAGCATTGAACTCGAAGGTAACCTGCGGCTGCCCGTTCGTGGGGTTGATCTGGGCCTCGGACGTGGCCTTCAGGTAATTGCCCTTCAGGATCAGCGGCGCCTGCTCGACTACTTCCTTCTGCTCGACCGGCTTGTTCGTGGCCGAGTCGACGAAGCTATAGCTGTCCGGCTCGTTCAGCGCGGGGTTCCCCGGCTTGTGCGTCATCTTGTACCGCGCGTTGGGGTTGCGGTCCGTGGAGACGTTGTTCAGGTGCCGGAACTCGAGCTGAGCGGTCTTGCTGATGGAATTGAGTGCTTCCTGCGGGTTTTTGACCCCCGGAAGCAGGATCACCACCTGCCGGTCTCCCTTAAGGCGCACTTCCGTTCCGGAGAGCCCGAAGCTGTTAACACGGCTTTCCAGCACGTCCCGCACGATCTTCATCGTGTCCGGTGCCACCTTCTTGCCGTCTTCCTTGGTGTCATCCGGTTCGAGGACGACGCGCATGCCGCCCTTCAGGTCCAGACCTTGCGCTACCGGGTATTTCGGCGACAGGCTGTACCAGATGGACGCCGCTGCCAGGATGACCAGCAGCAGAACAGAAAGAGCCCTTTTCAATGCATCCTCCTACAGGAGCCGTGCGGGATAAAACGGGTTAGACCCGAAAAACCTAATCGCGGTCCGGGCCGGGTGAGTGGGGTGCGGGGAGGGAGAGGGGAGGGGATGGTTCGGAGCCCCCGCAGGCAGCCGCCCATCGCCTCAGGCTACTCCCACCGCCGGGGCACCGGTTTCACTCCGCGGCGAGCCAGAAACACCGGACGAGCGATTGGGGAAATCACTCCTAAAGGTCGGCGCAATTATACTTGTGCCCTCAGGCCAAGTCAAGAAAAGCACGGTCCGCGCCGCAGCCGGCGCCTGATTGCGGAAACACGCCGGGGCAATCGGCCCTCGCAGCGGATAATAATGGGTGTCGCCCACGCTCGGAGCGCCGCTGCTTCTCCTCATCATCCGTGCCAGAACCTACGCCCCCCCGACCCTCCGAACGCGCCCGGCCGCTGGCCGGCGCGTGGAAAACGCTCCGTGCCGCCGCGGTGGCGTCGTTCGTCCTTCAGGTGGCCGGCAGCGTGGAGCTGGTCTTCAGCGGCCTGCCGGCGGACCGGCTGGGCAATGCCTTGTTCTCGGCGGGTTGGCTGACGCTGGTCGGCATCGTCACCTACGGGGTCACGCTGCGGGGGCGTTGGGCGCTGTGGCTCGGCGGCGGCTATGCGGTGCTGTCCGTGCCTGCAATCCTGCTTACGCAGATCGTGCCGCGTATCTCTACCATTGAGCTGCCGGGCGTCACGGTGAAGGGGATCACGCCCGCCAGCACCGTCATCGATCTGCTCTCCCTCCTTGCGAGCGCGCTGTTCCTCTACGGCCTGGTCGCCCTCCGTAAAGCGAAACGCGCCTGATGGGTGCACCTTTCCGATTACTTCTCCCCGGCACGTCGTGCTGCACAGGGGTCCCTTTGCGCCGCCCCCGCCTCTACCCACTTCCTCTGCGCGCGTCGCTCGCCGCCGGAGTGCGAAGCGCGCCGGCACGATTGGATTCCACTGTGCAGTTGATTCGGGCTTGACCCACCAGCCGCAGATGCTCCGAGCGCAGCGTCTCGTCTAATGTGCTGTTTGGCGCCAGCATCACGGGCAAGTTGCGTCTTGCCGGGGAACGGTCATCGGTAACCATCGAAGTGGCATTTATCGTATTCTCTCCAAGACGACGTTCCGTGCGGCAAGTGCGTCGCCTCAATTCGATTCTGTTTTGATACCGCCCACTCGCGGCGAGGCGGGTACCCGCGCATCTGTATGGTGATCGACTACGTGATCGAGTTCCCCTGCGAGCCGAAGCGGCGCCTGCGGTCACCGGGCATCCTGACCCTGCTGCGCCGGATCGAGCGTTGCCAGGAGGGATCGCCGTCGGGAAAGCTGGAGGCGGCGGAGGCGCGGGAAGCGGATTTCCGGCTGCGCCCCCTGGCGTTCCACTGCGCCCGCTGCCCGGCGAATCACCGCGCGGAGTCGTTCGGGTGCTACGGACGGATTCAGGTCCCGATCTCGAATGAGGCGGAGGAATGGCTCGGTAGCCTTCTGCCTGCCTCCTTGAAGCCCCGCGAGGAAAGCACCTACGAGCAGCGTGCCCAGCTTACGGCGCTCCACGAGTTGCTCGCCTACCTGCAGGAACGGCCCGTCAGCCGCAAGACCCTCGAGCAGCAGCGCGGAAAGCAGGGGCTTCTGGAGCGAAAGCGGCCGCTGCAGCGCCAGTACGGCTCCATCTTTCGCTCGCGGCTCCTGACTACCGGCCAGCTTCTGGCTATGCTGACTCAAGAGGAGCGCCTGCTTCCGCAAGTGGGGGAGCTGGTGTGCCGCGCACTGGGGGTCTGGGTGGACGGCGACGACGCGGATGACGGGATTCCGGAAGTCCAGTTCACCGTCCCGGCGGAGCCGGATGACGATCCCTCCGTGGTCGATCTCAAGCGGTTCTTTCACGCGATCCTCGTGGCGTGCAGCGTCAACGCTTCGGTCAGGCTAATCTTCGATGAGGAACCCGGAACCTGATCCCCGCGTAGTCGATCTCCCGCCGGCCGAGCTGCGGGAGGGGGACCTCCGCCTGCGCCCGCCCGCCATCCACGAAGCCCCGCTCTATGCGCGCTGGTGGGACGATGCGGAAGTTCTCTTCGGCTTCTGCAGCGAGCCGCGCACCGCCGAGTCGATCCGCGACGCCTTTCCGGAACTGGCGGCGGAAGCTCGGGACATCGGACATTGGATCGACTTCGTCATCGAGGCGGATGGTCATCCCATCGGCAGCATCTGGCTAAGCCATTGGGACCTGGATGACGCGTCGTGCGATCTGAACATCCTGATCGGAGAGCCGGCTTATCGAAGCCGGGGGTACGCTCGCCGCGCGATCGTATTGCTGTGCCGCTGGGCATTTCCCGCAATGGAGCTGCGGCGCATCTATCTCTGCCCGCGAGAGGACCACGTCCCCGCCATCCGCTGCTACGAGCGTATCGGCGCGAAGACCACCGGCATTCGCGAAGAGGTGGTTTCATGGCACGGCGAGACCGTCTGCTTTCGGGAGATGTATCTTGTGCCGGACTTTGAAGATTCGAAAACTGATAATTGAAATTGTCAACTTCAGAACTCAAAACCGGGCATCACCAGGTCTGGCTCAATCCACGGCAAGGTTTGAAGCGACGGGAGCCGTCTGGGCCAGGATGCGCTGGAGCTGATCGGGATTTACCGGCTTCGTTAAGTGGAGGTCGAACCCGGCCGATATCGCCTTTCGGCGGTCATCTTCCTGGCCGTAACCAGTCAATGCGATGAGGAGTGTCTCCTCCAGGTCCGGCTGTTGCCGGAGCATCGCCGCCACTTCGTAGCCGCTGATCCCCGGCAAGCCGATATCCAGCAGCACCACTTCCGGCAGGTAGTCCGAGGCCACGTTCACCGCGGCGTCACCGTGGTGGACGATGCGCGCGTCGTGGCCCCAGATTTCAATGAGCTCCGCCAGGGTCTCCGCCGAATCGACGTTGTCTTCGACGATCAGGACCCGCAGGTGCGCGGCGTCCGAACATGCAGTCGTCGGCTGGGCCAGGTGCTCCTGCTCGCTAAGCGGCAGGAGCGGCAGCCGTACAATGAACTCGCTGCCGTGATCGGTGCCCCGGCTGCTTGCTGCCACGCTGCCGCCGTGAAGCTGCACCAGGTTGCGTACCACCGTAAGGCCAATCCCCAGCCCGCCCATCGAGCGGTCGATGGTGGTATCGACCTGGGTGAACAACTCGAAAATGTGGGGCAGCTTCTCGGCCGGGATGCCGCGGCCGTTGTCCCGCACGCACAGCTCGGCCCAATCACCGTCTCGCTCGAGGCTCACCCAGATGTGCCCGCCAGGCGGCGTGTACTTGGTGGCGTTGCTGATCAGGTTCACCACCACCTGTTCCAACCGCGTTACGTCCCCCTCGATGCGGCACGGCTCCACCGGCAGCGAAGCCGTGAGCTCGTGGCGGGAAACCTCGAACATCGTGCGGCACGAGTTCAGCGCGGCCTCCACGATCGTCGTGAGGTTCACCGGCTCCCGCCGGAGCTCCACCACGCCCCGCGTAATCCGGGAGACGTCCAGCAGGTCGTCCACCAGGCGCGCCATGTGGCCCACCTGCCGCTCGATGACAATTCGGGCGCGCTCCACTTCCGGAATGTCGGCGGCGCGCAGCCGGATCATCTCCACGGCGTTCATCACCGGCGCGAGCGGGTTGCGGAGCTCATGCCCCAGCATCGCCAGGAACTCGTTCTTCCGGTGGTTGGCCTCCTGCAATTGCTCGGCCAGCCGTTTGCGCTCCTGTACCTCCGCCCGGAGCGCCGCCGTGCGCTGCTCAACGCGCTCTTCCAGGGCGTCGTTGACCTCGGCCAGCGCGGCCTGTACGCGCTTCAACTCCGTGAGATCGGCAACCACCACGGTGCACGTGGTGCCGACCGGCTCGATGTGCAGCGCGTTAAAGGAGATGAGCACCGGCACCACGGTGCCATCCGGCCGCGCCAGGCGCAGCTCTCCCTTGCTGTTGCGCTGGAGACCCTTCTCCAGCAGCATCCGGAACACACCCCCGTCGCCTTCCGCCACGAAGTCATGGAACGGCGACCCCAGAACGCACTGCAGCTCTTTCCCAACCAGACCGGCAAACTGATTATTGGAGTACAGGATGGTGCCATCCTCACCCACGGTGAGCGCCCCTTCGTTGAGGGTTTCGAACAGCACGCGGTAGATCTCGTCAACGCCGTTCAACGACCAGATCTGCGGGATAGCGCCCTGCTTGACTACGAGCGCGTCCACCTCGCCGCGGCGGATGGCCCCGAGGATCTCCTCGGCCTCTTCCAGGCGCAGCCGGAGGTCATGGATGATGAGCGCTTGCTCTTTTACTTTGCCTTTTGAATCGCTCATCCTAATCATCGGCTCCTGCTCTACGAGGGAGTCCTAATCCCTCAATAACGCGGTCGAAATCTGACATGTCTCCAATGAATGATCGCGCCGGCAGCGGGTGCCGCTTTACGAGAACGGGCACCGCGAGAATCCCGTCCTTCTCGGCCAGCAAAGGCTCCTGATAGATGTCGATCACCTGTAATTCGTGGCATTCGGACAAGTAGTCCCGGCAGAGGCGGTGGACATTGGCAATGGCGCGCAGGGAGCGGGGCGCCGCCCCCGCCACGTACAGCGCCAGCACGTAACCTTCCGGACGCCGTACCGTGAGCGCCCGCTCATACTCTTGAGTCACCGACCCGGCGACGGCCAACCCCGGCTCGTCCCCGTCAGCAACCCCCTCCCGCTCGTCGCGCTCGTTCATACCCGTGTGGGCCTACAGCGGACGCAGGTCTAGCCCCACCAACACACGCTCCGTGTTGGAAAGGTCCCCGATCACCTTGCGGATGGGGGTCGGCAGGCGGCGCACCAACGTCGGGATAGCCAGGATTTGATCTCCTTCCGCAAGCTGCGGGTTCTGCAGCAAGTCGATTACCTCGATGCGATACTTGCCCTCGAGGTGTTCCTCGCAAATGCCCTTAAGGTTTGCGAACGCGGTAACGCATTTCGGGGTCTGTCCGGCCACGTAGAGCCGCAGATCGAAGAGCGGACCCCCGAGTTCCTGCTCGAGCTCCAAAGTCTCGTCTTCCCGTATGCTCATCGAACTCCGTCTCCCTCGCTCCGGCTGCCACGGCGTCCGGCCCACTCCCGCTCGTCAATGTCGTGGCGCAGTCTCGCCATTGCCTGCCGGTCTTCCCGTCGCACTTCATCGCGGGTTTCTTCCTGGTTGAGAAACCGCCTAAACTCGTCCTGCTTGGCCTCGAAATCCGCCCGCAGGCCGGCTATCTGGCGCTCTACGGCCTCGCGTTGCCGCTCCAGTTCGCGTTCCCGGGAAGCAATCTCTTGCTGATACCGCACCGCCTCGGCCCGCTCCCGCGCTTCCTGTACGTAACGTGCCGAACCGGTGAGCACTCCCGCCGGGCCCAGGTAAACGTCCAGGAGCCGGATGCCGTGGTCGGTCATCACGTACTCGCGGATCTGGTTGGAGTGCGGCATCCCCCGCGACTTGAGGACATACAGCGCGCGGTTCCGCTCCCCTCCGGTCTCCAGGAACTTGAGCAGGATCCACGTATCGATTAACGATGATACGCCTGCCTCGCTCTGCTCCAGCGCGTCGCCCCCGTCGGTGAGGCTGGTGAACAGCGACACGATTTTGCGGCTCTTCAGGTAGTCGATCAGCCGGATGAGCATCCCCTTCACCTGCACCTGTGTCCCCGCCATCACGAAGTTGGTGATCGGGTCCAGGATGACCAGCGTCGGCTCGAACTCTTCCACGCACTTGTGCATCTGCGCCAGGTGCATCTCCAGGCCGTACAACGTGGGCCGGGCCGCCGAAAAACGGAGCAAACCCTTCTCCCGCCAGGGCGCCAGGTCGATGCCGATTGAGCGGAGGTTCCGGGTGATCTGTTCCGGAGACTCCTCGAAGGCGAAGTAAAGACATCGTTCGCCCCGCTGGCAGGCCGCTTCCAGCGCCTGGCCCACAAAGCTGGTCTTGCCGGTGCCGGCGGTGCCGGAGATCAGCACTGTGCTCCCACGGTAAAACCCTTCCCCTCCCAGCATTGCGTCCATGCGGTCGATGCCGCTGGGGAAGCGCTCCGAGGTCACGTCGTGGTTGAGTCCCAACGCCGTGATCGGGAGGATGGAGATACCGCCGTGGTCGATCAGGAACGGATACTCGTTGGCGCCGTGCGTCGATCCGCGATACTTCACGATCTCCACACGCCGGGTCGAGACTTCCTCGCTCAACCGGCGGTCGAGCCGGATCACGCAGTCGGAGAGGAACTCTTCCAGCCCGTGCCGGGAAAGATGGCCGGCCACGCTCTCCGCCGTGATCACGGTGGTGACGCCCTTGTCCTTTAGCCAGCGGAACAGCCGCCGCAGCTCCGCGCGGAGGATCGCCTCACTGCTGAATCCGGAGAAGATCGACTCGATGGTATCCATCACCACGCGCTTGGCGCCGATGGTGTCGATCGCGTAGTTGAGCCGGACGAACAGCCCCTCCAGATCGTACTCGCCGGTCTCCTCGATCTCCCGGCGGTCGATGTGCACGTAATGGATGGAGAGCTTCCGCTGGTCCACGAGCGCCTTCAGGTCGAAACCCAGGGCGAACATATTCTGGACCAATTCGGCGGGCGTCTCCTCGAAGGTCATCAACACGCCGGGCTCGTCGTAGTCCAGCGCGCCGTGAACCAGGAACTGTACGCCGAACACGGTCTTGCCGCAGCCCACGTCCCCGCTGACCAGCGTGGCCCGCCCCTGGGGGAGACCGCCATCGGTGATCTGATCGAGCCCCTGGATGCCCGAAGGCACCTTAGGCATCGGGCCGTCCGGAAGCTCGGTGAATTGCTGCGAGTTCGACACGCTCATCGTCATCCTGATCCTAGCTACCCTGAAGGATCCGCCGCCGTCCACCCGAGCCATGGCTCGCGCAACTGTCAGCGGCAATCCGTCCAACGTGGCCCTGGGACTACGGCATCATCTGGCTGCGGTCCTTTCACCGCGGCCACCAGGGGCCTTCCAATCTTCAACGATCCGGGCGCCGCGCCCGACTGGTTATAGGTGAGGAATCTCCAGCGGTAAACCTTCCGAACGCCAGAGGACCTACCTGGTTCGAGGCTCCCTCCGGCACCTTCAAAGGAGTACCGCCAGACCAGTATACGCACTCGAATCCGTAGTGCGTTTGCTATTGGCGAGTACCACCCGACCCCTCTCCGCGCGTAATGGTTTTTCCTACATCGGGGCTCGCTCAAACGCCTTCCAATGGGTTTCCCGCAGTTCCACCAGGCAAGCTTAATTTGAACGCCATCGGGACGCCATGCGGCGGGGGCGAGACGGCTCGGGGTAAACTGTGAGCTCCGGACGCCGGTTGCCGCGTCCGTGGTTATTGAGAGAAGGAGACCCTTGCACGACCTCGCACTCCTCACCGAACTGGCGCTCGCAATCGGGGCGGCTCTCGCCGGCGGGCTGATTGCACGACGACTGCGTCTCCCCCCGTTGGTGGGTTATTTGCTGGCGGGCGTGGTGGTAGGACCGAATACCCCGGGGGTGTTCGCCAATGCGGAAGCCGTGCAGTCCGTCGCGCAGCTCGGCGTGGCCTTTCTCATGTTCACAGTGGGCGTCCAGTTCTCACTGGAAGAGCTGCACCGCGTGCGGCGAGTGGCGTTGCTGGGCGGCGGGATCCAGATTGCCGCAACCATCGTTCTGGGGACCCTGCTGGGTCTGGCGCTGGGCTGGGGCGCATACGGCGGCCTGTTTCTGGGCTGCGCCATCTCGCTCTCCTCCACGGCCGTCATGTCACGGGTACTGGAAGAGCGCGGTGAATTGGGGTCGTCCCACGGCACGGTGATGCTGGCCATCCTGGTGGTTCAGGATCTTACGCTGGTCTTCCTGGCCCTGCTGCTGCCCGCCCTGGCTACCGTGGCGTCCGATGGCCCCGGCGCGCTGGCGGGCATCGGCCTCTCCCTGCTGCGCGCTCTCCTCTCCGTAGGTCTCGCCCTGTTCCTCGCCACCCGGGCGGTGCCGAAACTGTTGGACCGCGTGAGCCGCACCGGGTCGCAAGAGCTGTTCTTGCTCACGGTGGTGACCATCTGCCTGGTGGCCGCGCACCTGGCGCACCTGGCCGGTTTAAGCCTGGAGATCGGCGCCTTCCTGGCTGGCCTGGTGATCACCGAGTCGGAGTACGCGCAGGAAGTGTTCTCCCAGATTCGTCCACTGCGAGACGTGTTTGCCTCGCTCTTCTTCGTGTCGGTAGGCATGCTGCTGAACCCCGCCTTCGTGGCGGGCCACTGGCTGGCAATCTTGCTGGTGGTGATCGCCATCATCGCCGGCAAAGGCCTCATCGCCACCGTGGCGATCTTCTCACTGGGCCAGCACGGTCGGACGGCCCTGCAGGCCGGCCTCGGGCTCGCTCAGATCGGCGAGTTTTCCTTCGTGCTCGCGGCGATGGGTGCGCAGAAGAAACTGATCCCGCATGAGGTCTCGGCCGTCATCCTCTCCGCGGCGCTCATCACGCTGCTCCTGGCTCCGGCCGTTTCGGCCTCGGCGGTGCCGATCTACACGCGCCTGAGCGCGCTTCCCGCGCTGGGCCGCCGCCTGCAGCGTCAAGAGGAGCCAGGCGCGACGCATGCGGAAGCGGATGAAGAGCCGCGGGTACTGGTGCTGGGTGGCGGCCGAGTGGGCGGCATGGTCTCGCAGGCACTCCGTGCAAAGGGTATCCTGCATCGGGTGGTGGAATATGACGCCGGCCGCCGGGCCAGCCTGCACGCGGAGGGGGTGCCGGTCGTGTACGGCGACGCCCTTTCAGACGTGGTGCTGCGCTCCGCGCTCGGCCCGGAGGTGGAGTTGGCCGTGGTGGCGCTCCCCGAGACGAGCATGACGGAGATGGCGGTCCGCAAGCTGAAGCAGTTGGCGCCGGAGCTACGTGTGGTGGCGCGTGTGCACCGGCACGCAGATGCCCACCGCGCCCACGCCGCCGGTGCGGATGACGTCACCTACGCCGAGCAAGAGGTAGCCGCGGCAATCATCCGCCATGGCTTCGAGCGTCTGGGGCTGCCCGAGCCCGAAATCGCCGACTACGTGCGCTCCCTCCGCGCCCGCACGTAACCACACAACACATCCGTAACGCCCCCCGAACCATAGCAAAGGGCCTCGCGTCCCGTTCGATTACGGCCCAGGCGCTCGGTCACCCCGTACCCGCCTCCGAACCCCGGGAGGGCGAGGCTCCCGCCGAGCCGCGTGTCCGGTATTACCCAGCGCCAAGGTCATTCCGAGTGCAACGAGGAATCTCGGCACCCGCTACCGGGCCAGTAACCATTCGCCCGCCCCGCCCACCCAACGATCCCGGTCGCAAATCCATGCCCATTCCGGTTCGCAGCACCACGGTGAAAACTCCACACCTTATAGCTCTGCTGTGACCAGGGTGAGTTGTTCCGCTTCCCCGGTCACCGGCCCTGCGCTCCCGGGCTGTTCCAGCCGGAGCAGCGTCGTCTTCCGGTCGAGCCCGCCGCCGTACCCGACGAGCTTTCCGTTCGCGCCGATCACCCGGTGGCACGGCACGATGACGGAGATCGGGTTCTTGCCGTTGGCCAGCCCCACGGCACGGGAGGCGGTCGGCTGTCCGATCCGGCGGGCCAATTCCCCGTAAGACCAGGTCTGCCCAAAGGGAATGTTCCGCAGCTCATTCCAGACCTTCCGCTGAAAGGGTGTGCCCTCGAGAGCGAGCGGCAGGTCGAACTCCTGCAGATTCCCCGCAAAGTAGGCGGCTAGCTGCTGCCGCGCCGCCGGAAACGGTGCCGCTTCGTCTTCGCGCACCCAGCCGTCGGTGCTCGCCGGTCCGTGCCGGTGGGGCTCCATGAACAGGCCGGTCAGTGCCGTTCCGTCGGAGGTCAAAAGCAATCGCCCGATGGGGCTTTCCATGTAGGTGAAGTAAGTCATCTTGTCTCCAGGGATTTCCAAAGGTGCATGGCGGCATAAGCCCGCCACGGTCGCCAGCCTTCCGCGAGTTGAAGCACCTGTCGGGGCGGCAACTCTCCGAGCGCTTTGCGGATGCCTAGGTCCGCGTGGGGGAACGCGTCCGGCCAGGCGTAAACGCGCATCGCCAGGTAGTGGGCGGTCCACTCACCGATGCCGGGCAGCTCTTGCAGCCGCGCCATGGCCGCCTCCACGTCCGGCTGTGGCTCCAAAGAGACGCGCCCTTCCACTACCGCACGGGCGAGGCCGAGGACGCACGCGGCGCGCGCCTGGGTCAAACCCAGCGCGGTGAGTTGTGCTACTTCCGCTTCCGCAATGCTCTCCGCGGTAGGGGACAGATGGGTCAGCCCCTCTGGCGCCAGCGCCATCGGCTCACCGAACCGCGCGGCCAGCCGGCCGGCCAACGTGGTCGCGGCCTTCACGCTTACCTGCTGCCCCAGGATCGCGCGGACCGCCGTTTCGAAGCCATCCATCGAACCGGGTACGCGAAGACCCGGATGGGGTGCGGCCAGCTCGCCCAGGTGTTCGGCGATGCGCCGGGGCTCCGCCGACAGGTCGAACAGACGCTTCACACCCGAAAGCACCGGAAGCACCACACCCGCCAGCGACGCCGAAAGCTCCACTTGCAGCGAACCGCGTTCCGCCTGCGGACGCACGTAAACCCAACCGGTGCACTTCCCGGCCCGGACAGTCCGCCGGTACCCGCCGCCGCTCACCACTTCCACCCCCGGCGCGGCGCGCTGGACGAGGAACTGCAGCAGCGCGTCCCAATCGAGCGGTGGGCGATAGGCCAGCTCGAAGCGAAGCACGTCCGGGACCGTACCCACCCGGCTCGTCTTGCGCAGTTCGGAGGGGCACAGCCGGTACCGTTCTTGAAACAACGCGTTGAACCGCCGCACGCTGGCGAACCCGCTGGCGAAAGCGACTTCCGTAACCGGCAGCGCCGTATCGGTGAGCAAACGCTTCGCGAGGAGTAGCCGCTGGGTCTGCGCCAGCTCCACCGGCGACACCCCCAGCTCCGATTTGACTACCCGCCGGAGATGGCGGTCGGTAACTCCCAGTTCCGCGGCCAGTGCGGCCACCCCGTCGTCACTCAGCGCACCACTCTCGATGCGATCCATGACCGCCGCCGCCAGGCGGCCCAGGGCATCCACCCGGGCATTTCCCGGAGCCAACTCCGGACGGCAGCGCAGGCAGGGACGAAATCCGGCACGTTCCGCGGCCGCCGCGGTGGGGTGGAAGGTGCAGCTTTCCGGGCGCGGCGTCCGCGCCGGGCAGACGGTCCGGCAATAGATGCCGGTGCTTTGCACGCCCACGAAGAACACCCCGTCGAAACGCGGGTCGTGGGAGAGCAGAGCCTGATAGCAAGTAAGTGGATCGAGTTTCACGCTCCCACTATATCGGCCTCTTACAGAGGTTGCTGGCCGTTTTCGGACATGAATGCAGATCCGCATCGGGACCGTTGGACGCCGCCATCGTGGCGGTTAGTGGCATGCCGGGTGGGCAACTGGGGCTTGCCGGCTGTAACATCGGAACAACGCGCGGCGCCGGCGCACGTGTCGTCCGGCACAGCAAATCGATGTCTAATAGGGGACTCCGTATGAGCGCAGAGATAGATCGCCGAAAGGTCCTAGCCGCCGGAATGGGTATCGTCTTGGGCGCACCGGTCGTGGCGGGTGCCGCGCCGCGGGGTCGGCAGATCGATCCGGAAGAAGGGGTCACCGCGCCGGAAGACCTGATGAAAGAGCACGGGGTGCTCAATCGCTGCCTGCTCATTTACGAAGAAGGGCTGCGACGACTCCACCAGAAGGACGAGGTGCCGCCCGTGGTGTTCGCGCACACGGCCCAGTTGGTCCGGAAGTTCGTGGAGGAGTACCACGAGAAGAACGAAGAGAACTACATCTTCCCGGTATTCGTGAAGGCGCGGAAATTGACCGATCTGGTCGAAACGCTCAAGACGCAGCACAAAGCGGGGCGCTTGGTCACGGCGGAGATCCTTCGCCTTTCAAAGCCGGATGCCTACCGGAAGGATGAGAACCGCGAGTTGCTGGTGCTGGAGATCAACCGCTTCATCCGCATGTATCGCCCGCATGAAGCGCGGGAGGACACCGTCCTCTTCCCGGCCCTTCGCACCATCCTCACCGCGAAGCAGGTCCTTTCACTCGGTGAGCGCATGGAAGAGGCCGAGCAAAAAGTGCTGGGGCACGAGGGCTTCGAGCGCAGCCTGGATCAGGTCGTCGCCCTGGAGAAACAACTCGGCATCCTCGACCTCAAGCAGTTCACCCCGAAGCCGTAGACCGTCGCCGCGCGATTGACCGCTTGCTGCCGAGAAAGAGTCGGGATGTGGCGGCATCGTCTCGACGCCTCTCGGGGAGCCACCGGCTCGCCGCCCAACATTCGGTCGCCATGCCACCGCGACGGCGGCGCCACCCGGATCGTTTCCAGCCTACCAGGCCACTCACCAGGCGGCTCATCCTGCAAATAGTGTACGGGCCTTGGATTGTGCAGTCGGTTATCAATTAGCGCCGTCATCGTAGGCGGAAGCTGGGCGTCGGCACAGCCTAGCGGTCATAGTCCCTCCCTATTTGCGTCCATTTGCAGCTAATACGTTTTCCGGACGTTGTTTTCTGGATGCACCGCCTGGCGGCGGTGTTCCTCGCTCACCATCCGACCCATGCGTTCACCGGCCCCCGCTGTCGTAGAATAGACGGAGGGAGCAACCAATGAGCGAACGGTTTCAGGGTAAAGTGCGGGCGCCGGAGTTTCCTGCGGGGTTGGAGTGGCTGAACACTGAGCGGCCCATCTCGCTCCAGGAACTCCGCGGCAAGGTCGTGCTGCTCGATTTCTGGACGTACTGCTGCATCAACTGCCAGCACGTGCTGCCTCAGCTCAAGAAGCTCGAAGCACGCTTCCCGAATGAGCTGGCGGTCATCGGCGTCCACTCCGGAAAGTTCAAATCCGAGGCGGAAACCTACAACGTCCGCCAGGCGGTGATGCGCCACGACATCCGCCATCCCGTGGTCAATGACCGCCAGTACCTGCTGTGGCGCGCCTTCGCCGTCCGAGCCTGGCCCACGATCCTCATTCTGGATCCGGACGGCTACGTGGTGGGCGGCCACTCGGGGGAGATCACCGACGACGCCACGCAGGCGCTGGGCGATCTCTTCGAAGACCTGATCCGCACCTTTGCCGCAAAGGGCAAGATCGACCGGACTCCGCTCGATCTCACCCTGGAGAAGCACAAGCAGCCGGAAACGCTCCTCTCGTTTCCCGGCAAGGTTCTGGCAGACGAAGCGAGCGGCCGCCTTTTCGTCTCGGACACGGAGCACCATCGCATCCTGAGCTTTCACCTGCACACCGGAAAGTTGCTCGCGCAATACGGAGAAGGCGAGGCGGGCAAGGTCGACGGCTCCCGCAAGCGCGCGCGCTTCCATTCACCCCAGGGGCTTTCGCTCCGCGACGACGCGCTGTTCGTGGCGGACACGGATAACCACTCCGTGCGGAAGATCGCGCTCGACTCCGGCGTCGTGACTACCCTCGCGGGGACCGGCCAGCAGGCCTCGCCGCTGCCAAAGCCGGGTCCCGGCCCGGAGCAGCGGTTGAATTCTCCCTGGGACGTGCTGGCAGTGGGGGAGACGGTCTACATCGCCATGGCCGGCGCGCATCAACTCTGGGCCGTGGACCTACCTACCGGGCAGCTCCTCCCATTTGCCGGCGACGGTGTCGAAGCGCTATCAGACGGGGCTCGCCTCACCGCGCACCTTGCGCAGCCGAGCGGACTGGCTACGGACGGTGAACGTCTGTGGTTTGTAGATAGTGAGACCAGCAGTGTTCGAGCCGTGCTGCTGCCTACCGGGCGCGTCCGCGAAGCGAGTGGCGAGGCGGTTAAGACGTATGCGGGCGAGGGTTTGTTCGATTTCGGCGACGTGGACGGTTCCCCGGCTGTCGCCCGGCTCCAGCATTGCCTGGGGATCACCTGCGCGGCGGGTCGGGTCTACGTAGCCGATACCTACAACAATAAGATCAAGGTCTTGAACCCATCCGTGCGCACGATTCACACGCTGTCCGGCTCCGGCGAGCCCGGCCTCCACGACGGTGCCGGTGATGACGCCTCCTTCTGGGAGCCGGGAGGTTTGAGCGCCGCGGGCGACTTCCTCTACGTGGCCGACACGAACAACCACGCCATCCGCAAAGTAGATCGCCGAACTGGCATCGTGCATTCCTTACAGCTAGGGGAGTGACGGTCACTGCAGACCGCTAGCGTTCAGCGTCACGAAAACTTAACTGTTCCTGGAGGCCGTAACCGCAACCCTACCGCCGAACGTTTGAGTCTAAAAGGTGGACACCGGCATCCGTTCAGAGAAGGGGTGAGCAGCCGCTCGCATCCGGAATTGACGTCTCACCGGCCTCTATGGAACCGAGCGTCGAGTGCTAACGAAAGCGGTGTACAGGAGTAGTCGAGCCGCGGGCGCGCGGTTGCCACATGACTCCCTTACTCCAGCTCCCCACCTTCGTTAGCCGTCATGGCACCGCTCAATGAAGAAACCCGACTGGCTCAAGTCGTAGGGAACGCAGATGTCAGCTCTTAACTGTCCCAAGTGCGCGCAAACGATGACGGGCGGCCAACTCGGCCCGATCCGGCTCGCGCTGTGCCTTCCTTGCCGAGGGGTCTGGCTCGGGAGTGGGGAACTGCAGCAGGTCATCCAGGCCGGACCAGCCGTCCTCCGGCGATTAGGTGCGCGGCTGGCCGCCGCCGGCGGTTCCACCGCGCACCCGCGCGGGCTCACCTGTCCTCACTGCGCGGTGCCGCTGGCGAGCATCCAGTCCCCGACGCTGCCCGGCGTGCGGAACGACTATTGCCGTTTCTGCTCCAACTACTGGGTCGAGGCCGACGCTTTGGAAAGCATCGCCGTCTTGATGACCCCTCGTCCGGCGGCGCCGCCCCCACCACCCCCGCCGATGCCTCCGCCCCCGCGCGTCGCCATGCCCCACTCCGTGGTGTTCGCTGGATCGCCCCCCGCCACGCCGGCTAGCCCTCCACCCGGCAACTCGCCGTGGGGCCCCCCGCCTCCCGTCTCGTCATCGCCTGCTCGAACCGGGTCGCCCAAGTTGCCCAGGGTCTCCGCCGTGGAACGCCAACTCTGCGCGGGCTGCGGTGAGAGCAATACGCCGGAAGCGGCGGTCTGCTGGGCTTGCGGAAAGGGGTTCATCGGGCGGGTGATCGGCGTCTGTCCCCGCTGTGAGGGACAATTGCGCCAGGTGGAATCCGCAGGCGTAAGAATTGGCGCTTGCGACGGCTGCAACGGCGTCTGGGCGGAAGAGGGGAACCTGATCGACATGCTCCGCCAACCCGCCGCCGCGCGAGAGCAGGTGATCCGGCAGGTCGAACGGACGCGCACCGGCCGGATCCGCAAGCTAAACGAAGGCCTCGTCTGCCGCACCTGCGAGTTGATCATGCTCCGCGCCCCGATGATGGTCAGCTCGGAACCGGTGGACACCTGCCCCGGCTGTTCCGCCACCTTTCTAGAAGAGGGCATCCTCCCCCTGATGTTCCGCTCCGGCGAAGTTTGGTAAGAGGGATAAGGCAGCAGAAGTCGGCGAGTGTGGGGCGTGCGTGCGGCAGTTCTGCCCCATCTCCCATCTCCCATCTCCCACCCCCTGCCGCTTGCTAAATCTGCTAGCGCCCGGTTGTATTCACGGGTATACTCCAGGAAACCACGATATCCGGGTAACGCCTCGCCCAAACTCCGGTAGAGGCGGTCTGGGGAACTCGTATGGCGGACCATCTCTGCCCGGGTTGCGGACTATGCCTCTCCAATGGACAACTCGGGTCCGCGCCAATTGAGCTTTGTCCTGCCTGCGGCGGGGTGTGGCTCAACGTTCCCGCGCTGCGGGAGCTCCTGCATGCGGGGTCGGCCACGGTCGGACGGCTCTTCGGTAAGAAGCGTCCCGGCTCTCCGCGCCCCAGCGACGGATTGCCCGCCGGCGGCTGCCCGCACTGCGGCACCGCGATGGGGCAGATCGCGGTACCGGACGTTCCCAACGCCCCGATTTTTGCGTGCGCACCGTGTCGCGGCTTCTGGTTGACCGGAATCGCACTGGAACAGTTGGCGGCCTCGCTCGACGCGCGGGAAGGCTGCACTCCCGAGCCCGAGCCGGATGTGACCGATCCCCACGCGTGTCCCGATTGCGGTGAGCACAACCCCACCACAGCGGCTTGTTGTTGGGCCTGCTCCCGAATGCTCCAGGGTGTGGCCGCCCGCGCCTGCCCGGCCTGTTCCGGGGTAGTGCGCGTGGTACCATCTCCCGATGTTCCGCTGGGCGCCTGCGAAAGCTGTGGCGGCGCCTGGCTCGCGGCGCACCGTCTCGCCGAGCTGTTGTACCGTCCGGAATCCGAGTTGCAGCAGATATTCCGCGCCATCCAGCGGCTGCGCGTCGGCAAAGAGCGGCCCCGGCATCCCCGAGCGCGCTGCCCTGGCTGCGGCGTGGCGTTGCGCCGTGCGGCCGTAGGCGCCCTGCTCCACCATGAGGTGGAAAACTGCCCCCGCTGTGCGGGTACTTTTGTGGACTATGGAACTTTGCAGGAGTTAATTGTGGGAAGCCGCGGGGCGCCCGCACCCCGCCGTACTTATTGACCGACGGTCACTCTTGCTGAATCGGGTCCAGTCGGCTATCATTAACCCGCGCTTGAGGTCCGTAGAGCGCGCTGAATAGCCCATACGGACATCGCTTCATGCCCAAAGCAAAGATTACCATTAGCCTGAAGCCCACGGTCCTGGACGCCCAGGGTGCCGTCGTGCAGAACGCCCTGCGAAGCCTCGGTTTCGATTCAGTGGAAGGCGTGCACATGGGCAAGTACATCGAGCTGGAGCTTGCTCCCGGCGTCGATGAAGCACAGGTCCGGGAAATGTGCCAGAAGCTTCTGGCCAATCCCGTGATCGAGCAGTACTCCATCGCCATGGTCAGCGAGGGCTAACGATGCCCGCACAGACCCCGGTCCATCCCCAAACCGGCCTTACTAAGCTGCGCTGGGGCGTTATCGTATTCCCGGGCAGCAATTGCGACCTGGATACCGGCCACGTCCTGAAAGACGTGCTGGGGCAGGACGCCCGCTACGTCTGGCACGAGGAAACCAAGCTCGGTCACCTGGACGCGCTGGTGTTGCCCGGCGGCTTCGCCCACGGCGATTACCTGCGGGCCGGCGCCGTTGCGAGATTTAGCCCCGTGCTCGAAGCCGCTCGCGAGTTTGCGGCCTCCGGCAAGCCGGTGCTCGGCATTTGCAACGGATTCCAGGTACTGTTGGAAGCCGGCTTCCTGCCGGGAGCGATGCTGCGCAACCGCTCCCAGAACTTCGTTTGCGATTGGACTTACCTCCGCGTGGAGAGCGTCATTTCGCCGTTCATGCGGGAGTTTTCAAAGCACGAGGTGCTCCGGATTCCGGTGGCTCACGGAGAAGGCAACTACTACGCCGATCCGGAAGTGCTGGCCGAGATGGAGCGCAACGGTCAGATCCTGCTGCGCTACTCGGACGCGAACGGCGACGTGACAGAAGCGGCCAACCCGAACGGCAGCATCGGCAACATCGCGGGGATCTGCAACGTGGACGGGAACGTAATGGGCCTCATGCCTCACCCGGAGCGCGCCAGCGAGCGCATCCTGGGCTCGGATGACGGCGTGCGAATGTTCGCCAGCCTGATCCGTTCGATTTCCGTCTGAGGGGAGATTGATGGCGCTTGCTTTCCACGTGGTGCTGGAACAGGGACGGCTTCGTTCCCTGGAGCCGTTTCCACTTCGCGAGGGAGAGGAAGCTGAAGTGACGTTGGTCTCCGGAGGTGAGTCGGCTTCTGATGAGACGTTGTCGGACGTGCTTCGAGACATCCGTGACGAAGCCAGCCATACTCGGCGGAGTGGTGGGATGATTTTGACGGGCTCATCCACGAGAACCGGGTAAATCTCGCGGAGCGAGCGTGAACCGGTATTTGGCGGATACGAACGTCATTTCTCACTTGATGCGCGGTGATCTAAAGCTACATGCCCGGTTCCAGCAGGCTCCAAATGCCAATGACGAGGTGATCCTCTCACCAATGGTGATCTACGAAGTTCAACGCGGACTACTTGCAAAGTCTGCCGCCGGCCAGATGCGCAACTTCGAGCGCCTGATCATAAAGCTGGGCTACGTTGAATTTGACCGCACAACCTGGGAGAAGGCAACCTCTGGGTGCGGACCCGGAAACAGGGCGACCCGATACCGGACGCCGATTTGCTAATTGCCGCTCAGGCTCTTCGTCAGGATGCGGTATTGGTGACGAATAACGTGCGACACTTCAGCCCATTTGTCGGGATGGGGCTCCGTATTGAGGATTGGACGAAATAGGTATGTCCCTGACTGAGGAACGACCGTCAGACCTGGAGCTCACTCCGGAGCAGTTGCGCCAGGCGGCGTATGACTGGGGCCTCACCCCCTACGAATACGAGCGCATCCTGGAAGGCTTGGGCCGCCAGCCGACTATCACCGAGATCGCCATGTTCTCGGTGGAGTGGTGCGAGCACTGCGGCTACCCCAAGAGCAAGAACGTGCTCCGGATGCTGCCGAATACCAGTACCAAGACCCAGGTCCTGGTGGGTGCGGACAGCGGCGGCTTTTATCTCACGCCGGACCTGGCGGTGGTCATGAAGGTGGAGAGCCACAACCACCCGTCCCAGGTGGAGCCGTACCAGGGCGCCGCCACCGGCGTGGGCGGTATCGTCCGGGACATCTTCACCTGTGGCGCGCGGCCCATCGCCTGCGGTAACTCGCTGCGCTTCGGCCCCTTGTCCGATCCCTACACCCGCTACCTCCTGGCGGGAGTGGTCCATGGCATCGGCGGCTACGGCAACTCCATCGGCGTGCCCACGGTAGTCGGCGAAGTGAGCTTCAACGACTCCTACATCGGCAACTGCCTCGTTAACGCGATGGCGGTGGGGATCGCGCCGACGAATGAGCTCCTGTCGGCCGCGGCGGCCGGCGCCGGGAACCCGGTGCTCTACGTCGGAAGCAGCACCGGCCGGGACGGCATCGGCGGCTGCAGCGTCCTCGCGAGCCACGAGTTCGGGGAAGGGGACGAGAAGCGACCCACTGTCCAGATCGGCGACCCGTTCACGGAGAAGCGCCTCATCGAGGCGTGCCTGGAGATCGCCAAGACCGAATGGATCGTCGGCATGAAGGACATGGGCGCCGCGGGCGTCACGTGCACCACTTCCGAGATGGCGGCCGCCGGCGGGGTGGGGATGCGCGTGGAGCTCCAGAAGATCCCCCGCCGCGAGTCCGGGATGGAGCCGTACGAGGTCCTGATGAGCGAGTCCCAGGAGCGCATGCTGCTGGTCGCCAAGAAGGGTCACGAAGAGGACGTGCTGGGCATCTACCGCAAGTGGGGACTCCAGGCCGCGATCATCGGCGAGGTGACGGAAGACGGCCTCCTCACCGTGCTGGATAACGGCAAGGTCGTCGCCGAGGTCTCCGCGGACTTCCTCACCACTCCGCCCCGCTACGACCTGCCCTACGAAGAGCCCGCCTACTTGAAAGAAGTGTGGGCCTACGATTTGACCGCGCTGCCGGAGCCGGCCGACTACGGTCAGGCCCTGCTGAAGCTGATCGGCTCTGCCAATATTTGCAGCAAGCGCTGGATCTGGCATCAGTACGACCACATGGTGCAGACCAACACGGTTGCCGGCCCCGGCGGGGACGCCGCGGTACTTCGTGTTAAGGAAGCCGGCTCGCTGGGTATCGGGCTAACCATGGACGGCAATAGTCGCTTGGTATACCTCGATCCCTACGAAGGTGCGCGTCTCTGCGTGGCGGAGTCGGCGCGCAACCTGGCTTGCGTGGGTGCGGACCCGCGCATCGTGACGGATGGGTTGAACTTCGGCAACCCAGATAAGCCGGACCGGTACTACCAGTTCCGGGAAGCGGTGCGTGGAATTGCCGATGCTTGCCGCCAGTTTGACGTGGCGGTTGTGAGCGGGAACGTTTCCCTCTACAATGAGAGCCCCGAGGGCGCCATCCATCCGACGCCGATCATCGGGATGCTGGGTGTGCTGCCCGACATCTCCGCGACGGTCGGGATCGGATTCCGCAATGCCGGAGACCGGGTCTGGCTGGTAGGGGACCTCCAGCCTGAGGGCAGCCTCGCGGGGAGCGAGTACCTGGCGGTGGAGCACGGTGTAGAAGCCGGGCGGCCCGTGCCGCTGAACGTGGAGCTGGAGCTCCGGTTGCAGCAGGTGGTGCGGGAGTTGGTGTGCGCAGGGCTGGTGCAGTCCGCGCACGATTGTTCGGATGGGGGTCTGGCGGTAACGCTGGCCGAGAGCTGTGTGAGTGGTGGCGTGGGTGCGCAAATCCGCCTGGCGGAAGCGGCTAATGCCGAACGGCTCTTTGGCGAGGCTCCCTCGCGGATCGTGATTTCAGTTTCCGAGGACCAGAGCGCTGCGGCGCGGCAACGACTAGATGCAGCCGGAGTACCCGTCGCCGATCTTGGCGAGGTGGGTGGTGACCGGTTGACCGTCCACGGGACGCTGGATGTCCCCGTGACCGAGTTGGAGGCCACATGGGAGCGCACGATCCCGGCTGCAATGAGCCACTAGACCTGTTTCACTTCGACCCTGATCTCGATCGCCCGCATGATGAATGCGGGGTCTTTGGCGTCTTCGCGCCGGGATACGACGTTGCCCGACTCACCTATTTCGGCCTCTTTGCTCTGCAACACCGCGGGCAGGAGAGCGCCGGCATCGCGGTGGTGGAGGGCCAGAAGGTAAAAGTACACAAGGCGATGGGCCTCGTCAGCCAGGTGTTTGACGAGGAGATCCTCTCCGAGCTGTCCGGCACCATTGCCATCGGGCACACGCGCTATTCCACCACCGGTTCCAGCGTGCTTTGCAACGCGCAGCCGATTGTGGTGGACACGCCGTACGGCCCGATCGCCGTGGCTCACAACGGGAACATCGTCAACACCGCGGAGCTTCGCCAGCAGTTGGAAGACGAAGGCATTCGCTTTCAGTCCACCAACGACAGCGAAGTGATCGCCCGCTGCATCGGGAGCCTTCACAAGGGGGATATCGTCCGCGCGGTCCGTGAGACGATGGCCTGCGTGTCGGGCGCCTACTCCGTGGTGGTGCTCACTCCCACGCAGATCCTGGCGTTCCGCGATCCCAATGGGATCCGGCCGCTTTGCCTCGCCAGCTTCAATGGCAGCGGCTACGTGGTGTCGTCGGAAACGTGCGCGTTGAACCCCATCAACGCCAAGTTCATCCGCGAGATCGAGCCCGGTGAGCTGGTCGTCATCGATCACGATGGCGTCACGGAGTACAAGACTCTCTTCCCTGAACGCCCCGCGATGTGCGTGTTCGAGTTCATTTACCTGGCTCGTCCGGACAGTAACATCTACGGCAAGTCGCTCCACGCCGCCCGGGTGCGCATGGGGCAGGAGCTGTTCGCGGAGCATCCGGTCGATGCGCAGGTGGTCATTCCCGTTCCGGACACGGGGTATCCCGCCGCCATCGGCTTCAGCCAGGCGAGCCATATTCCGCTGAACGAAGGCCTGATCAAGAACCGCTACATCGGGCGGACCTTTATCGAGCCGGACCAGCGGATGCGGGAGCGCGGCGTGCGCATGAAGCTCAGCCCGCTCAAGGAAAACCTGACCGGTAAGCGCGTGGTGATGGTGGATGACTCCATCGTCCGCGGCACCACCACCGGCCAGATCGTTAAGCTGATCCGCGAGGCGGGCGCTACCGAAGTCCACGTGCGCATCAGCTCCCCGCCGGTGAAGTGGCCCTGCTTTTATGGCATCGACATGGCGGACCGCAAGGACCTGATCGCCGCTCGCCAGACTCTGGAGGAGATCCGCCAGCACATCGGCGCGGATAGCCTCGGTTACCTCAGCGTGAAGGGTTTGGCGAAGGCAGTCGGCGTTTCGAAAGACAAGTTCTGCAACGCCTGCTTCACCGGCGACTACCCGATTGAGGTGCCGAAGGACCTCCGGATGTCGAAATTCTCGCTGGAGCAGATCAAGCCCGCGAAGGAACCCTCTCTCGTCTAGCAGTCCGCCTGCGCCTCTTGAAGATCGCGTATGGAAGTATGGGGGTGTGGGAGTCTGGGCGACCCTCTCCCGCCCCCACACTCCCACGCCCCATACCTCCTTCCCCCCTGATGAGCGACTCTGCCTCCCCTCGACCGATCCGGATCGGCATCCTCCTGTCCGGCAAAGGCCGGGGCAGCAACATGCAGGCGCTGATCGACGCCACCCGTGACGGGCGCATTCCCGGCGCAGTCGCGCTGGTAGTCAGCACGTCGCCGGGCGCGCCTGCGCTGGACCGCGCTGCCTCATCCGGAGTTGCCACGCAGTTGGTGCCGGCGCCGGATTATCCATCCCCCGACGCTCTGGACGCCGCGCTGGCCGAGGCCTTCGAGCGGGCTGAGGTCGATCTCATTTGCCTCGCCGGCTACATGCGCCTGCTCACCCCCGGCTTCGTGCGCCGCTTTGCCGGCCGGATGATGAACGTCCACCCCGGCTTGCTCCCGTCCTTCGGGGGCAAGGGCTACTATGGCAAACGCGTCCACGAGGCGGTGCTGGAAACCGGTGCCAGATTCACCGGCGTCACCGTGCATTTCGTCGACGACGAGTACGATCACGGCCCCATCATCCTCCAGCGCGTAGTACCCGTGGACGACGACGACACACCGGAAACGCTGGCCCAACGCGTCCTCGTGGAAGAGCACCGCGCCTATCCCGAGGCCGTCCGCCTCTTCGCCGAAGGCCGCCTCTGCATCGAGGGTCGCCGCGTGCGGGTCTTGCCCACCCGCAGTTAGAACTTTTCATCGTTTGCCGTTATAAGCCCGCTCCACGAGAGGCGACCCACAACCACTCGCCCTCCCCGCTCCGGCATCCCAAAGTGCTTGCCCAGCAGATTCGTTGCGGGCGAAGCAAGGCAAACCCAACCGGGCGCCGGTCATCCAAGCCCAACGCCCAGGGTCCACGCATCGCTCTCCGAGAGCTCGGAGGGCGTCTCATCTGTAGCCCGGGGGGGGCTCGACACCTGGCGGCCGAGCGAGGGCAGCATTACCTGGACCAACCTCGCAATTCACGCCTAAATAGGAGACCCGAACTCTCCGCCAGAAGAGTCACTGCGAGCGAAGCGTATCAATTCAGTTCATTCGAGGGTTATCCACACCACTAATCAGTCGGGGTCCCCTGGCCGCATGGCTTCGCGGCGCCGCTCCCCAAACGCCTTCGTCTTCTTTCTCAAGGCTTGAAGCTCCACGCTTAAAGCTCAAGGCCCGCCCAAGTCCAATGGAGGACACGCGATGCGATACTGGATCTGGAGCCTCCCGTTTGCGCTCGTAGCGCTGGCCACTGCCTCTCCCGCCGCCCCAACCTATTCGTTGGGGTTTCCTTCCGAACGATTCGGCGCAAACGCCGGCGACCAGTTCGGCGTGAGTGTGGCCTGCTGCGACCTCGACCGTGATGGAGTGGCGGAAACCCTCGTGGGCGCGCGCGACGCAGATCCCAACGGCGTGCCGGACGCGGGCAGCGTCTTCATCTACTCGGGTCGCGACGGGCACCTGCTGAAGCGGCTCGATGGGACGGTGCCCTCTGGGGTGTTCGGTATCTCGATCGCGTGCTGCGATGTCAACCGGGACGGTCGCCCGGATGTCCTGGTCGGCGCCGCCAACGAGGGACGGGTGTACGTTTACTCCGGCAAAGATTGGCGCGTGCTTTTCCAGCTCGAAGCCCCGCCCGGTGCGTGGCAGAGCGGCAATTCGCTAGCCTGCGCGGACGTCAACCGGGACCACTATCCGGACATCATCACCGGTGCCCCTAACTTCGGAGTTACCGGCAGCGGCGCGGGACGCGTGACGGTTTATTCCGGCAAGAACGGCGCAGTAATCCGGGAGTTCGACGGCGGAGAATCGGGTGACCAGTTCGGGCTCTCCGTTGCGGCAGGGGACATCAACCGCGATGGTTACGCCGACATCTATGTCGGCGCGCCTCGCTCGGACGCGGGCGGCCATGTGGACGCGGGCCGGCTCACAGTGTTTTCCGGCAAGACCGGTGCCGTGATCCGCACCTTCGCAGGCCTTGCCGCTGGCGATAACCTGGGCGGGGCCACCACGTCGTGCGACATGAATCGGGATCACTATGCCGACATCCTGATCGGAGCGCACGCCGTAGACGCGAACGGCATCCTGGATGCAGGGAGCATCTTTGTCTATTCAGGTCGGAACGGGACCCTCCTGCGGCGGCTCGATGGCGCAGCCGTGGCGGATCACCTGGGCTACTCCCTTGCTTGTGGACGAGTCGACGGGGATAAGGTCCCGGATATCGTAAGCGGGAGCATCCAGGAAGAGATCCCGCCGCCCAATACGTTCGAGCGCGTGTGGCTCTATTCCGGCAAGTCCGGAGTGCTGCTCCAGCGCATCGAGCAAGCGGCGAAAGGGGACCTCTTCGGCCTCAAGTTGGCCCTCTGCGAGAACCGCGCCGGTAAGGCAACAGCGCTGCTGGTGGCCGCGCCCTTCGCCGACCCGGGCGACCGCGATAAAGCGGGAATCCTCTGGCAGTTCTCCGTAATCAAGACCCGGTGATCGAAGTAACTGGTCGATCTACCGCCGGATGAGCCGGGGACAGGGTTGGCAGTTATCGAGCCGTGCAGTGACGGCTAACGCTCCTGGAGTAATGGTGTGCTGGAGTATTGGAGAAGTGGCGAGCCTGCGGCTCGCCACTCCCACACCCCCATACTCCCTCACTCCTGCACCGCCTTCGTTAGCACTCAACGCGCGGCTCAATAGTTTCGCTGCCAACCCCAGTCAACCTACTTCGCAGGCTTGGCCGGCTTCGCCGCACCTGCCGCGCCCGCTCCGTCCTTCTTGCGGGCGGTCGCTTCCTTAAACTGCTTCTGCTGCTCGGGGGTCAGGATGGCCTGGAGCTTCTCGCGCAGGCTCTTTTGAACCTCGCGCATCTTCGGCCGCTTCTCTTCCGGCGTACCGCCGCTGTCGCGAATCTTCTTCGCCTCATCCTTCGCCGCCTTGATCGCAGCATCCACCTTCGGCTTCTGCTCGGCGGTCAGGTTCAGCTTCGCCAGCGCGTCATCCATGCGCTTGAAGCCGCCACCCGCTCGCCCCTTGCCTTTGCCCGGCTTCGCAGCCTGTGCCTGCCCGGCCGGCGCAGCCGCCTCGGCTGCAAACGCGGGGACTGAAACTGACAGTGCAATCAGGCTAATCGCCAGGACGTTGATCCATCGCTTCATTGGTTGCAAACTCCTAGAATGGTACGGGGTGTCCGGAGCCGTAGACGCACGGAACCGGAAGAAGGTTCGAAAAACAAGAATTGGGGTGATTAAGCCAACTTGATTAAACTCACCGGAGAGAACGCAGAGGCCGCGGAGAGTAGAAGAGCCCAACAGGGCAATTGGTTCAGAAAAGCCCCATGCGGCAATTACCGGGACCTCGTCAGCTCTGAACGGTCTCTTCTCTGCGCGCTCCGCGTTCTCTGCGGTGAATCTGTCCGGATCACCCCCCCTTTTAAAGGACCTCCCGCACCGGCTCCCGGTCCAACAGCGCTACGGCCTTCCGGGCGATCTCCTGGAGACGCGGGTCCAGCATCGGCGCGTGCTGCACTTGCTCCAGCAGGTCGCCGGTCCGGCGGAGGATACGCACGGCGTCCCCTTCGTCCAGGTTCGTGAGGTTCATCAGGTAGTCCCACTCCACTTCTTCCGCCCAGAGTTGGGTGAGGCCGGAGGCGTCGGCGTGGATGCGGGTGTTGAGCTCTAACCGGTTGCGGCGCTGCACCGTCCGGATGTCTCGCGCCAGCCGCGTGATCGCCTGGAGCGCGGTCACCGCTTCACCCGTGGGCACCACCTTGACCCACGAGCTCGGTCGCATCTCTTCCGCGACCAGCGCCGTCGCGATGGCGGCAAACTCGGGCGGTGATAGCTCGTCCAGCGCCCCGGAGCGGAGCGACTCCGCCACCAACAGTTCATGCTCCGCGCGCAGGCTCGCGGCCGTTACGCCGGCGGGAGTGGGGTGATCGTCCAGCAGGTACCCGTAATGATGGAGCACCGCCTTCAGGCCAAGAAAGCGCCGCCAGTTACCGTGGATTTGCGGTTCTTCGATCTTCGGCTTCGACTTGGGTCCTCGGAACCGCTCGCGCCGCTCGGCCTTCCGCGCGCGATGCTCCGTTTCCAGAAACTCTCCAAAGCTGCGGGACACCAGGAACTCACACTGCTCCAGCGTGTGTCGCTGCAGCAGGTTCAATACCATGCTGTAGGTGGGTGTGAAGTGGCTACCCAGTGGGTCCGGCGGCGCCGTAGCCAGTCGCTGCGCTTCCGCCACCGATTGATGCGGGTTGGCCACCACGACCACGTGTCCCAGGTCGTCCATGCCCCGGCGGCCGGCGCGACCGGACATCTGGAGGAACTCGCTGGCGGTGAGGGTGCGGTGCCCGTCGTCGCTCCGCTTGCTGATGCTGGCCAGTACCGTGGTCCGGGCGGGCATATTGATGCCGGCGGCCAGCGTTTCCGTCGCGAAGACGACTTTAACGAGGCCCATCTGAAAAAGGCGCTCGACCAGCACCTTCCAGGTGGGAAGCAGCCCGGCATGGTGTGCCGCAATGCCTTTGAACAGGTAGGGGAGGTGCGGATGATCGGCCGCGGAGGGATAGTCTCGCACGTACCGGTCGATGAACGCCTCCACCCGGTCCATCTCCTCTTCGTTCAGAAGCTGCAGGTGTCCGCAAGAGAGCATCGCCTGGTCGCAGCCTTTGCGGCTGAACACGAAATAGATTGCGGGCAGCATGGAGCGTTCGTGCAGCACCTGCACCAGCGCGTCTGGGGCCGGCATCAGATCCCAGCGCTTGACCCGGCGGCCTGACTCCCGATCGATGCGTGGGCGGAAGTCGGAAGATCGCAGCTGGCGCAGCAAGTTGCCCAGACGGTTTCCATCGAAGTAGTGGAACCGCAGCGGCACGGGCCGGAAATCGGTGGTCACGAGCGTGGTATCGCCGTGCACCTTGTTCATCCACGCCGCCATGTCCGCGGCATTCGCCACGGTGGCGGAGAGGGCCACCAGTTGCACCATCGGTGGGCAGTAGATGATCGACTCTTCCCACACCGTGCCGCGCTGCTCGTCGTTCATGTAGTGGACTTCGTCCAGCACCACGAACTGCACGCCCCGCAGGTTCGTCTCCACGGCGCCCAGCGTGGTGCCATACAGCATGTTGCGGAAGACCTCTGTGGTCATCACCACTACGTCGGCATCGCGGTTGATGCTCACGTCTCCCGTCAACAAGCCCACCCGCTCCTCACCCAGCATCACGCCCAGGTCGCGGAACTTCTGGTTGGAGAGCGCCTTCAACGGCGTGGTGTAAAAGACCCGCTGTCCCTTCTCCATCGCCCGGTGAATGGCATATTCGGCGATGACGGTCTTCCCGGCGCCGGTGGGCGCGCAGACCAGCACACTGTGCCCTTCATCAATGCGCTCGATCGCTTGATGCTGAAAGTCATCCAGCGGGAACGGGAACAGTTCGGTCAGCGGTCTCGGCTCGGTCGGCTTCGGTGGCATCAGCGGTCCTCCGCTCAGATTATTACCGAACGAGCCGCCGGAGAACCGTGTTAGGCCCCATTCGGCTCTCGCCCGGGGAGCCTGACTGCAAACGTTTCCCGCGCGTGCAGCGATCAGCGATATACGGATAAGCCCACGAATACGCCCCTGGCGATTCCGATCGCCACTACCCCGGCCGCCCATATCCTCGCAGCTTCATCCTTCCTGTCTTGCCTCCGAAAATGGAGCGCCGCATCTCATTGCATTACACGCCACGGAGTCTCAACATTCGCAGCGTGACCCATCCACCCATCGCCTCCGTCTCACAGTTGAGCGCTTAGGAAGCTCCCGGAATACGAGGGAGCGAGGCGGCGAGTTGCTCTACTCTGGATCCGCAGGAGAGCGAGATGGTGTGCTTAGGTCGATGGGTCGTGGTGGGTGCAGTATTACTGATCGTCGTAATCGACGGGGCGGTGTATCAGCAACGCCTGCGAGCGGCGAAGATTGAGTCACTCTTTCGAGCCATCGAGGCGGATCGGCCGGCCGACGTATCCGACTTGCTTCACCGTGGCCTGCGTCCCACCACCCGGAATGAGGATGGCGTTCCTGCTATCGGCATGGCCGCGCTTCAGGAAGACTCCACGCTCGTCACCCTGCTGCTCCGCTCCGGTGCGCCGGCGGACGAGCGTGATATGGACGGCGCAACCTCGTTAATGCGAGCGTCCGCCTGGAATCGGCTGGAAACCGTTCGCACACTCCTCGCGTCCGGGGCGGACGTAAACGCCACCGCCAACTGCGGGTGGACTTCGTTGCACCACGCCGCGAACCACAATAACGGTGAGATCATCCGGCTTCTCATTGAGGCAGGAGCGAACGTCCACGCTCGCCGGGCGGACGGCGTTTCGCCGCTGCACCTGGCCCTTTCGCAGGGTTATGCCGAGGCGGCCCGCGAGTTGCTGCACGGCGGCGCGGCGGTCGAACGAGAAGATCGGCGGACCGTCGCGACCCTCCTGGGCACGAGATCTACCCACCCGCACGATGCAGCGATGGGGCAAAAAGATCAGCCTGGCTTGACCCTCCAGGGTGGCCCGGTTATGACCGACTAACGGGCCCCCTCCGGATCGCCGCTCAGTGTGAACCCAGCCCATGGCCGTCCGCGTCGCCGTCCTTTCGGTCCATCAGGATGCTGGGCAAGAACGGCACCGCAATGAGCACCAGGGCGGTAGTGATCGAGTTCACCCAGACCAGTTCCGTCATCCGTTCCCCAAACCGGGAGTAGATCGCGGAGCCCAGCAGGTCGGACATGTTCTTGGTGAAGTTCCAGACGCTCATCATCACGGAGTAGCCCAGCGCTTCACTTCCCCGCGGCGTAGCGCGGGCCGCCAGGTCATACAACGGGAGCAGCGCAATGGCCAGGGTGGTGGACTCAATCGCGGTAACCACCATGGCCGACGCCTGGGTCTTGTAAAGCAGGTAGAACAGCGTCGACGTGGAGTGAATGATGATGCTCCAGGTCAGCAGCTTCCTTAGCGGCATGTGCCGGCAGGCGTAGCCGTAGATCAGGGCGCCCACCATCGAGAAGAGCCCCTTGATCACGTCCAGCTGTCCGATGAACGGCTTGCTGAAATGCAGGTTGTCCGTCTGGTGATACAGCAGCGCCGTGTCAAATCCCGGCGATGCCACCACCAGCACCACCAGTCCCGCGGCGGCCCACAGCGTGCCGGAGGTGAACAGCGTTTTCGCCTGCCGCGTGGCTTCTTTCAGCTTTTCGGAGTTCACGCGGGCGTCCCGCTTCTCCCGGAGGAAGATCCAGTAGAGCGGCACCAGCATGAAATACAGCACGCTGCAGATCACGGAGGTGAGGATAATCGCCTGGGTGGCGAGCCAGCCGGCCAGGGGCCCGGAGATCACCCGCACGATGTTGGTGATGCCCAGGCGCTGCGCACTCAGCTTGCCCGTAGTGCGGTCCCGTTTGCCCACCTCCACCATCACGCCGCCGAGCACCGTGCTGGTGAGCGTGAGAAATGTGCTCAACCCGAGGTAGGTGATCAGCAGCGCGGGATAGGTGCGGGGTACCAGCGAAAGCATCAGGTAGAAGATCCCGGCCAGGATCAATCCCAGCAGCAGGTAGCTTCGCCGCCGGGTCCCGAAGAGGGGCACCGCATCGGAAAGGATCCCGGCAAACGGCTTGATGTAGATCGGGATCATGGCCACCGCCAGGAACCCGGCCACCTGCTCGGCGCTGAAGTGGAGCTGCTCCTTAAGCAGGACCTTGAACGGGAACTCCAGCACCAGCAGCGCGAGCCCGGTGTTGAACCAGCCCATGTTGACGAGCGGCCCCTCCGCGATCGCCCGCCGCTTCGGATACGCCTCGCCGATTGCTGGCTCGGAAGTGGCCGGCTCCGCGGAGGGAAGACCGTCTACGATCGCTTCGTCCATGGTTCACCACTTTCAACTGCTCGCAGTGAGCACGCAGCCCAGCCCGATGGATTGGTATTCGACATGTTCGGGTCAGTTAACTGCGTGAATCTGGAAGTTCCCCGGGATCCAGATACCTTCTAGCGCCGCTGCCCCCGGAACTGAAGATGGTGTCCTCAAGTGAAGAAGGGATCGGCGGCCTCGTCTCCCTACCTGTGGGGTGTAAGCGTACCTTATAAGGTGGAAGGGGAGGGAGATGGAGCGCATCGAGCGAGTGACCGCGTGGGAAGTCGTGGTCCCCGGCAAGCCGGGAGCGATTAACAGCCCGGAGTACGGCAGCTTTCTCAGCCACGAATGGGACCTGCTTCCCATCGTGCTGCTGGAGGGAACTACTACCGGTGGGATCTCCGTGTTGGGTGAGGTGGGCCGCGGGCCGTCGCTCGCAGACTTGGACCCCTGGATCCGGGAAATTCCCGGCCTTCCCCTCGCGGGAATCACGCTCTCCCATCTCCCCGAGCGCTGGCGTGGATTGAGCATGTATGGCGGCGCGCTGGATGAGGTGCACCCGGTGCCCCTCTGGTCTTCCCCGTCACCCGTTGCGGGCGCCGTGGAGATGATGCTGCTCGACGGCGCCGGCAAGCGCCTCGGCTGCCGCGCCGTCGACCTCCTCGGCGGCGCCTACCGGGAAGTGGTTCCCGTGGACTACTGGTGCGGCCGCCAGACCCCGAGCGACCTCCGCCGGATCGTCGCGGACGCGCGGCAGCGAGGGTTCCACGGCATCAAGATGAAGTCTCGCCTCGGCGATCCGGTGGTGGAGCAGGTCGCCGCGATCCGGGAGGTGGGCGGCGACGACTTCTCGGTGACCATCGACCCCATGTACCAGTGGTTCAGCCCGCACGAGTCCCTGCCCACCCTGCGCGCGTTGGAGCAGTTCGGCGCCCACCTGCGCGTGGAAGACCCATTCCCGGAAGACCGCCCGGAGTTCTGGCGCCGCGCCCGCGAGGTGACCTCCGTGCCGCTCGTTTGGCACGCCCGCGGATTGCCCTCCCTGCGTCGAGCCCTCCAGGAGCGTTGCGCCGACGCCTTCAACTGCAGCGGCGTGGCCACCGAGTTCCTCACCTACGCCCACGCCGTGGAGGTGGCCGGCTACTCCTGCTGGCGCGGCTCCTCGCTGGAGCTCGGCGTCGGTCAGGCCTCCGGCATTCACGCCGCCGCCGCCGCACGACCCTGTGTGATGCCCTCCGACTTCCAGAGCGGCCTGATCCGCGAGCACACCCTGATCACCTGGGACTGGCCGTATCAAAACGGCACTCTGCCCATCCCCTCTGGCCCCGGATTCGGCGTAGCACTGGACCGGGACGCCCTGAAGCACTACAAAAAGCACTCCGCCGAGTACTTCGTGTAACCGGTCCAAAGGCAGAGTCATCGCGAAGAGCGAAGCGACGTGGCGATCCCGCCAGTACGGTCACCGCGAGGAGCGGAGCGACGTGGCGATCCCGCCAGTACGGTCATCGCGAGGAGCGGAGCGACGTGGCGATCCCGTCCGACCATAGGTAGCCTTCGAACGCAGAGGTCCGGGTTGCCTGTGATCGAGCGGGATTGCCACAGCCTCAAAAGACGCCGTTTCGCACTCACTCCGTCTGGCCTGCTCGCCCCCTCCTGCCAACAGGATGAGGGGGCGAGGTCTCCCTACTTCTTGAACACGATGATGTGCTGGCGCGGCAGCGTCTCGTTCGTCTCCACCCACTGCAGCGACTGCACGGACATCTCGCGCTTCACCTGCGCCTCGGTCATCTTGTGCACCAGCTTGATCGGTACCGAGGGGTCCTCCAGACGATACTCCACAAACACCAGTCTCCCGCCTGGTTTCAGTGCCCGTACCATCTGCCGCGTCATCTCCCACGGGTGAGAGAACTCGTGGTACACGTCCACCATCATCATCAGGTCCGTCGAGTTGGCCGGCAGCTTCGGATCGTTGATCGCCCCCAGCACCGGCTCCACGTTCTCCACCTTCCGCTCCTTGGACCGCTTCCGGATGATCTCCAGCATCTCCGGCTGGATGTCCACCGCATACACCTTACCGGTCGGGCCCACTGCGTCGGCAAGCCGGAACGTGAAGTACCCGCTTCCCGCGCCGATGTCCGCCACCACGTCACCCGGCTTCAGCTTCAGCGCCGTCATCAGCTTCGCGGGCGCCTCCTCCTGTTCCCGCTCCGGCCGCTCCAGCCAGTCCGCCGCCAGGTGCCCCATCACCTGGGCGATCTCCCGCCCCATGTAGAACTTGCCGGTCCCGTTTGGATCATGAAGCCCTCGGTACTGGTACCCGGGAGCCGGCTTGCTTGCGGGTGCCGTGGCTCTCGGCGGCGCGGTGTAGGGCGCCGCGCCGGCTACGGCTGCGATACCAAGCGTAACAACACAGAGACCCAGGTAGCGCATAATGTTCTACTGCCTCTAAATCAGAATGAGGGGTTCCGAAACGGATGCGGCAACTTCGCGATCGAGCAGCTCCACAAAGCGGTCGGTTGCCCGGAACCCTGGTGCCAACCAGGCCCAACCTAACGACTTCGTTCCTTGCACCGCCAAGCCTTGCCCGGGCGACCGTTGGCCCCCCAGCAGCCAACCGCTGGCGCTTACCTGAAGCGGCAACAGCCCCGCTACGGTTCATGACTACTAACCCATAGTAGCCCGGATCGCCTTAAGGCGCCGATTGCACGTGTGACGGGGACCACGTTTGCGTAGACATGGATCTACCAACCCGCGCCGCGGGTCTTGGTCCGAATACGGCACACGTACATATCCGATGCAAGGAACAACGTAGCCCCGTCCACGCCCCAGGCGCAGTTCGCCGTCGACACGCCGGGATCGATGCGCCCCAGCAGCTCCCCGGACGGCGCGTAAACGTGCACCCCGCCCGGCCCGGTCGCGAAGAGGTTGCCGTGCTGATCTACCTTCATCCCATCCGGCAGCCCCGGCAGCACCCCGTACATCGCCGTCACGTCCGCGAAGACGCGCCCGTCGCCCAGCGAACCGTCCGGTAGTACGTCATACGCCATCCAGATCGCCCGCTCCGGGTCCGAGTTCGCCACGTAGAGCGTCTTCTCGTCCGGAGAGAACGCCAGGCCATTCGGCCGCGACATCTCCGCCGTGAGCAGCGACAGCTCTCCGGTAGGGGAGAGGCGATAGACGCCGCAGTATTCCAGCTCTCGCAGGGGATCATCCCAACGGTTCGGCAGGCCGTACGGCGGGTCCGTAAAGTACATGGCCCCGTCCGATTTGAACACCACGTCGTTCGGGCTGTTCAGCCGCTTGCCCTGGTAGCGGTCCGCCAGCGTCAGCTTGCCCCCGCCCGCAGTCAGCACGGATACACGCCGGTCACCGTGCTCGCACAGCACCAGGCGCCCCTGCGGATCCCGCGTCAGCCCGTTACTCCCGGGCTCCGCGCCGTAGTCCGTCACGCCCGTGTATCCGGAAGGCTGCATCCACAGCGTCAACCCATCGGCCTCACTCCAGCGGTGGATCGAGTTGCGCGGGATATCCGAGAACAGGAGGTACCCGCCGTCCGAAAACCAGACCGGCCCCTCCGCCCATTCAAACCCGGAAGCTAGCACCTCAATCGGCGCATCCTGCGAGACCAACGCATCCAGCCGGGAGTCTTCACGAACCACGGAACCAATCGTCGGGTAGATCATCACGCCTCGTCGCGACGGCCGAAACGGCCGGAGAAAAGTCTTTAGACAGGATTAACAGGATCGACTGGATAGGAAAGACGCTGCCGGAAGAACCGGGCGGTCGCAGTCGTCCGCAAAGCCCCACCGGTCCCTCGCTGTCAGCCTTCCTCCATCCTTAGACGGAGCGGGTGCCCCGCGCACCGTTTGGGTCGCGTGGGGGAAGCCCGGAGAGGCCGCTCCCAATCCTGAAGATCCTGTTCATCCCGTCCAAATACCTTCCCCGTTCTTCCGGAGTTGACTACGGGTCTTGAATGGAGGCGGGGATGCGGCCCCCAATGGCACGGGGGTCGTCAGAGGTGGCGGTGGGTCCCACGCTGGTGAGCGTATAGCGGCGGCCCTGCGCCTGGTACTCCAGCGGCTGGCCGGTGAACGGGTCCAGCGCCAATTCTCCCAGGCGCAGCTCGTCCAGGCTCGCCGGCAGCCGGTCGTGCTCCCACCGGTAGCGCAGGATGGCGCAGTGGCACGCCAGCATCCGCAGGTGCGCCTGGTCCTGCGAATAGCGCTCACCCACTCGGTCCACGGACGGCAGGAAGCCCTCCACGAACTTCGCGGCTATACTGCCGTCGCTGGCGAACTGTCCGTCCAGTCGCTGGCGCTGCCAGGGCGGCTTTCGCAGCTCATCTTGCAGCCGCTGTTCGTGCTGATCGAGGCGAGCGAGCATGTCCTGCCCCAGCCGATCCAGCTCGGCCTCCGGCAGAGTGCGGAGGTAGGCATCGGCCGCCGCGGCGCTTGAGTCATTCAACCCCAGGATCGTCTTGATTCCGGATGCCCCGGTAGTCTTGACCTTCGCAAGACACTCCTGCAGCGTCTTTCGTGTGACCGCATGTTCGATGGCCAGTAGCCGGGGCTGCGGGTCTGGCGTGGCGAGTGCTTCCAGTGCCACCCGGAAGAGCTGCTCGCAGTCTCGGGCAGAAAGCTGGTCCAGGTGCGCGCCCAGCGCCTTGATGCCGATGGTTCCGATCGCCACTCCCACGAGCCCGGAGATCAGGGTGTCCGTTTGCACCGCCTGTCCCAGGTGAAGGCAGACGCGCGCGGTGCTGATGGCCTCGCCCGTGCGCCCATCCGCAAGCTGAAGATATTGCTGCATCGCCAGTACCCGCGCCAGATCCCGGAAAGTCTGCAATTCGGGGAGCATGGTCGAGAACGAGAGATCCGTGCGAGGCGACATCACCGGTTTGGCGAGCCCCTGCCGCAGCAGGCGGAGCGCGTCGACCACGGGCTTGTCGGCCAATACCAGCCGCTTCTGCTCCATTGAGAGATCGGGCCACTTCTCCCGGGCCTCCAGGTAAAGCTTACTCGTCAGGAGACGGTCTCCGGCCAGCACCAGCTCTTCATAGCCGTTCTGCCCCGTAGGATGGGGGATTACTTGCCGGAAGTTGCTCTTGGGAGGTGCGGCCTGCTGCGCCGACGCCGGCAGCGGTACGCCAATCGATAGGAGGAAGAGTAACCGGGGAAACCAGTTCGTGCGCATCAGTCACCTCCGCCAGAAACCGTTCTCCCACTCCTAACGCGGAGAGACCGCGAAGGTTACGGAGTATTTTCCACGCTTCGCGTCCCGTAACTCATCCCTCCGTCCCATTGGTCCCTTTGCGTCCCTTTGGTCCCTTGCCGTCCCTCCGCTCTCCGGTGACCTCCCGCCACAAGGCCCCCCTCCCGTAGCCGGAAATCACCAAGTACAACCCACGATCGCGATCTAGCCATCGATCGTCAGCCCATCCAGAAACGCGCGCAGTTCCACTTGCCCCGCCTTCTCGGCTTCCTGGAGGCGAGCGATCTCGCCGCGGAGCTTCTCGATACGCGCTTCCTGCTCCGTCAACTTCTTCACGTAGGTCTGGTACAGCGGGCTGGTGCGATCCAATGCACCGATGTTCTGGCGAATGCGCGCCTGGTCCTGATCGATCGTCTTCAGCTCCGCCTCCAGCGCCGCCCGCTGCGACTGCAGGTCGGACGCCTTGCGCCGCAGCACGATGAGCTGCTTCAGCGCCGCCCGGAGCTTCTCCGGCACTTCCGCGTTCTGCGCGTATGCAGTAAGCCCGTCGACGTTCATGTCCGTGAGTGCAAGCGATTGCGACAGCGGGTGCTCCGTCACCACCTTCAGCTCGGCATTCTTCCCCGCCGGAACCGTCAACCGGAAGCGG
>Ga0255338_1001474_pt1 | contig 44211 bp, 31 predicted proteins | sample MeOH1_35cm_T4_19_FD_203715 | JGI IMG/M metagenome (GOLD analysis project Ga0255338, IMG submission 203715) | Sandy soil microbial communities from University of British Columbia, Vancouver, Canada - MeOH1_35cm_T4_195 | ecosystem: Engineered > Artificial ecosystem > Sand microcosm > Unclassified ... | reverse complement strand
GGTCGCCACGTTGTGCCGGTGCGGGTAGTAAGCACCGTCGTAGTCCTGCACGTACATCTGGGTCGCCGTACCAAGCTGCTTGACGTTGCTCAAGCACTGCGTCTTGCGGGCCGCTTCGCGGGCCTGGGCGAAGACCGGGAACAGAATCGCGGCCAAGATGGCAATGATCGCGATCACCACGAGTAACTCGATCAGGGTAAAGCCGCGCTGCCGATGGACTGCGTTCCGAGAAATCATCCGCATTCTCCTTTTCTGGTGCGGAGGGAGTAGCCGCACTGCTTGGCCGGGACTGCACCCGGCACGCACCAAAGCTAACCCACCTATCTGAAGAGGGGCTGAACGCAGGCTTAGAGGAGCATTAACGGGTCCTTATCTCAAGGCTAATGCACAATTCAATGAGCACTCGGCAACGCTCGCCCAACACCCGGTCACCAGGGCACGCGCCCTTCCAATCGGCTCCTTGCTGTGTTAAGATTCCGCGACACAGCGCAGCCGCTTCGGGAGACACCGCATTGCAACCCCCTCGCGTGCCGGAGCATATCCGGAGCCTTCGCCCCTACGTTCCGGGCAAGCCGATTGAGGAAGTCGAGCGCGAGCTCGGCCTCACGGACATCGTCAAGCTGGCGAGTAACGAGAATCCCCTGGGGCCATCGCCGCGCGTGGCCCCCGCGTTGCAGACCGCCGCCAAGGGCCTCGCGCTCTATCCGGACGGAGCCTGCTTCGCGCTTTCCAACGCCCTGGCCGCGCATTGGGACGTGCAGCCCGAGAACCTGATCATCGGGAACGGTTCGGACGAGATCATCCATTACCTGGGTCTGACCTACGTACAGCCTGGCGACCAGGTGCTAACGGGTGATCCGAGCTTCGTGCGGTATGAGGCGGCGGCAGTGCTCAACAACGGGGAATTTGTAGTCACCCCGCTGCAGGACCACCGGTTCGACCTGGCCGCGATGGCGGAGCGGATCACCGACCGCACCCGCCTGATCTTCATCGCGAATCCCAACAACCCCACGGGCACCATTGTGGGACGGCGCGAGGTGGAGCGATTCCTGGACCGCGTACCGGAGCAGGCCATCGTCGTAATGGACGAGGCTTACTACGAATACGTAGACGATGCCGAGTACCCGCAGAGTTGGAACTACGTCCTCGATGGCCGAAACGTAGTGATCCTGCGCACGTTCTCTAAAATCTACGCGCTCGCCGCCCTCCGCGTGGGCTATGGGATGGCGCGGCCGGAGATCATCCAGGCGCTGCACCAGGTACGCGAGCCGTTCAACGTGAACTCGCTGGCGCAGGCGGCAGCCATTGCCAGCCTCCAGGACCCGGACCAGGTGCGCCGGAGTTGGGTCTCCAACCGCGAGAATCGGGATTACCTCTACGGGGAGTTCCGGCGGCTCGGTCTCCCTTACGTCGAGACGCAGGCGAACTTCGTGTTGGTCGACGTGCGGCAGCCGAACAAGCCGATCTACGAAGCACTGATGCGCCGCGGCGTGATTGTTCGCACGCTGGGCGGGCTGCCCACCTTCCTCCGGGTCACCATCGGCCGCCGTTCTGACAATGAGCGGTTCATCCGTGATCTGGAAGCGGTGCTGGCGGAGAACTCGGCCGCGCCGTCCACCGCAGGCGTCGCCTGACGGATGTTCCAAACCGTTGCCATCGTCGGGGTCGGCCTCATCGGCGGCTCGCTTGGCATCGCTCTGCGCGAGCGAGGTCTGGCGTCCCGCGTGATCGGGATCCCCCGGCGTGAGGCAACGATTGCGGAAGCACTCTCCGTGGGAGCGATCGACGAGGGCACGCTGGATCTTCGCCGGGTTTCCGAGGCGGAGCTGGTGGTGCTCGCGCCGCCGGTGCTCACCATCCCCCCGTTGGTGGCGGCGATGGCCCCCTACCTGCGCCCCGGAACCATCGTCACGGATGTTGGCAGCACTAAGGGTGCGCTGATGGGTGCGCTTTCGGAGCTATTGCCGCCATATACCGATCTTGTGGGCGGGCACCCGATGGCCGGCTCCGAGCGGGGCGGCGTACTCGCCAGCCGCGGCGATCTCTTCGAGGGCTCGGTCTACGTCCTCACCTGCATCCCCCGCACCCGGCCGGACAGCGTCGCCCGTTTGGCGGTGATGGCGCGCGCGCTCGGCGCCACTCCGGTCGAGATGGACTCGGACCTCCACGACGACGCGGTCGCGCGGATCAGCCACCTGCCCCACGTGGTGGCGGCGGCGCTGGCCGAGTCCACCGGACAGAGCGCTCTCTCGCAGGAGGTGCTACGCCTGCTGGTGGCCGGCGGTTTCAAGAGCACCACCCGCATCGCGTCCAGCCCGCCGGAAATGTGGCGCGACATCTGCCTCACCAACCGGGACGCCATCCTCGCGGCGTTGACTGATTTCGAGGGCGCTCTGGCGCAGTTTCGCCAGGCGCTTGAGACGGATGATGGCGGCGCGCTGTTCGACGCCTTTGCCCGGGGGAAGCAAGTGCGAGACTCCCTGGTGCCGGTTACCCTTCCCGGAGAGCCGCCCAAATGAGCGCTCCGCTGCTGGACGTGCGCAGCCTCCACAAGACCTACACCAGCCGCTCTGGCTGGCCAGCGTCGCGCGAGCACGTGGTCCGCGCCGTGAACGACGTTTCCTTCGACGTCCGGCCAGGCGAGACGTTTGGGCTGGTGGGGGAGAGCGGCTGCGGAAAGTCCACGGTCGCGCGCTGCATTTTGCGCCTTATCCCGCCCACGGCCGGGTCGATCCGCTTCCAGGACGAGGACCTGCTCGCCTTGAAGGCGGAGCGGCTGCGCCGGGTCCGGCGTGAGCTCCAGATCATCTTTCAAGACCCGTACTCCTCGCTCGATCCCCGGATGACGGTGCGCGGCATCCTGCTGGAGCCGTTCGAGATTCACCGCGTCGGCACGCAGGCAGAGCGGGACAAGCGGGTACGGGAACTGGCGGACCTCGTCGGCCTGCCCGAGTCCGCGCTCAAGAAGTATCCGCACGAGTTCTCCGGCGGCCAGCGCCAGCGCATCGGCATCGCCCGCGCGCTGGCGCTCTCCCCGAAGCTTGTCGTGGCGGACGAGCCAGTCTCCGCGCTGGACCTCTCCATCCGCGCGCAGGTGATCAACCTCCTTGCGGACCTCCAGCAGCAATTCGGCCTGACCTACCTCTTTATCGCGCACGACCTGACCCTCGTGCGGCACGTTTGCCACCGCGTCGCGGTGATGCGGCGCGGGCAGATCGTAGAGCTTGCGGACACCGACGAGTTGTTCTCCAACCCGCGGCACCCGTACACCCGCCGCTTGATGGACGCCATCCCGATCCCCGATCCCCACCGTGCCCGCCGGGGCGCACCTTCGGCTGCACCTGAAGAAGCTGTAGAAGAGAGTGGGGTGGAGCTTCGCGAGATAAGCCCGGGACACCTGGCCCGGATTTAGTGGCGGGTCAACGTGATGTTGAATGATTGGCGCCCAGTGTGGCAGCCGACGTTGCGGTGTCGTCTCGACGCCATTCGGTGAGCCTTCGCCTCACCGGTGCGGCGCTCTCTCGGCTTGCCACCAAGAGGGAAGCACGACACCACTCCACCTCGCCCATTGTTCTTAAACTAACCGGCCGCTACTTCGGAATGCAATCGCTCGCCATTCGAGTTGCGCAAGTCGAGAACAGGCACCACCGGCGGGAATAGCTCAGCGCGCAAATCCGTAACCTTCTGCCAGGTCTACAGCGTCCTAAAGAAGTTCATTGTCTCGGCGATTGAATTCGGATCAGGAAAGCGGGCACAATAGAACCAGGTGCCTCTCTTTTCCGGAGACTACCATGCGTGCCTTCCCTCTGCTCGCCGCGGCGTTTGCCGCATTCATTCTCTCATGTCGCCCGGCAGCGGCCGTGCTGGCAGATCCGTCCGCCGGGAAGGCGCCGCTGGTAGCCGTGGTCGATAGCCCGCTCGCGGAGAAATGGCTGGACCAGGCGGGTGTAGCCTATGTCCATCGCACTGGAGCGAGCCTTGGAACCGTGCCGATAACCGGCGCCCGGCTATTGATCCTCCCGATGCAGTCCGTCACCACGGCGGCGGCCGTCACCAACGTCCAGGAGTACCTCGCTGGCGGCGGGAAGGTCATCGCAGTTTACTGGGGTACCGTGGCGCCGGATGGCGCGGCGAACTACCCCGCGTATCAGCTCTGTGCGCAGTTGGGCATCCGGCCCGTCGGTTGGTTAGACGGACCTCCCGGACGCCTTTCCCTCGCATCCGGCGGCCTGGGGATGCTGCCTTACGCGGGCGCGGACGTGGAGTTGCCCGGAAGTCCGACTGTCGTGGTGCAGCCTCTCCCTGGGGCGCTGCCGGTGGGGCGTTGGACGGGCTCCGGCACTGCTGAAGTGCCTTCCAGCTATGTCGGGGCGGTATACTTGCGAGGTGGGTCCGTCTACGTGGCGCCCAACATCCTGCGGGGCAGCAACGACGTGCCGGCCTGCCGGGACCTCTTGTTCTGGGCGATGCAGCGAGTTGCTCCTGATTTCGGCCCTAACTTCCAGGCGAAGGACCGGATCGCGGCGGCGGCGGCGGCAATGGCGGCATTGAGCCCACTACTGGACGCCTCTTCCCCGGCTGAGGTGACCGCGGGAGTAAGCATCGCGCAGTCGGCGCTTGCGGACGCGCGCACGCAATTGGCGAGGGCCGTGCCGGCGAGGGCCGTTGCGGCGGCGGATCGGGCCCGTAGGCTGGCCACGGACCTGATCGAACGGCTGAAGCGTGATCGCGAGCGAGGGGACGCCGCACCCCTCAAATAGCTTGTCCGGCGCCACTACCCGCCGGATCATTACCGGAGGGTATCCCATGGTTCGCGCAGGACTGGATGTGGCGCTGGAGTGGCTTCACGGAGCGCGAGCGAGCGCTGAGCAGCGAGAGACCGCAGTGTTGCTGCGAAAGGCACGGCTGGGACTGGTAACCAACCCGAGCGCAGTGACCCGCGGTCTTCGTGCGGCCCCGGACGCGCTGCGAGACGCCGGCGCACAGGTCAAAGCGCTCTTTGGACCCGAGCACGGAGTCCGCGGTGAGATCGCGGACGGTGTGAAGGTGCCGCACGGTGTCGATACCCGCACCGGCATTCCAGTCTGGAGCCTGTACGGCGCCGACGCCGCTCCTACCGCGCAAATGCTGGCGGGGTTAGACGCCCTCGTATTCGACATCCAGGATGTAGGCGCTCGGTTCTACACGTTCACGAGCACGCTCTCCCACGTGATGCGCGGCGCCTCGGCGGCCCGGCTTCCGGTGATCGTATTGGACCGTCCGAACCCACTGGGCGGCCGCGGTGTCGAAGGGCCGATCCTGGAGCCGACGCATGCCTCGTTTGTAGGGCTGCATCCGATCCCCATCCGGCACGGCGCCACGATGGGAGAACTGGGCCGCCTCTGGCACCATTTCGGGATTGGTGATCCACCGCTGGTGGTGCCCTGTACCGGATGGCGCCGCAAAGACCTCTGGGACGAGACGCATCTTAGTTGGATCTCACCGTCGCCGAATATGCCCACGCCGGAAACGGCCCTCATCTATCCTGGCGCCTGCCTTCTGGAAGGGACCAACGTGTCGGAAGCGCGCGGAACCGCCTGCCCGTTCCGTACCTTTGGCGCGCCGTGGATCGACGCGGAGGCGCTTGCCGATCGACTGAACGGCATGGAGCTGCCCGGCTGCCGGTTCCGTCCAACGCGGTTCAAGCCCACGGCGTCGAAGTTTCTCGGCGAAACCTGTGCAGGCTGCCAGATCCACGTAGAGGATCCGAGCGCCTACCGCCCGGTGGCTACCGGCGTGGCCATCCTCTCCGCGCTGCGGCATACCTATCCCGAGCAGTTCGCGTGGCGGCAAGCAGCGGGTAAGTTCTCGGTCGACCGTCTGGCCGGAACTTCGAAGCTTCGGGAGGCGATCGATGCGGGAACTACATGGCAGACGATCGCCCGGAGTTGGAAAGACGATCAGGAGAAACACCGCGCTCGGCTGGAGTCGCTGGCCGTGTATGCGTAGGGTCTCCAATCTGAAATTTCAAATTTCTAATTGCCAGTTCGTGAATGACACGTTGAGAGAGGCAGACCTTCCGGAATGGGGCGCTGGATCGTTGGAGTAGACGCGGGCGGCACGAACACTCGGGCCGCGGGATTGGATCTAGATACGGGACGGCTTAGCCTCGGCCACGCCTCTGGCGCGAATTGGACGGTGCACGGGCCGGTGGTCTGCGCGGAGCGGATCGGCGCAGCAGTGGAAGAAGCGCTCGCGGGCAACCCATCCCGGGCGCTCTGTCTCACGGTTGCCGGGTACTATCCACCGGATCATCAAGCCGTCGCGGAGCAGTGGGCGGCCGATCTCTGGCCCGGAGTTCCGGTTCGCATAGCGCCGGACGTGCTGGCGGCCTGGGCGGGTGCACATGGCGGCGAGGCTGGAGTCGTACTGATCAGCGGTACCGGGAGCATCTGCTACGGTCGCAACTCCGCCGGAGGCGACGCGCGCGTCGGCGGCTGGGGTCCACTGTTCGGCGATGAAGGCAGCGCCTACGCGGCCGGCGTCGCGTCGCTGCGGCGATTGGCAGCCCAGGTGGACGGTACCGGTGCCGCCACCGCATTGGCAAAGCGAGTACTTGAGCGGTGGCCGGAGCTTGGCGGAGACCTGCGCACCTGGCTGCGCGGCATCTACCGCTGCGGCTGGGGCCGAGAGCAGGTGGCGAAGCTGGCGCGGGAAGTGAACGAGCTCGCAGAAGCCGGTGATCCGGTCTGTATTGAGGTCCTGGAACAGGTTGCGCATGACCTCGCGGTCCAGGCACTGGGCGTCGAGCGGCAACTGCAGGAGCGGCAACTCCCGCTCGCCATCCAGGGCGGCTTCGGAGGCGGCTCGGCAAGGGTCACCGGCTCCTTACGAACAGTGCTGCGGGATGCGGGAAGCACGCTGCAACTGGTGGAAGAGCGGATGAACCCGCTCCACGGCGCAGTCCTGTTAGCCGCCGAGTTGCTTGGCGGCGCGGAACTGATGCGGAGCGCTCGGGAGGTGCTGCAATGCACGACATCTTAGGTGAAATCGGGAATCGTATCGCCGCCGACTGTCCGGAAGCGTACTTCGTGGGCGGTTGCGTGCGCGACCTGCTGCGAGGGGAGCCGATCAAAGACGTAGACCTGGCCCTGTCCGGAGATACCTATCGCATCGGCCGCGCGCTCGCGAAGGACCTTACCGGCCATGCGTTCTGGCTCCACCAGGAAGAGGGCGTCGTACGCGTGGTACTGCCGGAACACGGCGGACTGCAACTGGATCTCTGCCCGCTGCGTGGCACGCTGCAGGAGGACCTGCGCGCGCGGGACCTGACCATCAACGCGATGGCCATTACTGCGACGGAGGGATTGCGGTCTGGTGCACGGATCATCGACACCGTAGGCGGTCGCGCCGATCTGGAAGCGCGCGTGATCCGATTCTGCACCCCCGAGGCCCCGGTTCAGGACCCACTCCGGACCTTGCGTGCGCTCCGTTTCCGCTGGAAGCTGGACTTCGAACTGGCTGATGGTATGCCGGAGTTGATCCGGAATTGCGTTCCGCTGCTCCTACGCGTGTCGGTTGAGCGAATTCGAGACGAGCTGTTCCAGCTTCTCGGGATTGCCCGGCCACACCTTGCGCTGGATGAATGCCTCTCCTATGGGATGGGCCGATGGCTAACAGGCGTGGATTCACACGCTACCCAGGGTGACGGCTGGGCCGGGCCGGCGGGGCAAGTGGAGTGTGTGCTGGCGCTGCTGCGGAATACGCCGCCGGACCTGGACCGCATCCTGAGCACCCAACCGACGCCGCCGCGGACGCGTCGCGAGGTGCTGCTGTGGGCCGCCGCCATCCAGGGGTTCGGAGCGGCGGTAGTGCCGGACGCCGCCGCGCGCTACCTGGCCCTGAGTAACGATGAGAAGCAGTTGATCGTCAAAGGCCTGATGGGTTCCGCGCAGATTGTGCGGCTGGAGCGCTGGCCCGTGCCGGGTCGCGTGCGCTACCGGCTGTTCCGCAGCGTGAGCGCCGCCGGTCCGGACGCGGTGCTGCTCGCCAGTGCCCGGGCCGGAGAGTGGACTTCCGCCCACGCCGAATTGCTGGATGAGGCCCTGCGGCGCCACTTCTGGCCCGAAACACCGCTCCTCACCGGGCTCGAAGTGATGCAGCTCCTCAATACCGGCCCGGGACCGCAGATCGGCCAGACCCTGGAAGAGATCGAGGAGGCCCGCGCCGATGGCATCGTGCGCACCAAAGGGGAAGCGGTGGAATGGCTCCGCAGCCGCACTCACGCCGCAGTCGGCCCTGGCAGGTGAATCAAGGAACCGGCTCAATGACAAACCGCGGAAATGACCAATGGCCTGGCAATTCTCACTCTCCCCATTTCCTGATTTCCGGATTGACCCGTTTCCCACCACCTTACCAGGTGCGCGGCTACATCAAGCTCGGGTTGCGGCGCGGCGAGGTCGCCGCCGAAGATAGAATGAGGACGGCACGCCGTCGTGTTCGCACCGCACCCTTCGGAGAGAGTTGATGTACGTTGAAGCCGTTGCCCCCAGCCGGATCGATCTTGCGGGCGGCACCCTGGATATCTATCCGCTGTACCTGTTCGAGCCCGGCGGCATCACCGTCAACATGGGCATCGACGTGGGCAGCCGGGTGCGGATCACCCCCAGGAAGGACCAGGAGATCCATCTTCGGTCCGTGGACACTGGATTGGAGCAGTCGGCGACCAGCATCGACGAGCTGGAGTTGGGCGGGCCGCTCGATCTCGTGGCGCGGCTCCTCAAGTTTTACCCACCGGCTACCGGCGTAGACGTGGAGACGGAGAACCGACCGCCCAAGGGCAGCGGCCTGGGCGCTTCGTCGTCACTGATCATCGCCGTCAGCGGCGCGCTCAATGAGTTGAACGGCCTGGGTCTGGATGGTGAGAGCATCATCCGCTACGCCGCCGACCTGGAGGCGCAAATCATCCGTATCCCCACTGGCAAGCAAGACTATTATGCGGCCTACTACGGTGGGGTGAATGCGATCCACTGGGGCATCCGGGAAAACCGCGTGCAGGCGCTGCTGGTAGGGGAAGAAACCATCGCCACATTGGAGCGGCGGCTGATCCTCAGCTTCACCGGCATCTCCCACTTCTCCGGCGCCACGAATTGGGACATGGTCCGCAACTACATCGAGAACACCGGCTCGACTCAGACCTCCCTCCGCACCATCAACACCACCGCCCACGAGATGGCTTCCGTGCTCCAGAGCGTGGATCTCGACGGCTTCGCGCGGGTGCTGGACCACGAGTGGCAGCACCGTCGCAGCCTGGCGGAAGGCGTAAGCACTCCGGAGATCGATGCGATGATCGAGAGCGCCCGTACATCCGGCGCCCTGGCAAGCAAGATCTGCGGCGCCGGCGGCGGGGGCTGCATGGTCACGTTTGTGGAAGAAGGCGCGCAAGACGCGGTGAAGGAAGCGCTCGTCCGCCACGGCGCGCAGCCCATCCCGTTCCGCATCAGCCGCGAAGGCATGCAAGTCCGCCGCGTCGAGGAATAAACGCGGCGGCTTCTATGCATCTATGAGGGCTTGTCGAGCTGCTCCACGATCAGGGCTCGGATGATCTCACGATAGGCGCGATCCATCGCCGTTTCCACTCCGCCGGCGGCCGTGGCGTCTTCCGGAAGGACGCGGATGATCGGGATGCCTTTGAGGAGCACCGCAGATTGTTCGGGGCTCTTGCGTACGTCGTTGAACGTGAGGTTGTCCGAGAACATCTGGTTCAGGCGGGCCGCGATGCGCTGCGCACGCTCGCGCGGCGGGGCGTCGTTCTCATCGGCCAACACCGTGAAGATGAGGTTGCCGTTCAACCGGATCTCAGCGGCGTCCCGGCCGTTTAGCTTCATCGGCACCACCTCGGCTTTGAAGCTGCCGCTTACCTGGCGGAGAGATCCGGCATCTACCCGGTAGCCTCGCGTCGTCAGCTCCTTCTTGATCGCCGCCACGCGCTCATTCGAGTACGGGTGGCTCTGGTAGATGCCGTAGTCCGGATTGCCGCGGCGGCTGTCGTCCCGGGCTAACTTCTGCATGAACGTGAGCATCCCCACCGGATTGTAAGTGGTGTCCGCGAGCGCCATGACCCCGATGCGGTCCGCCTCCGTCTCCAACTCCCGCCCGTAGCCGGAAAGGGTAGCGATCGAGACGTACGACCCGGCCATCAGCACGTTCCCCGCGGTGGCGACCGCGGCACCGCCCCCGGCCGCGCCTGCAATCACGGCGGCAAGGAGCCCCCAGAGTTGCTTCTGGCTGGCGCTTTTCTCTTTGCGGACCATTTGCTCCACGTGGTGGAATGCCACGTGAGAGCACTCGTGCGCCAGAACGGCGGCGAGCTCGTGGTCGCTTGTGGTGGCGTCCATCAATCCGCGGTTCACATACACCGGCCCGCCGGCCAGCGAGAACGCGTTTACTTCTTTCGTATCGATCAGCTTGAAGCTATACTCGAACGGCACTCGCTTGGACGTATCGCCGGACCGCGGCAGTTTGTAGACCTTGCGGTATTCAGCAATGATGTCCGGGCGCTGGAGTGCATCCACCACCTCCCGGGCGACCCGCTGCAGCCGTTCGTACATCGGCCCGGAGGTGACCAGCTTGAACTGCTTCTCAACCTGCGCCGCGCTCTCACGGCCCAGGCGAACCTCGCCTTCCGTGGGGAGATGGACGTTCGTGGCGGTGGTTGGAACTCCCGGGGGGATCGGGGCGCGGGCTTCCTTGTCTCCGCCGATGGGTGCGGAAGGTGTGCCCGTCTGCGCAAACACCGTACCCTGCAGCGAAAGGACTAGTAGCAGTGCGGCGGCGGTCCGCCGGTGGCCTCGAAGTTTCATCGTCTACTGCTCCGCGAACGCGCGTTGACCTCGCCCGGAGGAACGCGAGATGGCCCGACCACACCAGCCTGGGAAACTGCTGTATTCCACAGTATACCAGCAGGTAGGCGCGGGACGCATGCCGGACGGGCGTCAATTCATACCGTTTACGAGTCTGGCGCGGTCGGTCGCTCGTTGACTTGTTAAGGTGGTCGTTGTTATACTCGCTCAATCTGTGTGCTCCTCCCAGGCACTCCCAGGCCCGTTTTCCGCGGGTGGGGCGAGCTGCCCTTCAACCCGTAGGCAATCCCGTGGCGCAGGCTTCTGAGCGATCCGGATCGGGTGCGCGGTCGAGTCCCGAGTTCCTGGAATGGACCGGCGAGCTTGCACTTCTCTTTCTTCGCACCGTGGCGGCGGTCTTACGCGGCCGCATCCTGGTGCGAGAGACCGTGCGGCAAATGTCGGCCATCGGCGTCAACTCACTGCCGATCACTCTGGTTACCATCTCGTTTTCCGGTATGGTGCTGGCGCTGCATACCGCGAACCAGTTGAAACGGCTGGGCGTGGAATGGCTGATTGGCGGGATCGTCTCCGTCTCGATGGCGCGCGAAGCCGCACCCGTGCTCACCGCAATTGTGGTGGCGGCGCGGGTAGGCTCGGCGATTGCGGCGGAGATCGGCACCATGGTGGTGACCGAACAGGTAGACGCGCTCCGGTCGCTCGGCGTGAGCCCCGTCCAGTATCTGGTCGTTCCTCGTTTCATCGCCTCCGTGCTGATGCTGCCCGTTCTCACTATCTTCGCGAACGCCGCCGGCGTGGCGGGCGGATGGCTGGTGTCAGTACTCGGCGCCGGGGTGCAGAGCTCGATCTTCTTGAACTCCGCGAAGGACCTGCTCCAGCCGTCCGATCTCTACCTGGGCCTCGTCAAGACGTTCGTATTCGGCGCGATCATCGCCGTAGTGGGCTGCAACCAGGGCCTTCGCACCCGTGGGGGCGCGGCCGGCGTGGGGCGCAGTACTACCGCCTCGGTTGTCTCCGCCATCGTGCTGGTCTACATCGCGGACTATTTCCTGGCCGAGTGGCTTTTCGGCCAGAGTGCGATCCAATACCGATGAGCGTGGGCGTATCCGTGCAGGACCTGGAGTTTGCGGTGGCGGACCGCAGCATCTTGCGAGGCGTGAACCTGGAAGTGGCGCCCGGAGAAGTGGTCGCGATCATGGGGGTCTCGGGTGGCGGCAAGACCAGCCTGCTCAAGTGCCTCGCGGGGCTGCAGCGGCCCACCGCCGGGCGGATAATGGTCGGTGACGTGGACGTGACGGCGCTGGATGAAGGGCGCCTGAACGAGCAGCGCCGCCGGATGGGGATGGTCTTTCAATACGCCGCGCTCTTCGACTCGCTCTCCGTATTTGAGAACGTGATCTTCGGCCTCCGCTTTCATGGCGGCCACCGCGAGGATGAGCTGCGGGAGACGGCCCGGGCCCAGTTGTCCGCGGTCGGGCTCGAAGGGACCGAAGAGCTGTATCCGGCGCAGTTAAGCGGTGGGATGCGGAAGCGCGTCGGCCTGGCCCGTGCACTGGCATCTGGTCCGGACGTGGTATTCTACGATGAGCCGACCAGTGGGCTCGATCCGGTGGTTGCCCGGATCATCGACGACCTGATTGTGAGGGTTCGGGACCGCCTGGGCGTGACCTCGGTCATCGTGTCGCACGATGTACCGAATATTTTGCGAACGACCGACCGCGTGGCAATGCTGCACGACGGGCGAATTATCGAATACGCCACTCCGGCGGAGATCAGCGCCAGCGAGAACCCGGCGGTGCGGCAGTTCATCGAAGGGCGTTCCGACGGCCCGATCCAAATCGTGGGGTAGACGCATGCGGTTGAGCGAAGCGGCAAAAGTTGGAATTACCGCGCTGGTGGCGTTTGCGCTACTCACGCTGGCGACGTTTTCCCTGCGCGGCGCCTTCCAGAAGGGGAAGTCTTACACGCGCAAGGTCACCTTTCCGAACGCCCAGGGAATCCAGGAAGGCGCCTTCGTACGGGTGCGCGGGGTTGACATGGGTGCCGTGGAGCGCGTTGGGTTGGACCCCGACGGCAACGCAGTGGTTACCCTGCGCGTGAGCGACAAGTATCAACTCAAGCCGCAGGATGCGATCCGCATCGTGGGTGGACTGTTCGGTTTCAGCCCACCCTACGTCGAGATCGTGCCGAACGGGCGCACTGCCGCGGTCACCTCGCCCGCACCGGACGTGCTCGTGGGAGAAGCCGGTCCTTCCTCGGACGACGTGATGGCGAAGTCGGATCAGTTGATCGAAAACGTCAACCAGCTCACCGAGAGAATGAACCATCTGGCGCAGAACCTCGACGCGATGGTCAGCGATCCAAAGCTCCGGCAGAGCTTCACCCGCACCGCAAGCAACTTCGAGAAGGTCTCGGACAGTGGGGTGAAGATCGCGCAGAACATGGAGCGCGCCACGGGCCGCGCCGAAGGACTGATCACGAGCCTTCAATCGACCTCCGCGCAGGTAAACCACACCTTGAAGCGCGGTGAAGCGGTAATGGGCAGCCTCCAGGGCACCGTGTCCGAGTCTCGAGAGCTGATGCGGGATACGCGAGGTCTGGTGCAAGACACGCGCGGCGTGGTGAAAGATATGAGCGGGGTTGTGCAGAAGACCGGCACCGTGGTGGAGAATGCAAACGGCCTGGTCACCGAGACGCGCGGCGCGCTAACGGATAACCGCGACCGGTTGAAGTCCGTGTTGGAACACGTAGACGCCAGCCTGAAGCAGTTGGAGGGGACCCTGGCGGAGACGCGCTCCTTCATCGGTGACCCCCAGCTTCGCTCGGACTTGAAGGAGACTGCGAAGAACGTAAAAGAGGCCACCGCCGGCCTGAAGAAGATCACCGATGACGTACGCGTCATCACTGGGGATGAAGAAGTCCAGCAGAACCTGAAACTGACGCTGAACCGGTTGAACGACGTGACCCAGCAGGCGTCCGACCTGTTCAAACGAGTGGAAAGCGTGGTCGGTACCGGCGGAAAAACCGCAAAGAGCCTGGGGGACCGGGTTTCAGACGCCGAATTGCGGGCCGAACTGACGCGCGGAATGACCTCAAACCGGACGCGCATCGATTTTAACGCTACCATTCCGTGGTCTCTGAATACGTTCTACCGGCTCGGGTTTTACGATTTCGGAGAGTCCAACAAGTTTAACGTGCAAGCCGGCCAGCAGTTCCGGCCCGGTCTCTGGGGCCGTTACGGCATCCATGGTTCCAAGCTAGGTGTGGGTCTGGATCTCGGCAGCCGCCAGCGGCCGCCTTTCACTCTGGACCTGTATGGCGTGGACCGGATGAAGATGGACGTGCGCGGCTATGTGCCGCTGCGCTCCGGTCTGGACCTGACGTTGGGCGTGAATAACCTCACGGAACACGCCGACCCAGTGTTCGGCTTGCGCTATAGCAAGTAATCCTGCATAATTGGGCGCGGCTACGACGGGGAGTCGTGCGCGCAAGAGGGAGAAGACTACGTGAAGATCATTCTGAAATCCGACGTCCGCGACCTGGGACGGGCTGGGGAGCTCGTTGAGGTTAAGGAAGGCTACGCGCGCAACTTCTTGCTACCGCGCAGTCTCGCCGTGCCCGCAACGGTGGGCAATTTGAAAGACTACCAGAAGCGCATCGCGTCCGCGAAGGCACGCGAAGAGCGTGAGCGGGCCGGCGCACAGGAAGTCGCGGACCGCATCCAGGGCAAGCGGGTGGTCATCATCCACCGCGCCGTCGAAGGCGGCACCCGCATCCACGGCTCCGTCACCGCGGTTGAGATCGCCCAGTCGATCAGCCAGCTCGCTGGCAAGGAGATCGAGCGCCGCGACGTGGACCTCCGCCAGCCGATCCGGTCACTCGGCGAGTACCGCGTAAACGTGAAGCTGATGCGGGGACTTACGGTTTCCATGCAGGTGCTGGTCACGGACCGCGAGCCGGGCGAAGAGACCGAAGCGGAAGTGACGGAGCAGGCAGAGGAAGCAGTCGCGGTTTAACCCGCCTCGGTTTTCCGACTTTCAAGCGACGGATTGGCGCCTTGCCGATCCGTCGCTTTGTTGTACCGGTTTGAAGAGGGCGTGGGAGCAGGATGTAGCGCGCTTCAGGCGAAACCTGCAGTCCGGCACTTCGATCTCTCCCGCGTACTGAATGAGCTCACCCCGCATCCGTCTCCTACGCCCGGCGCTCGCCGTTGCTGCCCGTGCGCTCGGAGCGGTGCTGGCTACGGCTATCATCGTTGCGGCGCTCGCGGCGGCGGTGCGGGTTGCTCCGGTCCCGGCGGTGTCTGCCCTGGTCAGCGGAGCCTTCGGAACGCCGTTTGCCTGGAGCGGCTCACTGCTGCGCGCCGTTCCCATCCTGTTGACGGGCCTGGGGGTAGCGTGGGCGTTCCGCGCCGGGTTGTTCAATATCGGTGCGGAAGGTCAGCTTCTGTGGGGCGCGCTTGCCGCGGCGTGGGTGGGTTCGTTCCGCGGACTACCGCCACTACTGCACGTTCCGCTGGCGTTGATCGCGGGCGCTCTGGCCGGAGGGGTCTGGGCCTGGCCCGCGGCGCTGCTCAAAAGTCGCCGCGGTACACCCGAGGTGCTGTCCACGCTGCTGCTCGGATTCGTTGCCGAGTACCTTACTACGTACCTGGCGAATGGTCCGCTTCACGGAGCAGGCCAGCAAGGAGCCCGCACCGCCGACCTGCTCCCGTCCGCAGCCCTACCATCCCTGGAACTCGGTGGCCTACGCCTACACTGGGGATTACCCCTGGCGCTGTTGGTGGCGGTCGTTATGGGACTGGTCTACTGGCGCTCACGGTTCGGCTTTCAGCTGCAGGTGGTCGGACGGAACCCGGATGCCGCGCGAGCCGTGAATCTGAACGTGAGCCGCATCTGGTCGCTCGCGCTCGTTCAGAGCGGAGCGCTGGCAGGGCTTGCCGGCGCGATCCAGATCCTGGGTTCGCTTCACTACTTCCAGGCGCGGTTTTCGCCGGGATATGGATTCGAGGGTATTCCGGTCGCCATTCTGGGCGGCAACCATCCGGCGGGGGTGGTGCTGGCCGCCCTTTTCTGGGGCGGTCTCGCGAACGGTGCCGTGGAGATGGAATCCCGTGTGGGAGTGAGCCGCTACCTCGTGGTGGTAATCCAGGCGCTTGTGGTGTTGGCCGTCGCCGCAAAACGATGGCCCGGGCCCCGAACGAAGGCTCGGACGGCGGATAACTGACGAATACCCGTCGACCTGTGGCATAGCCCAGTACACTATTAAGCGATGCAGTGACGACTGACGCTCCTGGAGTAATCGAGTGCTGGAGTGATTGGGGAAACCGCGAGCCTGCGACTCGCCTCTCCCATACTCCCACACCCCATACTCCTTTACTTCAGCACTCCGCCTTTGTTACCACTCCATGCGCGGCTCAATAACTCCAATGGACCTCCCGTGAGAAGCACGTCGCCAGGAATCCATCGAGGCAGGTGATCATCAGCGCGTCTCGCTCGCTGATGGCCGCAAGGTAACCTTGTAGATCAATCGACGTACACGAACTCGTTCGTACCAAGGAGCACCTGGCAGAAGTCACCGACCGCAAGCTGCCGGGGCACGGAACGCTTTTCCGCCGTGTAGATTGCCGCTTGTGATTCGACGAATTGCATCGCCTCGGTGCTCTCCCGCGCGGAGGGCGGGCGGCTCAGCGCCAACTGGTAGGCCGCGCGGATCGCATCCGCCACCGGAGCGGTCTCTGCCGGGCAGGCGCGCCGGGCGAGTGCGTCAGCGTAGCTGCGGAAGACCGTGTTGTTCATCAGCAACAGGGCCTGCGGGGCTACCGTAGTCGCGGTGCGGCGATCGAGACCCTGGAGGGTATCCGGGCCGTCGAACAGCACCATCGAGGGCACCATGCGGCTGCGCTTGACGAAGAAGTAGATCGACCGCCGCCGCATGGCCGGATCGAGCGTGCCAGGTCCGAACATGGTCGCGTCGAGGGTGCCGCTCACGGAGAGCATCGCGTCGCGGATTACCTCGGCCTCGAGGCGGCGCGGGGCCTGTCGTCCGAATAGGTGGTTGGCGGGATCGGCGGCGGCCTTCTTGGGTGCGAGTTCATCGTTCTGGAGGTAGACGGCACTCGTCATGATGAGCTTGTGGATCGGTTTCAGGTGCCAGCCGTTCCGGATTAGCTCGGAGGCGAGGTAGTCCAGTAACTCCGGATGCGAGGGGCGCTCACCCTGGACCCCGAAGTCGCTGGGGGTGCCCACGATCCCGCGACCGAAGTGGTGCTGCCACAGGCGGTTCACGATGACGCGGGCCAACAGGTGACCGGCGCCGCGGTCCACGTCCGTCATCCACTCCGCGAGGGCGCGGCGCTGGTAGGTGGTGCGCCAGCCCGCGGGCGGCGGCGTCTGCCAGTGCTTCTCGCCGTCCAGCGTGCGAGTGAGCAGGGTGAGGAAGCCCTGCGTCATCACTTCACCCTTCTGGTTAGGATCGCCGCGCTTGAGGAAGTGAGTCTTCTCCAGGAAGTCACCCCCCTGGGTGTGGGTGCGGACGGCGGGCACTCCTTCGCTGGAGATCAGCATCTTCGTGAGCTGCGGCCTGGGCTCCGTCTTCGCGTATGCCTCCAGCTTTCCGTTCAGCTCCCGCCAACCCGCGTCTTGAGTGCGATACCAGCGGAGCAGCGCCGCCCGGTCGCCTGCGGGAAGCTCCGCGGCCGGGTTGGCTGCGAGGTACGACAGGGCACGCTCCACACTCTCGGCCACCGGCTCGCCGCCGAGCGGGCTGGCGGCGGAAGTGCTGAGCGCGAGCCGGGGACGGCCGATGCTGTGGCGAACGTTGTTGTTGAACGCCAGTGTCAGCGTAAGCAGCGTACCACCCTCGAACCCGAGCGGCTTCTCCAACTCGAACACGGCCGCATGGTCTTTGCCGAACTGTGGGTCCAGCGCCCAGGCCGACTGCGGATTGGCATCCACTGCCGCCGCCACCGGCAGGCCCGGTTGTTCGAACGTAGCGCGCGGGTTGAGCAGCTTCACCGGCACGGCCTGCGAGGGCGCGCCGGCGGGAGCGGCAGTTACGCGGAAATCGCTGAGTGCGATGTTGCCGTTGTCCGCCCGGCCGGGACCACCCTTGACCAGCGAGGGATGCGCCAGCGCCTCCAGGCGCAGCGACCGGATGCCGTGCAACTCCGTGCGGAGCACAATGGTGAAGACGTCATTGTCCGCGTTCTTCCCACCTGCCAGTAGCGATCCGTCCGGCTGCGGCGTAAACGTCGCGCCCCCCTGTGAGCGAATGCTCTGCACTTCCGGCGCAAGCCAGACGCGAGCGGTGGCTTCCTGCTTGTGGGCAGCGAGCCAGGTTTTGAGCTTACCGGGCAGCTCCCGTTCCTCGTAGCTCTTCAAGGCGTCGGTCAGCGGCTGCCGCTCCCGTTCGAACTTCGCCTTCGCGGCCTGGTAGGCGGCGGGATCGAGATCCACCTCGTAGTCGGAGCGGACCGTCCGCGTAAACGTAGAGAGCAACCGATAGTAGTCGCGCGTGGGGATCGGGTCGTACTTGTGATCGTGGCAGCGCGCGCAGCCGATGGTGAGGCCCAGCATTGAAGTGCCGACGGTGCGCAACTGGTCGTCGAGTTCGTCGTACCGCTCCTTCTCTACCTGGCTCGCCGTGATCTGCGTACTGTGGACCCCCGCCGCCAGGAAGCCCGTGGCCGCGAGGGCCAGCGGGTTCTCCGGTTCGTACTCGTCCCCGGCGATCTGCCACTTCACAAAGGTCTGGTAGGGGAGGTCCTCGTTCAGTGCCTTGATCACGAAGTCGCGGTAGTGGTAGGCGTTGGGGCGGTCGTAGTCCTGCTCGTAGCCGTGGCTCTCGGCGAACCGCGCCAGGTCGAGCCAGTGGCGGCCCCAGCGTTCACCATAGTGGGGGGAGGACAGGAGGTGGTCGATGAGCTTGCCGTACGCAGTCGACGTGGAAGCGTTAAGCGTCAGGCGTTGAGCCTTAAGGAGATCCACCACTTTGGCGACGTTGGAAGCGGAATTCTTATCGCTTAATGCCGGACGCCTGGAACCAGCCGTCAGCGGTTGCCGCTGTCCGACCTCAGCCTGGCATTCTTGAACGAACGCCTCCACTTCTTGCGGGGTGGGTGGGAGGCCGGTGAGGTCGAAGTAGGCGCGGCGGATGAGGCGGCGTGGATCGAGCGGTGCGTTGAGGGCGAGGCCCTTCGCTTCGAGGCGTGCGAGGATGAAGCGGTCGATGGGGGTACGGACGACGTGAGCGGCCTTCACCGCAGGAGGCGCGGGGTTGGTAAGTGGGCGGTAGGACCAGAAGTTCCGATCCGTCTCGGTGACCTGCATCGGCCCTTTGGGCTTCGCCTGGGCCACGAGAGGGCGGTCATATGGAGCGCCGAGGTCGATCCACGCGGCGATCTGGCGGATCTCTTCTGGTTTCAGCTTCGCGCCGCCCATCGGCATGTGCGGCTGCTCCTGATGATTGAGCAGCTTGAGGAGGCGGCAGCCCGCGGAATCACCTGGAACTACCGCGATCCGACCGGCGACCGGGCTCAGGAGCGCTTCTCGCGTGCCCAGGTCGAAGCCGCTCATCTTCTTCTCTCCGCCGTGGCACTTCAGGCACCGCTCGACGAGTACCGGGCGGACCGCCTTCGAGAAGAGCTCCATTCCCCGGGTCATCCGCTCGGCGTGATCCGCGGGTACGACGGGGACCTTTGGCGGCACGGGAGAGGCGGCGAACGCAGTGCACGTGACGAGCCCCGTCCACACTACCGCTGCGAGTGGGGCTGCCGCAAGGCGGCGCGAATACTTCAAAGAAGCAGAATCCGGCATGCGGGTGCGGCTCCCCAGTGAGCGAAGGCGTCGCCCCAGGGGAGCGACGCCTGTTTCAATCGCGGCGTTAGAAGGTCGTCAGGCGAGGATGCCTTTGACCACCGTTCCCTCGACGTCCGTGAGACGGTAATCGCGGCCCTGCGAGCGGAACGTGAGGCGGGTGTGATCGATCCCCAGCAGGTGAAGGATCGTGGCGTTCAGGTCGTGGACGTGCACCCCGTCGCGGACCACGTTGTAGCAGAAGTCGTCCGTCTCCCCGTAGGAGGTGCCGCCCTTGACGCCGCCGCCGGCCAGCCAGACACTGTAGCACCGGCCGTGGTGATCACGGCCATAGTTCTCTTTCGTCAGCGTGCCCTGGCTGTAGACGGTGCGCCCGAACTCGCCGCCCCAGATCACCAGCGTTTCGTCGAGCATCCCGCGCTCTTTCAGGTCCTGGATCAACGCCGCGGAAGCACGGTCTGTGTCCTTGCACTGGCTTCCGATCATTCTCGGGAGGTCGCCATGCTGGTCCCACCCGCGATGGTAGAGCTGCACGAAGCGCACGCCGCGCTCCACGAGCCGGCGGGCTAACAGGCAGTTGGCGGCGTAAGTGCCCGCCTTCTTCGATTCCGCACCGTACCGTTCGAAGGTCTTGTCCGACTCCTTGGACAGGTCCATTAACTCCGGCACCGAAGTCTGCATCCGATACGCGAGCTCGTATTGAGAGATTCGGGTGTTGATCTCCGGATCGCCGAACTCGGTCTCCGCCATCCCATTAATGCGGTTGACGGTGTCCAGCAGTTGCCGCCGGGACGCGCTGTCGATCCCCGGCGGGTTCGAGAGGTAGAGCACCGGGTCGCCGACGGAGCGCAGCCGGACACCCTGGTGCACGGACGGGAGGAACCCGCTGCCCCAAAGGCGGCCGAAGAGCGGCTGGTCGTTCGCTCCGTTACTGGCGAGGGAGATCAGCACGATGAACGCGGGCAGATCCCGGTTCTCCGTTCCAATCCCGTAAGACAACCAGGAGCCAATGCTCGGACGGCCCGGCTGTTGGTTGCCCGTCTGGATAAAGGTAATCGCGGGGTCGTGGTTGATCGCCTCCGTGTGCATGGACTTGATCACGCAGATGTCATCCGCCACGGTTGCCGTTTGAGGGAGCAACTCACTGAGCCAGGTGCCGTTCTTGCCGTGCTGGGCGAACTTGAAGATCGTGGGCGCCACGGGTAGCCGCTTCTGGCCGGAGGTCATGCCCGTGATCCGCTGACCCATCCGCACCGAGTCCGGCAGGTCCGCGTCGAAGTGTCCCGCAAGCTGCGGCTTGTAATCGAACAGGTCGATGTGCGCCGGTCCGCCGCTCTGGTGCAGGTAGATCACGTGCTTGACCTTAGCCGGAACGTGCAGCTTCTTGAGCACTCCCGGCACGCCCTGACCCGCCGCGGCCGGAGCCTGGGCCGCCCGAGCGTCGTCCTGCAAGAGGGTCGACAGCGCAGCCGCTCCCAACCCGCACGCGGTGCGTCCGAAGAGCTGGCGGCGGGTCAGCATCAATTCGTATTCACGTCTAGGGTCCATAATGCCGGTTCCTAGTTCCTTGTAATCGCTTCGTCCAGGGTTAGGAGTACATTGCAGACGCCGGTCCACGCGGCCAGCTCGGCCACGTCCAGCTTCGGGTCGCGGGGTGACTCACCCACGCCTAGCAGCTTCTCCGCTGCTCCGCGGTCCTTCTGATACCGTTCGAGCTGTCCCTGGTAGAGGTCGACCAGCGCCTGCACCTCCGCGCTCTTCGGCGGGCGGACCAGTGCCATCCGGAAGGCGATCATCACTCGATCCTTCGGGGTGGCCGACGTCTGCGTGAGGAGGCGCTCCGCGAACTTCCTGGAGGCTTCTACGTAAGTGGGGTCGTTCATCAGCACCAGCGCCTGGAGCGGGGTATTGCTGTTAGAGCGACTCACCATGCAGAACTCCCGCTCCGGCGCGTCGAACGCCTGGAGCGACGGCGGCGGAGAAGTACGCTTCCAGAAGGTGTACATGCTCCGGCGATACAGTTTGTCGCCGTGATCTTGCTCGTACGTTTGCGCGGAGAAGCCTCCGCCGAACGCCAGCTCTTCCCAGAGTCTCGGCGGCTGGTACGGCTTCACCGATGCGCCGCCGATTTTCGGGACCAGGAGCCCGCTTACGGCCAGCGCCTGATCTCGGATGAACTCCGCCTGCAGCCGGAGACGCGGTGCCCGCGCCAGGAGACGGTTCTCCGGGTCTCTCTCCAACAGCGCCGGACTGGCCTTCGAAGACTGGCGGTACGTGGCGCTCGTCACGATGAGGCGCTGCATTGCTTTTACGTCCCAGCCGCTGCGGATGAACTCCGTAGCGAGCCAGTCCAACAACTCGGGGTGAGTGGGACGCTCGCCCTGGGTCCCGAAGTTGTCCGGTGTGCGAACGAGGCCCTGGCCGAAGTGCATCTCCCAGAACCGGTTTACGGTGACGCGCGCGGTGAGCGGATGAGCAGGATCCACCAGCCACTTCGCCAGCGCCAGGCGGTTCGCGGTCATATTCGGCAGCGCCGGAAGCACGGCGGGCGTGCCCGGGGTCACCTTCTCGCCCTTCTGGTTGTACTGGCCGCGGATTAGCAAGAACGTATCGCGCGGCTTCTCCATCTCCTGCATCACCATCGTAGTGGGGATGGCTTTGTCCAGATCGGTCCGCTTCGCGGTAACCGTCGCCATGTCCGCGCTGAGCTGCCGGTAGGGTGCGTCGTAATTCTCCAGGTAGAATTTCCGCAGGGCGTTCTTCTGGTCGTCGGTGCGCTTCTCGGGAGCAGTTGCCACGATCTGCCGCACGGCATCGATTCGCGCCAGCAGGTCCACCTCGTCCGCGGCGAGTTCGCGGCCGTAGACGCGGACCTCGTCGATCATCCCCTTGAACGGCGCGGCCGGGTTGCGGCGCCCGATGTAGGCAGGCGAGGGCACGCGAATGGTGCCGGAAAGCTTGTCATGCGTTACGTCCACCGGAGCGAGCTTGCCATTGACGTAGAGCTTCAGACCCTTCGCTTTGCCCGAGCCGTCGTAGGTAACGAACAGGTGGGTCCACTTGTTCAGCTCGATCTGGCTCTTGGCGTTCACCCGGATCGCGTTGGAGTCCCACTCGCTGATCAAGTGGACGAACGGTCGCCGATCGCCGAGGTAGAGGTCCCAGCCGCGCACTTTCGACGTGTCATCCATCCGGGAGATCACGGTCATCGCCTCGTTGCTGGTGGGGTAGACCCACGCGCCGTACGAGAACTTGTCCGTGTAGTCGAAGTCGAGGCCGGAGCCTAACTCGCCGAAGGTGCTGCCGTCCAGTTTGAGCGCTCCGCCGAACTGACCCGGGGCCCACGCCGTGTTGCCGCCGAGCTTGGCCGGCGCTTGATTACCAGCGGTATCGCGCGCCTCGGCGCCCTGCATCTCGTCCAGCCCGTAGTGGGCGAGCAGACCCGTGTTAACGGCGGGAAGGCCGTTCATCGTGGCCGCCGCGCTCCGTTCCCACGAAGCCATGTCACTGGCCGCGGCGGCGGCGCGCGCCTTGACGGCGTCGTTCAACTCCGCCAGCCGCTTGTCATAACTTGCCAGTTCGGCCTGCTGCTCGCTGGTGGGCGCCTTTAAGAAAGGTACTGCGTTACCGCTTTGCCCATCCAGCCCGTTCTCCGGAACGCTGTTAAAGAAGGCGTAGAACTGGTAGTACTCCTTCTGCGTGAGCGGGTCGTACTTGTGGTCGTGGCACTGGCTGCAGCGCATCGTCAGCCCCATCCACGTGGTCGCCGTGGTATTAATCCGATCGGCGATGTACGCGGCGTGGTACTCTTCGGGGATGGCGCCTCCCTCGAAGTTGATGGGGTGGTTGCGGTTGAAGCCGGTCGCGATGCGCTGGTCCAGGGTGGCGTTGGGCAGCAGGTCGCCGGCGAGTTGCTCGACCGTGAACTGATCGAACGGCATGTTCTTGTTGTAGGCTCGGATCACCCAGTCGCGCCAGGGCCACATGTCGCGCTGGCTGTCGATGTGGAAGCCGTGCGTGTCCGCGTAACGCGCCAGATCCAGCCACTTGAGCGCCATCCGCTCGCCGTAATGGGGCGAGGCGAGCAGGCGATCCACCACGCGCTCATAAGCTCCGGGGGCGGTGTCGGCCAGGAAGGCGCTGGCCTCTGCCGGGGTAGGCGGGAGGCCGGTGAGATCCAACGTCAGGCGGCGGATCAAGGTATAGCGGTCGGCCACGGGTGAAGGGCGTAGCCCCTCGCTCTCCAGCCGGGCCAGCACGAACCGGTCGATGGGGTTCAGCGGCCACTTGGTGTTCTTTACCGTAGGCAACTCCGGCCGCTTCGGCGCCACAAAGGCCCAGTGCGCCGAATACTTGCCGCCCTGCGCCACCCACCGGCGGAGCGTCTCCACCTGCGTCGGAGTCAGTGTCTTTCCGGTGCTGGCAGGCGGCATTCGCAGCGCATTGGTGGCCGTCACGCGCCGGATGACCTCACTCTTGCCCGGGTTGCCCGGCACAATGGGATGCTCGCCGCTCTGCGCCGCCTTGAGCACGCCCTCGGCCAAGTCAAGCCGCAGTCCTGCCTGGCGCGCCTTCTCGTCGAAGCCGTGGCACTTGAAGCAGTTTTCCGAAAGGATCGGCCGGACGTCGCGGTCGAAGTCGATCTTCGCCGGAACGGGGAGCGGCTTCGGCACGGCCGCGGAGGCGCGGGCCAGCGGCGCGAGCGCGGAACCCAGCAGCACGGCGCCGAACGCGGCGGCGGAAAGGACGGGGTTCTTCAAACGACCCTGGAATGACATAGCTTGCAATTCGATCCGGTCGATGACCCGCATGTGGTGCGGGTGTCCCCACGATGGGACGGCCGGTACTATTTGACTACGGAGATCGGGGATGGATGGTTGAGAGTTTCTGCACCGCAGAATGCTTCAACTCATTCAGAATTCGCTGCAAGGGAGCGTGATCCCTCGCACGTTGCGAGATCGGCGAAGCGGGAGAGCGTGCCGATGGGCCACTCGGACTCGCAGAGGCAGGTAAGGTCTCGCAAAGCCGGAGATAATCCGGCGCTGCGAGGAGGTTGCGGACCACGTCACCTCGGTCGGTCTGGCGACACGACCGCTACGCCCAAGCCTACCAGCGGCAGGCAGGCGGCTTCACAGCGACTGCGCGAGGCTAGAAGTAGACCTCTTCGCGTTGGAAGAGCACGCGGGCCAGGAGGAGCTGGTAAACGCCGGCCAGGGCGTCGCCTTCGTGGTCGAACGTCTCCGTCTCCGCGATGCGCCAGGGGTGCTGATCCAGCGCGTCCTGGAGCTCGGCCACGAACCAGCGTGCCTGGTCTTCGTCTTCGGCCAGGACCACGTAGGGGCGGAAGTAGACCTGGGTGCCGCAGTCCGTTTCCACCACCAGACGGAAGCCGTTGCACGGCCCCTGGAGACCGTGGATCTCGCGGATGGTCGCCAGGGCCGTGTCGACAGCCTGGTCGGAGGGTGGACCGCCCATCGACAGCGCCTGGAATGCCAACTCGCGCGCGGACTCGCGATCGCCTTGCCGGCGCGCGATGTCCGCGAGGAGAGCCGTCGCGAGGCGCTCGCCGCCCTTCAGGGCGGAGATTTCTTCGATACGGGCTTGAGCGTCCAGCCAGCGACCGCTGTCTACCGCCAGGTTGACCAGCAGCAGCAGCGTGCGCAGCGAGCCCCGGTCCAGCGCTTTGGCGCGATGCGCCAGGCGCACGGCGTTGTCCAGATCGCCTTGCCGCACGCAGAGCATGGCCCACTGGTAGTAGACGTTGGGATCGTCCGGCGCGAACATGCACGCCTTCTGATAGGCCTGGTCGGCGGCGTCCAGGTCCAATCGTTCGACCTCCGTCTTGCCGATGTCCAGGTACAGTTCGGCGTCGGAGACATCGGCTTCGGGGCACTGCAGCGCCTGCCGGAAGTGGCGGAGCGCCTCTTCGAACTCGCCGGCGTCAAAGCAGCAGTTGCCCATCCGCTGGTGAATGGATCGCTCCTGCGGGGCGATGTGCGCCGCGGCCCGCAGCCAGCGCCCGGCTTCGCGCAACTCGCCGGAGCGGTGGAGCGACACGCCGTAGTTGTAGCGGCTCCGCCAGTTCCGGTTGTCCAGCTTGATCGCCCGCCGGTAAAAGTCTCCGGCCTTCTCCAGGTTGCCCTCGGCGTCCCAGCAGCGAGCCAGTCCATCCCAACCGGGCGCAAAGCGGGGCGCTTCAAGTACCAGGAGCTCGAAGTCGCGCCGCGCGTTGTCTACGTCTCCCCGGCCTAACGCGGAGGCCGCCGCCACGTAACGTGCACACAGATCTTCTTCCACTTCGATCATCTTAGTGCTCGCCCTATTCTTCGCCACGCAAGACGCTTCCGCACAGTCAGAAGTAAATGAGGAAATCCGGAAAGGGGTCAATGGGAAATTGGGCAATATAATCTGCCCTCTCCATTTCCACGTTTCCTCATTCCCCCATTTACTTCAAATCTCGCTCTCCGGCCCGGCCGTCACGATCGTAAACCGGGATGGATCCAGATACTTCCACGCCGCTGCCTGCAACGTTTCGCGGGTCTCCTTCCGGAGATACCCCGGATACCGGTCGATGTAGTCCAGGCCGAGATCGTAATATTCGCAATTCAGCAGGTAGCCGGATATGCCGTCGTTCGTCTCCAAACGGAGCGGCATCGACCCGATCAGGTAGTCGCACGCGTCGGCAAACTCCGCCTCGGTAACTTGTTCTGCCCGGATTCGCGCCACTTCATCCACGATTGCGGCAATTGCCGGCTCGACGTTTTGCGGGGCAACGCCTGCGTGCGCCACCCACTCGCCCGCCCAAGTGCGCGCCGCGACCTGGGAGTAGACGTAATAGGCCATCCCTTGCTGCTCTCGCACCCGCTCGCCCAGCCGACCCATCAACCCCAGGCTGCCCAGAATCAGGTTAACCATCGTGAGCGCGTAGAAGTCCGGATGCAGCCGGGGTATGCCGGGCGCCGCGATTACTAGGTCCACCTGCGACTTGTGCGGCATCGGCACCGCCGCTCTCCGCGCGTCTCCCGAGGGGGTGACTTCCAGATCGGGGAGTGGAGGTGCCGGGTTCTTGTCCCGGAACCAACTTCCGACCTGGCGGCGAACGACCTCGGGATCCAGGGCGCCGGCGACGCTGATCCGGAGGTCCGCTGCCCGATAGTACGCCGAGTGAAAGGCGCGAAGGTCGCCTTGCTCAAGTGCCGCGATGGTGTCTCGCGTGCCGGTGACAGAGCGTGCGTAGGGGTGTCCAGCGGGATAGAGCAGCTGATGCGCCTTCAAGTCCGCCTGCGCGCGGGTGCTGTCGTCCTGCTCCCGCAGTTGGGTGAACACTTCTTCCCGCGTCTTCTCGATCTCACGCTCTTCGAAGGACGGGTATTGGAGTACTTCCCCGAGGACTTCCAGCACCGCGCCAAGGTCCCGTCCCAGGCATTTCGCGGAGAAACCCGATTCCTCGGTACTGCCGGAGACGGCGAAACTGGCGCCCAGGTCTTCCACGGCCGCCGAAAGCTCTTGGGCGGTTCGCTGCTCCGTACCGCGGCGCAGCAGGCGCGCCGTCAGCCCGGCCAGCCCCGCCTGTTCCGGCACCTCACGCGCGGCACCCGCGGAAAACATGCCCCGGATCGCCACGGACGACGTGTCGTCGCGCTGGTTCCAGAGCAGTACGACACCGTTATCCAGGACTTCCCGATGGGGTTTGAGACGACTCATTAGCAGGGTTAAGGCGCAGGGACGGACAGTGCTCTTCAGCTTGGTATGAACCAGCCTACGGTGCGGTTCGCGGGACGTAGGTAAGTGGCGGCGACCCGCGCGACGTCGGCGGCCGTGACTTCACGGAGACGATCGAGATGCTGGTTCACGTCTGACCAGTGGCCGAGCAGCTCGAAGTACACGAGTGCGAAGGCCTGGCTGGTCACGGCTTCCTGACCGTAGGAGACCTGTGCTTCCGTTTGCCGGAGCGTGCGCGCAAGTTCCGCCTCGCTTGGCGGATCATTCGCCACCCCTTCAATGACCTGCAGCAGCGCGGTCTCTGCCTGCTCCGGAGATACGCCTTCGCGCAAGGTCAGCGAAGCGCTGAAGGTATGCGGATCGACGGAAAATCGGAACGACGAGCCGGCGCTGGCCGCGAGGCGCTCTTCCACCACACCGCGGTAGATGCGCGCCGTGCGGCCCATATAGCCTCCTCCGCCCCAGGTGACCGCTTTGCCGCCGCTTAGTATTGCATCCAGCATCACCAACGGGTAGAGGTCCGGATGACCCACCTCCGGGGTGCGGTATGCCACCTGCATGAAAGCGTTGGCTCCCGGGTGGCGGACCTCGGCGCGCCGCTCGCCTGTCTGCGCCGGCTCGAGGGCTGGGCGCAGAGTTGGGGTATTCGCCGCGGGAATCGCTCCGAAGAAGTGCCGGACGCGATCCAAAGTCGCGGCGGCGTCCACGTCCCCGGCGATGCCGAGCACCGCGTTGTTGGGGGCGTAAAAATCCCGGTAGTGGGAGAGCAGTTCCTCGCGGGTGATGCGGTCCAGGTCCTCGCGCGATCCGATCACCGGCCAGCGGTACGGATGCTTCTGGAATACGGTGGCAGACAGCCGCTCGTAGAGCATGAAATGCGGGTTGTTCTCGTTCCCTTCCCGCTCCGCGATGATGACCGTGCGCTCGCTCTCCGTCTCCTCCGCGTCGAAAAGGGCAGCGCCCATCCGTTGGGATTCGATCAGGAGCGGTACGTCGAGTTGCGCGGAGGGGACGGTCTCGTAATAGATCGTAAAATCGTCCGTCGTGAACCCGTTGTTGGTCCCGCCGTGGCGCGCGGTGAGGCGGAAGATGTCGCCTTTGGCCAGATGAGTCGACCCCTTAAAGGTCATATGCTCGACCCAGTGCGAGATGCCCGTGATGCCGGGCCGCTCGTTTCGGCCGCCCACACGGTACCCCGCCCAGCAACTCGCCACCGGAGCCCCGCGCGACTCGCGGATCAACACCGTCAAGCCGTTCTCCAGCACCGTCTCGAGCACGTCAGCCATCTTCACTCCGCTGCAGAGTTGCGCAACGGAGGAACTATATCGGCAACACCCGTCAACATCAACTCAACCCCAGAGGAGAAGCGCTAAGCGTTAGGTGTTAAACGACGGGTGCTAGATATCAGGCATCAGTCGCAGTGGGGTCGGCGATAGTCAGCGGACGAGGCTAACGAGTCGGGCCCGGCACTTGATGCTTAACGCCTGACGCTTACCGCTCGATGCCTGCTAGGGCTCTTCGGCGAGGACGCCATGCAGCTCGATTTGCGCAGTCGGGAAGTACGGATCGTTCGTCTCGATGACGATGCTGCTCCGGTACTCGCCCGGCGTCGTGGGCCGGAACTGGACATACAGCGTCTTGCTCTTGTGGGCTTTGAGTGAGCCGGGACCGCTGCCAACCAACAACTTGAACGGAGCGTCGGCCTCCGAGACGGAATAGAGGAGCTTCCCTTTTCCGCCGTTCGTCATCCGCAGCTTGAGGAAGCCGCCGCCCCGGGCCGTCACCGGCCCGAAATCGAGTGTCCTGGAGGAGAGGACCAGCACCGGCGTTGTATCGGCTGAGACATTTCCCAACTTCGCAATGAAGGCGTCTCCCGCGCCCGCAGCGGCCCGTTGCGCCGGGTTGCGCACGGGCAGGTTCACAGACGTCGTCTGGCCGGTGATAAACGCATTGCCCAGGCCATCCAATGCCAACGCGAATCCCCCCTCAGCCCCTTTGCCGCCCAGGTAGGTCGAATAGAGCAGACTCCCGCCGTCCGGGCTTAGCCGGGCGACGAATGCGTCCGCCTGACCGCCCAACGTCTTCTGAAGCGCCCCCAGCACCGGAAATGCTTTGGAGGTCGTGAGGCCGGTCACGAAGGCGGAGCCCTCGTCGTCCAGAGCTATCGCGCCCTGCTCAGAAACGGCCAGGTTCTCAATTCCGTTGCCGCCCAGGTAAGTGGAGTAGATCAACTGCTCCCCACTCGCCGAAAAGCGGGTCACGAACGCGTCGCCGCGCCCGCCGGGGCGGACCTGATAGGGGTGCCACGTTGGGAAGTTCAACGAACCTGTATAGCCCGTAACCGCCACGGCACCGGAGGGGTCCGCGGCGGCTCCCGTAGCGACGTCCGGCCCGTCCCCGCCCAGATAGGTTGAGAAGTCGAGAGCCGTGCCCCCGGCGCTGAGGCGTGCGACGAAGGCGTCGTGCGAGAAGCCCTTTGCCGTCTGCACCGCCTTGAGCCGTGGGAAGTCGGCCGAATCCGTGCTGCCGCAGAAGGTGATGGCGCCCCCCGGTCCTATGGCGATGCCCCGCGCCCAATCGTCTCCGCTGCCGCCGAGGAAGGTGGAGGCCAGGGTGCGATTCCCCGAAGAGCGCAAGCCGGTCACGAACGCGTCGTAGCCGCCGGCATAGGGCTGGACTGGCGACCGCACCGGGAAATTTGCGGCGTTGGTGGCGCCGGTGATCCATGCCGTCCCAGATTCGTCCAGTGCGACTGCCGCAGCGGTGTCGTTGCCGTTGGCGCCGCCGAGGTAGGTGCTGTAGAGTAGGGTGCCGCCGGACGGGTCCAGCTTCACCGCAAACGCATCGCTGAACGGTACGCCGCCGTATACCGGCTGTAAGGCGTTGACCGTCGGGAAGTCGCGCGAGAACGTCTCGCCCACCACGTACGCGTTTCCTTGTTCGTCGACCGCGATCCCCCGAGCCACGTCGCTGTCGCTGCCGCCCAGGTAGGTGGTGTATACGACGCTTGTGCCGGCTGCGTTGAGCTTGGTCACGAAGGTATCGCGGAATCCGCCGCTGCGCGAGCTCCCGGAACCCGGAAGGTTGGGCGAATCGGTGTCGCCCGTGATGTAGGCGTTGCCCCCCGGGTCCAAAGCAATGCCCGCGCCGCGGGAGAGTTCCACGCCGGCCCCGCCGAAATAGGTGGAATAGATCAGCACTGGATCGATGACCAATGGGCGGCTCTGGTCATATTCTCCGACCCGGAAACCGATTTGCACGCCATCGTCTAGGGACGACTGGTGCAGCTCGTATGAGGCAGTGATTACCTGACGCTCGCCGGCCGCCTCCTGATAGGCGACGGGGCGGCAGTGCCGAATCACGGCGCCGCCGCAGTCAATCGAAAGGTCGCCATTCGCTTCGAGACGAGGCATACCGGCGTGCTCGAACTGGAGCCGGATCGCCGATGGATTCGCGCCGGGCGCCGCCACGAAGTCGTACTCGAGCTCCGTTCCCCGCCCGTAGTAGACCGCGTCGATACCGGGGTAGACCGAGGAGCAGCGGACTGCGGAGTAGGTGGGGACGTTGGTCCGCCAGGCACGGGAATCTCGACCGCGCAGGTAATGGACCTTACCTGCCAGGCGCTGCTCTCCGTGGATTACCTTCGCTCCGGGTGCGCCAACCAGCCGCATGCGTATTTCGGCGGCATGACTGCGGCGCGCGGCACGTGGCCGCAGCACGGCGCCAGCGGCGGTGACCTCGATGGAACCGCCGGCGCCGCGCGCGGTGTAGCGGTCGCCCGCTGCGGCTGGCTCGAAGGCGAGCGGTAAGGTGCCGTAGGCTGCGGCAAGCCGGGCCGCCGCTTGGCTGCCGCCACCACGACCGGCTCCCAGTGTCCCCTTCGCCAGGGTCGCGGCTATGGCCGCAAACGCAAGCAACAACGCCGCGAGCCAGCAGCGCGACGGATGACGGTTGTCCATCGGTCCTTCTCCCCGGGGCGCCAGGCGTCGAGAGCGGCGCCGCGATCCCCTGGATAGATTCTGGTTGTTAGGCATCCAATAGACCAGTTTCACAGGCCCCACACCTCATACCCCCCGAACCATGCGTCGTGTCGCGAAGTCGGGCTCCGCCGTGAAAGGCCGTTTCCCGCGCAGGCGGCGCGGGTAACGTGAAGCCGGAGGGATCCTATGCGCGAAGGAAGCTACGCCGAAATAGAGCCGGGAATGCGGGTGGTGGGTAGCGATGGCGAAACCATCGGAGGGGTCGACGAGGTGATCGTAGACGAGGGGAGCGCCATTTTCATCGGCCTCGCGGTGCGGCCGAACCTTTTCACCCACGCCCTGCTCGTGCCGGGCGAGTTGGTGGAGCGCTTTCACGAAGGTGTGGTCAACGTAAACGCCGTACGCGGTGACCTGGTACCTTACAACACCCCGGCAGAGCGCCACCACGACGCGCAGGAAGCGTTCGAAGGAGTGAGCGCCTGACCTTACGCCTGTCGTCACTCAAGCCCGGGCTCCGGTTTCCGATCAATTACCGGGCTTGAGTGAACACTTCGCTTGGATAACCCAAACGCGACCACGCCACGGACGCAATGTGGCAAACTTCTCCGGCAATAATTGACTTGCTTCCGGAGCGCTCGGGTTTCCAGCCCACACCGGACGTGCGGTGTACAGGCAAGCAGTCGTCACGCGATGGGTGTTCTCCGAACACCCGCGCCTGCAGCGCGTTGCGCGCCGATAGTGCTGCGTCCGACCAGTAGTGTTCAGCCGGAGGGGAATGTGCTGCTCCGATCCACATCACCCCAAGCCCCCTACGGAACCGGTCATTACTGACTTGACGGACCACGGGTCTGCAGTTACCGCGCCCACGTATCGACCATTCATTGCTCGGTCACTACAGGTCGCCGACGCGATCACCGCTTTTCTATACGACCATGGAATCCACAATCCCACGCGCCGAGTATCCGCGCCCCCAGTTGGCGCGCACGGATTGGCAGAGCCTGAACGGAGCGTGGGAGTTTGAATTTGACGATGCGAACGTGGGTCTCGCCGAGGGGTGGTCGGACGGACGCCCGCTCGAACGGGTGATCCTGGTCCCGTACGCCTACCAGTGCGAGCTTTCCGGCATCAACGATCATGGCATCCACGAGGTGGTGTGGTACGCCCGGACCTTCACCCTGCCCGAGTCGTGGCGTGGTCAGGACTTATTGCTCCACTTTGGCGCCGTGGATTACCGGGCGACCATCTGGGTAAATGGTCGCGAAGTGGGTCACAACCGCGGCGGCCACGTGCCGTTCTGCTTCGACATCGCGCCCTACCTACTGGAGGGGGAGAACCGCCTCACGGTACGGGTGGAAGATCGCCAGGACCCGCATCAGCCGCGCGGCAAACAGTCCAGCAGCGGCTCACCGAGCGGAATCGATTACTACTGCACCACCGGTCTCTGGCAAACCGTCTGGCTGGAGCCGGTGCCGCAGATGCGAATCGACTCCCTGCAGATCCGGCCGTGGCTGCCCGCATCCGCCTTTGACATCACCGCCTACCTCCACGCGCCCGGTATCGGCTGGACCGTGGACGTGGAAGTGCGAGACGGCGGCGAGGTTGTGGCACAGCTATCGGTGGATTCGTCGTGCGCGGTGGCTGAGTTGCGCATCCCGATACCCCAGGCGCGGTTGTGGTCGCCGGAATCCCCGCACCTTTACGACCTGAACGTGCGCTTGCTGCGTGGCGGAGAGCTGCATGATGAGGTCACTTCGTACGCCGGGATGCGCAGCGTAGAGATCCGCGACGGCTGGATGCTGCTCAACGGAGAGCGCACCTACCTTGCCATGATTCTGGACCAGGGCTACTGGCCGGAGAGCTACCTGACCCCTCCTACGGATGCCGCACTGCGGGCCGACGTCGAGTGGATCAAGCGCTTCGGCTTTAATGGAGCGCGCAAGCACCAGAAGATCGAAGACCCGCGTTACCTGTATTGGTGCGACCGGCTCGGTCTTCTGGTGTGGGCGGAAATGCCGAACGCCCGGGAGTGGTCTCCGGAAGGCGAAGAGCTCCTCCTGGCGGAATGGGAGCGCGCGGTGGATCGCGACGCCAATCACCCCTGCGTGGTCGCCTGGGTTCCCGTTAACGAGAGCATGGGATTTCCCCACTTGCGCGAGGGGCATCCGGGGCAGTACGCATTCCTCGAGCGCATCGTAGCCGCCACGCGACGCCTTGACCCCACCCGGCCGGTGATCGACAACGACGGCTGGGAGCACACCGACGTGACGGACATCATTGCCGTTCACGACTACAGCCATACCGGAGATCGACTTCGCAACCGGTACGCCGAAACCCTTCAGGGAGGCCCGCTGCCGCCCGCCACCTGGACGGGATCGCGCCAGATCTTCGCCCGGGGCTCCGGCTATCACGGCCAGCCGATCATGCTCACGGAGGTGGGCGGCTTCCTCTTGCTGCCTGACATGCCGCGGGAAAAGCTGGACAAGATCTACCGCATCTATGACTCGTTCAATACCTCCGACCAGCTACTGAAGAAGTACGCCGATTTGATGGCCGGCATCTCCGAGCTCAACTTCGTCACCGGCTTCTGCTACACCCAGCTTACGGACATCGAGCAGGAGATCAATGGCCTCCTCACCTATGATCGGAGGCCGAAGATCGAGCCCACGGCGATTGCGGAGATCCACCAGCGGCTCTTTGGTCCGCAGCGACGGACCGATGCGCGGCTATAATGAAGCGGAGAAGCCCTCCGATGCGGGCCAGGAGCGCCCAGAGGCCACAGCGGAAATCCGCCGTGTCCGGTCGGAAGTGGTGAAAGCGCTGTCATGACGCGGTTCGGACGCAATCGGTCGGGTAAGGCACCCGCCTACTTACTCATCGGGCTCATGGGGGGGATTGCCGGTGGCCTGGTGGTCCGAACCCTAGACCGGTTCCCGGGCGAGCGGGTCCGGTTCTCCAGCGGACCGCTGCGTCCGTATACCGAGGTGGTGGAGTCCGGCGCGCCAGCGGCGATGGGAGAAGTGGTGTCCCGCGTGGCCCGTAGCATGGGTCCGGCGGTCGTGAACATAGACACCGTGGGCCGCTCGCGTGAAGGAACGCTGACCCCGTTTGGCGATGAGGGCGTGTCGGAGGGGCAGGGCTCCGGGTTCATCATCAACGGTCGCGAAGGGCTCATCGTCACCAACAACCACGTGGTGGAAAATGCCGACCGCATCCAGGTCACGCTCACGGACAAGCGCACACTCCCCGCGGCAGTGGTAGGCACCGACCCGATCGGTGATGTGGCGCTACTCCGGGTCTCCGGCGGGGGCCGTCTACCTGAAGTAAAGTTTGCGGACTCCGACCGGCTTCAGATCGGCCAGCTTGCGGTAGCGATTGGCAGCCCGCTCGGGTTCGAGAATACGGTGACGATGGGCGTACTGAGCCAGATCGGCCGGCAGATCGAGGGGCACGTGCAGGGCATTCCGCTGGACGACCTGATTCAGACGGATGCGGCCATCAACCCCGGCAACTCCGGCGGTCCGTTGTTGGACGCGTATGGCCGCGTGGTCGGCATGAACACGGCGATCATGTCGAAAGCGCAGGGCATTGGGTTCGCGGTGGCAGCAAACTCCATCAAGCGCAGCATCAGCGACATCCTGAAATACGGGCACGTGGTGCGACCCTGGGTCGGCGTCACGATGGCCGAGTTGACCTCCGAGACGAAGCGCGCGCTCGGCATCACTCGCCGTGAGCGAGACGGAGTGGCCATCGCCTCGGTTCGGCCGAATGAGCCGGCTGCGCAGGCCGGGCTGCGCGCCGGTGACGTGATCACCATTGCAAACGGGCAAGCAGTGGCGACAGGTGAAGAGTTGCGAAGGATCATCCGCAAGCTGCGTCCGGGAGCTAACCTGAAGCTGATGGGATTTCGAGGTAACCGGCCCGAGAGCTGGCAGGTCAAAATCGGCGAGATGCCCGGAGCGGATCAATTGCAGCGGTAGTTCATCCGGATAGCGCGGACGAATGCGGCGCCTGGTGCGGACCGGCGCCCAACCGTAGGGGGCTCATACCTCTACCGGTGGCTCCACCGTCACGAATCGCGCAAGTTGGGCGATGGCGTTCATCCCGTCGTGGAAGAGAGGGGACGCCGGAGCCTGCGCGCTCCCAAGCTCCGTAATCCGGCACACTCCCGCCTGCGCCAGTTCACTCACGATCGTGGCGAGTCGCTCCGGCCCTACACCCAGCGCGGCTGACAACAGGTACGGCTCCCGCCCCTGCAGGACTGCCGGCAATCCCGACAAGTCGGCGATAGGCCGCACAGCGGCGCTGCGGTTCAATGCGCACGGCTCCAGACCGCCCGGTGGTAAGAGTGCTACCGTCCAGCCGGTACCCGTCTCACTTGTCCAGATACGGATCGACGAGTCGCTGAGCCCACGCATCTCCGTCCGCGCGCGGTACTGGTGGATTTCGGCTGCCTCAATTGCAGTGATTGAGCGGCGCGGGATCTCCGGGGCGTGCAGCGCCAACGAGTCCGCCAACAACTCCGCGAAGTCCTTCGGGGAAAGTACCCCGCCGGTTTCTACGTACAGCGCTTGCGGAGAGTAGCACCCCTGCTGGTCGAATACGCACAGGTCGAATGCAGCCCGGCGAGCCGTCTGTCGGGCCAGTCGCTCGTCGGCGAGCAGTTCTCGACCGATGGCGCTAAAGCTGAGCCGGTGCCCATAGCCCAGGAAACGAGTGCGGAGCGGCGCCCGTGAGCGGAGACTCTGGAGGGTTACATCACTCCCGTAAGCGATCAGCGCTTCGACTTCGCGGAGGAGCACGCTCTCCAGTTCCTCGCTCCCGCCCCGCCAGTGGAGGACGGCCAGCGCTTCGGCGATCTCGGGGCTCTCCTCCGCCAGTGATTGGGCGTAGAGCGGCAAAAGGAAGGGCTCGGCGGCGGCGGTCTTCACGAGGCAGGGTGACTTGAGTAACAGCGCCTGCACGACGGAAGGAAGGGCGGCCCCGGGAACGTTGCCGCTGGAGATTACCGCGGTGAGCCGCGGCCCGTAAACCCAGACCCCAGCTTGCGATCCGTGCGCCAGTCCATCCAGGGCCGCCAACTCGACCCCGCCGGCGCGCAGCCAACCTTCCATCGCCGGTTGCGTCATCCCGGCAAACAGCCGGCGGAGCGATTCGTCGATAATCGCTGCCGGGTAACCGGTCGCAAGCCGGATCAAGTTCACGGCTTCGGCTCGCTCCTCGCTCGCCGGCTCGGCCCAAGAGGCATGCACGGTCGCCAATGCCGTAAGCACTTCAGCGGCCGGCAGCTCTCGAAAGCGGCACGCACGACCACGCAGCCCGAGAGCGACCTGGCGCAACGCTTCCGGCGTGAGCTGGTGACGCGGCGCCTCTAGGCCGGGAGCTACCTCCGCCGTCGCCACCGTTGCCTCCGGAAGCAAGCCCGGCGGGTAGAATTCGGCAATCACCAGGCTAACCTCCCTGAGCGCCGAGGAAGTCTTCCACCGCCAGCGAGCAGCCGCGCGGCTCGGCCCCGGAGGCGCGTCCCAATATCTCGAAGCCGCCGCCGCGCCAGATGCCCAGATCATCCGTCTGCACCGCCAGTACGGAGTGCAGGTTTGCGAGGTCATAAAAGCGCAGGAGACCCGGTGATCCGTCTGTGACTGGCTCGAGGCTCTCGGGATCCACCACTTGCACGCGCACCCAGGGCGGGGGGAGCTTCCGGCGGTTGTGCACCAGCAGGTGCGTCGCCTCGTTTGTGCCCAGCCACTCCCGCAGAGACGAGTCGTAGAACTGGCTGCCCAACTCCGTCATTCCATACTCGTTCACCACGTGGGTCAGCGGCACTGCCAACCGCTCTCCGTAGTGCCGGTATAGCTCTCCCTTGGGCACCTCCCGCGACCGGCCCTTGTAACCGCCGGTATCCATGATCCGGGACTCGAACGGCAATTCAAAATCCAACCCACGCTCCGTGAGCCAGTCGATCAGGTGCAGGAGCCCAAATGCCGTCCCCAACAAACACACCGGCTCATCGTGCATGGTGGCATCGGTCAGCATGTCCACCAGTGCCTCGAACTGCGGTCCCGCCTCGTTCCAGAAGATGCCGCTTCCGGCAGCCCCCCAGCGTTCGAGGACACGACTGTTCATATGACCCAGCGATGATTGTGGAGCGTGCTCCGCGCTGGGACCCACGATGAGCATGCGGATCTGGTCTAGGTCCGGCAGCACGTGCGCCTTGAAGTTGGGCTCGAGAGAGGCATCATACAGATGGGTATCCGGCAGCAGATGCCGGCCGCGCACCTCGCCAAACCGGCTGGTGCCGCTCGTCAGGTAAGTAACACTCACCTCCTCCGCGGAAACGGTGGTGAGATCCGCTTCCTTGAACGCGGCGGTGGGGAGCGCCGGGACCTGCTCCCAGTGCACTAATGTTTCGGGGTTCTTCCGCCGCGCCTGGCAGTAGGCAGCGTACGGCCGGTTGTGGGCAAACTGGTGTGCGAATACTTCCAACGCCAGCCGGTTGAACGCGTCATCGTGGAGCGGGGCGTCCACGCCCTGCGCGAATAGGTTAGCCAGCTCTTCTTCGAGCTCTGTTCGGTCTACGTTCATGTGGGTTACGCCTGCGAGAACCTGGGAAAGGCGAGGCTCTTGATTCTCAAATGTACGATCGCACGGAGAGCGCCGAGTGGAAGAGCGGCGTGGCGGCGTCGTCTCGACGTCTCCCGGCGAGCCGCCGGCTCAATGGTCCGGCGCGCCTTGGGCTTGCCGCCGCGACGGCGGCTCCACGTAGTTTCGCCCCGCCCAACCTCGGCCGCCTCTCCCCTCATTAGAACGCTGACCGAGCGTCAGGCGGTCGCCTCCAGCGCGATCTCCAGCCCGGCCAGGCCGCGCTTCAGTTCTTCTTCTGAAATATTTAACGGAGGCGCGAGGCGGATGACGGTATCGCTGTGGAGGGTCCAGCCGATGATGACCCCCTCGGCAAACGCTCGCTCGGCAAACGCGCGGGTACGCTCGGCGCTCTCCAACTCCAGGCCGATCAGCATTCCCAGGCCGCGAACCTCGCGCACTCCCCCATGCCGCTCACCGAGGGCGCGCAACTCTGCGCGTACGCGGGCGCCGGTCTTCTCGGCTCGAGCCGGCAGGTCTTCGCCCAGTATCACCTGCAGCGAGGCCAGGCCCGCGGCGCAGCATACCGGGTGGCCACCGAACGTGGTAACGTGCGCCAGCGGTGGATCATGCGACAGCGTGCTCATTACCTCCGGCGCTCCCACGAACGCGCCGAGCGGCATCCCCCCGCCGAGTGCCTTCGCCAGGACCAGCACGTCCGGCGTCACATCCCAGTGGCCGCCGGCCCACAGCTTCCCGGTGCGGCCGAAGCCGGTTTGCACTTCGTCGAAGATCAGGAGCGCGCCTACCTCCGAACAACGCCGGCGCAGGGCCGGGAGCCACTCTGGCGAGGGGACCCGTACGCCACCCTCGCCCTGAACGGGCTCCGTGATGACTCCCGCGACCGCCTCGTCGATCCGCGCCAGCGCTTCGACGTCGTCAAACGGGAGGAACTCCACGTCCGGCAAGAGGGGGAGGAACGGGTTGCGGTAAACGTCGCGGCCAGTCACCGAGAGGGAGCCCTGGGTATCGCCGTGGTAGCTGTTGCGGAAGGCAACCAACTTGCGGCGACCGGTGTACTTCTTGGCGAGCTTGAGCGCGCCTTCGTTCGCCTCGGTACCGCTGTTGGTGAAGTAGACCACCGATAGGGGAGGGGGCAGGACGGAAGCGAGCAACTCCGCCAGTCGCACCTGTGGCTCCAGCACGTACTCGCCGTAGACCATCGCGTGCAGGTAACGCGCCGCCTGCGCCTGCACAGCGGCCACCACCGCCGGATGAGCGTGACCCACGTTGTTGACCCCGATCCCGGCGAGGAGGTCGATGAACGTCCGCCCGTCCTGCGTGTGGATCGTAGCCCCCTGCGCGCGATCTACCACGAGGCCCAGCGGCGCGTCGGAAGTCTGGCAGACGTGCCGCTTGAATGTCTCGGTTAGATCTGACTGCATGGTCTCACCCATCCGCTCGGGGTCCTGGTCTTCTCAATATTATCCGGTACAAGGCGGTCCGCGCGGGTCTCGAGCCTCATGGGACATTTAGGAAGCCGGCTGAAGCCGGTTCATCATTCCCTGCACCGGAGTACGGCTAGCGCAGCCTCGATCTCCTCTCGCACCCACGGATCGCATTCGTTTGAGAGTGCGGCCCCAAGCGCGGCTGCGGTGGTGGGGCCGCCCAGCCGACCCAGTGCCCATGCCGCATGGCCGCGAACCAAGCTCTCTTCGTGAGCGAGTGCACGAATCAATGGTTCGATCGCGTTCGGATCGCCGCTGTTACCGAGTGCCACGCAGACATTGCGCAGGAAGCCGGAGTACTTGGCGCGTTTCACGGCGCTTTTCCGGAACATCACGTTGTAGCCCTCGGGCGTCAGGTTCAGGAGAGGGAGTAGCTCCGGCGCTTGCAGACCAGCGCGGGGCGCGAACCGCTCCTCCGTAGCGTGCGCGGACTTCCGGTTCCAGGGGCAGACCTCCTGGCAGAGATCGCAGCCGAAGATCCAGTTGCCGATCAGGGGGCGCAACTCCGGGGGGATCGGACCGCGCAGCTCGATGGTGAGGTAGGAGATGCAGCGTCGAGCGTCCATCACATGCGGACCGAGGAATGCGCCAGTCGGGCAGATGTCCAGGCAGCGGGTGCAGGTGCCGCAGTGAGCCGTGGTGGCGCCGTCCGGAGGTAGCTCGACGTTGAGGAGGAGCGCGCCCAGGAAGAAGTAGCTGCCCTGCTCGCGGTTCAGGATGCAGGTGTTCTTGCCGAACCACCCCAGGCCGGCGCGCGCCGCCAGGTCTCGCTCCAGCACCGGGCCCGTGTCCACGTAGCAGCGTCCCTGCACCTCGCCGCGGGTGCGGCGCTCCACCCAGGTGCGGATGGCGCGGAGCTTGCCCTTGAGTACGTCGTGGTAGTCGCTGCCGAGCGCGTAGGTGGCGATTCGCCCCCGCCGTGAGTCGGCGATCGCTTCGGACGACGGGGCCGGGGACCGGTAGTTCAGTCCGACTACCAATACGGAGGCGGTTTCGGGCCACACCACCTGTGGGTCTGCCCGCCGCTCCGGGTCCCGGACCAGATAGTCCATCTCCCCTGCGTGCCCGGCGGCCAGCCAATCGAGGTAGTAGCGGCGTGTCTCGGCCGGCCCCGCGGCGGCGATGCCGGCCAGGTTACAGCCCATCCGCCGGGCTTCCGCCAGCAGCTCTGTTTTGAAGGCGCTCACGTCGAACACGCTGCGATGCTACCACGCGGTCAGACTTAGGACCAGCATGCACTGGGCAGCAATCTGCCTACGGTTCAGAAAAACAAGAAGCCGGCCCCGAAGGACCGGCCTCGATCGCCGTTCAATCCACGCTGATCGAAAGCGAAAGCTTAAGCGGCTACGACCTCACCCTGGATCTTCGCCATCGCTGCATCCGCAGCTTCGAGGGAAGCGCGGACCGCGTCGGCGGCGGCGCGGCACTCGTCGCTTGCGTTGCCGAGGGAAGCGGCGCGCGCCAGGCGAAGCGCCTCGCGCCAGGAGGTGTAACCGTAGTTGAGCTGGAGAATGATGAACGCCAATCGCTGTCGAGAAGTCATTAGTAATCCTGAACGGAACGAGCAGAGAACGAGGAACCCGGGCCGATCCCTTAAGGTGTATAGCACCCAATTCGAGGGGCGGTAAGGCGAACCTACGGTCTGCTGCTTAACTTTCTCGGCAAGCGGACCGTCAAACTGTCGCGGGAGTTAGTGTATAGAATCCCGGCCACTAGTGTCAAGTCGGCCTCATTTAGCGTATTTATGGCGGACATTCAACCGACGGTTCCGGGTCTGTTGAGAGGTTGGAGCGCTCGGCAATCTTACGCCCATGGCGAATACAGGATAGCGTTAAGCGTTGAGCCTCACCAGAATGCCGGATAAGCTGCGCGCCAGGACTTTACCCGGCTTAACACTTGACGCTTAACGCTTAACGCTTGCTATGCCGGATGGGTTGCGAAGTATGCGGTCAAGTTTGATCCGTCTCTACCTGGTTTTCACTGCGGTCTTTCTCACCGCGGCCGTGTCAGCGCAGACTGTCCCCGCACCGGCTGGGGCTCCAACTCCAGAGCGGCGGGAGCGCGGCCCGAGGCGAGACCCCGCCGCGGTCGCTCCGGATGGAACGCAATCGCCGAGTCACGAGCATCGACGTCCTCGGCGAAAGCCTGCGAGCACTCCGGACTCGGGCTCGACCGCGCCACCCGCGGGGGACGCGCAAGGCGCGGTTGGCGGCGGTGCTGCCCCGGTAACCGGCGCCGCCACGGCGCCCGTGGCGACTGCTCCTGCGGCACCGCCGGCGACCGCGCCGGTTGCTCAACCCCCCGTGGCGGGTGCTCCGCCCAGTGGCAACGCGCCCACCGACTCGTCTCCAACTCCCGCGCCGCCGGCGGCCGTGGGCAATGCGCCGCTCACCCCGGACACCCCTCCCGCAGGCGGCACCGTGCCCGCCGCCGCGGGCGCAACCGGGAGCGCGGGTAGTGGAACCAACGCCCCGGGTGCTCCTGCCGCTCCGGCCGCCGCTCCAGGCAGCAATCAGCCGGGAAACGTCCCCGCTGCCGTGGCAGTCCCCGCCGCCCCGATTGGCGCGGCGCCGGCTGAAAGTGGTGCGCGTGCTCCGGCGCGCCCAGACGCAGCGCCGAGCGTGACCGTGCGGGGAGTTCCGGAAACCAATGGGGCGAAAGCGGCTCCCAAATCCGCGCCGCCTCGCCACGGGGCGCCGCTGTTCCCGGTAGTGGATCGAAAGGTATGGGGTCCGATCTTCGAGCGGAAGCCGGTCGGCTTCGACCGGAACACGGCCGGCCGAGCGGTGCAGGACCTCCTCCACGGGGGCGAGTACGTAGCCCGGTCACCGCAGAAGGTAATTGCCGCCATCGGGGCGCTGGGGTGGGGCTTCCTCGCGAGCCTGGGAGTGCTGGGGCTACTGCTAATCGGGTTCCTGCTGATGGAGCGGACCCCCCCGCGAAGCTGGCGCCGCCTCCGGAGTCTGGCGCGCACCACCGGACGTCACAACCGGATCTGGCGTGCCGTCGTCGCGATCGCGATGCGGAGCGCGCTCCCCTTCGGAGCGCTCGTACTATGGACCGTCGGCACGCTATTGGCCGGTGAAGAGACGGTGCCGGCTACGCTCGTCCAGAACCTCTTGGGCGTCTGGACCGGCTTTCGTCTGGTGGACGAGAGTGGTCGGCAATTGACGCGGCGGTTTGAGCACACGTCCGGCGCCGCCCTCTACGACGCGCTGCACCGCCTCCTGCTGTTCGCGGCCTGGTGGGGCGCCGGCTGGCTGCTGATGGACGCCACGGTCTACCGGGAAGACGTGACGGCACTCTGGATCGCCGGCGGCCACCTGATCCTGGTGGTAGGCATTTTCGGGTTGTTGCTCCACCGGGAGCGCATCCTGCAGCTGGTGCCGGGAGCCGATTCCGGACCGACGTCCATCTTCCGACGCATCTTCACCTGGGTCTATTACCCACTGGTCTACGCGTCGCTGGCCATCTCGCTGCTCTGGGTGATCGGCTATCAGGAGCTTGCGTCCGTCTTCCTGGGCCGGAGTTGGGCGGTAGTCGGCATCTGCATCCTGGCCGTATTCGCCTACCGTACCGCAGTGCAGGCGTTGGAGCGTTGGATGCGGGACGACCCCGCGACGCGCGAGGTCCGCGACGACGCACTAGCGGCGGGCAAAGGCCTATTCGGCATTGCCGCGTGGATCCTGGCCATCGGGCTAAGCCTGCGCGCGCTGGGCCTGCGCGCCGCGGTGATCTACGCATTCAACCTCACCTGGCTCCAGATCGGCACCCTGAGGCTGACCGGGCACGCGATCTGGGCAAGCATCATCGTGGTGGTAGGGATACTGCTGGTGTCGCGCTGGCTCCAGGCGATGCTCGCCTACCGCGTCTACCCGGCTATCGGCGTGGGGCGCGGCGAGGCGTATGCCCTCAACCGGCTGCTGCATTACGCGCTGCTGGTGGCCGCGACTCTACTGGCGCTGAACAATTTGGGACTTTCACCGGCGAATATAGCGCTGGTGCTGGGCGGTCTGAGTGTGGGGATCGGCTTCGGGCTGCAGGACATTGCCAATAACATCGCCAGTGGACTGATCCTGCTCACCAGCCGTCAGGTCCGGCAGGGCGACGTGATCTCCGTGGGTGAGCGCATGGGCACCGTGCGCGAGGTGAACCTCCGCTCTACGATGGTGACCACCTTCGACAACGTGGACCTCCTGATCCCCAACGCCAAGCTGCTGGGCGACACGCTCATCAACTGGACGCACAGCAGCACCACGGTCCGCAATAAGGTGCCCTTCGGCGTGTCCTACCAGGCCGATCCGGAGGAGGTGCTCGCCCTCGCCCTGACCATCGCGAACGAACATCCGGAGGTCCTGAAAGAACCGGCTCCGGTGGTGTTCCTGGTACAGATGGGAGAGAACGCGCTCCAGTTCGAGCTGTTTGTGTGGGTGGACATGGCCGTGACGCCCCGACCGCGCGTCACGACCCAACTCTACTGCCGCCTGTTCGCCGAGTTCAAAGCCCGCGGCATCGAGGTTCCTTTCCCGCAGCGCGACCTCCACCTCCGGACCGGTGTGCCCTGGCAGGATCTCATTCAGGCGATGCAGGGACAGCGGGATGGAGGGATTGCGGGAGAGAGGGATTGCGCGAGAGAGGGATTGCGGGACGGAGAGACGGAGAGATTGCGGGACGGAGAGATGGGGTAAGGGGCGGCCACCGTCCGCTGTCCCGCTACTTCTTCGAGCGAGGCGCTTGGACCATGAGGTCCTCGATGGACTTCTCC
>Ga0255338_1001473_pt1 | contig 44245 bp, 36 predicted proteins | sample MeOH1_35cm_T4_19_FD_203715 | JGI IMG/M metagenome (GOLD analysis project Ga0255338, IMG submission 203715) | Sandy soil microbial communities from University of British Columbia, Vancouver, Canada - MeOH1_35cm_T4_195 | ecosystem: Engineered > Artificial ecosystem > Sand microcosm > Unclassified ... | reverse complement strand
GGCCTTGAACTACGTCACCGATTTCGAAGTGGCGGTGGCCAACGAAGCCCGGCGGCTGGGCCACCAGGGCGTGGTGTGCGGCCATATCCACCGCGCCGAGATGCGCGACATCGACGGCATTCTCTATTGCAACGACGGCGACTGGGTGGAGAGCCGAACCGCCCTGGTCGAACACCAGGACGGCCGGCTGGAACTGCTGCACTGGGGTGCCACGCAGGCCGTGCCGGTTCCAACGCAAGCAGCAAGGACGGTATCAGCATGAAGATCGCTCTGATCACGGATGCCTGGTTGCCCCAGGTCAACGGCGTGGTGACCACGCTGGTGGAGCTGGTACGCGAAGTCGAGCGTGCCGGACACGAGGTCGAGGTGGTACATCCGGGCTTGTTTCGCACGCGCCCCTGTCCCGGTTACCCCGGCATCGATCTGGTGGTGCGACCGGCCAAAAGTCTGCACGCGCAGCTCGATGCACTGGCACCGCACGCCATCCACATCGCCACCGAAGGCCCGCTTGGCTGGGCGGCGCGCGCCTACTGCCTCAAGCGTGGCCTGGCGTTCACCACGGCTTTTCATACCAAGTTCCCGGAAATCCTGAATGCCGCGCTGAAGATTCCGCATGCCTGGGGGTATGCCTTGTTCCGCCATTTCCACAAGCCGTCTTCCGGCGTGATGGTGCCGACCCAGGGGGTGCTGCGCATGCTGGACCAGCGCGGCTTCCGCAATCTGCGCGGCTGGACCCACGGCGTGGACATGGGGCTGTTTCCATTCCACGAGGAGGTGCAGCTGCACCCGGCATTGGGCGTGCTGGCGCGGCCGGTGTCGTTGTTTGTCGGCCGCGTCTCGTACGAAAAGAACATCGAGGCTTTTTTGCAGCTCGACGTGCCGGGCACCAAGATCGTCTGCGGCGTGGGGCCGCTGGAGGACTCGCTCAAAGCGCGCTATCCTCATGTGCGTTGGCTCGGTATCCTGCCGCGCGATGAGCTGGCCCGCGTTTACGCGGCCGCCGACCTGTTCGTCATGCCCAGCAAATCGGAGACCTTTGGCCTGGTGATGCTGGAGGCCATGGCCAGCGGCACGCCGGTGGCCGCCTACCCGGTCGATGGGCCGTTGGAGGTGCTGGGGCACAGCGAGGGTCGGGTGGCCGGCGGCATTCTGGACGCGGACCTGAAAAGTGCCTGGTACCGGACGCTGGCCGTGCCCCGTCATGAGGCACGGGCGCGGGCGCTGGAATTCAGCTGGGAGCAGGCCAGCCGGCTGTTTCTGGACCATCTGGTGCCTGCCAACAAGGACAGGCTGGCCCCGGAACGGCGGCAGGTGCATGATAACGTCACGTCACTGTCATCAAATCTGTAAAGAATTTGCCATTGAAGCGTAATAAAACCGTCTGGATCTCATGTTGTCACCCGTGAATGAACCGCCGCCGAGCGCCGCGTCACAGATGCTTGCCTTGCTGGACCGGGACCACAGCATCCTGGCTTTCAACCAGCGCGTATTCGACTGGGCTTGCCGTAGCGATGTGCCCTTGCTGGAGCGCCTGCGTTACCTGTGCATCGTCTCTTCCAATCTGGACGAGTTTTTCGAGGTACGGGCCGAACCGCACCTGAGCGCCAAGCAGGGACACGATCAGGAAGGCATCTACACCGCAGAGTCGTTCGATCAGCTGTCGGCCGCCATTCATGAGCTGGTTCATCGCCAGTACGCTCTGTACAACGAAGCGTTGATGCCGGCTTTCGAGAAGCAGGGCATCAAGATCGTGGCGCACGGCGAGCGTAATGCGGCGCAGCGGCGTTGGGTCAAGCAGTATTTCGAGCGTGAGGTGAAGCCGCTGTTGATCCCGGTCGGGCTCGATCCCTCGCACCCGTTTCCGCAGGTGGCGAACAAGTCGCTCAACTTCATCGTCCGCCTCGTCGGGCACGATGCCTTCGGCCGCGAGAACGATGTTGCCATTGTCAAGGTGCCGCGCGTGTTGCCGCGCGTCATCCGCCTGCCTGACAAGCTGTGCGGCAAGCGTACCTTGTTCATCTCGCTCTCCAGCGTCATCCGCGCGCATCTGACCGAGTTGTTCCCTGGCCGGGAGGTGAGCCAGTTTTCCCAGTTCCGGGTGACGCGGCACTCCGACTTGGCCGTAGACGAGGAGGATGTGAAGAACCTGCGCACCGCCCTGCGCCAAGGCTTGCAGCACCGCCATTACGGCCAGGCCGTGCGGCTGGAGGTGTCGGCCGGCTGCTCCGACTACCTGGCCGGCTTCCTGCTCAAGCAGTTCGGCCTGCCTGAGGGCGCGTTGTACCGCGTGCATGGCCCGGTCAACCTGGTGCGCCTGGACCAGTTGGTAGACCTGATCGACGAGCCGCGCCTGCGGTTCCCGCCTTACAAGGCCTCCTACCCAGGCCGACTGGGGCACGATCAGTCGATCTTCGAGCAGCTCAAGCGCGGCGATGTCATCACCCACCAGCCCTACGAGAGCTTCGACGGCGTGCTGGCCTTTCTGCGCGAGGCCGTCAACGACCCGCAGGTACTGGCGATCAAGCAGACCATCTACCGCACCGGCTCCAATTCCGAACTGATGGAATTGCTGCGCGAAGCGGTACGACGCGGCAAGGAAGTCACGGTGGTGCTGGAGCTCAAGGCTCGCTTCGACGAGGAAGTCAACATCAACTGGGCCGAGCAGCTCGAGTCCATCGGTGTGCAGGTCGTGTATGGCGTGGTCGGGCTCAAAACCCACGCAAAGATGATGCTCATCACCCGGCGCGAGGGCCGGCACTTCAAACGCTATGCCCATTTGTCCACCGGCAACTACAACCCGGTGACGGCGCGTTTCTATACCGATATCAGCCATCTGACCGCCGATACGGCCTTGACGTCCGACATTGAACATGTGTTCATCCATCTGGCCGGGCAGAGCCGTCTGCCGCGTCTGAACCGCCTGTGGCTGGCGCCGTTGCAGTTGCACCGCAAGCTGCTGGAGAAAATCGAGGCGCTCGGTGCCGCGGCCGCTGCCGGCCAGCCAGCCCGCATCGTGGCCAAGATGAATGCCTTGACCGACGAGGCTCTGATCCGTGCGCTGATTGCGGCCGGCAAGCAGGGCGTCAAGATCGACCTCATCGTGCGCGGTGCCTGCATGCTGCCGGCGCAAGTGCCGGGCGAAACCGACAACATCCGGGTGCGCTCGATCATTGGCCGCTTTCTGGAGCATGCCCGTGTTTTCTACTTCCGGCAGGGTGAGGCCGAAGAGTTGTACCTGTCGAGCGCCGACTGGATGAACCGCAACATGCTGCGCCGTGTCGAGCTGGCCTGGCCGGTGCTGGATCCGCTGTTGCGCCAGCGCATTGTCGATGAGTGCCTGGTGGCCGGTCTGCACGACAGTCTCGATGCCTGGGATCTGCTGCCCGATGGCCGCTACGAACGAGCCCGGCCGCTTGCGGGACGTCCGGCCATCGGGGCCCAGAATGCGCTGATGGCGCGTTATGCCGCACGAGACTCACACGACAGGCTTTGAACCATGGATCTGGTCTTGTGGCGCCACGCGGAAGCCCAGGACTGGGTGCCGGGCTGCAACGACCTAGAGCGTTCGCTCACGCCGCGCGGCGAGAAACAGGCCGCGCGCATGGCGGCCTGGCTCGATCGACAGTTGCCCGAAGGTACCCGCGTGCTGGTGAGTCCGGCGCGCCGGGCCGAGCAGACCGCACTGGCGCTGGGGCGCAAGTACAAGCTGCGCGACGAAATCGCGCCGGATGGCAGCGTGGCGCAACTGCTGGAACTGGTGCAGTGGCCGCATGGCCGGGCCACGACCCTGGTCGTGGGGCATCAGCCGGTGCTCGGGCAGCTCATTGCCCAACTGCTCGGCATGCAGGCCAGCGAATGCGCCGTGCGCAAAGGGGCGGTCTGGTGGCTGCGCCACCGGCAGCGCGAAGGTGCGACCCAGACCGTGCTGCTCACGGTGCAGTCGCCCGAAGTTCTCTGAGGCTGAGCGCGCCGCGGCCAGCGGGGACGTCAGGCTTTCTTGGGGCGCCCCGTCTTGATGGCCGGTACCGCTTTGAGGGCGGTGAGCAGGGCCGCATCCGGCATGGCGGTCAGGGCCTTGATGCCGGCGCGCAGCAGTTCGCTCTTCTTGGCCGGATGCGCCAGTCGGATAGCACGTTGCTTGAGCTCGTCAAGCACTGCGTATTCAGCTTTCGGAATGGTGAAGCTGTCACGGACCAGTTTGGGTTTCTTGGGCTTGGCCGCTTTTGCTTCGGCGACCGCGCTGGCGGGCCGGACGGGAGGTACCGGAACCGCCTTGCGTACCGGCGGCGCTTTCTTGCTTGCCGGTTTGGCCGGTGTTGCCGGGGATTTGCGGGTCTTTGCCGTCGCCGATGTCTTGGATGTGGTTGCCATGGGTGGGGCCTTTTGAAAACGAAATAAACAGTTTATATCGTTATTTTCCAGGGGGCAAGCAACGCATTGGCGTGTTTCATGAGCGCGTCATAAAAATGACATTGAGTTGTCACGGTGCTGCAATCTTTCGAGGTCAAAGTCAGGGTATTGTCGATATGGGGCCGGTTCTTGCCGGTAGAAGAGTTTTGGAAGAACTGTTGACGGCATGGCCGGAAGTCGCCATGGCAATGGAGCTGAACGATATGAGCGATCCGATCTGCCTGCTCATGGGAGAGGTCCTGCCTGAGGTGGTCAGTGGGGGAGGGCCTTTGGCACGCCTGATGCGTGACGCCGCCCTGTTTTCGGTCTTTCAGCCGATTGCCGACCTGAAGGACGGCTCTATCCACGGTCATGAAGCCCTGATCCGCGGACCACAGGGGACCGCATTGCACAATGCGGACGCGCTGCTGCAGGCTGCGCAGGTCGAAGGCCTGCTGCATGAGCTTGAGTTCTTTTGCATTTTCACCGCACTGAAGCAATGGGGGCAGCTCAAACAGCCGGGGCGTCTGTTTCTGAACATCAGCGCCCACGCCCTGGTTCGGCTGGTTCAGCTTGGCGGCTGCGCCTGTTTCAGCAAATGCGTGCGCGATCTGGGTGTGTCACCCCGGATGGTGGTGTTGGAGATCACCGAGCACGAACGCGTCGGCGATATGCAGGCGCTGACGGAAGTGGTGAAGGAATTGCAGAGCGCCGGCCTGTCCCTGGCGCTGGATGACTTTGGCGATGGTCGTTCCAGTCTGCGGCTGTGGTCGCAGATCAAGCCGGACATCGTGAAGATCGACAAATATTTCAGCCGCAGCATCAGCGGCCACGCCGACAACCTCAAGACGCTCCAGGCCCTGATGCAGATTGCCGATATTTTCGGCACTGCGCTGGTGGCCGAGGGCATCGAGAACGAGGATGACCTGCGGGTGCTCAGGGATCTGGGCATTACTTATGGTCAGGGTTATTTCCTTGGCCGTCCTTCCAACGTGGTGCTGCCCAGCATCCGCCGCGATGCGGTGGACGTGCTGCAAGATTCGCGCGTGGCCGTGATGCCCGAGCAGCGGCACGTCTCGCGCCTGGGTCATCTGCGCCATCTGTCCCTGATCCACGCCCCCTGCGTCAGCCAGACGACCAGCAATGACGAGGTGGCTGCGATCCTGATGGCGCGCCCGGAACTGCATGCCATTGCCGTGGTGGACGACAACCGTCCCGTGGCCATCATCAACCGCCAGCATTTCATGGATCACTATGCCACCCTGTATTTCAGGGAGGTCTTCGGCAAGAAGTCCTGCATGCAGTACGCCAACCACGCGCCGCGCCTGATTGAGCGCAACCATGACATCGACGAGCTGATCGGCATCCTGACCTCACAGGACCAGCGCTACCTGAGCGATGGCTTCATCGTGACCGAGAACGGCCGCTACATCGGTTTGGGCACGGGCGACCAGTTGGTACGCTCGGTGACGGAGTTGCGCCTGGAGGCAGCACGCCATGCCAACCCGCTGACTTTCCTGCCCGGCAATATACCGATCAGCCTGCACATCAAACGGTTGCTGGAGGGGGGCGCCGCGTTCGTGGCCTGCTACCTTGACATGAATAATTTCAAGCCCTTCAACGACCACTACGGCTATTGGCGCGGCGATGAAATGATCCGTCTGCTGGCGCAGCTGGCGGTGACCCATTGCGATCCGCAGCGCGATTTCGTGGGCCATGTCGGCGGGGACGACTTCCTGATCCTGTTCCAGAGCGATGATTGGCGGCAACGCTGTGAGCTGATCGTCAGCGAATTTGCCTTCAAGGCGCGCGATCTGTTTGACGAGGCCGCCCGTCTGTGCGGCGGTATCCATGCCGAAGACCGCCATGGCGTGATGCGCTTTTTCCCCTGCACCACGCTCTCCATCGGTGCCGTGCGGGTTGGCCCGCAAACCCTGCGCGACGAAGAGGAAGTGGCCACGCTGGCGGCATTGGCCAAGCACGAAGCCAAGATGAGCGGTGGCGGTCTGTTCGTTCGCGGCGACCAGACGCTGGAGAACGCCTGAGGAGTTGCTTGAGTCGGGGTCGATCGTGAACCGGCCTTAGCCTCGTTCGCTGAACGACAGCGTCCAGGGTGTTTTCTGCCAGGCCAGCAGTTCTTCGTGCAGCAGGTGGGCCGACTGCGGATAGGCTTCGCTCCAGCCGTGCCGGCAACTCAGGGTCAGGCGGTGGGGCGCATTGAACTGCAGCAGCAGTCCTTGCAGGTCGGGGTCGCGGCGCGCATGGCACAGCAATACTGCCAGGCGCAGGACCAGCAGCTGCCTGACGAAGACATCATCTTCGAAGTCCACATCCAGCTTGCGCAGCTTGCCGCGGTGTCCCAGCACCAGCAGGCTGAGCCGGTGCAGCTCGGGCATGGTGAAGCCGGCAGCATCGGCGTTGTCCAGGATGTAGGCGCCATGCTTGTGGTAGTCGCTGTGCGAGATCAGGCTGCCGATCTCGTGCAGTTGGGCGGCCCAGCCCAGCTTGCGCAGGAGCCGTTCCATCTCTCCGGCCGTGAATTCGCCAGCCACCTGCCGGAACAGGTGGCGTGCTGCCTTGCTGACGCGTTGCGCTTGCGTCTGGTCGACACTGAATTTGCTGGCCAGGCGGTTGACGCTGGCATGGCGCTGGTCGGTCTGTTCCTGTTCGCGGTCGAGCAGGTCGTACAGGGCGCCATGCCGCAGCGCGCCCTGGGCGACTTGCATATCGTTGATGGACAGCAGATCGAACACGGCGCGCAGCACACTGACCCCGCCGCCAATCACTGCACGGCGGTCATCCTTCATGCCTTCGAGTCGGACCTTGTCGGCGCTTTGCGCCTTGAGCAGGCGTTCCAGCAGCCAGTCGAGACCGTCGCGGGTGATCAGGCCTTCCGGCCAACCCGCCTCCATGAGGATATCGCCGACGGCACCAACGGTGCCGGATGCGCCGTAGGCCACTTCCCAGGCGTCGGGCCGGTAGGTGTTGAGGGCTTCGTCCAGGACGGCCTTGGCGGCTACTTCGGCCGTCTCGAAGGCCTGTGCTGTGAAGACGCCGTCCGGGAAATAGCGCATCGACCAGGCAACGCTGCCAACGCGGAACGATTCCATGAAGCGGGCCTCATAGGCGTGGCCCAGGATCAGTTCGGTCGAGCGGCCGCCGATGTCCACCACCAAGCGGCGCTCATTCGACTGCGGCAGCAGGTGGGCCACACCTTGGTAGATCAGGCGGGCTTCTTCGTGGCCGGAAATCACGTCGATGGGAAAGCCCAGGATCTGGGTGGCACGTGCCAGGAATTCGTCGCGGTTGCGCGCTTCGCGCAAAGTCTGGGTGGCGACGGCGCGCACCTGGAACTTGCGGAAGCCGGCCAGGCGCTCGCCGAAGCGGGCCAGGCAGTCCCAGCCGCGTTGCATGGCCTGCCGTGACAGATTGCGGTTCTCGTCCAGGCCGTTGCCCTGACGTACGGTTTCCTTGAGGTATTCGGTGCGCTGGATCTGCCCGTGGTCGAGGTAGCCGATCTCAAGGCGAAAGCTGTTGGAGCCGAGGTCGACGGCGGCGAGGCGGGTTCCGTTTTGCATGGTGTCAATTGATTCTGGCCGGGCAGCATAGCATCGATGCCATCCGTTCAAGTTGCGACTCAGCCAATAAGGCGGCCATCGGCGCTCAGCATACTTTGCGTCACATAGGCGTTGCTACGGCGTAAACCGTTGAAACTGATGCGAAAGCCGCCGAGGTCCAGCGGCACGCGACGCTGGAAGGCCTGCAGCACGTTTTGCCGTGTCAGGGAGGTCTCGACGGTTTGCAGCATTTCCTGGGCATAGCGTGCGGCAATAAAGCCGGCCAAGCTTAAGGCGGTCGGAGCTTCATCAAACAGGCGGGCCAGCGTTTCGCGGTAGGCTCTGACCACGGGCAGGCCCGCGTTAACCATGGGTACGACCTGGGTCGCCACCACGGGTGTGTTGCGGGCCACGCCCAGTTGCATCATGGTTTGCAGGTTGACATCGGCCAGCGCGATTACATAGCGCTGGCGGGTTTGTTTTTCCAGGCCCAGGGTGAACTGGGCCAACTCGGGTGTTCCGCCAAGAAAGAGCAGGATGGCCGGTGTGTCAGGGCTCAGGCGCATGCCGGTCTGCTTCAAGTTGTTGCCGGGGGCATAGCTCACCAGTCGCAGCTTCAGGGACGCCGCAGCGCGTTCGACATCGGACCGATACAAGGCATATTCCTGCGCCGAGGCGTAGACCGCACCGAGCTCAGCCACGCCGATCGATGAAAGCGATTGCAAGGCGTGGGCAATCTGCTCCTGGCGTGAGGCGAAAATGGCGAAGGTGCGTTCCCCTTGTACGTCCGCGTTGTGCAGCCACGGTGCGACATGGGCGATGTCGAGCTGCTCCTGCCGTAGCAGCTGCACCAGTTGCGTGGCGGTGTGGTCGCCGGTCGTGCCGCATAGTGCAAGATACTGGGGTTGGGCTTTGATTGTCTCCAGCGCAGCATGCAGACTGGGCATGCTGCCATCTACTTCGATGACCATGTGGTGAACCGTGCGGCCGCGAATGCCGCCACGGGCATTGAGGTCCTGCCAGGCGGCGCGCGAACCGATCAGGAAATCGCGCGAGACATCCTGCTGGGCAGGGGAGGTGTCCACGATCTGGGCAATGCCCAGGCTGCGTGTGGACGGCACTGGCTTGAGTGGTTGAGGCCAAGCGCGCTGCGTTGCCGCGAGGGGGAGTCCGGCGATCCCAGCCAGTAGGCGGCGACGGACCAACAAGGGCTTGAACATGAACGCGGACTCCGGGTGAAATCTGCCGTGGCGGCAGAGGCGAACTCACTAGCATAGAGATGCCATATGGCAAATTGATGAATTGATTGCGTCAATTTCGTGACAAAATTGCGACGGGTCGCATGTGGTTGTTTTGTTTTTTGTCACATGATTGACATAAAAACTTCTTAAAGTTGTTTTCGGTTCTCCAACCACAAATCCTCTAGGAGCTTTTGATGAAAATGACTTTTAACCGCGTGATGCTGGGTCTTTCGGCCCTGACCCTGGTGGCTGGCGCCGGTACGGCTGCCGCTCAGGATGTGACTGGCGCTGGCGCGAGCTTCCCGGCTCCGGTGTATGCCAAGTGGGCTGCCGACTACAACAAGGCCACTGGTGTGAAGATCAACTATCAATCCGTGGGTTCCGGTGCCGGTATCCGCCAGATCGACGCCAAGACGGTCGATTTCGGTGCTTCCGACATGCCGCTCAAGGATGAAGACCTGGCCAAGAAGGGCCAGCTGCAGTTCCCCACTGTCATGGGCGGCATTGTGGCTGTCGTGAACATCGAAGGCATCGCCCCGGGCCAGCTGAAGCTGACCGGTCCGGTGTTGGCCGACATCTATCTGGGCAAGATCACCAAGTGGAACGATGCAGCCATCACGGCACTCAACCCCGGCGTGAAACTGCCTGATGCCGCCATCGCTCCGGTGCGCCGCGCTGATGGTTCCGGTACCACGTTTGGCTTTACCAATTACCTGAGCAAGGTCAGCGAAGAGTGGAAGTCCAAGGTTGGCGAAGGCACGGCCGTGAATTGGCCGGTCGGTGCCGGCGGCAAGGGCAATGAAGGCGTGTCTGCGTTCGTTGGGCGTCTGCCCAACTCGATCGGCTATGTGGAGTACGCCTATGCCAAGCAGAACAAGATGGCGCATACCCTGCTGAAGAACAAGGATGGGCACTTTGTGGCTCCCGACGACGACACCTTCAAGGCCGCCGCTGCCGGTGCCGACTGGGCCAAGAGCTTCTACCAGATCCTGACCAATCAGCCGGGCAAGAATGCATGGCCGATCACCAGCGCCACCTTCATCCTGATGCACAAGGTGCAGGATAAGCCGGCCAATGCCGCGCAGACGCTGAAGTTTTTCAGCTGGGTCTACCAGAACGGTGACAAGACTGCCGCCGATCTTGAATATGTGCCCATGCCTGCCAGCGTGAAGGCTGTCATCGAGAAATCCTGGAGCGAAATCAAGGACGCTTCGGGCAAGCCGGTGGCCTACAAGTAATCACTGCCAGAAAGAGACCCGCACGCCATGAGTTCCAATCAGTTTGCCAAACCCGCTCGGACGGGACCTTGGGCCGATGCCGTGTTCGGCTGGCTCGCCAAGGGGGCGGCCTGGTTGACTCTGGCGCTGCTGGCGAGCATCATTTTGTCCCTGGTGGTCGGCGCCTGGCCGGCCATCGAGCGTTACGGCCTGGGTTTCTTGACCAGTCCGGTCTGGGACCCGGTGCAAGAGAATTTCGGTGGCCTGGTGATGATTTACGGCACCCTGGCCACCTCCATCATTGCCTTGCTGATTGCGGTGCCGGTCAGTTTTGGCATCGCGCTGTTCCTGACGGAAATGTCCCCAGCCTGGCTCAAGCGCCCGCTGGGCACGGCCATTGAACTGCTGGCTGCCGTGCCGTCCATCGTCTACGGCATGTGGGGCCTGCTGGTGTTCGGCCCCATCCTGGCCAAATATGTGCAAACGCCGCTGCAGTCGTTGTTCAGCGGCATTCCCTACCTGGGCGCCCTGGTATCGGGTCCGCCGGTGGGTATCGGCATCCTGTCGGCCGGCATCATTCTGGCCATCATGATCATTCCCTTCATCGCCTCCGTCATGCGCGATGTGTTCGAGGTCACGCCGCCCTTGCTGAAGGAGTCGGCCTACGGCCTGGGCTCAACGACCTGGGAGGTGGTCTCCAAAGTGGTGCTGCCCTACACCAAGGCCGGTGTCATTGGCGGCATCATGCTGGGCTTGGGGCGTGCCCTGGGCGAAACCATGGCCGTGACCTTCGTCATCGGCAACATGAACCAGCTCGACTCTTTAAGCCTGTTCCAGGCCGCCAACAGCATCACGTCCGCCCTGGCCAATGAATTTGCCGAAGCCGCAGCAGGCATCCACCAGGCTTCGCTGATCTATCTGGGCCTGGTGCTTTTCTTCATTACCTTTGTGGTGCTGGCCCTCTCCAAGCTGCTGTTGGCGCAGCTCAAAAAGAGCGAGGGCACCAATTCATGACAAGCTTGAACGACACTCGACGTGCCCGTTTTGCGGGCCGCAAGCGCATTAATTTCATTGCGCTGACACTTTCTCTGGGCGCCATGTCTTTCGGCCTGTTCTGGCTGTTCTGGATCCTGTGGGAAACGCTGATGCTGGGCATCGACGGTCTGGCATGGAGCACCTTGACGCAGATGACGCCGCCGCCTAACGAGGCCGGTGGTATTGCCAATGCGATCTATGGCTCTTTCCTGATGGTGCTGCTGGCCACTTTTGTCGGCACGCCGATCGGCATCATGGCCGGCATCTATCTGGCCGAATACGATCCGTACGGCTGGCTGGCTGCCGTCACGCGCTTTGTCAACGACATCCTGCTGTCGGCACCATCCATCGTGATCGGCCTGTTCGTCTATGCCGTGGTCGTGACGCGTTTCAGGTCCTTTTCAGGTTGGGCCGGCGTGATTGCCCTGGCGCTGCTGGTGATTCCGGTGGTGATCCGTACCACGGAGAACATGCTGCAGCTGGTGCCGGCCAGCATGCGCGAAGCGGCCTACGCCCTCGGCACACCGAAATGGAAAGTCATCACCAGCATCACGTTGCGGGCTGCACGGGCTGGTGTTGTCACGGGTGTTCTGCTGGCCGTTGCCCGCATCTCCGGTGAAACGGCCCCCTTGCTGTTCACGGCCCTGAACAACCAGTTCTGGACCTCCAACCTGAATGACCCGATGGCCAGTCTGCCGGTCACGATTTTCAAATTCGCCATGAGTCCCTATGAGAACTGGCAGCACTTGGCGTGGGCCGGCGTGCTGCTGATTACCGTCACGGTTTTGGGTCTCAACATTCTGGCGCGTGTTCTGACGCGCAACAAGGGCTGACCAGGTGTCCGAATCCGTTTTTTCAGCAAGGCAAGTGATGGACAACATTCCAACTCCAGCTCCGGAACCGAAAATCTCGGTGCAGGACCTGAACTTCTATTACGGCAAGTTCCACGCTCTCAAGGGTATTAACCTGGACATTCCGCAAAATAAGGTTACGGCTTTCATCGGCCCGTCCGGTTGCGGCAAGTCGACCTTGCTGCGGGTGTTCAACCGCATGTTCGAGCTCTATCCCGACCAGCGCGCCGAAGGCCAAGTGCTGCTCGATGGCGAGAATCTGCTCACCAGCAAGCAGGACGTAGCCCTGCTGCGTGCCAAGGTTGGCATGGTATTCCAGAAGCCGACGCCGTTTCCGATGTCGATCTACGACAACATCGCCTTCGGTATCAAGCTGTTCGAATCGCTCAACACCACCGACATGGAAGAACGCGTCGAGTGGGCGCTGCGCAAAGCCGCGCTGTGGACCGAAGTGAAAGACAAGCTCAAGCAGAGCGGCTCCAGCCTGTCCGGTGGCCAGCAGCAGCGCCTGTGCATTGCGCGCGGCATCGCCATCAAGCCTGAAGTGCTCCTGCTCGACGAGCCTTGCTCGGCACTGGATCCCATTTCCACCGCCAAGATCGAGGAGCTGATTACCGAGCTCAAGGACGACTACACCGTGGTGATCGTCACGCACAACATGCAGCAGGCGGCTCGCTGCAGCGATTACACGGCCTACATGTACCTGGGTGATCTGGTGGAATTCGGCTCGACCGAACAGATGTTCTTCAAGCCCACGCGCAAGGAAACGGAAGACTACATCACCGGCCGCTTCGGCTAAGGAGAAGAGACATGCCCGAAAAACATCTTTCCACCCAGTTCGACAGCGAACTCAATACCGTCTCCAGCCGCGTCATGGAGCTCGGTGGCCTGGTCGAGTCCCAGGTCCAGCAGGCGATCCACGCCCTGGGGCAGTTCAATGCCGAGGTGGCGCAGCAGGTGATTGAAACGGAGAAGCGCGTCAATGCAATGGAGGTCGAAATCGACCATGAGATCTCTTCCATCATTGCGCGCCGACAGCCGACGGCACGCGACCTGCGCCTGCTGATCGCCGTTTCCAAGTCCACTGCAAATCTGGAGCGCGCCGGCGACGAAGCGGAAAAAATGGCGCGCATGGTGCTCTCCATCATCCAGAGTGGCACACCGCGCAACCTGCCGGCATCCGAGTTGCGCGTGGCTGCCGACCTGGCCTCCGGCCTGCTGCGCAAGGCGCTTGATGCCTTTGCCCGGCTGGATACGTCGGCCGCCGTTTCCATCCTCAAGGAGGACGATCTGATCGACAGGGAGTTCGATAACTTCATGCGCGTGCTCATCACCTACATGATGGAAGACCCGCGCATGATCTCGCCGAGCCTGGATCTGCTGTTCCTGGCCAAGGCGATCGAACGCGTCGGCGATCACGCCAAGAACATTGCCGAGCTCATCATCTACATCGTCAAGGGGGCCGATGTGCGCCATGCCTCCATCGAAGAGATCGAATCCGTCCTGAAATGAAGCACCAGCCAGCGGTCCTGATTGTGGAAGACGAACCGGCGATTGCCGAACTGATTGCCGTCAACCTGCGCCATAACGGCTTTCGTCCGACCTGGGCCATGGACAGCGACAGTGCCCAACGCGAACTCGATGCCGTCCTGCCCGACCTCATCCTGCTCGATTGGATGCTGCCTGGCGAGAGCGGCCTTACATTGGCCAAGCGCTGGAGGTCTGATGTGCGAACCAAGGCGGTTCCCATCATCATGCTGACCGCGCGTGGCGATGAAGCCGACCGTGTTGCCGGCCTCGATGCGGGCGCGGACGACTACATGGCCAAGCCTTTTTCCACCAAGGAAATGCTGGCCCGTATTCGCGCCGTGCTGCGCCGCCGGGCGCCCGAGCAAAGCGGCGGTGCGGTGACGATCGCCGGCCTGACCCTGGATACGGCCACGCACCGCGTGACATTCCAGGAGCAGCCGCTCAAGCTCGGTCCGACCGAATTCAAACTGCTGCAGTACCTGATGAACCATGCCGAGCGCGTGCACAGCCGCGGTCAGTTGCTCGACAAGGTCTGGGGTGACCACGTCTTCATCGAGGAGCGTACGGTGGATGTGCATGTCAAGCGCCTGCGCGAGGCGCTGGGCGACGCATCGGCCATGGTCGAGACGGTGCGCGGCGCCGGTTACCGCTTCACGGCGCAGCCGGCGGCTGTCCTCAGTCCCGCGACGCGGGACTGAGGACGACCGTTCTGTTGCCAGCTCAGCCCTGAGGCGACGCCATGTTCTTGCGGCTTTTTTCGTTCCTGCTGATCCAATGCCTGGGGGGCGTGGCAGGTGCCTTGGTGGCACCTGAAGACCTGCAAATCCGCGGCGCCTTGGCTGGCATGCTGGTGGCCGGTTTGCTCTGGGTGTTGTTCGACTTTTCGCGCGGACTGCGGCTGCTGAACTGGCTGCGCCGTGGCGATGTGTCCGATGTGCCGCTGAAGCACGGTTTGTGGGGCGAGGTGACAGACCGCGCACGCCGTCTGGTACGGGCGCGTGAACAGCAGATCCGCGAGAGCGATACCCGCCTGCAGGACTTTCTGGCCGCGCTGCAGGCTTCGCCCAATGGGGTCGTACTGCTTGATGCCGAGGGGCGCATCGAATGGTTCAATCAGACCGCGGCCACTCATTTCGGACTCGATGCCCAGCGCGATCTGTTGCAGCACTTCGGCAATCTGGTGCGCGACCCGGCGTATGCGGCCTACGCTGCCGGCGCGGATTTTCTGCAGGATGTGACCATGCCGGGACGTGGCCACAGTCCTTCGCGCCCGGTGCGCCTGTCAGTGCATTTGCATCCCTACGGCGATGGCCGCCGCCTGCTGCTGTCGCGCGACGTGACTGCGCTGGAGCAGGCGGAAGCCATGCGGCGCGATTTCGTGGCCAATGTCTCGCACGAGATCCGCACGCCGCTGACCGTTCTCACCGGTTTTGTCGAAACCCTGCAGAGTTTGCCGCTCGATGAAACCGAGCGCGCGCGCTACCTCGATCTGATGGCGCAACAGGCCGAGCGCATGCAGACCCTGGTCAGCGACCTGCTCACGCTTTCGCGGCTGGAGGGGAGCCCGCTGCCGAGTACCGGCGAGTGGACGCCGGTGCGTTCGCTGCTGTTGCAACTGGAACAGGAGGCGCGTGCCCTGTCGGCGGTACTGAGTCCGCCGGAGGGACCGTCGCAGGTACTGGCGTTCAACCTGGCGGCACAGGAAGACATTGCCGGCCTGTCGGCCGAACTGCACAGCGCCATGTCCAACCTGGTCAGCAATGCCATCCGCTATACGCCGGCCGGTGGGCAGATCGAAGTGGGCTGGCTGCATCATGATGACGGACGCTGCGAGTTCTATGTGCAGGACAGCGGCCCCGGCATTGCGCCCGAACACATCCCGCGTCTGACTGAACGCTTTTACCGCGTGGACCGCAGCCGGTCGCGTGACACCGGCGGTACCGGGCTGGGGCTGGCCATCGTCAAGCACGTCGCACAGCGCCACGGCGCCGAGTTGAAAATCGACAGCACGCCCGGCAAGGGCTCGCGCTTTGCGATGGTGTTTCCGGCCAGCCGGGTGCGCATGCCACGGCCGGCGGCATTGGCGGCCGACTGAGTCGCGCGCTGGGCGCGCAGCCTGGGGCTTATCTTTTCAAGACCTGCCAGATCATGAGCCAGAAGATCAATGCGGCCAGCGTCAGGGCCACCATGCCGGCAATCCAGAAGGCAGCAGGCGACTGCATGGCCGGCCAGGGGCCGAGGCCGTGGTAAGCCAGTTGATAGCCGCCATAGAGACCGAGCCCCCACAACAGCATGCCGTAGATCAGAAAGGGCGTGAGCGTGATACGAAAACAGCGCAGGATAAAGACGCCCAGCGCCTGCAGACCATCGAACAGATGGAAGGCCGCGGTCCAGAACAGGAGTGGCACGGCCAGGGCGATCACCTCCGGGCTGCGGGCATACAGTCGTACCAGTGGGTCGCGCACCGCGATCAATGTTCCGGTCAGCATCACGGCGCACCCTAGCACCAGCATGAAGCCCAGCCCCACGGCATGCCGTGCCTGGTGCGGCTGGCCGGCGCCGAGCCAATAGCTGGTGCGCGCACTGGTGGCGATGCCAATGGCCAGCGGCACCATGTAGAGCACGGCGGCCAGGTTGGCGGCGATCTGATGGCTGGCGGCGGCCGTGGTACCCAGGCGCGCGACAAACAGCGCCATCAACGTGAACGAGGTGACTTCCACCAGGATGGTCAGTCCGCTGGGCACGCCGACGCGGGCAAAGGCCGCCAGGGTGGGGCCGTGCGGTTTTTCCAGTTTGTGCCAGAGGTGGTAGGGGCGATAGAGTTCGCGGCTGCGCAGCAGCCACAGGGCCAGTGCCAGCATCAGGTACTGCACCGCCAGTGTCGCCAGGGCACAGCCCACGGCGCCTTGTGCCTCCAGTCCGGCGCCGCCGAAGGCGAACCAGATGGAAAGCGGCACCTTGACGAACAACGAGCCGATCTGCAGCCAGGTCACCAGCAGGGGCCTGCCCAGGCTCTGGTTGAGCGTGCTGTAGAGGCGAAACAGCAGCGCCGGCGGCAGGGCCAGGGCCAGCACACCCAGGTAATCGAGTACTTCGCCGCGCAAGGCGGCTGGCACCTCGGCCCAGTCGAGCAGGGCGGCCGGCTGCAGCAGGATGACCATGCCGAACGCCATCAGCGCAGCGCACAGGTAGAGCGACTGGCGGAACGAGAAGCCGAGTTGACGGGGTTTTTGGGCGCCATGCAGTTCGGCCCAGACCGGTAGCAGGGCCTGCAGCACGCCCATCAGCGCCACATAGACGCTCATGTAGATGGCCGATCCGACCGACAGCGCAGCCAGCGAGGCCTCGGCGTAGCGCCCGGCGACGATGGTGTCGGTGACGCCGAAAGCCATGGTGGCCAACTGACCGACCAGCACGGTGCCGGCGTGGCGGGAAATGGTCTTCAGTTCGGACACGGTCTCAGGAGCCGGTGCGCTGGTAGATCACAAGATCTTCCTCGCCTTCGCGCGGATGGCCGAGGGTGCTGTGCTGCGTCCATTGCGTCGGGTTGATCATTTCGGGGATTTGCCTGACGAGGCCCCGCTCCACGATCAGCCAGCGGCAGCTGGCGCTGTCGGTGGCGGGCTCGAGCCGCAGCCTGGAGTGGAACCGGAATGCCGCCAACTGCCCGGGGCTAAGCCCGAAGGTCTGGATGCATTCGGCCGGTTGCACCACCGCTTCGATGCGGCGTACCAGCGGCAGGTAGCTGCGCGCGAAATCGAGCAGCGGCATCCACAGCGTGGTCAGTAGCAGCCAGCACAATGCCGCACCACCGGCCGGTAGAACCAGGCTTTTCCAGATGGCGGCGCGGTGCCGGCCGACGCGCCACTTCACCAGCCAGGCCCAAGCCAGAGTGGCGAGGGTGGCGAAGACGAAGGGCAAAACGGTGAAGCCGGTTTCAAACCCTGGTGCCAGCCGCGCCACGTTGGCCGCCGGTTGCGGCGGGAAACCGGTCTGCATGGCGATCCACACGACCCAGATGATGAAGGCGCAGCCGGTGAAGAACAGCAGCGTGAACCAGTCGATCAGCGCCGACACGTTGCGCTCCAGCGTCGGCAGTGCGAAGGCTGCCAGCGTCGCCAGCGAGGGCAGGGCCAACAGCAGGGCGCGGTCGCCGGCCGGCGTCACCAGGGTGGCGGCGACGGTGACCAGGGAAAACCACAGCGGCAGGGCCAGGTGGCGGCGCACGTGGGGGCTGAACAGCTGGCGGCGCCAGCGCCACAGCGTCCACAGCACCAGCGGCCAGGCCGGCCAGGTGAACCACAAGAGCAGGCTGCCCAGGCCGTGCCAGACGGGCCAGCTCAGCGTCGGCAGCTCAATGCGCCAGCGCCATAGATCAAGCGCCGTCGCCAGGCCGGCGGCCAGCAGCGTCAGCAGCGCCATGCCCCAGGCCCAGCGCCGGTCCCAGCGTAGCGGTGGGCCGTCTTCACGGGCGACATGGCTGCGGTCCAGCAGGTGGATGACCATGCTGCCGGCGCCGAACAGCATGGCCAGCGTTGGAGCGCCGGACAGCGTCAGGCCCAGCAGCGCAGCCGTGCCGGCCAAGATCGGGCCGAAGCGGCGATAGGGCATGGCCGCCACGGCGTAGAAAGCCAGCGCCGTGAAGCAGAGCTGGGCCAGCGCCGGCGTGGTTTCGTGCGAGAGCTGGGCCAGGCCGAGGCAGGCGATGAAGGCCAGCAGGCCGCCATCGGCCATGGCACGGGCATAGTCGGTCGGCCGGGCTTCGCCACCGAAGGCGAAGGCCACCGGCTGTGCCAGCGGGCTGCGTGCCAGGTAGTAGATGCCCTGCCAGACGGCGGCCAGGGTGAGGGCCAGCAGGCCGATGAAGGGGATGCGGGCGGCGAAATCGGGTGCAATCCAGGCGGGTGCGAGCTTCAGGGCCCAGGCGCCCAGCCAATAGGGCAGCAAGGCATCGACGTCCGGCGCCTGCCCCATGAGAAGCGGGTTGAACCAAGCCGCATTGCCGCGGGCCAGTTCGAGCATGAAGCCGAAGGCCGTGATGTCGGCGCTGCGCCAAGGCTGGCGCCAGATGAAGCCCGGCAGCACATAGGCCAGGCAGAACAGCAGCAGCGCGGCGCGCGGCAGCCGTCGCACGGCGGCCTGGGCAACGATGGCGGGATTAGGCTGGTTCACGCACTCAGGTTTGTTTGTTGGACAGACATCAAGCAAAAGGGCAGCGCGGAAACCCGGGCTGCCCTTGGCGGGAATCGCTGGCCAGTTTACTTGGCGACAGCGGTCTTGCCGAAGCGGTTGCGGAACTTCTCGACGCGGCCGCCCATGTTGTCCACGGATTTTTGCGTGCCGGTGTAGAAGGGGTGCGACTCGCTGGTGGTATCAAGCTTGAACAGCGGCAGTTCACGGCCGTCTTCCATCTTGATCATTTCCTTCGTGTTGGCGCAGGAACGGGTCACGAATTTGAAACCATTGGACATGTCCTGGAAGCAAACTTCGCGGTAATTGGGGTGAATGCCTTCTTTCATGATTCTTCCTCAAGGTGCGGGAGCCGGGTCAGCCTATCTGGCCTACTTTCCGCAGAAAACGTTGGATTATACAGTTAAATCAATGACTTGCGGGGCGCGCGTAGCGCTGGCCCATTCGCGGGCACCCGCAGAACCGGCTTTGCCGGGCTGCTGGGTGCGCCCCCTTGAGGGGGGTGGCGCAGCGAACGTAGGGAGCGGAGCCTGGGGGTGTTATCCGCCCCTTCTCATCATGTCGAAGAACTCGTTGTTGTTCTTCGTGGCACGCATCTGCTTGAGCACCATCTCCATGGATTCGATTTCGTCCATGTTGTAGAGGAACTGGCGCAGGATGCGGGTCTTTTGCAGGATCTCGGGCTGCAACAGCAATTCTTCGCGGCGCGTGCCGCTGCGGTTGAGCTGGATCGAGGGGAAGACGCGCTTCTCGTAGAGGCGGCGGTCGAGGTGGATTTCGGAGTTGCCGGTACCCTTGAATTCTTCGAAGATCACTTCGTCCATGCGGCTGCCGGTATCGACCAGCGCGGTGGCGATGATGGTCAGGCTGCCACCTTCTTCCACGTTACGCGCGGCACCCAGAAAACGCTTGGGGCGCTGCAGGGCGTTGGCATCCACGCCGCCGGTCAGCACCTTGCCGGAGGACGGCACCACGTTGTTGTAGGCGCGTGCCAGACGGGTGATGGAGTCCAACAGGATCACCACGTCCTTTTTCAGCTCGACCAGGCGCTTGGCGCGCTCGATCACCATCTCGGCCACGTGGACGTGGCGGGCGGCCGGTTCGTCGAAGGTGGAGGCAATCACCTCGCCCTTGACGGTGCGCTGCATCTCGGTCACTTCTTCGGGACGCTCGTCGATCAGGAGCACCATCAGATAGCTGTCGGGGTAGTTGGCCGAGATCGCGTGCGCAATGTGCTGCATCATCACGGTCTTGCCGCTCTTGGGCTGCGCCACGATCAGGGCACGCTGGCCTTTGCCGATGGGGGCAATGATGTCGATCACGCGACCGGTGATGTTTTCCTCACCCTTGATGTCCCGCTCCAGCTTCATCTGCTCCTTGGGGAACAGGGGGGTCAAGTTTTCAAACATGACCTTGTGCTTGTTGCTCTCGGGCGCGCCGCCGTTGACCTTCTCAAGCTTGTTCAGTGCAAAGTAGCGCTCGCCGTCCTTGGGCGTACGCACTTCGCCTTCGATCATGTCGCCGGTGTGCAGGTTGAAGCGGCGCACCTGGCTCGGGCTGATGTAGATGTCGTCCGTGCTGGCGGTGTAGCTCGAATCCGGGCTGCGCAGGAAGCCGAAACCGTCGGGCAGAATTTCCAGCACGCCGTCGGCAAACACCTGTTCGCCACCCTTGGCGCGCTTCTTGATGATGGCAAACATCAACTCCTGCTTGCGCATGCGGCCAGTATTCTCAATTTCAAGCTCTTCAGCCTGTTTGAGGATTTCAGATACGTGCAGTACCTTGAGTTCGTTTAAGTGCATGGATAGAGCCCCAAAGGGGTGAGATATCAAAAAATCCGGGGGAGGTGGGGGCAGGGCAGACAGAAGGCCTTGCCAGCCGGGGATTCGAACCGGCTCCAGACAGGGAGCCGGCGTTCGGGTTTGATTATGACAGGAAATAAGGCCACAGTACCAAGGCCCCCCACGCTTGTCGCTATGCGTACGGCGCTGCCCCCTGAGGGGCGCGTTTTGCCTTGGGGCGGCCCGGCGGCAAAACCGGGTCGCTGGTGAGGGTCGGGATCAGGCCAGTTGCTGGTCAATGAAAGCCGTCAGCTGAGCCTTGCTCATGGCGCCGACCTTGGTGGCGGCGAGCTGGCCACCCTTGAACAGCATCAGGGTAGGGATGCCGCGGATGCCGAACTTGGCCGGGATGTCGCGGTTCTCGTCCACGTTCATCTTGGCAATCTGCAGCTTGCCCTGGTAGGTGCCGGACACTTCGTCCAGGATGGGCGCGATCATCTTGCAGGGGCCACACCACTCGGCCCAGTAATCGACCAGCACAGGCTGGGCCGACTGGAGCACGTCGGCTTCGAAAGTGGCGTCTGAAACATGTTTGATGAGGTCGCTGGCCATGAGGGCTCCTTTGACAGTTTGGCAATACAGCTAAAGTTGCGGCATTGTGACAGAAACCAAGTCCCCCAGCTGCCCGCCCGTGCTATGGATGGCATAGCTTTTTCCTCTCGCTCTTCCCTGACGCACGATCCGGCCTTGCATCCGGTGCTGGGCTGCTGGCTGGCGCCGGATGCGGGCTGGCTGGCCCGCATCGCCGCGCACATGAGGACACGCGGTGCCCACCCGGCGCGGACCGTGGTGTTGCTGCCCTATGCCCAGCTCATGCCGCTGGCGGCACGCCTGTGGGCGCAGGCCCATCCGGACGGCTTTGCGCCACGCTTCGAAACCACGCAGAACTGGAGCCGCAGCCTGGGCGGCTTCACGCCGGCGGCCACCGATATCAGCTTCGATGCCGCGCTGGACGTGTTGACTGCACGTGCCATGCTGGAGCGTACCGGCCTGGGTGCGCAGGCCGAGGCTGCTACGCCACTGCTGCTGGAGGCGGCGCAACAGCTTGGCGCCCTGGCCGCGGCTGTGCCGCCATCCGAGCGTGCGGCCTGGGGCGCTCGGGCGCGCAGCGCGGCACTTACCGGCATGGATGCCAGCGCACTGGCGCTGGAAGCTGCCGTGGCCCAACTGGCCGTGGCCTGGGCCGCCAATTCGTCTTATGCCAGCGATGTGTTGTTCGAGCCGCGTGTCATCGAGGCGACCGACTGCCTGATTGCGCTGCAGGGCTTCCAGCCCGACCCGCTGCCTCTGGCCCTGCAGGCAACGTGGGGCGAGCGCATGGCGGTGCTGTCGCTTGACGGCGAACTGGCGCAGGTCGCCACGCTGCCGGCGTTTCACAAGACACGCGATGCGCAGGATGAGGCGCAACGCGCCGCCGCCTGCGTGCTGCAGCACGTCAACGCCGGTCGTACGCCAGTGGCCCTGGTGGCCATTGATCGCGCGCTGACGCGCCGCGTGCGTGCCATGCTGGCCTCGCGCGGCCTGCAGATCCGCGATGAAACCGGCTGGAAACTCTCCACCAGCCGCGCCGGCGCCCATGTCATGGGTGCGCTGCGCGCCTGCGGCTGGAGCGCGGCCAGCGACGCCGTGCTCGACTGGCTCAAGAACGCACCGGCGTTCGATGCCGCCGCCGTGCGCCAGCTCGAGGCACAGTTGCGCCGCCAGCCGCTGCGCGAATGGCGCGGCGTGCCGGGCGCGCTGGACACCAGCGAGCAGCCGGCGCTGGCCGCCTTGCTGGCCGAGATCGAAGCCCTGCGCGACAGCCTGCAGCGGCCGCGCACCCTGCCGCAATGGCTGCTCGCCCTGCGCGAGCTGTTGCAACGCAGCGGCCAGTGGGCCCTGCTGCAGGATGACGTGGCCGGTGACACGGTGCTGGCGACGTTGCGCCTGTCGGAGCGAGGCATCGCGCTGCCGGCCGATGCGCTGTGGGCCAAGCGCCGCCTGTCCTTGACGGACTTCACGCGCTGGGCCGACCAGGCACTGGAGGCGGCCAGCTTCACGCCCGAGTACCCGCTGCAGGAGCAGGCCGTGATCCTGCCGCTGGCGCAACTGCTGGGCCGGCCCTTCGGCGCCGTGGTGCTGCCGGGCTGTGACGAGGTGCGCCTGAATCCTTCGCCCGAGCCGCCGGGGCTGTGGACGGCGGCCCAGCGCATGGCGCTCGGCCTGCCGACGCGCGAAGCGCTGGAGGCTGCCTTGCGTGCGGCTTGGCTGCATGTGCAGTGCACGCCGCAGGTTGACCTGCTCTGGCGTGCCGGCGATGACGGCGGTGAACCCTTGCTGCCCAGTCCGCTGGTGCAGGCGCTTCATCTGCAAGTGGGCGATGGCCAGGCACCGGACCCGCGTGCGCAACGCGAGGTGATCCCGCAGCCGCTGGCGCGTCCGATGCCGACGGCGCCGCAACTGGATGTGGCGCGACTCTCCGCCAGCGCCTACAGCGATCTGCGCCACTGCCCCTACCGTTTCTTCGCCCTGCGCCAGTTGGGGCTGAAGGAGGCCGAGGAACTGGAGGTCGAACTCGACAAGCGCGATTTCGGTCTCTGGCTGCATGCGGTGCTGCAGGCTTTCCATGAACAGCTCAAGACTGTGGCGCAGGCGGATGCGGCGGCACGGCGCGTGCTGATTGATGCCGCCGCTACGCAGGTGACGCAGTCCATGCGCTTGGACGAAGAGGAATTCCTGCCCTTCCAGGCAGCCTGGCCGCGGGTGCGCGAAGGCTATCTCGAGTGGCTGGCCGGGCATGAGGCCGAAGGGCTGCACTTCGAGGAGGGCGAGCGTTGGCAGGAGCAGCCGCTGGGCGCGCTCACGCTGGTGGGCCGGCTTGACCGCATCGACCAGGCCAGCAGCGGCGAGGTGATGGTGATTGACTACAAGACCGAGTCGCCCACCGTGACCGCCAAGCGCATCAAGGAGCCGTTTGAAGACACGCAGCTGGCTTTCTATGCCGCGCTGCAGCCGCACGACACCTTGCGCGCCGCCTACGTCAACATCAGCGAGAAGGAGGGCAGCAAGACTTTCGAGCAGAAGGACGTGGTGGCGGTGCGTGATGCGTTGGTCGAGGGCATTGCGCATGATCTGCAACAGATCGCATCCGGGGCGCCTTTGCCGGCGTTGGGGGAGGGGGATGCCTGCGAATTCTGTGCGGCGCGCGGTTTGTGCCGCAGGGATTTCTGGGCCGATGACAGCCTGGGGCAGGAGGGACCGTTGTGACCAAGCCAGCCTACGAGCTCAACGGCCAGCCCGTTTCAAGAGAAGATTTCTACGCCATCGCCTGCGATCCGCGCCGCAGCGTCGCGGTCGAAGCCTGTGCCGGCGCCGGCAAGACCTGGATGCTGGTCTCGCGCATCCTGCGCGCGCTGCTCGAAGGCGCGGCGCCGCACGAAATTTTGGCCATCACCTTCACCAAGAAGGCCGCCGGCGAGATGCGCCAGCGCCTGACCGAATGGCTGGAGGAATTTGCCAAGGCCACGCCGGAGCGGCTGGAAAAAGAACTGCTCATACGAGGAATTGGCTCGCAAGCCGCACGGGAATTACGTGAGCCGCTACGAAATTTGTATCAAACGCTGCTGGCCCAGGGCCGGCCGGTGCAGATCCGCACCTTCCACAGCTGGTTTGCCGCCTTGCTGCGCACCGCGCCGCTGTCGGTGCTGGAAGCGCTCGGTCTGCCGACCGCTTACGAACTGCTGGAGGACGATGCGCAAGCCGTGGCCCAGGTGTGGCGGCCGTTTCAGGCGCGCTTGTTGCGCGAACCCGAGGCGCGCCAGGACTACGAGGCGGTGGTCGCCACGCACGGCCGCTTCCAGACCGAGCGCGCGCTTGAAGCCGCCTTGCAGCGGCGCGTGGAATTTGCGCTGGCCGATGCGCAAGGCGTGGTGCTGGCCTCGGTGCCGCATTTCAGCGAACACTATCCCGCGTTCCAGGGCGTGGACGAACCGCTGGCCGTGCTGCTGGCCGAAGGGCCACTGCGCCAGCAGTTGCAGCAGGCGGCGCAGACGCTGGGCCGGGCCAGCCAACCCAGCTTCAGTGCCAAGGGCAGCGAGCTGGAACAGGCGCTCACGGCCTGCGATGCGAACGGCGTGCTGGCCGCGCTGCTGACCCAAAGCGGCACCGCGCGCAAGTTCGGCGACAAGGTGGCCGGTATCGAGCAGGTGCGCGCGGTGCAAGAGCAACTGCTGGCCGTGTTGGCGGCGCAGGCGCAGCACCAAGCCTGGCTTTACCAGCAGCGCATGACGCGCTTGACGCGCCTGCTGATTGACGAATTCGCCGCGCTCAAGCGCGAGCGCGGCTGGGTCGACATGAACGACGTCGAGCGCGCCGCGCTGCACCAACTGTCCGACCCGGTGCTGGGCGGCTGGGTGCAGGAGCGGCTCGATGCGCGCACGCGCCACCTGCTGATCGACGAGTTCCAGGACACCAACCCGCTGCAGTGGCAGGCGCTGCATGCCTGGCTCAGCGGCTATGCCGGCGCCGGTGGCGGCGCCGAGGCCCCCAGCCTGTTTATCGTCGGCGACCCCAAGCAGAGCATCTACCGCTTCCGTCGTGCCGAGCCGCAGGTCTTCATTGCGGCGCAGGCGTTCGTGCGCGACCTCGGTGGCGACCTGCTGAGCTGCGACCATACGCGCCGCAATGCGCCGCCGGTGCTGGCGCTGGTCAACCAGGCCATGGGGCAGGCGCAGGCCGACGGGCAGTACCCGGGCTTTCGCAGCCACACCACCGAATCGCAGGAGGCGGGCGGCGTCTTCAACTTGCCGCAGATCCTGCGGCCCGAGAAAGCGGAGGTCGAAGAAGCGTTTGGTGGCTGGCGCGACAGCCTGACCACGCCGCGCGTCACGCCCGAGGAAACACTGCGCACGCTGGAGTGCCGCCAGGCGGCGCAGTGGCTGGCCACGCAGATTGCCAATGGCCTGCATCCAGACAAGATCATGGTGCTGTCGCGCAAGCGCGATCGCCTGGCCGTGATGCAGGAGGAGTTGCGTGCGCTGGGCATTCCGGCCCAGCAGCCCGAGAAGCGTGATCTGGGCCAGGCACCCGAGGTGCAGGACATCGTGGCCCTGCTCGATGCGCTGGTGTCGCCGGCGCACGACCTGTCGCTGGCGCGGGCGCTGAAGTCGCCGCTGTTCAGCGTGCGCGACGATGATCTGGTGCAACTGGCGCTGCTGCAGCGCGAGCAGAAACTGCCGTGGTTCGATCTGCTACAAAAAGAGGAGCTTCTTCCTCAATCGTTGCAAGGGCCAGGTCCTGTTTTGACGCGATGGCAAGGTTGGCTCGACACGCTGCCGCCGCACGACGCGCTGGACGCCATCTTTGACGACGGCGACGTGCTGGCGCGTTTTGTCGCCGCGGCACCGGCCACGCAACGCGAAGCTGTGGTGTCGAACCTGCAGGCCTTGCTGGCGGCGGCGCTGCAGGTGGACGGCGCGCGTTACGCCACGCCCTATGCCCTGGTGCGTGCCCTCAAGGCCGGCGGCGTGCCGGCCCCCACGCTGGCCGATGCCGACGCGGTGCGCCTGCTCACCGTGCACGGCGCCAAGGGGCTGGAAGCGTCGCTGGTGCTGCTGCTCGACACCGACGCCCCGCCGCCGAAGGCACAGACCATGAGCGTGCTGCTCGACTGGCCGGGCGAGGCTGAAGCACCGCAAAGTTTTGTCTTCCTGGCCAGCGAGAGCAATGTGCCGCCGAGTGTGCAGCCCGCATTGGCGACCGAGCAGCAGGCGCGCCAGCGCGAAGAACTCAATGCCCTGTACGTGGCCATGACGCGGGCACAGCAGCGGCTGGTGCTGTCCTCGGTGCAGCCGCACCAGGCCAATGGTGCGAGCTGGTGGCAGCGGCTGCAGCCGGGCTGCGCGGCGATCGAGTTGCCGCCGGCATCGGCAGCGCTGGAGGTTGCGATGCCGGCGCAGGTCGCCCCGATCTTGTTGCCGATTCTGCCGCCAGTCCTTGTCAAATCTGCGCCAATAGCTATCAAAACAGGAGCAATTCAGGGGGCTGCCGCCAAGTCAACGCCCGAGTCGCTGATTGGCCAGGCGATGCACCGCCTGCTGGAGTGGGCCGCGCTGGATGCCCAAGGCTGGACGCCCGAGCAGGTACAGCGCGCGGCCGACGAGTTCGGCCTTGACGCCACGCAGGCGCAGCAGGCCGCCGCCACGGCGCAGCGCATCCTGCTGGGTGCCGGTGCCTGGGCCTGGCGCGCCGACGCGCTGGACTGGCATGGCAACGAGGTGCCGGTGACGGTGCAGGGCAGCGTGCGCCGCATCGACCGGCTGGTGCGCCGCACAGATGGGACTTGGTGGGTGCTGGACTACAAATCGGCCGCGCAGCCACAGGCGCAGGAAGAACTGCTGGCGCAATTGCGCAGCTACCGTGCGGCGGTGCAGGCCGCATCGCCCGGAGCGCCGGTGCGCGCGGCCTTTCTCAGTGGGCAGGGCACACTGGAAGAAATTCAAGGAAACGAATGAAAAGAGTGATCGTGATCGGGGGTGGCCCGGCTGGCCTGATGGCGGCCGAGGTGCTGATCGAGGCCGGTGTGGCAGTGGACCTGTATGACGCCATGCCCTCGGTGGGGCGTAAGTTCTTGCTGGCCGGCAAGGGCGGGCTCAACCTGACGCATTCGGAGTCGGCCGACCGTTTTGCCGAGCGCTATGGCGAGCGGCGCACGCAGATCGAGGTCTTGCTGCGCAGCTTCGGCGCGCAGCAGCTGCGCGAGTGGGCGCATGGCTTGGGCGTGGAGACCTTTGTCGGCACCTCGGGCCGCGTCTTCCCGACCGACATGAAGGCGGCGCCGCTGCTGCGCGCCTGGCTCAACCGCCTGCGCCACCCGGCACAGGGGGCGGGTGTGCAGTTCCACATGCGGCACCGCTGGCTCGGCTGGGCCGAGGATGGCCACACGCTGCGCTTCGAGACACCGCAGGGCGAGGTGACAGCCCAAGCCGATGCCGTGGTGCTGGCCCTGGGCGGCGGCAGTTGGGCGCGGCTGGGTTCCAACGGCGCCTGGGTGCCGCTGCTGGCCGCGCGCGGCGTGGCGGTGGCGCCGCTGCTGCCGGCCAACTGTGGTTTCGACGTGGCAGTGCAACGCCGGCTGCCGGCCGAGGGGCAGGCCGTGCCGGTGCAAGTGGTCCCCGCACCGACCACGGGCTGGAGCGAGCACTTTGCCAGCCGCTTTGCCGGCCAGCCCTTCAAGACGGTGGCCATTTCGTTCACCCATGCCCAAGGGCAGACCTCCCAGCGCAAGGGCGAGTTCGTCGCCACCGCCAGCGGCGTGGAAGGCAGCCTGATCTACGCTGCCTCCAACCTGCTGCGCGACGAGATCATCCGCAGCGGCCACGCCACGCTCCACCTGGACCTGCTGCCCGACTTCACGCCGGAGCGCGTGCGGGCCGAGGTGGCGCACCCGCGCGGTTCGAAGTCCCTCTCCAGCCACCTCAAGAGCCGCTTGAACCTGGACGGCATCAAGACCGCCCTGCTGCATGAGCTGCTGAGCAAGGACGAGATGCACGACGCTGCCAAGCTGGCCGCCGCCATCAAGGCCTTGCCGCTGCAGCTGGTGGCCGCGCGGCCGCTTGACGAAGCCATCAGCAGCGCCGGCGGCGTGCTGTTCGAAGTGCTGAACGACGACCTGATGTGCGAGGCGTTGCCGGGCGTGTTTTGCGCTGGCGAGATGCTGGACTGGGAAGCTCCCACCGGCGGCTACCTGCTGACGGCCTGCTTTGCCAGCGGCCGCCAGGCCGGCGAGGGCGCGCTGAGGTTTTTGGGGCGCTAGCCCGAGGACTTGCCGGGCCGACGGTTTTCAGTCGCTACCGTCGGACGCCTACGCGCAGGCTTTACCATGATGCGCATGCGTGATGCAAATTCTTCCATTTCCATGGTCGATGCACGGGAGGTCCTGGGTGCCTGCCCCCATGACTGTCCTGACACGTGCTCCCTGGTGACTTCCGTGAAAGACGGCATGGCCACCAAAGTGCACGGCAACCCGGCCCATCCCCACACCCATGGCACGCTGTGCACCAAGGTCTCTCGCTATACCGAGCGCACCTACCACCCCGAGCGCATCCTGCACCCGCTCAAGCGCACAGGCCCCAAGGGGTCGGGACAGTTTGAGCGGGTGAGCTGGGCCGCGGCGCTGGCGGACATCGCGCAACGGCTCAAGGCCATCGCCGACCGCGGGCCCGAGGCGGCCCAGGCCATCCAGCCCTACAGCTATGCGGGCACCATGGGGCTGGTGCAGGGCGAGAGCATGGCCGCCAGGTTCTTTCACCAACTGGGCGCGTCCTTCCTGAATCGCACCATCTGCGCCGCCGCAGGCGGGGAAGGGCTGACGCAAACACTGGGCGGCAAGGTCGGCATGCGGGTGGAGTTTTTTGCCGAATCCAAGCTGATCATCATCTGGGGCAGCAATTCCATCGCCAGCAACCTGCACTTCTGGCGCTATGCCCAGCAGGCCAAGCGCAATGGCGCCAGGCTCGTTTGCATCGACCCGCGTCAAAGCGAGACTGCCGAAAAGTGCCATGAGCACATTGCCTTGCTGCCCGGCACCGATGCCGCCTTGGCGCTGGCCCTGATGCACGAACTGATCGTCAACGACTGGCTGGACCATGACTACCTGCAGAACTACACCCTGGGCTGGGAGGCCCTGCGCGAACGTGCGCTGCAGTGGCCGCCGGAGCGGGCTGCCGGGGTGTGTGGCATCCCGGTGGCGCAAATTACCTCGTTGGCACGCGACTACGGCAGCTGCATGCGGCGCGGCGAACCGGCGGCCATCCGCATGAACTATGGCCTGCAGCGTGTGCATGGCGGGGGCAATGCGGTGCGTGCCATCGCCTGCCTACCCGCGCTCATCGGTGCGTGGCGCCACCGTGCCGGCGGCGTGTTGCTGTCAAGCTCCAACCAGTTTCCGGTCGACCGGGCCGCACTGCAGTGCCCGCACCTGCTGGCAGGGCGCACACCGCGCACCATCAACATGGTGACCATCGGCGACGATCTGTTGCGTGCGGCTTCCCCGGCGTTCGGCCCCGCCATTGAAGCCCTGGTGGTGTACAACAGCAACCCGGTGGCGGTGGCGCCCGAGTCCGCCAAGGTGGTGAAGGGCTTTGCGCGGGACGACCTGTTCACCGTGGTGCTGGAGCATTTTCAGACCGATACCGCTGACTACGCCGACTACATCCTGCCCGCCACCACGCAACTGGAGCATTGGGATATTCACGCCAGCTATGGCCACACCGATGTGCTGCTCAACCGCCCGGCCATTGCGCCTTTGGGCGAGGCCAAGCCCAACACGCAGATCTTCCGGGAGCTTGCCGCCCGGATGGGCTTCACCGATCCTTGCTTTGCGCAGGATGATGAAAGCCTGTGCCGAGCGGCCTACGGGCAGGCCGTTGACTTTGAGCTGTTGCTGCGCCAGGGCTTTGCCACCCTGGCCTTGCCCGAAGCGCCCTTTGCGCAAGGTCACTTCCCCACGCCCTCGGGCCGGTGCGAGTTCTTCAGCGAACGGCTGCATGCCCAGGGGCTGGACGGTTTGCCCCATCACGTCCCCAACCATGAAGTACCAGGCAGCGCCGCGGCCTTCCCTCTGGCCATGATTTCTCCGCCTGCCCGCAATTTTCTGAATTCAACCTTTGTCAATGTGAAGAGCCTGCGCGACATGGAGGGCGAGCCCATTCTGGAGATGCATGCGTCGGACGCGCAAGCCCGTGCCATCCAGTCCGGCGACGTGGTGCGGGTGTACAACCAGCGCGGCGAATACCTTTGCAAGGCGGTGGTCTCCCCCCGTGCCCGGCCCGGCGTCGTGAACGGCCTGGGTGTCTGGTGGCGCAAGCTGGGGCTGGCGGGAACCAATGTCAACCAGCTTACCAGCCAGAAACTCACCGATATGGGCCAGGGGCCGACCTTCTACGACTGCCTGGTGGAAATCGCTCTGGCTCCCGCGGCCTGAGTTTGTGTCAGAGCCTGATCTGGTAGTCGGAATGCCCGTTGGACGCTTTCGGTGGCAGGGCCACGGCGCCAAAGCGCTGGTAGATGCTGATGGCCCCGGTGTTTCTCGGTGACACGTCTTCCAAGGTGAAGGTGGCACACCGGCGCGCCCGGGCGGCGCCGATCAGCGTGCCGATGACCGTGGTGCCGAAACCTTTCTGGCGGAAGGCGGGCACCGTGACGATGTTGCTGAGCCGGAAGTCGGTGCCTTGGATGAACCCCAGTCCTTCAAGTACTTCCAGTTTGTCGGCCGACAGCTTCACCGTGTAGGTGGGGTCCTCGCCGTCCCAGAAGTGCAGGTGGATTTCAATCTTGTTCAGGTCCAAGGTCTTGCCGAACGGCCACATGCGGAACTCCCCATGGTTTCTGTGCGTGTCAGGTCCGCATGGATGGTAGACAGCAAGAGGCTTGCGGGTCAATCCGGGGAAGCTTGGTTTGAAGGAGGGGCGGATGCGAAGATGAAAATAACGCATCCAGGTGCTGTAAAGCGGGTATTTCGCGAAGTCCGGATGATTGGCCGGCCTCATGAAACCTCGCTTCGAGCGAAATAAGGTGACGGACCTTGATCCCGGCACTGACTCCACAGTTAGGGCTGCTTGGTTCCCCACCTGACCCGGTTGGCCGCTTCACCATGCGGGAAGGCCCGTCACTTCCAATTGTAAGGGCAGGGGGCCGATCTTCAAGACCGGTGCATGAGAAAAAAGTCACACGGTCCACACCGTAGAATCCTCGCATGTCCTATCTCGTGCTCGCCCGCAAGTACCGCCCCCGCAGCTTTGCTGAAATGGTGGGGCAGGAACACGTGGTGCGCGCGCTGAGCAATGCGCTGCAGACCCAGCGCCTGCACCATGCCTACCTGTTCACCGGCACGCGCGGCGTGGGCAAGACCACGGTCTCGCGCATTCTGGCCAAGTCGCTGAACTGCCAGGGGCCGGACGGGCAGGGCGGCATCACCGCCGAGCCCTGTGGCGTGTGCCAGGCCTGCACCGACATCGATGCCGGCCGCTTTGTCGATTACACCGAGCTCGATGCCGCCTCCAACCGTGGCGTGGACGAGGTCCAGGCCCTGCTGGAGCAGGCAGTCTACAAGCCGGTGCAGGGGCGCTTCAAGGTCTTCATGATCGACGAAGTCCACATGCTGACCAACACCGCCTTCAACGCCATGTTGAAGACGCTGGAGGAGCCGCCCGAGTACCTCAAGTTCGTGCTGGCCACCACCGACCCGCAGAAGGTGCCGGTGACGGTGCTGTCGCGCTGCCTGCAGTTCAACCTGCGGCCGATGGCGCCCGAGACGGTGCTGGAGCACCTCACCAAGGTGCTGCAGGCCGAGAACGTGCCAGCCGAGCCGCAGGCGCTACGTTTGCTGGCCCGCGCTGCGCGCGGCTCGATGCGCGATGCGCTGTCGCTGACCGACCAGGCGATCGCCTTCGGCTCCGGCCAGCTCGAAGTGGCCACGGTGCGCCAGATGCTGGGCAGCGTGGACCGCTCGCACGTGTTCCGGCTGATCGAGGCGCTGGCACAGGGCGACGGCAAGACTGTGGTGGAAACCTCGGAAGCGCTGCGCGTCAACGGCCTGAGCGCCGCCTCCACGCTGGAGGAGATGACGGTGGTGCTGCAGCGCATGGCGGTGGTGCAGGCGGTGCCGGATGCCGTGGACGAGTCCGACCCGGAAGCCGCCGAGATGGCGCGCCTGGCCGCGTTGCTGCCGCCCGACGAGACGCAGTTGCTTTACAGCCTGTGCCTGCACGGCCGTGGCGAACTGGGCCTGGCCCCGGACGAATATGCCGCCCTGACCATGGTGCTGCTGCGCCTGCTGGCCTTCAAGCCCGGTGCAGTCACCACGGCGGAAAAAAAAACACTGAAATCGGCTGAAGCGCCGCTTGCAGTACCGGTACGTGCAGCGGCGCCGGCTCCGCAAGCCGCGCCACGCACGGCCGAGCCGGCCCAACCCGCCCCTGCGGCTGCACCGCCCATGCCGGCGCCGGCCGCCGTGCCATCCGCGGCAGCACGTCCGGCGCCGCTGGCGCCTGCAGCCGTGCCGGTGCGCACGCCACCGCCGGGCCAGGTGCTGCCGGTGCTGGACGGTGCCAAGGCCATGCCGCCGGCCGCGGATTCAAGATCGAATCCGGCCTCTGGCCCCGTCGATACTTCGCAAGATGCTCCTAAAGTTGTAGCGGTTCCGGTGCGCGTGACGCCCGAATCGCGCGCCGATGCACCCGTGAGCGGCGGCAGCGGAACGCCGCTGGTGCCAACCGAAGAGGGCGGCTTCTGGCATCTGACGGTGCAGCAGCTGGTGGCGGCCGAGGCCGTGACGGCGCTGGTGCGCGAGCTGGCGCTGCAGTCGCAGCTGGTGGCGCGCGACGGCGAGCACTGGTTGCTGCGCGTGGAGCGCGAGTCGCTCAATTCGTCCACCAGCCGCGAGCGGCTGCAGAACGCATTGCGCGCAGCCGGCCATGCCGCCACCCTGAGCGTGGAGATCGGCCGCGTGAGCGACAGCCCCGGCAAACGCAACGCAGCGGCGGCGGCCGAGAAGCAGCAAGCGGCCGAGAAACTGATTTACGAAGACCCCTTCGTGCAAACCATGATGCGTGACTTTGGCGCGAAAATCGTGCCTGGCAGCATCAAGCCCATCGATCCAAACACTTCACAAAACTCGTAAGGACAGACATGTTCAACAAAGGACAACTCGCCGGCCTCATGAAGCAGGCGCAGGCCATGCAGGACAACCTGAAGAAGGCGCAGGATGAGCTCGCTTTCATCGAAGTCAGCGGCGAATCCGGTGCTGGCCTGGTGAAGGTCGTCATGACCTGCAAGCACGACGTCAAACGCATCACCATCGACCCCAGCCTGCTGACCGACGACAAGGACATGCTGGAAGACCTGGTGGCCGCCGCTTTCAACGCCGCCGTGCGCAAGGCCGAGGAGACCTCGCAGGAGAAGCTGGGCAAATTGACGGCTGGCATGCCAGGCCTGCCCGGCGGCATGAAATTCCCCTTCTGATTGCGCTTGAGTGTCCGACGCCCATTCCCTTGACGCGCTGATCCAGGCCTTGCGCCGCCTGCCGGGCGTGGGGGTGAAGTCGGCCTCGCGCATGGCGTTTCATCTGCTGCAGCAGGACCGGGAGGGTGCTCTGCTGCTGTCGCGTGCGCTGCACGAGGCGGCGCAGCATGTGCACCACTGCGCGCGCTGCCACACTTTCACCGAAGCCGAGGTCTGTGCCACCTGCCTCGACCCGACGCGCGATACCAGCAAACTGTGTGTGGTGGAGACGCCGGCCGACCAGATGGCGCTGGAGCGCACCGGTGCCTACAAGGGGCTGTACTACGTGCTGATGGGCCGCCTGAGCCCGCTCGACGGCATCGGCCCGAACGACATTGGTTTGAAGCAGATGCTGGCGCGCGCCAGCGACGGCACGGTGCGCGAAGTGATCCTGGCCACCAACTTCACGGCCGAAGGCGAGGCCACGGCGCACGTGATCGGCGAGGCGCTGAAAAGCCGCGGTGTCGCTTTCACGCGCCTGGCGCGCGGCGTGCCGATCGGCAGCGAACTCGAGTACGTGGACCTGGGCACCATTGCCCATGCGCTGGTGGACCGGCGCTGAGGTCGTGGATGCCTGCGGGCATCAGGGATAATGCCGCGTCGCTTCTGACCGAGATCCATCATGACCTTTGTCCGTTTCACCCTGGCTTACTGGTGCGTGCTGATTGCCGCGCTCCTGCCCATCGTCTGTGCCGGCATTGCCAAGTGGGGCACGTACGGCAAGCCACGGCGCGAAGGCGGCTTCGACAACGACAACCCGCGCGCCTGGCTGGCAAAGCAGACCGACTGGCGCGCCCGCGCCAACGCGGCGCAGCAGAACAGCTTCGAGGCGCTGCCGTTCTTCATCGGTGCGGTCATCATCGCCCACCAGCTTGGCGCCTACCAGGCGCGGCTCGATCTGCTGGCTTTTCTCTTCGTCTTCCTGCGCCTGCTCTACATCATGATGTACGTGGCCGGCCTGCCCACCGTGCGCTCGCTGGTCTGGACGCTGGCTTTGCTGGTGAACATCGGCATCCTGTTCATCGGTTACCGCTAGGTTCTATCCCTTAAGTGGAAACCCGCTCGGGATGTTTCCCGATGCGGGTTTTTTCATCGCTGGGTAGGCTGAGGCTCTTCAAGAAGAGAACCACAGGGGAACCCGCATGGAGCAACATCTTTTGAGCCGCCGCTCTTTCAGCACCGGTGCTGTGCTGGCGGCCGCGTCTCTCGCCGCGCCGTCTTTGCGAGCCCAGCCCAAGCTGGAGAAAACCCGGGTCGCCATTGCCGTGGGCGGCAAGGCCTCGTTCTACTACCTGCCGCTGACCATCTCCGAGCAGCTCGGATTTTTCAAGGCCGAGGGGCTGGAGGTCGAGATCAGCGACTTTGCCGGCGGCGCGCGCGCGCTGCAGGCGGTGGTGGGCGGCTCGGCCGACGTGGTGAGCGGCGCCTACGAGCACACCATCAACCTGCAGAACAAGGGCCAGTTCTTCCAGGCTTTCGTGCTGCAGGGCCGCGCGCCGCAGATCGCGCTGGGCGTGTCCATGAAGACCCTGCCGGGCTACAAGTCGGTGGCCGATCTCAAGGGCAAGAAGATCGGCGTCACGGCACCGGGCTCGTCCACCAACATGCTGGCCAACCTGGTGCTGTCGCGCTACGGCCTCAAGGCCGGCGACGTGAGCTTCATCGGTGTCGGCACCTCGGCGGGCGCGCTGGCGGCCATGCGCTCAGGCCAGATCGACGCCATCAGCAACATCGACCCGGTGATGACCATGCTGGAGCAAAAGGGCGACGTGCGCATCATTTACGACACGCGCACGCTCAAGGGTACGCAGGAGGTGTTCGGCGGCGCCATGCCGGCGGCCTGCCTGTACGCCCCCATGGACTTTCTGCAGAAGAACCCGAACACGGCACAGGCGCTGGCCAACGCCATCGTGCACGGACTGAAGTGGCTGCAGACGGCCGGTCCGGGCGACATCATCAAGACCGTGCCCGAGTCCTATCTGCTGGGCGACCGCGGGCTGTACCTGGCGTCCTTCAACAAGGTGCGCGAAGCGCTGGCGGTCGACGGCCTGTTCCCGGAAGACGGCGGCAAGACGGCGCTACGCGCGCTGGCCAGCTTCGACACCACACTCAAGGCTGACAGGATCGACCTGGCCAAGACCTACACCAACCAGTTTGCCTTGCGTGCCAAGGCCAAGTTCAAGGCCTGAAGGCGTTGCCCGCGTGAGCGTTGCCGCGTCCGATTTCGCGCTGGAGTTGCTCGGCATCCGCTGCACCTTCCGCGGCCGCGAGGCGGGCGCTTCGTCCTCGTCCTACACCGCCGTGGCCGATACCACGCTACGGGTGCGTGCCGGCGAATTCGTCTCGGTGGTCGGCCCCACCGGCTGCGGCAAGTCCACGCTGCTCAACATCGGCGCCGGCCTGCTGGCGCCCTCGGCCGGCGAGGTACGCGTGTTCGGCCAGCCGCTGGCGGGCATCAACCGTCGTGCCGGCTACATGTTCCAGGCCGAGGCGCTGCTGCCCTGGCGCAGTGCGCTCGATAACGTGATGCTCGGCCTGCAGTACCGCGGCGTACCGGAACGCGAAGCGCACGCCCAGGCGCAGGCCTGGCTGGAACGGGTGGGCCTGGGGGCCTTTGGCGACCGCTACCCGCACCAGCTCTCCGGTGGCATGCGCAAGCGCACGGCGCTGGCGCAGACCCTGGCGCTGGACCCCGACATCATCCTGATGGACGAGCCCTTCAGCGCACTCGACATCCAGACCCGCCAGCTGATGGAGGACGAGGTGCTCGATCTCTGGGCCGCCAAAAAGAAGGCGGTGCTGTTCATCACGCACGACCTGGACGAGGCGATTGCCATGAGCGACCGCGTGGTGGTGCTGTCGGCCGGGCCGGCCACCCATCCGATCGGCGAATTCGTCATCGACCTGCCGCGGCCGCGCCGTGTGGCCGAGGTGCGCACCGCGCCGCGCTTCGTCGAACTGCACACGCAGATCTGGAACGTGCTGCGCGACGAGGTGCTCAAGGGCTACCAGCAACAACTGAGGGTGGCGGCATGAAGGCCAGGGTCATGCGCGCCAGCCGGCTGCGCCTCGGGCAATGGGCGTTGCTGCTGGCGGTACTGGCGCTGTGGCAACTGGCCTCGCGCGACGCGCAGTTCGTTTTTTTCCTCGGTGAGCCGGTGCAGGTGGCCGGGCGCATCTGGTCCTGGTTCCTGCCCTGGGGCGTGGCGCCGAACGCGCTGTTTCCTGAAGGGCTGGCCGGCAATGCCGACATCTACCGCCATCTGGGCACCACGCTGCTGGAGACCGTGCTGGCCTTCGGCATCGGCACCGTGCTGGGCCTGGCCGCCGGCCTGTGGCTGGCGCTGGCGCCCACCGCCAGTGCCATCCTCGACCCCTACCTCAAGGCGGCCAACGCCATGCCGCGCGTGATCCTGGCGCCGATCTTCGCCATGTGGTTCGGCCTCGGCATCTGGAGCAAGGTGGCGCTGGCGGTCACGCTGGTGTTCTTCATTGTCTTTTTCAACGTCTACCAGGGCGTGCGCGAGGTCAGCCCGGTGCTGCTGGCCAACGCCCGCATGCTGGGCGCCAACCAGAAGCAGCTGCTGCGCACCGTCTACCTGCCCAGTGCCACGGCCTGGGTGTTCTCCAGCCTGCACACCTCGGTCGGGCTGGCCTTCGTCGGCGCGGTGGTGGGGGAGTACCTTGGCTCGGCGCGCGGCGTGGGCTACCTGATCCAGCAGGCCGAGGGCACGTTCGACGTCAACACCGTGTTTGCCGGCATCGTGGTGCTGACGTTCTTCGCCTTGCTGCTCGACGGTCTGGTCGGGACCATCGAGCGCCGTCTCATGACCTGGCAGCCGCGCCAGGGCGAGACCGAGAAGCTATAAAAACAATAGCTGCCGGCGACCTTGTGACAAGGGCTTGGGCCATTTTTTGTTTCAAATCAGCGACGGGCGACACGGGTCGCCGGCGCCCTGGCGGGCTTGCTGCGCGGTGCTGCCTTGGCCACCACCCGGGTGGCACCCTTGGCCTTGGCCATGGTGCGCGGCTGCACCGGCAGGAACAGCACCACCTGCTGGCCGGCCTTGAAGGCGGCGGAGGCATTGACCTTGTTCCACTCCGCCACGCTGGCCGGGGTCTGACGGTAGCGCTTGGCGATGCTGGCCACCGATTCGTGCTTGCCGGCCTTGACCACGGTGCGACGCAACACGATCTCGGGCGCGAAGGCGACCTGGCCATGGTCGGCAATACGTCCGGCCACATCTTCATCGATGTGGGCCGGGCGCGGTACGACCAGCGTGGAGCCGGCGCGGATCAGCATGCGCGGCGGGATGTTGTTGAGGTTGCGCAGCTCGGACTCGCTCATGCCGGCGCGGCGGGCGGCATCGGCCACCTTCATGGTGGCCGGGGCGACCCAGACCGTCCAGCTGGCCAGGCGCGCGCCGGTGTAGGCCTCCAGATTGCGCTGGAAGATGGTGGCGTTGTCCCAGGGCAGCAGGATCTGCGGCGTGCCGGCGGCCAGGATCACCGGCTTGTTCAGCGAGGGGTTGAGCGCCTTGAAGTCGTCCAGCGGCACCTCGGCCAGCTTGGCGGCCAGGGCGACGTCGATATCGCGGGTGATGGTGACGCTGTCGAAGTAGGGGTGGTTCTCGATCAGCGGCAACTGGGTGTTGAAGCTGTCGGGCCGGGCCACGATGTTCTTCACCGCCTGCAGCTTGGGGACGTAAAAGCGCGTCTCCATCGGCATGTTGAGGTCGAGGTAGGTGGTGTTGATGCCGGCGCGCTGGTTCTTGGCGATGGCGCGTCCCACGCTGCCCTCGCCCCAGTTGTAGGCGGCCAGCGCCAGGTGCCAGTCGCCGAACATGCCGTAGAGCTTTTGCAGATAGTCGAGCGCCGCACGGGTGGAGGCCAGCACGTCGCGCCGGTCGTCGCGGAAGACGTTCTGCTTGAGCTCGAAATACTTGCCGGTGGCGGGCATGAACTGCCACATGCCGGCGGCCTTGGCGCTCGATACCGCCTGCGGGTTGAAGGCGCTTTCGATGAACGGCAGCAAGGCCAGCTCGGTCGGCATGTTGCGCCGCTCCAGTTCCTCGACGATGTAGAACAGGTATTTGCGCGAGCGCTCGGTCATGCGGAAGATGTAGTCGGGCCGGCTGGTGTACCACTGCTCGCGGTCGCGCACCAGGTCGCTGTCCAGGTCGGGCATGGCAAAGCCGCGGCGGATGCGTTCCCACAGGTCGGCCGGTGCCGCCAGGGTGGCCACGCCGCCGCGCGAGGCGTTGTCGCGGGCCTGGATCGGCGACAAGGTGCCCGTCGGCAGGGTGGGGGCACGGCTGCCCGTGGCGCTGCGTGCGCGGATGGTGCTGCCCTCGGCCGAGGCGCTGCTGTCGGCGGGGGCCATGTTGGCGCAGCCGCTCAACAGGAGCAGGCCAGCCAGGGCGGCGGAGATGAGGAATTTCATTTGAACTGGTTCTTCCACTCGCGCAAGGCGGCAAACACGGAGGTCTCGTTGCGGGCGCTGGCATCGAAGCCTTGCACAGCCGCCGTCACAGCCGGCTGGCGCGAACGCAAAAAGGGGTTGATCTCGCGTTCCAGCGCGATCGACGAGGGCAGGGTGGGCAACTGGCGCGCGCGCTTGGCTTCGCACTCGGCGCTGTAGCGGGCCAGGGCAGCGTTGCCGGGCTCCACCGCGCGGGCAAAGCGCAGGTTGCTCAGGGTGTACTCATGGGTGCAGCAGACGCGGGTGGCACCGGGCAGGGCGGCGAGCTGGTCGAGCGAGGTCAGCATCTGCGCCGGTGTGCCCTCGAAGAGACGGCCGCAGCCGCCAGAGAACAGGGTGTCGCCGCAGAACAGCAGCGGGCTGCCGTCCATCCCGGCGCAGTAAAACGCGATGTGGCCGGCCGTATGCCCCGGCACGTCCATCACGGCGAAGTCCAGGCCGAGCGCCTGCACCGAGTCGCCTCCGCCGAGGCGCACCAGCGGCTCGGGGATGTCTTCCGCAGCCGGGCCATAGACGGTGGCGCCGGTCGCTTCGCGCAAGGCCGTCACGCCACCGACATGATCGGCATGGTGGTGGGTGACTAGAATCGACTGCAACTGCAAGTTGTGGTCTTGCAGTGCCTGCATTACCGGTTGAGCGTCTCCGGGGTCGACAACAAGGGCCTGATGCCCGTCATGCAGCATCCAGATGTAGTTGTCGGCAAAGGCAGGAAGTGGGATCAAGACCATGAGCCATCAGATTATAGGTTTGCACGACTGGTTTGGGACCCCCCCGGGGCGCTATCTGCTCGACTGGGAACAACGCCAGTCCGAACGGGCGGTGGCCGACATCTTCGGCTACCACGCCCTGCAACTGGGCCTGCCAGCCTTGGATGCACTGCAAGCCAATCGCATGCCGCACCGCTGGCTCGCCACCAGCGAGCCGGTGCCGCCGCTGCAGCGCCAGCCGGTGTTGCGCATGGATTTCTCGGCCTTGCCGTTTTCCGCCGCCAGCCTGGACCTGGTGGTGCTGCCGCACACGCTGGACAGCCATCCCGACCCGCACGCCACGCTACGCGAGGTGGCGCGCGTGCTGGTGCCCGAAGGGCGGGTGGTGATCTGCGGCTTCAACCCGGCCAGCCTGTGGGGGCTGCGCCAGCGGCGCGACCAGTTCTGCCGGCGTCGGGGCTGGGGTGAGCCTTTTTTGCCGGAGCTGCCGCAACAGATCGGCTACCGGCGCCTACGCGACTGGCTGCATCTGCTCGACTTCGAGATCGAAGACGGCCGCTTCGGCTGCTACCTGCCGGCGGTGCGCACCGAGAAGTGGCTGCGCCGACTGGACGGCATGGACCGCCTGGGCGCGCGCTGGTGGCCGATCTTCGGTGCCGTGTACTTCCTGGTGGCGGTCAAGCGCGTGCATGGCGTGCGCCTGCTGGGGGCCAGCTGGAAGACGGCGGCCAGCCGCGCCAGGGCCACGGTGCCGATGGCCAATCGCAGCGGCGACAATCACATGATCACAATGAATGGGAAAAGCGATTGAACCGCGTTGAAATTTATACCGATGGCGCCTGCAAGGGCAATCCCGGCCCGGGCGGCTGGGGCGTGCTGCTGAAATCCGGCAGCACGGAAAAGGAGCTCTTTGGCGGCGAGCGCGAGACCACCAACAACCGTATGGAGCTGATGGCGGTGATCATGGCGCTGGAGGCGCTCAAGCGGCCGTGCCATGTGTTCCTGCATGCCGACAGCCAGTACGTGCTCAAGGGCATGACCGAGTGGCTGGCCGGCTGGAAGGCCAAGGGCTGGAAGACCGCCTCCAAGCAGCCGGTGAAGAATGTCGACCTGTGGCAGCGCCTGGATGCGCTCGTGGCCACCTCCGGGCACAAGATCGAGTGGCGCTGGGTCAAGGGGCATGACGGTGATCCGGGCAACGAACGCGCCGATGCGTTGGCCAACTGCGGGGTTGAGAAGTTCATGTAAAGATATTGCAAATCTGCCGCCTGGCGCCTGTTCTGGCCCGCTCTGAGGCGTCCGCCCATAGAGAATCTACGGAGACGGCCCGGGTGTGAAGGCTGTTACATTGATCCGGTCTGGATACCTTGCGAAGCAACATCAATCTCCTATGAATCACGAAGACACGGCGCTGAAAGCGCCCTCTGCCCACCACCAAGCCCGAGGTCGCGTCACTTTCATCCTGCTGGTCCTGCTTGCGCTGATCGGTGCAGGATTCGCCGCGAAGTACTACTTTTTCCCCGAGGCGGATAAGCAGGCCAAGCCGTCCACCCCTGTGCAGACGGTCACCATCGCACGCGTCGAGCAGCGCGATTTCCCTTTGTTGCTGGATACCACGGGGACCACGGTAGCCGCCAACCTGGTGGATATTCGGCCCCAGATCACGAACACGGTTCAGAAGGTTCATATCAAGGAAGGTCAGATGGTGCGGGCTGGGGAAGTGCTCTTCAGCCTGGACGATCGGGCCGATCGCGCCAATGTGGCCAAGGCCCAGGCCGCTCTGGATGACGCCAAGCGTCAATATGTCCGGGCGCAGGAACTGGTCCGCCAGAAGTTCGTGTCGCAGGCTTCCGTGGACACGACCCAGGCGGCCATCGAGAGCGCCCAGGCATCGCTGCGGGCCGCCGAAGTGGCGCTGAGCTACGACACCATCCGGTCCCCGATCACGGGGCGCGCAGGCATCATCAACGTGTTTCCTGGGGCCTTGGTCCAGCCCGGCAACACGGTGACCACCTCCACCACGGCGACAGCCACCACGGCCATCGGCGCCATGGTCACCATCACCCAGCTTGATCCCATCAATGTGCAGTTCACCGTGCCGGAATCTGCCTTGCCGATGCTGTTCTCCTTGATCAAGGCCGGCACCATGCCTGTGGCTACCCTCACGACGGCTGACGGCAAGAAGCGTGAAGGCAAGGTGTATGTCGTGGACAACCAGATCGACGCCTTGATCGGTGCCGTGAAGGTCAAGGCCCAGGTGAACAACCAGGACCACTCGCTCATCCCGGGACAGTTCGTCAATGTGATGTTGAACGCCGGCAGCATCAAGGACGCGCTGGTGGTGCCTTCGCAGGCCGTGGTGTCCAATGCGCGCGGGCGGCAGCTGTTTGTTGTGGACGCACAAAATGCCGTTGAGCTCAAGTCGGTCAAGGTGCTCAACGAGGGGCAGGGCTATGCCGTGGTCAGCGGCGTGAATGCCCAAGACAAGATCGTGGTCGAAGGCAAGCAGAATCTGCGCCCCGGTTTCAAGGTCAGGGAAGCCAAGGCAGACGCCAAGGACGCTTCTGCTCCAGCCAATCCATCCGCTGCGCACAAATGACGATTTCAGAACTCTGCATTCGTCGTCCGGTGATGACGATCCTGCTGTCCATCGCCACCGTGGTGGCGGGCATCATTGCCTATACCAAGATTCCGGTTGCAGCACTGCCGAGCTTCAACAGCCCGGTGATTCAGGTGATCGCCACGCTACCCGGGGCCAGCCCGGAAAACATGGCCTCCTCCGTCGCCTTGCCGCTCGAGAAGGAGTTCTCGACCATCGACGGCATCTCCGTCATCAGCTCTACCAACTTCCTGGGGGCGACCAGCATCACGCTGGAGTTCAATAACGATCGCGACATTGACAAGGCTGCGGTTGACGTCCAGGCCGCGCTGTTGCGCGCCCAGCGGCGTCTGCCGATCGAGATGACCACGCCGCCGTCCTACCGCAAGGTAAATCCGGCGGATGCGCCCGTGCTGCTGATGAGCATCAACTCGCCGGCCATGGATCTGTTCGAGGTCAGCGACTACGCCGAAAACCTGATTTCCCCCAGTTTGTCGACCATTGATGGTGTGGCACAGGTGCTGGTTTTTGGTCAGAAACGCTATGCCGTCAGGGTGCGCGCCAATCCCACCAAGTTGGCGATGAACAACCTGACCATGGACGACGTGGCGCAGGCTGTCAACAAGGCCAACTCCAACTCTCCGGTGGGCGTCCTGGACGGTCCGCGCCAGGCGCTCACCATCTATGCCAACCCGCAGCTTGTTCGTGCCCGCGAATTTGCCGATCTCCTGATTGCACAGCGCAACGGCTTGCCGATTCGGCTGTCGGATGTGGCAACCGTGAGCGAAAGCTATGAGCAGGTCAAGACCAGCGGTTCCTACATGGGCGAGCGTTCGGTGATCATTGCCGTCCTGCGCCAGCCCAGTGCCAACACGGTCAAGGTGGTGCAGGGGATCAAACGCATGATTCCCCAATTCGAGAAGCAGATGCCGTCGTCGGTGCAGATCAATCTGCTCAACGACCGGTCGGTCTCCATCATCGAATCGATTCATGATGTCAACTTCACGATTGCACTGACAGTGCTCCTTGTGGTGCTTGTGATCTTTCTGTTTCTCAAGCATGCCATGGCCACCATCATCCCGGCCTTGAGTCTGCCGGTCTCCCTGATCGGCGCCTTCTTCTTGATGTACTGGATGGGCTACAGCCTGGACAACGTGTCCTTGCTGGGCATCACCTTGGCAGTTGGCCTGGTGGTGGACGACTCCATCGTGGTGCTGGAGAACATCGTGCGCTACGTGGAAGAGGGGATGCATCCGCTGAAGGCCGCGCTCAAAGGCAGTCGGGAGGTCGGGTTCACCATCATTTCCATCTCGATTTCGCTGGTGGCCGTTTTCATTCCCATTTTCTTCATGCCCGGCCCTATCGGCTTGCTGTTCCGGGAGTTCGCGGTGGTGGTCACGCTTTCCATTCTGGTGTCTGCGGTGGTCTCTCTCACGCTGGTCCCCATGCTGTGCAGCCGGTTTCTGCCCAAGCATGGCGAGGAGCCGCGCGAGTTCTGGGTGGTGCGTCAGTTCGAGAATCTCTTCCAGTGGACGCTCAAGAACTACGCGTCTTCGCTGGACTGGGCG
>Ga0255338_1001472_pt1 | contig 44251 bp, 48 predicted proteins | sample MeOH1_35cm_T4_19_FD_203715 | JGI IMG/M metagenome (GOLD analysis project Ga0255338, IMG submission 203715) | Sandy soil microbial communities from University of British Columbia, Vancouver, Canada - MeOH1_35cm_T4_195 | ecosystem: Engineered > Artificial ecosystem > Sand microcosm > Unclassified ... | reverse complement strand
CCCAAGACGGGGCGGAGAGACCACATAGGGCGCGCAGTTGGCTACTAGCTACGGGGTAAAGAGGGGAAGTAGTCATGGCCTTCTCCTACCCGAGTTCTAAACCTTCTATTCCTCGGATCATCTAATGGCGCAGGGGGACGATCCACGCTGCTTGGTGAGCGGCGGCCTACCGATTGAGTTGCAGTCCGCGGCCGCCCGGCAGCAGTTCTGCCGATCGCGGGGGGACCGCGAGAACCGGTTCAAGGGACTGAAGAATGATTTGCGGGCGGACAAGACGAGCTGCCAGCGGTTTCTAGCCAACCACTTCCGGCTTCTGCTGACGGAGGTTGCGTACGTGTTGTAGCAGACCCTCCGGAAGCGCTTGGCAGGTACCGAAGGGGCGCGGGCACAGGTGGATACCTTGCAGTTGAAACTACTCAAAGCGGCGGCCCGCGTCCGCGAGACGCAACGCCGGATCCACCTGCAACTCGCGAGTGGCTATCCCTGGCAGGCCCTACGGGTTACCAGTGTCACTCGGGTCGGCGGCCAGCTCCACCAGACGTAAGCCGGAAAGAGCCCCAAAGTCCGGGGCAGCCCTGCTCGACCTGGGGCCGGGAAGGTTTTCGGGTTTCCGGCCGGCAGTGATCCCCTCAAATGAGCGGGAACCGACCGCAGGCACGGTCGGTTCCCGCTTTGGGACTACAGGGATCCACCAAAAGCGACCCTGCCTCGAAACCACGGTCTTGTAGAGCTTCCCGCAGCGACCGCGCGACGCTACTACAGAGCCCCATGAATTATTCGGGCTACCGGGCTCAGAGGCACACTCGTGCGGGAAACCGAAATACCGTGTGTTTACGGGGGAGCCGCTGCCAGCCCGGTGGAGCACATTGATGCTGCGCCGCGGTATCCCACCGACTCCGCCGGCGCGACTTCCCGATCACCCGAACCCGTGCAGCAATGCCGCATCTGGCCGCGGTCAGCACTCTTCGGGCGGGTAGAAGAGCCGAGTGCCTTCGGGCCGAGCAAAGTGGGTGAGGGTGTGGAGAACCACTTTGCCAGGCGCGAGCAGGTGTAGGCTTTCAATGCCTTGGACCAAGAGGGCGTCCGCGACCAGAGAGCGGTGACACCGCCAGTAGACCGTCTCGGCGCACATGACCGCCGTTGGCTGGAACCGCAGGAGGGCGATCAACTCCGCGAGGCCTGCATCAAAAGCAGAAGTCGACATGTAATCGGCATAGCCGCGGAAACTGTCGTTGCGCCACCCGCCGTTAGGAGAATCGACTCGCGGTTTACGGAGGCCGCCGAGATTCTGCAAATGGAGGTAGCAGATCCCGGCCTCAGGCAGACTCTGCGCGAGTGCCTCACCCCCGAACTGGGGATTGTGGCGAGATCTGGGAACCGTGCGGATGTCGGCCAGCAGCCGAATCCCATGCTCCCGCAGGAGCGAAAGGAAATCCTCCAACGGACGTGTGCCGTGGCCTATCGTATAGCAGCAAGGTGCCGCGGCGCCGCGCGCCGCGGCACAGTGGACATGCTCGCCTTCCGGTTCCAGGACGTCACGGTAGAGGAGGGAGCCGGCACCGATCACCACCCCGTCCGTCGCACAGCGACCGGCAGGCAGGAAGAGTTCCCCCGGCTGAATGGGTGCGCCGCAGTGGACGCATGCCCGCGGGCCAGAGGTCTCGGTCCATTCCGCAGTCATACGCAGGGGACACCCGTGCGCTGCTGCGTTCGCCAGTTCGGTTGCGGTCCAGTGCTGCATAAGTCTTGATATCCCGGTCTCGCTCGCGATCTGGCAGCATGGCTGGGGATGTTTGGTCAGGATCGGCCCGCTCCGCCGGGACCGTCACCAGGAAGTCCGCGCGTCCGAAACCACTCGCCACGGTCTTTATGTGGTATAAGCTGTACCAGATTTACCATGACACTTCTCAATCTGTCCACAGACTACGCCCTCCGCAACCTCTTCAATCTGGCCTCGCAGTCGGATCGGCAGGTGTCCAGGCGGGAGCTGATCCAGTTCCACGGGATCTCCGCCGACCACGTCGCCAAAGCAGTGCAGCACCTGGCCCACGCCGACTACGTCCGTGCCGATCGAGGCTGGTCCGGCGGCCTGCGACTCGGTCGGTCGGCCGCCCAGATCACCGTGGGGGAAGTCATCGAACTCTTCGAGGGGCCGGTGACCTTGCTCGAATGCGTCAGCACCGAGGGCATGTGCGTGATCCAGCCGGGCTGCCGGCTTGCGACGCCTGCTCGGCCGGGCGGGAGCGCAGTTAGTGGAGACGCTGAATGGAGTCCCGCTGGCGGACCTGACGGCGTCGCCGGAACCGTCCCTGGTGCAACTTTCTCCCCGGTTGCCCTCTTTGTAAGTGCAGTCTGGTTGCTGGCCGCGAGGAAACTCGATCGGCTGCTCGTTGTCACTGTTCGGCTTCCCGCACGCTGCGGGGTCGAACGATCTGGATCCGACGCTGGATCCTTGAGGAGGAACCCGATGTCTCAGCGGTATCTGCCCAGAGTTGTCCCGTGCGCCCTTGCACTCACCCTGGCCGGGGTGCTAGTCGTCCGGGGCTACGCGCAGGGAGCCAAGCCGGTGCACCCAGTGAAGATGCCCCTGCCCCAGGCGCGGCAGACTGTCAGCATGCTCAATGACCTGTACGTGAACACGGTGGTGCTGACGCACGGTACCTATGTGAAAGACCGCGGGACGGTGGCCTCAGCCACAGTGGCGCGCCAGATCTTCGAAGCGATGACGAAAAAGGGCTGGCCCGAAACGCATTGGCTGTCGACCACCGGACGACCCTTCAATCCCGCAAACAACCCGAGGGACTCCTTCGAAAAGGACGCTGTCGCCGCTCTCAAGAAGGGCGAGGTGCGGTTTGAGCGGGTCGAGGCAGGGCGGCTGCGGGTGGCGACGCTCGTGCCGCTGGTCGACAAGAGTTGCCAAATGTGCCACACCCGCGATCAGGTGGGCGACCCAATCGGCGGCCTTTCTTACACCGTTCAGTTGGGTGGCAAATAGCCGAGGCCGCGTTCCTGATCGGGCCGTCGGATTCCTCTTGATGCGACGAGAAACACGGGCCACCACCGGTAGCTTCTACGGGCACTTCCGCTGGGCCGCGGTCGTGAAGGACGCAGCCCGGGAAGCGGCTGACGGCCACTCCTCGATGATTGCCGGTGGACAGACGCAGGAGGTTGCACCAGGAACGGCCGCCTCTGGATCGCCACCTGGCTGGTGACCTGCCCCGGCGCACTGGTTGTTTCCGCGGCCATACGCCGGGCTCCGCGCTCGGCCGTCCCGGCACGTATGCAGCGCCCCGCCCTGAAAGCGGCGGCCGCTTCGGTGATGAAGACCCGTGCCATGACGGCTGAGGAAGCGCGCATGGCGATGGCGATGCTCGACGATGCCTACCAACTGATCCTCGTGGAAACGCATGCCAACTATCACACGCAGCCGAACCGGCCAGTTGCCGCCAGGTCCAGGAACGGATGAATGAGCTCGGCTGGCCCACGGCCCGCTTTCTGGCGGTCAACACCATCGTGATGCACCCGGATCACGTGCCGCGGGATGACTTTGAGCGCCGTTCCGTCCAAACGCTACGGAGCAGTGATCACCGGATCGAACAAGTGGTGGGCGGGCAGTTCCGGGTGACCACGGTGGTGCCGACAGGCGGGAGCTGCTTCTCCTGCCATTGGACGCCGCCCGAACAGGCGAGTAAGACGGCGACCACCTGGGCGGTGCCGCTCCGGCAGGAGAGAGGACGCGGACGATGAGACGCAGACAAGCTTGGGCAAACGGCGGTTGGCGCACCCGCCGGTGTGTGGCGATTGCGGCCTGCGGCCTGGCGGCCCTGGCGCTGGCGGCCTCGCCTGTCCTGGCGCAATCCGGGGACAGCTTCGACGACGCGCCCATCCACTACACCCAATCGCAGCCCACGAACGGGGTCTCCCGCCTCCAGAAGCAGCTTGACGGCCGAGAGGTGCGACTTCAGTCCACTCCCTCGCAGGGGTACCTCGCTGCGATACTGGAGCAGTTGGAGGTCCCCCTCTCTACACCGATATTGGTGTTTTCCAAGACCAGCATCCAGAGCTGCCTTATCTCGCCGCTCTCGCTGTGCACCCTCTACTCCAACGACAACGCATACGTCGGCTGGGTGCAGGGGGGACCCGAACTGGAGATCTCCACCGCAGATCCCCAACTCGGCGCGGTCTTCTATACGTTGAGCCAGGACCGCGACGGCCTTCCGGTCTTCTCGGCTGACACCTTTTTGGCTCGGGACGAGAGCCCGCTGGAGGAGCGGTGGGGCGGCTGGTATGTCACCGAAACGCACGGTCGGCAGTACCTCCTCTTGCCGGCGAAAGAGTACGTCTACCGACGACTGAATGAGATCCTCCGCGGAAGGGATAAAACCAAAGAGTGCGACCATTTGAGCGTGGCCGATCGAAGGGCCATCCTGCAGATCCTGCGGGACACGAAGCCGGACTTTGCGACCCGGGCGGACCGATGAAGAGGGAGCAAGCCATCCTCAGCAGGTCGCCGCAGTGTGAAGGGTTACCAGGCCCCTACCGGCCGAAGGCGTTCAGGAGCACAGGCATGTCTTTGCGAGCAAGCGGACAACCGGAACGGCGGGCGGGCCTTGATCCTCGGATCGCGGGTTACGGCTTCGCTATGATCAGCACGCTTGTCATCTTGCTGGTCCGGTGGCGGCTGTGGCCGCTTCTGGGTGACACCAGCCCCTTCGTTCTCTTCTTCCTATCCGTGCTGGTCACGGCCCGTCTCTACGGGCCGGGCCCGGCCACACTGGCGACCGTCCTGGGAGCAGCAACCGGCTTCTTCCTCTTTACCGCGCCGCGCTATACCTTCATCCTTGGCGAGCCCAAGGACATGGTGCGCCTGATCCTGTTCCTCGTGGTGGCGGCGGGAACCATCTGGATGTCCTGGCTCCGAGAGCGCTCGGAGAAAGCGCTGCGCCAGAGCAACGAGCGGCTCCAATACCTGCTGGAGATCGCCCGCGATCTAGTCGAGCCGGACCAGCCCGCGCGGTACGCGGAGAAGCTCTACCGGCGGCTCGCCGCTATCCTGAGCCTGGACCTCTACCTCTTCTATCAGACCTGCGGAGACGGAGAGGCGATGTGTCTGGAGGCGCACGCCGGGCTGCCGGGCACGGCGCTCCAGGGTGTCGCGGAGTTGCCTCTCAGACAGGCTGTTCGGGTGGATGCCACGTCCCTGGGCCAGGAGCGGGTAATCCTGGGCAGCGCGGAGGCATGTGACGCACACGCAACCTTTCTCCAGTCTCTGGGTATGACGGCCTACGCGGTTTACCCGCTCATCGCTCACGAACACCTCGTCGGCAGCCTGACCTTCGGCGCCCGTGGAAGGCGGCCCTTCGACCGCGATGAACTGGCGCTGATGGAAACGGTCTGCGATCAGGTCGCCATCGCGGTCGACCGTGCTCGGCTGATGGGCGCTCTGCGTGCCCGAGCCCAAGAGCTTGCCGAGGGGGACCGCCACAAGAACGAGTTCCTGGCAATGCTCGCGCACGAGCTGCGGAATCCCCTGGCGCCCATCCGCACTGCGATTGCGGTGATGCGCCTGCGCGGGATGGACCAAGAGGTGTTGGATCGGAACCGGGCGGTTCTCGACCGACAGGTGTCTCACATGGCGCGTCTCCTGGACGACTTGCTAGACATGTCCCGGATCAGCCAGGGAAAGGTCCGGCTGTGCAAAGAACGGGTGGAGCTCGGCTCTATCCTGGACGATGCGGTTGTGGCGTGTCGGCCCTTCATCGCGCAGCGGAAGCACGAACTCTGCGTCTCCCCGCCCGGAGAGACGGTTTGGGTGGACGCGGATGTGACCCGGCTGCACCAGGTGGTCACAAACCTCCTGATGAACGCCGCCAAGTATACGGACCCAGGCGGTCGCATCGAGCTTGTCGCCCGGCGCGAGGGCGACGAGGTAGTCCTTCGCGTGACGGATACCGGCATCGGCATCCGTCCGGAGATGCAGCCAAGTGTCTTCGACCTCTTCTCGCAGGCGACGCGGGCCCTGAACCGGGCGGAAGGGGGGCTCGGCATTGGCTTGAGCCTGGTGCGCTCCCTCGTGGAGATGCACGGCGGGAGCGTGGCCGTACAGAGTGAGGGACCCGGACACGGCAGCCAGTTTGCTGTGCGGCTGCCGACCGCCGAAGCGCCCACTGTCCTGGAGCGTCCCGGGCCGGAAACACTAGAGACCGCCGCGCCGCCGGTCGCAACACCGGTGCCCGCCGCGCAGACAACCAAGGTCCTGGTGGTGGACGATAGCGCGGACGCCGCGGAGACTCTTGCCGAGTTGCTGGAACTTTGGGGGTTCGAGCCGGTGATCGCCCATGACGGCGAGATGGGATGGAAGATTGTACGGTCTGCACATCCGCGGGTTGTGTTGCTGGACGTCGGCCTGCCGGGGATGGATGGTTATGAGCTGGCGCGGCGTATCCGCCGAGAACCTGGCGGTGACGGCCTGCTGCTGGTAGCTCTGACGGGCTACGGCCAGGAGGAGGACCGACAGCGCTCGCGGGATGCGGGGACCGACTTCCACCTGACGAAACCGGTGGACATTGATGCCCTGCGTGATTTGCTGATGAGTGCGGTCCAATGACCGGTGCTGACCTCCCGACCACAGAACCCGGACCAGCCGCGTATCAGCGATCCGCGGAAGCGGTGATCGCCGCGCTCGGCAGCGACGCCGAGCGCGGTCTGACCGCCGAGGAGGCGCGGCGCCGCCTCGTCCAGCACGGTCCGAACAGGCTCGCAGTCGAACCGCCGATCCCCGCCTGGCGGAAGTTCGCGGCGCAGTTCCAGGACGTGCTGGTGATCCTACTGCTGGTCGCAGCGGCAATCTCGGTCGGCGTGTGGCTGTATGAGGGCGACGAGACACTCCCCTTCGAAGGGTTGGTGATCGTCGCAATCGTGGTGCTGAACGGCATCCTGGGCTACGTACAGGAAGCCCGAGCGGAGGCCTCCGTCGCGGCCCTCCGCGCGATGGCCGCCGCCGAAGCCGCAGTGCTCCGCGGTGGTCAGCCCCAGAGGGTTCCCGCTGCGGACCTGGTTCCCGGCGACATCATCCTGATTGAAGAGGGGGATACGATTCCTGCCGACGGGCGGTTGATCCGCTCCATCGCGCTGCAAACGGCCGAAGCATCCCTCACCGGCGAGAGCTTACCGGTCCCTAAAGACACCCGTCCGATCGCAGAGGAAGTAGGGATCGGCGACCGCACCAACATGGTCTTCAGCAGCACGGCTTCCGTCTACGGACGCGGACGTGCGGTAGTGACGGCTACCGGCATGGAGACGGAGATGGGCAAGATCGCCGGCCTGCTCCGCCAGACGCAGAGCCAGCCCACGCCGCTCCAGCAGGAACTGGACCGGACTGGCAAGCGGCTGGGGGTGATGGTGCTGGTAATCGCCGGGGTGATGGTGGGCACCATCCTGCTTGTCGAACAGGTGCGCGAGCCGGCGGCGATAGTCGAGGTGTTGATCCCCGGTGTCGCGCTGGCCGTGGCGGCCGTGCCGGAGGGCTTGACCGCAGTCGTGACCGCGGTGCTGGCGATGGGCATGAACCGGATGGCGCAGCGGCGCGCTATCATCCGCAGACTTCCGGCGGTGGAAACGCTGGGTTCGGCCACGGTGATCGCCTCGGACAAGACGGGCACGTTGACCCGGAACGAGATGACCGTGCGCACCATCGTCACGGCGAGCGGTCGGGTGGAGCTCAGCGGCACAGGGTATTCTCCGGAGGGTGAGCTACGGCAGGACGGCCATGCGCTGCAAGAGGGACCGCTGCGTGCCGCGGTGACCTATGCGCTGCGCGCGGCCGATCAGGCCAACAACGCCGTGCTGCAGGAGCATGAGGGGCGCTGGACTATCCAGGGCGATCCTACAGAAGCGGCGCTGCTCGTGGCGGCCCGCAAGGCGGGGCTGTCGGAAAAGGCGTTGGAACAGCGTTTCGCCCGGGTCGGCGAGGTGCCGTTCTCCTCGGAGCGCAAGCTGATGAGCACGGTCTGCGAGGACGCCGAACGCCCGGAGCGCCTGGTCGTCTTCACCAAGGGCGCGCCTGGCCCCTTGCTTAGCGGCTGTCATCAAGAATGGGTCGGTGACGGACCACGCCCACTAACCGAGGAGCGCCGTGCGGCGCTCCGGACGATCACCGAGGAGTTGGCGGGTGAGGCGCTGCGCACGCTCGGCATCGCCTTCCGCCCGCTCCCCCGCGAGGCGTTGCAGTCCCCCGATGCGGTGGACGATCAGCTTGAGCAGGAGTTGGTCTTCCTGGGTCTCGTGGGCATGATCGACCCGCCGCGTGTGGAAGCCAGGGAGGCGGTCGCCGCGGCAAAGAGGGCGGGCATCCGGCCGATCATGATCACCGGCGATCATCCCAGGACGGCGGCGGCCATTGCGAAGGAGCTAGGTATCGCTGTCGTGGATACGGCGATCACTGGCGCGGAGCTCGAGCGGATGTCCGACGAGACGCTCCGGACGACAGTGCGCCAAGCGTCGGTCTACGCGAGGGTGAGTCCCGAGCACAAGCTCCGGATCGTCGCCGCCTTGCAGGCGGACGGTGCCGTGGTCGCAATGACCGGGGACGGTGTGAACGATGCGCCTGCGCTCAAAGCCGCCGACATTGGCGTGGCGATGGGCATCACGGGGACGCATGTCTCCAAGGAAGCCGCCGACCTGGTGTTGATGGACGACAACTTCGCCTCGATCGTGGCGGCGGTTGAAGAAGGACGGACGATCTTCGCCAACATCCAGAAGTTCCTGCGCTACCTGCTCTCCTCCAACGTCGGCGAGTTACTCACCATGTTTCTGGGCGTCTTGCTGGCGGACCGGCTGGGCCTGACCGCGGCGAGCGACGAGGTGGTCGTCACGCCGCTGCTGGCTACCCAGATCCTGTGGATCAACCTGGTGACCGACGGTCTGCCCGCCCTGGCGCTCGACCTCGACCCCGCCGACCCCGCCGTGATGCGGCAGCCGCCCCGCGCCCCTGGAAACGGCGTGATCACGCGCGGGATGTGGTTCGGGATCGTGTTCGTTGGCCTGGTGATGGGGACGGGGACGTTACTCGTCCTCGATGCCGCCCTGCCGGGCGGACTCATCGCCGGTTCGGGGGACATGCAGTATGGCCGAACGATGGCCTTTACCACGCTGGTGCTGTTTCAGGTCTTCAATGTGTTCAACGCCCGTTCCGACACCCGCAGCGCGTTCAAAGGGCTGTTCCATAACCGGTGGCTCTGGGGTGCCCTTGCGGTATCGGGCCTGCTGCAGTTCGCCGTCCTGTCGCTGCCGTTCCTGCAGCGGGCCTTCGACACGGTTCCTCTGCGCGCCGGCGATTGGTTGGTTTGCACCCTGGTGGCCAGCAGCGTGCTATGGCTGCGTGAACTGAGCAAACTGGTACAGCGCAGCATCCATCATTTTCGCTCCGGGGGCTGTTCGGACGGAAACCCCGGCGTGACCGCGATTCTCTGACATGAGCAGGGGGGGAAATTGACGTCTACGCACAAACCGCTGGTCAACGCCGGAGCCCCCCTCCGTGGCGGCGAAGCTGCCCCGGCTGAGCTGCTAGAGACCTTTCAGAAGCTGCTCATCGCCGGCCGTTGGCTGCTTGTGGGCGCGGAGACGGTAGAAACTGCTCTCCTGCTGCCCGCTATCCACCCTGACCACGGCGCGATTCCAGCGTTGGCGCTCCTGTGCGGTTACAATCTTCTCTCGCTGGTGATTGTGCTTCGAGACCCCATGCGGCGGGTCCCCGTGCCGTGGCTGCTGGCGCTCGACGTGCTCTTGCTAGCGGTGGCCGCCCACCATACCGGTGGGTCAGGGAGCCCATTCCTGGGTCAGTACTACCTGATCATACTCGCTGCCGCCCTATTCTATGGCCTGGCCGGAGGACTGGCATTGGGAGCCGTCTCCGCGCTGGCATCGGCCGTGCTGGTGCCCCTGAGCCCCACCGGGAGTTGGGCGGAGCTCTGGCAGGACCTGCGGAACCTAGCAGTCTACTACGTCATCATCGGCGGCTTCACCGGCTATCTGGTGGACGGCCTTAGAACCTGGTTCGGACGGTACCAGGGGAGCCAGGCAGAGATCCGGAAGCAAGAGCTCCAGGCGGAAATAGCCCACCGCGAGATGGAGTTGGCGCGGGCAATGCAGCGGGCCTCTCTTCCAGCGATTCCGTCGCTGGTTCCCGGCCTGGACATCGAGGCCCGGCTGGAGTTTGCCCAGGACGTGGGGGGCGACTTCTTTTTGTACCTGAGCGAAGGGGAGCGAGTAGGACTGGTCGTAGGGGATGTGTCGGGGATGGGCATTCCGGCAGCGCTGGTCTCCACAACCGTGGCCCACCTGCTGCCTACCCTCCAGCCGTTGAAGGATCCGGCCGTGGCGTTGAGCAGACTCAATCAGGATCTATCCCAGCGGCTGCCCACGAATGCTTTCGTCAGCCTCGTATTGGCGGAAGTGGACGTCGGTGGGGGGAGCCTACGGACCTGGAACGCCGGACATCCGCCGGCGTTACTCTGGCGCGCCCGCGAGGGACGGGCCGTGCGAGCGGAGCGGCACAACCCGCTGTTGGGCATCTTCCCGGAATGCAACTGGCACCCGGAGGACTGGCCAATGGAGGTGGGTGATGTGCTGCTGCTCTACACCGACGGCCTGATCGAGGCGCCGAACGCACAAGGCGAGCGGTATGAAGTCGAGCGGGCCGCGGAGGTGTTGGGGCAGAACGCGGAGCGCAACGCCCAAGGAATCGCAGACGCGCTGGTGTCTGCCGTACGGGAGTGGGGCCAGCTAGCGGATGACCTGACGCTACTGGTCTGCAAGTGCATTGAGAGGCGGGCTCCGAAAGAGTGATTGAGCAGCCGAATAAAGCGATCTGCAACCCTAAAAGGTTGGCTCCAGACCCGTTTGGCCGCCCGCCTTCGAACAGGGCTGCCCGCAGCTGATTAGGAGGTCGGCCAGCCTGACGTTGTTTAGTTGGCTACTAATACTCGCCTCCAGATCAAGCCAAACGCGCAGGAGGGGACATTCCGGGTTACGTGGGCAGTCAATCCCGCGCCGGGGACAGCGCAGGAACCGAAGCGGCCCTTGGACCGCTTCGATGACCTCGCGCAGCGCGATCTCTTCCGCAGGCCGCGCCAGCCGCACTCCGCCTCGTCGGCCCCGAGACGTCTCTACCAGCCCGGCTCGCACCAGTGACTGGACCACCTTGGCGAGGTGCGGCCCCGGGATTCCCGTCCGGGCAGCAATGTCCGCGATTCGGGTCTCGGAGTGCTGTGCGAGATCCACCAGCGCGCGCACCGCATAGTCTTCGGCCAGTCCGAGGTTCATGGTCCCTTCTCCCTCACTGCGGCCGGTCGTCTGCCCGCTCCGCGTACCAGTCATGTTTTGTCTTACCCAGAAGTGGAAACAACTTGCATGATAAAAGGATATGATTTCCTTTTTTCCTATTTAGTCCGGGGACGGTCTCTGGCCCAGGGAAGCCCAGAGTTGCAGATGCGTACACCGAGGGTGAACTATGCTACTTGTTGGAGTTCCCGAAGTCTCTGCGGGCACAGGGCTAAACACCGCGGTCTCGCAGGTTTGGCGCGGTCAAGCGGCGGGCAGGCTCAGGGCGTTAAAAGAACTGTTTTCCGTTTAAGAGACCCTTTCGGCCGAGAAACCCCGCTGCGCACTGCGCGCGCAGATCCCGGATCGCCACTCACATCACGAATAAACGGGGATGAGGCCCCGCAGAAAGGGAACGTCTGACATGGCACAACTCGCTCAGAACGCGCCGGTACGGGCGGAGCTCCGGGACCCCGCTTACCAAGCATACCAGCTCCTCCATATTGGTTTCGTCGTCGCTCCCATCGTGGCGGGCGTCGATAAATTCTTCCACGTGCTGGTCAACTGGGACCAGTACCTGGCGCCGGTCGTGCAGAGTATGCTGGGCGGCCACGGGCACACGTTCATGCTCGTCGTCGGCGTCGTAGAGATCGCCGCCGGGCTTCTGGTCGCCTTCAAGCCGCGGATCGGCGGCTACGTGGTGGCCGCATGGCTCCTGGGGATCGTCCTCAACCTACTGCTGATCCCCGGCTACTTTGATATCGCGCTGCGCGACTTCGGGCTGTCTCTCGGCGCATTGGCGCTCGCGCGGTTAGCTGAGGCTCGTGAGCGTATGGAATCGTAGTCGAGCCGCGAAATGCGGAGGAAGAGGCGCGCTACGAGGTGGGTTCATCGCACTGCCGCGTGCCTCGCGGCGCTGTCTATTACGCCTCTGGAGCGGAAGGCAACCGAGGTAGAGGCGGCGCAGGACCTGAAGGAGGACCTCACGATGCCGAGCTTGGTTGGGGATATTGCGGGCGACGACCTGGTTCCGGAAAACGGAGACCGTCGGCCGGCCGGCCGGTTGAATCGCCGCCCCGTCTCGGAGGGGCAGTTGCGGAAGTTCGAGGCCTACGCCGCCGAGATCTTCACGGCGTTCGGGCTGGACCTGAACACCGCGGCGACGCAAGATACCCCACGCCGCTTTATCCGCGCCATCTTGGATGTCACGGCAGGTTATGATGGCGACCCGAAGCTCATCAAGGCGTTCGACCGCGAATGCCGCGGAGAGCCCGGCTGTCGGCTGAGCCAGGTGATCGAGGGGCCGATCCAGTTCTTCTCCCTCTGCGAGCACCACGCCCTCCCCTTCTTCGGGCACGCCTATGTGGGCTATATCGCCGCCGAGCACCTCATCGGCATCTCCAAACTCACGCGGGTAGTCCGCCTGTTTGCCCAGCGGTTTACCGTGCAGGAACGGATCGGGCAGCAGATCGTGGAAACCCTGGAAGGGATGCTGGAGCCGTACGGCGTGGCGGTCTACCTCGAAGCGCGCCACCTGTGCACGGAAATGCGCGGCGTGCGCGCCATCTTGCCCGCCACTCGCACGACCAACTGGCGCGGCGATTACGCGGAAAACGCGGCGCTGCGCTCGGAGTTCTTCGTGGCGTGTGGGTTGCAGCGATGATCCCTCTGACGCCGCTCGAACCGCTCTACGACCTGGCCCGAGGGGAGAACGTTCCCCTGCCCCCCGAGCTGGAGGCTCTCTATGGCCGCCTCCGGTTCCCGCCACACCCCGGCCGGCCCTACGTCATCGCCAACTTCGTTTCTACTCTGGACGGAGTCGTGTCGCTCGGCGTCCCCGGCCAGGCGGGGGGTGCGGAGATCAGCGGGGCCAACCCGCACGACCAGTTGGTGATGGGACTGCTGCGCGCCACCGCCGATGCAGTCGTGGTCGGCGCCGGCACGCTACGATCCATCCCCGACCACGTGTGGACTGCCGAGTACATCTATCCCGCGCTGGCCGTCCCCTTCGGAGACATGCGGAGGAGCCTGGGGAACTCCCGGCCGCCGCTGAACGTCATCGTCACCGCACGAGGGGAGGTCGACCCGGAGTGGCGAGTGTTTCAGTCCGGCGAGGCTCCGGTCCTCATCGTCACCAGCACCGCAGGCCTAAAGCGCCTCCGCACGCTCGGGCTTCCGCAGTCGGTCCGGGTTGAGGCCGCGCAGGCTGCCGGCCGGCTGGAGGCACGGGCGATCCTCGACACCATTAGCCGGGTGCATCCGGGTGAGCTGCTGCTCGTGGAGGGCGGGCCGCATCTCCTCGGGGACTTCTTCGCGGGGGCCTGCGTGGACGAACAATTCTTGACCCTGGCGCCGCAGCTTGCCGGCCGGGACGGCTCCGGGCAGCGGCCAGGACTGGTGGCCGGCCGAACGTTCGCGCCCGAACACCCGCTGTGGGGAACGCTGGTTAGCATCAAGCGGGGAGGAGACCACTTGTTCTTGCGCTATGCGTTTCCGTCCCGGCTATCCGGCTGGATCGGCAGCGGTGAACCGGATGCCTTCGAGCGGTAGAGACGAGCAGCACTCAATGATCAAGCTCAAGCGAGTCTACGAAGAACCTTCCCCGGACGACGGTTACCGCGTCCTGGTGGAGCGGCTGTGGCCGCGCGGTCTGACGAAGGATCGTGTAGCCGTGGATCTATGGCTGAAGGACGTAGCCCCCAGCCCGGAGCTCCGCAAGTGGTTCGGCCACGATCCGGCCCGCTGGGAGGAGTTTCAGGAGCGCTACCGGCAAGAGCTGCGGGGTAAGCAGGGGGACGTGCAATTGCTAACACAGAAGGAGAACGAGGGCACGGTTACGCTAGTGTACGCCGCTCGAGACGAGGAGCACAACGGCGCACTGGTCCTGGCGAGGTTCCTCCAGAGCCGCTGCTGAGCGCCCTGGCCAGCCGTCCACAACTCGATACGACAGGAGTCACACCATGTCAGAGACAGAACAAGCCTACCCGCCGACGACGCGGGAACTCACGGAACAGCGCAGGGCACTGGCTCCCGGACCCGCGGAGGCGTTCCGGACCTTCAGCCGGAGCGTTTTCGCCGAAGGGGCACTGCCCGGCCGGACGAAGCAGTTGATCGCCGTGGCCGTGGCGCACGTAACCCAATGCCCGTATTGCATCCGCGGGCACACGGAAGCGGCTCTCCAGCAGGGAGCCACCCCAGAGGAGATCATGGAAGCAATCTGGGTGGCCGCGGAGATGCGCGCGGGCGGCGCCTATGCACATTCGGCTCTGGCGTTGGACACGATAGCGCGTGTCCAGGGCGAAAGGAGCGGCCCGCCGTAGACGAGCGCCTGCCCGGAACCGATGCCGTCGGCCGCGGGTATCGGGCAGATCGTTCGTCCGGAAGGTCCCATCACAGGAGAAGAGATGACGGACTACACCTACTTGATCATCGGCGGCGGAATGACGGCTGCCGCCGCCGTGGCGGGCATCCGCGAAGTGGATGCCCAGGGTTCTATCGGCGTCATCAGTGCCGAGCCACACCCGCCGTACGACCGCCCGCCGCTTTCCAAGGCACTCTGGAAGGGGGAACCTCTGGAGAGTATCTGGCGCGAGATAGACGGCCAATCCGTGACGCTCCACCTGGGGCGAACTGCGCTCGAGTTGGACCCGCAGGGCAAGCGAGTCACGGACGACCAGGGATCCGTTTACACCTTCCGCAAGCTGCTTCTGGCGACCGGCAGTTCGCCGCGTCGCTTGCCGTTCGGCGGCGAACAGATCATCTACTTCCGGACCGTGGACGACTACCGGCGGCTGCGCGGCCTCACCGAGGGCGGTGATCGGTTCGCCGTCATCGGAGGCGGGTTCATCGGCTCGGAAGTGGCCGCAGCCCTGGCGATGAACGGCAAGAAAGTAACGTTGATTTTTCCTGATCCGGCTGTTGGCAGCCGGATGTATCCGCCTGAGCTGGCGGAGTCCTTGAACGCCTATTACCGGGAGAAGGGCGTCGAGGTGCTGGTGGGCGCTACCGTGACCGTCTGTGAAGCGGTCCGAGACACCTCGGTCTTGAAAGTCCGCGATGCCCAGACCGGGAGCGAGCGAGAGATCGTCGCCGACGGGGTGATTGCGGGGATCGGCGTTCAACCCAACGTCAAGCTGGGCGAAGCGGCCGGACTCGTGGTGGACAACGGTATCCGGGTGGACGCCTCCCTGCGCACCAGCCACCCGGACATCTATGCGGCAGGCGACGTGGCCCGTTTTCACAACCCCGCGCTGGACCAATGGCTCCGCGTGGAGCACGAGGACAATGCCAACACGATGGGTGGGTCCGCGGGCGCGGCGATGGCGGGCCGGGCGGTGGCGTATGACCACCTGCCCTTCTTTTACTCGGACCTCTTCGACATGGGGTACGAGGCCGTCGGCGAAACGGACTCACGACTGGAGATGGTCGCGGACTGGAAGGCGCCGTGTAAAGAGGGTGTAGTCTACTACCTGCGCGAGGGCCGGGTGCGAGGTGTGCTGCTGTGGAACGTCTTCGGCCAGGTCGATAATGCGCGGAAACTCATCGCCTCCTCGGGGCCGTTCGGTCCCGCCGAGCTCAAAGGCCGGCTGTCGGCCTGAAGCAGGTCAGGCGCCGGAGGACCCCCAGGATATGGAGGACATCGAGTTCTTTCTGGAGCCGACACCGCCGTTCCGGCTGGATCTCACGGTCTGGGTGCTGCGCCGGAGGCCCGACAACGCCTGGGACCGCTGGGATGGCGAGGTCTACCGACGCGCGATGATGCTCGACGACCAGCCGGCGGAAGTCGCGGTGACGCAAACAGGTCCGCCCACTACGCCGCGCCTCCGCGTGTGCGCGGCAGCCTCCCGGCTGCCCGCCGACGCCGCAGCGCGCGTCGCCGCGGCGCTGGAGCGGCTGCTGGGGCTCCGCGCAGACCTCACGGCGTTCTACGAGCTCGCGAGCGCCGACCCTCGGCTGTCGCGTCTGGCGCAAACGTATCGCGGCGTCAAGCCGCCGCGATTCCTCACCCTGTTCGAGACGGTGGTTAATGCGATCGCCTGCCAGCAGTTGACGCTGACCGTGGGTATCCGGCTCCTCAATCGGCTCTCCCAACGGTATGGGGCAGCCTTCCCGTCGACGGATGCGACCGTACACGCATTCCCTCTTCCACAAGCGCTCGCCGAGGCGAACGTGGAGGACCTGCTCGCGCTGGGGTACAGCCGGCAAAAAGCGCTGTCGGTGATTGAGCTGGCTAACGCGATCACGGGAAACGGGCTTCACCTGGAGTGTTTCCGATCCCTGGACGACGAGGCGGCCCAGCGGGAGCTACTCCAACTGCGCGGCATCGGTCGCTGGACGGCCGAGTACGTGCTCTTGCGAGGGATGGGACGTCTCCACGTCTTTCCGGGTGACGATGTAGGTGCTCGCAATAACCTCAGGCGCTGGCTGCGACGGTCCGAGCCGTTGGATTACGAGGGCGTGGAGCGATTGGTCCGCCCGTGGCGGCCGTTTGCCGGACTGCTCTACTTCCACCTGCTCCTGGACAGGCTGTCGGAAGCCGGATATCTAGCAGCGTCGCTCACAACTTCTGGACCATACCAATCCAATGAGGCGCAATGACATATGGAAAACGCTAATTGATTAGCGGCTTTCGCCTATCGCTGCTGGAGCAGTAGGCGGACAGGCGCTGAAAACGACTAAGCTCGCGGGTGAGTGGACCGCGGGCTCTTTGGCGGTGGACTACCACCTTCTGTATCGGCCGTGCTGGAAGACCCATTTCTTTCGCGCGTGGGCAGAGGGAGTGATACCACCAAATCAAACTCCAGGCATGAATCGTCGCGCTGCCGTGGAGGGGAAGTACAGACATCTCCAGGTTTAGTCACCGCTGAATTTGCGTGCCCGGACTTGTTATTCCCGGAACGCAAACCGAGGTCTATACTGGCAGCTGAGTCGTCACCACTTGGCTGGTCAAGCCAACCTTCGTCAATAGCTCCAGAATTGTCTTGCCAGGTATCATTTGGCGGTAGTACCAGGGTTCGCCTTGGCACGGGTTGATCTAAGGCTCGCGGTACGTCGTCCGACCCGATGGGAATGAGTCCGCGGATGACAACCTGCTCACGATCTGCGATGACTTGCCGAACCAAGCGCTGGACGACCACTTTGCGATTGCTCATCGGCAATGTGCGAAGGCTGCGGATGGCAAGCTGTGCGAGCTCTTCAGGGCTCGTAGTCGGTTGCTTTGACCGGGAGCGTTGGCCTGCCATTTTCTCCACGATGGTTTGACGGCGTGCCCGCAGACGATCGGTGAGGGTCTTCAGGCCAGGGAGGGAGATTGCACCGTCTCCAAAGGCTTCGGCATACCTCACTTCCTCCAGATCCAAACTGCGGATCTCGGCTTCAAGGGACTCGTCGGCATCCGGCACGCCCCCCGCATCTGACTGTTGATCGAGCCATTTCACCGCCTGTTGGCGTATCAGTTCCGGTTGCCGGATTAGTCCGGCTACGGTGTCCCACACCAGTGCATCGAGTACCGACGAGGGAACGGACGGCCGTCGGCAGCGCGGAGGCAACGGAAACTGCTTCTGCCGGTCGGTACATCGATAGCAGGGATGCCCCTTGTTGGGCTCGCCGGTTCGGCGTTGACCGCACGGGCAATAAATCAGTCCCTGCAGAAGATAGTGGTTCTTGGCGTTACGGGGAGAGCATTGCGCGTTAACAGCCAGCTGTTGCTGCACTCGGTCAAAGAGCTCACGGGATAGGATGGCCGGGACCTGAATTGGCATCCAATCGGATCGTGGCCGCTCCCGACGCCCGGTTTTCTTGGTACGGCGGTATCTGCCTGTTTCGTTGCGGTCAGATTTGGAAAGCACCGATTCCGACTTTCGGTAGTAGTGTGTCCCCGTATACGTTTCATCGCGCAACATGCGTGCCAGTGGCCCGGTCGTCCACGTGGCGCGCTGGCCCTTGGCAGGCGGTATCCCAGCGATGTGAAGGCGGCGGATCACCTCTCGGAGCGACGCACCGTCGTCGCCGATCCAGTGAAAGATCTGGCAGACGACGGCCGCCTGACGCTGGTTGACCTCAAACCGGCGGTCATCGCCGTCCGCACTCCGGTGATAGTCGTATCCATACTTGGCACAGTATCCCAGGAGCTTCCCACTTTGGACGCGAAAGATCTTTCCCCGACGGAGGCGTTCGGAGATCTTGATGCGTTCGTACTCGTGAAAAACCCCTTGCATGGCCTGAAGAATGTGGTCTTCCGGGGTCTCTGCTTTCACGTCGTGCAGCGTCACGAACTCGATTTCGTTGTCCACAAACTCTTCGATCAGGATCTCTTGATAGGCGAACTTGCGGGCCAGGCGGCCTCGGTCGTACACATAAAGGACTTCGAACTGACCCTTTCGAGCATCGTAACGCATGCGGTCCAAGGCAGGTCTCGCCAGCAGTTCCCCGGAATAACCGTCGTCGCTATAAATTCGTTCTTCCGCCAGCGGCAAGCCATCATTGTCAATCCGCCGGCGAAGTTCATCGATCTGGGATTCGATGGTCGCCTCGTCACGCTGCCCTTCGGTCGAAACGCGAGCATAGAGCGCGGCGCGCTTCATGCTCGCTCCTGGCGAGCGATCGCCGCCAAGTTCATTTGGGCGATGTGGCTAGTCAGTTCGCGAGAGCGAGCCGGCGAAGAGCGCCGCGAAGTAAATCCAGGGTAATCGGGTTCAGGTGCGCCGTGCGGCGCGATCTCTTTCAGGTTGGTAATAGCTGGTTGAATGATCATTGTACCCCTTCGTATCGTACCGTCGGATAGGAGTCAATAGCAGCGTCTGCCCCTTCTGGACGGCGAGGCTCGACGACTTCTTCCGTGTCATTAAGCGCCCATTCAAACACGAGATCGAGTACCCCAATCAGCACATCCGTCGAGGCGTGTTCAAGGGGCTCATAGCGCACAGTGGGAATGGAAGGGGGCGGCGTTGGCATAGGTTGGATCTCCATCCTAGCCACACCACGCCTTTAGGCAACTCTCAATGCAGTGCGACAGACTACGTTGCACCTCGGCATTGAGATTCAGCCGCGAATTCACGTGAAGTACTTCAACCGCGAATGGTCCGCTGGCCATGGTCTGCGATGGCGTGCCACGGCCGGGATAAGCGCGCATTTCGGTCGGGCAAAACCGGTTATGACCAAGCTTTCGGCGGGGTCGGCACGAGTGACCGGGGTGCGGGAACTACGGCTCGTGGTGCCTGGCCGGTGGCGGATCACCGGTCTCCTGCCAGCCAAGTTCTTCTTCGATCTCGGCGAGCAAAACAGAAGGGCGGGCCTTCAAGGCCGTGGCAAGTTGAAAGATCATGCTGAGCGAAGGACTATTGATCCCTGATTCCAGCAAGCTGATGTAGCTGCGGTCACAGCCACTCATTTCCGAGAGCCGCTCCTGCGACAACCCTCGTTCCTGGCGTAGCCGTTTGAGGCTGCGCCCGAAGGCGGCCTCTGCCGGCCCGCCCATTTCCGTCCGTTTTCTCGGCATTCGCTTCCCTGGTGAGTTTCCAGGGAGGAGCTATCGGCGGACTGTTGAACATGTCCAACAGTGCCGTGGCTCGCCCAGGCTCGCGCCCGTGTTGGCGGGGTCATGTGAGACGCCTTACGAGCAGTGAGAAGCAAGTTATGGATGAGAACGGTCGGCCATCGTTGGTGTGCACCAGGGGCCAGTCGCAGCCATCTGGTGTGATCCCGCCGCCGCTGATGTGGGATGTCGAGGGGCACAAGCGGCAAGACCTGTACTTCTGGTTGAAGGCCGTCGAGGCCGTGCATCCGGTCGGGAAAGTGAGCGTGGCCGGGCACGGTGAGATGCTGATGCTCGGCGGCTACTCGTACCTCGGGCTGTGTGACGATCCGCGGATACGTCGCGCGGCGCAAGCCGCTATCGAACAGTTCGGGACGGGGACGCACGGTTCGCGGCTGCTCTCCGGGACCCTGACGCTTCACGATCAGCTGGAGCAGGCGCTGGCGGCCTTCAAGCACACGGCGGATGCGGTCGTCTTCTCAACGGGCTATGTCGCTAACCTTTCGACCATCTCGGCGCTGGCCCAGCGTCACGACGTGCTGCTGTGTGGTCGCTTGAGCCACGCCAGCATTCTCGACGGGGGGATGCAGGCGCTGGCCCCGTTGGTGCGGTTCAAGCACAATGACCCCGCCGACCTGGATCGGCGGCTGCGGGAGTGTCCCCCGGGTGCGCGGAAGCTGGTGGGGGCAGACGCCGTGTTCAGTATGGACGGCGACATTCTTGACCTACCGGCGATTAGCCAGGTCTGTCGCCGCTACGGCGCCTACCTCATGGTCGACGAATGCCACGCCGTGGGGGTGCTGGGCACGCGAGGGACCGGTATCGAAGAGCACTTCGGGCTCCCGGCCGATACCATCGACATCAAAATGGGGACTCTGAGCAAAGCGATCCCCAGTGCCGGCGGCTACGTGGCGGGCAGCAAGGAGTTGTGCGTTTACCTCCGCCACAAGGCCCGCGGGTTCATCTATTCCGGCTCACCGACCCCTGCCTCCGTGGCAGCGGCCCTGGAGGCGCTCCGGATTATTGGCGCCGAGCCGGAGCGGGTCGAGGCGCTGCGGAGCAAAACCGCGTTCTTCAAGCAGTTCCTCCGCCGGGCGGGGTTTGATCTCGGACTTTCCGCCTCCCCCATTGTCCCGATCCTGGTTGGCGACGCCGACCTGGCCGCGCTGTTGGCGAGGCGGTGCCAGGAAGAGGGCCTCTTCATCCAGCCCATCTGTCCTCCCGTAGTTCCGGCCGGCACGGCCCGCCTCCGGGCGTCGGTGATGGCCACCCACGAGTACGCCGACCTGACGACGGCCGCAGGCACGTTAGCGCGCTGCGCCCGCGATCTTGGGTTCCTGACGTCCTGATTCCGGCGTACCTGTAAGCCTTCCTATCAGCCTTGAAACCTCCGGAGTTGTATGTTCAGCCTTTACGAAAGCATTGAAACCTTCCTGGCTGGCTTTGACCGCCAGGGACTGTATCCCGACGTCAGCACCATCACCGGCGCGAACGGGCCGATCTGTCAAATGGATGGGACCGAGGTTTTGATGTTTGGCGCCAACGATTACCTCGGACTGTCGCAGCATCCACAGGTGAAAGCGGCAGCGCGCCGGGCTATCGAGACCTACGGCACCGGACCGGGAGCGTCCCGGCTGGTGGCTGGTAATCTCGACGTGATCGAGGAACTGGAGCGGCGGATCGCCGCCCTGACGGGCACGGAGGACTGTCTCACCTTCCCCACCGGCTATATGGCCAACGCCTCGGTGCTCCGGGCACTGATGGACCCGTTCCTGGATCGGGAGCCCCGTTCCAGCCGCGAGAGCGTCATCTTCCTCGACGTCTACAGCCACGGCTCGGTCTTCGACGGCGCCGCGGGCTGCGAGGCCAAGAAGGTCCTCTTCCGCCACGATAACTTGGTCGATCTGGAGACCAAACTCCGACAACATTCCGAGGTTCCGAACAAGCTGATCGTTACCGAGGGCGTCTACTGTCTCTATGGGGAAGTGATCGGCGTCCCCGACTACCTTGCTCTGGCGCGGAAGTATGGCGCCACCTTGATGGTGGACGATGCCCACGGCATCGGCGTGCTCGGGGAACACGGAGGCGGCATCGGGGAGCACTTCGGCTGTCAGGATGGCATCGACGTGCTGATGGGATGCATGGACAAAGCCTTCGGCGGCACGGGCGGCTACTTGTGCGGAAAGCGGTCGCTGATCCGCTACCTCCGCATCGCCTGCCGCTCGTCGGTCCTCTCCTCGGCGATCCCGGCCGGCATGGCCGGCGCCATGTGTGAGGCGGCGACGCTCATCCACCAGGGCCACGACCTGCGCGAGCGGCTCTTTGCCAACGCCGCCAGTCTCCGCAGTCAGCTCTTGGAAGCCGGCTTTGACCTGGTGACCCGTGATCGGCTGCCGTCGGTGGTACTACGGATTGGAGCGGAAGCGCTGGGTATCGAGTTTTGTCGTCACCTTCGCCAGCAGCAGGTCTACTGCCCCCTCATGCGCTGGCCGGGCGTGGCCAAAGGCGATAGCCGCCTGCGGATCAATCTCTCGGCGCTGCATACGCCCGATCACCTGGAGGCCTTTGTCATGGCGTGCGTTCGCGCCCGCGCCGCGGTTGACGGGCCGAGGTAATACCAGATTACACTTGGATGCTCTCCCGCGCTCATGACCGGGCGAGGATTTCATACCCCATTCGCCGGTACTGCCTACCCGAGAGGATCCTGAACTTACGTCGCCTGCGTAGCACAATGCCCCGCTACCGATAGGCGGAGCGGGGCATTGCAGCGAAAGGGTCCGGATTTACGCTTCTGCTGCCGGAGTAGTGCGTCGTCGACCGCGGGGCTTGGGCGTGACCGGAGTAACCGAGCGGTAAAACTGGAGATCGTCCCAGGCTGGCTGGAGTTGCTTGATCTGATACACCGTCCATTTTGCCGTCGCAAGCTGTTTTCGCAGCTTCTCTTCCAGCTTTCCGGTACTCGTTGCGCCGGAGCGCATCTGCTTCAATTGCACCTGCAGCGCGGCTTGGCGCCGCTTCAACTCTTCTAACTCACGCTGTAACGATTCCACGTCTGGCGCTGCTCGACGCACTCCACGGGGCATAGCCGGTATCCCTTTCGTTGTAATCAATTCGACCAAAGTCTCGCGCGTTGCTGCCGATCAAGAATCTGATGGTCTTGCACTCGTGACCCATTATACTGAAGTGCTTCCAGAAATAGCCGCCGTCCTGAAAAATGGGTGCGCGCAGTACGAAGCAGTCGCTGGCCTAGCGTGGTTGCTTCGCGAGGGAATCTGATGGCTAAGCGCACCGCCATACACTATGGAAATAGTGGAATGACGCGGATTTCGGGCCACGAGATTCTCTTTCAAGACGACGCGCTACCCAGGTGGTGAGGTTGAGAATCATTGCTAACCAAAAGAATAGGTCACGCTAGCCTTGGAATGGACCAGATCTGGGAGAGAACCTTGTTCAGAGTTACCGACTGGACTACGTATTGGCTCCGTGCTCTCAATTGTAGCTCTGATAGAGGACGCGGAGTTGCTGCCGGATCGCCTCGGGTTGCGTGTTCAAAATGACATCCACCACCAGTTGGCGGAGGTCATTATCGTGGAGGCCCAGATCGTAAAGCTGAATACCGAGAATGGCCCGCTGGGTCTCCGCGGTGTCGAGTTCAAAACCGCGTCGTAGGATGCGCTTCGCAACCTGCTCATCGGGCGTGATCTTCCCGGTCTCGATTGCTTCCAAGTAGGCGCTCTCCACGCCGATGCGCTCGGCGATCTCGTGACGCGGCACCTGTCCCCGCATCGTGCGGATGAGCCGGCCGAAGCTATTCATTCCAGTTCTCCCTTTCTCCCTCCTCTGTAGTGCAGTCAATCAATTGGTTCAGCTGCTTGTGGTGTGCTGGCTGCACCATAGCACACGGGTGGGCACGGTCAAGAGACGCGGACTCGGTTAATCCGGAGTTCATCTTTCGCCTGTGAAATGGAAATTGCACGCACGGTGGCGTGCTGGGAAACTGTCCCTAACACGCCCCCATGAAGAGGAACAAAGGAGGTGAAGCTTGGCTCGCAACGTCGTACCCCCACCCAAACTCAACCGGCTCCCCGTCTATCTCGCCCAGATTCAGGATTACTGGTTCCACGGCCCGCAGAAGAAATTCGCCCGGGATGCCGGGATCTCGGAGTCCACGCTGTCCCGGATCTTGCGCGGCGCCACCAACCCCCGCTACGACGACATCTGCAAGATCGTCGCCCTGCTGGAAATGAAGCTGCAGCGCAAGATCGATCCCCGCGATGTCTATCAGCCGTAGCCCGGACGAAAGGAGGTTCATGCCCGCCCCCTCACCATTGCACGCCTCGTCTCCGCTCCCGACCTGGGAGCCTGCCCTCAGCCAACTCCGGAACACTGCTCCCGCCGATCTCGATCTGCTTGTTTCTGCCTGGTTGACCGACCTTGACCTGCAGACCGTGCGTCTTATCGACCGGCGCGCCCAGGTAAGCACCTATCAGGCGCGGCTCGGCACCTTTCCCGCCAGCTTGCCCGTCCACATCCGGGTGTTTCAGCGCCGCAACCGGCTCCAACTCCACCACGTCGAGGCCTTCCTCGGCTCCCTCGCGCGGCAGAACGCGGTGGCCGGAGTGCTGGTCACGACCGGTCACGCCTCGCAGGCGGCCCGTCACCTCGCTCTGGAGATTACCCAGCCCCGGTTGCGCCTCCTGACCGGACCGGAGTGGGCCAAGGAACTGGCGGCCCGGGACCTGGGCGTCCGGCAGCATAAGCTCAAAGCCTGGCTCTTTGCCCTCGCTTGCCAGCCGTTTGGCTTGCGCCCACGCCGCCCCGCGGAGGCGGCATGATCGGCCGCGCCCCCGTGCCGAGCCGCGATCTGGCCGCCCTGCCTGTCAATGTCCTGTTGGTGGGGCAAGAGATCTCTTTGACCCAGCGCAGGGGCCGGTACGTGCCGGCCTCCATCCGTCATCCCGGCAAGATGCTGCCCGAACTGGCGCGGCAGCTCATCGCCGCCTACAGTCAACCCGGAGATTGGATCCTCGACCCGATGTCGGGGATCGGCACCACGGGCGTCGAGGCGCTACACCTCGGACGCAACTACGTCGGGATCGAGCTGGAGCCACGCTTTGTGGCCTGGCAGCAAGAAAACCTTGAGCTAGCCCGGAGCCAGGGCGCGACCGGCAGCGGCACCATGCTACAGGGTGATGCGCGACGCCTCGGTGCTGAATTACTTGTGACTCCTGGAGCCGACATACGAGCCCCGATCGACGCCATCATCACGTCACCGCCGTACGGTGACCGGCTGAAGCCGCGTCCCGGGCCGCCCTCGCGCATGATGCAAGACCTGATCCGGCGCCGCCGGATGCGTGCCGACGTGATCCCCGGTGGCTACGGAGTCGGACCGGATAACCTCGGCAATCTGTCGGATGCCGCGTATCTGGAAGAGATGCGCCGGGTGTATGCCGGCTGCTTTGAGGCCCTCCGGCCCGGCGGCATCCTCGCGGTGGTGATCCGGCCCGGCCGGGATCGCCAGCGACTTCGCCCGCTCCACTATGCGACGGCGCAACTGTGCGTCGAGCTCGGGTTCGAGTGGATCGACGAGCGGATCGCGGTACTGAGCCGGGTACTCGCCGTCCCCGGTGAGACGCCGCGCCAGTTCAACCACGCCCTTTTCTTGAAGCGATTAGCGACGGCCCACTTGCGCGAAGCTGGCTATCCCGTGTCGCTCGAACAGGTTGAATACATCCTGGTGTTTCAGAAGCCCTGGGCTTTGCCATTGGCCGTTGGCACGCACAAAAGCGGCCGTCAGGCCGCTCTTGCCGGCGCCCTTCCCCAGCGGATCGGTTGAGACACCGAACGGGAGGATCGGAAGGGGAGTGGATGCCGGTCTTATACATACCCAAAAGGGGTGGCTGGGACAATTCCGTTGCCACCTCGGAAAGGAGCCTATCGCAAAGCAGCCGCTTACTCCTTTAAGTGAAGAACCCCACTGGCTCGGCCGGTGGCTGACCGGGATGCGCCGGGAAGGCTTTCTCTCTCTGCTGGAATCCCAGGCCTGGCACACCCTTTCGGCCGTCCTCTCGTTTACCAGCCGCGACGGATCGCGGCGTTTTTCGCTGGAACAGCTCGCCACCGCTATCGGTCAACCGCGCGAAGAAGCTGGGCGTCGGCTGGCGGCACTGGCCCAGATCGACTGGAAGGGCAACCCGCTGGCCGTGCCGGAGCGCGATCCTGCCGGTGAGGTCTGCGGAGCGACGCTGGCCCCCGTCGAGCGCCTGGCGCTGCCCGGTATCCCGGCGGAACCGCTGCCGGGGCTTGAAGTACCCGAACAACGCCCGAACTTTCCGCCCGGGCTGATCGACCAACTCGCGATCCTCGGCCTCAACCCGGCCCAGATCGACCGACTGGCCCAGCGCTTTCCCGAAGCGGACGTGCGCCGCCAGCTCGAATGGCTGCCCGCCCGCGGCGCCCGCAACCCTGCCGCCCTCCTCATTCGCGCCATTGAGCAGCAGTGGGAGGAGCCGAAGGAGCACCGATGACGCCCGACTTCTCGCGGGGCTACCTCCGTCTGCCGCTCTCCGTCTGGCTAGCGGTGTATTGTCGGGGTGCGCTGACCCGCCGCCAACTCCAGTTGGTCTCGGTCGTGATTCGGGAGAGTTGGGGCTGGAGAGCTGCGGAGGGAGCTGTTCATACGTGGACGCGTCCCCTTAGTACCCGGCAGTTCGCTGCCGCTACGGGCCTGTCCATTGATCACTTGCACCGCGACTTACGCCAACTGTTGGACCGGGGCGTCCTGCGGGGGCGCGAGGGACGGTATCAGTTTGTGCCCGATCCCAAGCGGTGGATAACTCCCGCATTATCCGCGCCGGATTTGCGCGGGTTACCGCCGGAAGGGTCAGACCCGAGCGATGAAATAGCGCCGCTCACCCTGGGCTCAAAGAAAGGATATAGAAAGCAAAGAAACGTCGCAGAACCCTCCGAGACGGAGTTATCCCCAGCTGTGGAAAACTCGTCGTCGCGCGCGTCGTTCGCCCGCTCGCGGTCGTCGGGCGGCGGGGCTGGGATCGGGGCCACCGCCGCCCGGCGGTTCGCCGACGTGATTGCGGCGTTCGTCGGCTCGTTGTCGACGCGGGAAGCGGAGACGCTGCGGCTTTGGATCTACGAAGCCGGCGTCGCGGCCGTCTGGTCCGCGCTGGAGCCGTCGTTCCGCTTGGGAGCGGCCGCGGGTCGCCGGCGCCTCCGGAACTTGCTCGCTGCGCAACGAAAAGGCGCTCCGTAGTGGCTGAGTGGACTTTTATCGTCGTGTCGATCCTGTTAGCGCTGATCCTTCTCGTGGTTCTGGAGCTGGTCCGAAGGAGAGGTGCCCGTCCGCACCGGATTGAAGCGGAAACGACGTGGCGCATCGTCGTCCCCCGCGAGGCCCGGTTTTCGGTGACCCAGGCTGCTGCCTGGTTTGGCGCACTGCCGTCGCTGCTGGGTGCCGCTTCGGTCAGCGTGGAACTGGCCGCGCGCGGTCAGTCGCTGGAACTCATGCTGACGGCGCCCAGTTTCCTGGAGGCCTCGCTTCGCTCCCAGTTGGCGGCCTGGTTTCCGGAGTCCAGGCTGGAGCGGGTCTCTGAGGATGCGAAGGCCCACCCTACCGTCTTCCAGGCCCTCCGCCTCAAGAAACCGGAGCTGTTTCCCCTCCCCACCGCTGAAGACGGCGAAGCCGACCCGCTTCTCGGCGTGATCGGAGCCCTGACTCACGGCGCGACCGAGAGCGGGATCAGGCTCACTCTCCGCCGAGAGCCTGCGGACTGGAAACCGTGGAGTCGCCGCGGACTCGCCTTGAGCAAGGCCGGCCTTTCCGTCCCGCCTCGTCATTGGCCCACCTGGGTGCACTTTCCTTACGAACTGGCGGCACACATCATCCAGGGGCAGCGGACCAGCGGGGCTGGACCTGCCGCGGTCGAACTGGCCGCCGCCAAGTGCCGGGGACCAGTCCTCGATGCACGGCTGACCGTGTGGGCGAGTGGTGAGCTGGAGGAAGCCACCAGACAAGTGACACGGGTGACGGCCCAACTCGTGGCGGCCTTTCGGGACCCGCTCGGCAATGCGCTCGTGACAGACGGAGCGCCTACTCGCTGGCAGCCTGACAGCGCGACGCGAGTGCCACGGAAGCAGTGGTGTGTCCTATCCCCCCTGGAGCTGGCGTCACTCTTCCACCTGCCATCTTCGGCTCATCCCCTGGTGCCGACCGAGCCAGGACGCCGGGTGCCCCCGGTACGGGAGTTCCTAAATCCCGCCGAAGCGCGGCAGCACACGACCTGGCTCGGAGAGGCGCTGACCGGCGAGGGTACCGCGCCCGTGGGATTGGGGCCGGACGAGCGCCGCCTGCACCTATACGTGGTCGGGAAGACCGGGACGGGCAAGAGCACGTTTCTCGCGCACCTGGCTCGCCAGGATCTCGAACGGGGCCACGGGCTCGCGCTGATCGATCCGCACGGGGACCTGGCCGAGCGCGTGTTGTCCCTCGTTCCTTCCAGCCGCCACGAGGACGTGCTGTATTTCAATGCCGCCGACACGGAGTACCCGATCGGCTTCAACCTGTTCCATACCCGAACCACCACCGAACGTCCGCTGGTAGCTTCCGGTGTCGTGGGGGTGTTCAAGAAACTGTATGGAGACAGCTGGGGGCCAAGATTAGAGCATTTCTTGCGCAACGCCGTCTTGACGCTCCTGGAGGCCCCCTCTCCCTCGCTCCTCCTCCTACCCCGGCTGCTGACGGATAAGCCGTACCGGCAGCGGCTCTTGACCCACGTCCGCGATCCCTTGCTCCGCACCTTCTTTCTGGAAGAATACGAGCGCTACGACCCGAGATGGCGGGCCGAGGCGATCTCGCCAATTCTGAATAAAATTGGACAATTTCTGGCCGCGCCGGCCGTGCGACACATCGTCGGACAGAGTGGTCCCGGCTTCAACCTCCGCGAGTTGATGGACCGCCGCGGGATCTTCATTGCCAATCTCGCGTCTGGAAAGATTGGCGAGGACAATTGCGATCTCCTGGGCGGCCTCCTGGTAGCCGGCTTTCAGCTCGCCGCTATGTCGCGTGCCAACCAGCCGGAAGCCGAGCGCCAGGACTTCTACCTCCTGGTCGATGAATTCCAGCACTTTGCCAACAGCGCCTTCATTACCATCCTGTCGGAGGCCCGGAAATACCGCCTGGCGTTAACCCTGAGCCACCAGTACCTTGACCAGGTGCCGGCCGAGATTTCAGAGGCCGTATTCGGCAACGTCGGGTCATTGGCCGCGTTCCGGATTGGCGCCGGGGATGTCGGGCGGGTCGGCAAGGAGTTTGCGCCGGCCTTTGACGGCCAGGACCTGGTCCACCTCCCCAACCATCACTTCTGCGCTCGGCTGGCGCGGCGACATGGGACGGCCCCCGCCTTCTCCGCCCGCACGCTGGTGCCGGCCGCGGACACCGCCATTCCCGACCAGATCCTGCAGGGCTCCCGCGATCGGTGGTCCCGGCCCAGAGCCGAGGTGGAACTGGAGATCCTGGATGCCTGGGAAGGACGCCTCCCACTCTGAGCGCCGACGGCCAGATGCCGCTCGAACGCCAGTGAGCTGCCACCTGTGGCACAGCGCTGGTCACCTGCTCTCCGCCTGCTACGGTGCCGGTATCGCACGCCTTTATCGGGCGAGAGCGAGCAGTCACCATGACGCGAAAGGAGAGACCGTGAGCCACATCCGCTGCCAGACATGCGACGAGCCCTGGGATACCCACCACCTTCGGCACGACGCCATTCATGAAACCGGTTTACCGGCCGAGACGTGCGCGAGCTGGGACGGACGCCTGACACCCCTCATTCGGAGCCATTTCGAAGGGGCGGCCTATCGGTTCGGCAGCACCATCCACGCGCTCAAGTCCTGTCCCTGCTGTCCGAAAGGAGCAAATGGGAGCAGTGCCGGTCGGCGTCGAGGCCAACTTGCCGAGTTGGCTGCCGGACTTCTCGGCGATGATCCTGACGGCCTGCTGACCGAGGTCTCGGACGCATCGGCCTGAAAGGCATCGTCGATTCACTGCTGGATCAGAAGGGAGTTCGGAGATGGAGTTCTCGGACGGCATGGATTTCGAGGCGTGGAACGCCACGGTCCGCGCGCTCTCCGGCGCCGTGGATCGCCTGGAGCGAACGGCTGCCCTCCTGGCGGCTCCACCCTGGGTGGAACCGCTGGTGGCTGGTCTCGCTGAATTGAACGGGCACCTGCGCCGACTGGAGGGAGCGGCACTCCCGCAGTGCGGCACCGGTACAACGCGCGAGGCAAGTGCGGACGACCTCGGGGCCTCCGCAGAACCTGACGCTATTGCAGAAGAGATGATCCTCGCTGCCCCCATCACGGGTGAAGATGCGGCTACGGTGGCTGGAGATCCGAGCGTGGCCGCACCGCCCAAACAACCCGACCGGGTACCGGTACGTTTCGGTGATCCCGATGCCATCGCTTGCTATGGGCGAAGACGATACAGATAGCCTCCTTACCCAGAGCCGGTCGGCTCTGGGTCTTTTCTGGTTTCGTTGCATGGTTGGCTTGCAGCGCTGCCAGTGCACTTGCCGCTTTGGCTGCCTTTGATATGTTCGCGGTAGTTCGTACCTTCCCATAGGTCTCTCGGCGCTGCCGCAGGGACCGGAGAACTACCCATGAATCGTGTGGTGCTGTCGGGCCGGCTTGCCGGCCGACCCAAGCTTGCCTACACCCCCAGCGGAATTGCCGTGGCCGAGTTTCGGCTGCTGGTATCCCGTGAGGGCCGGTGCGCTCCGGACGATGGTCCGGACGACCAAATCGACTGCGTGGCTTTTAAAGACGATGCCGAGGAACTGGTGACGTGGGGCGACGTGGATTACCGCCTTAACCTCGAAGGCCGCCTGCGCTTCGACCGGTACTGGAGCCTGGAGGGGCGCAACGTCGAAGGGCTGCGCGTCTTTGCCGACTCCGCCTACTTCGTCGACCCGATCGCGGCTGTTTTCGGGGCTAGACCCGAACGCGCCCCGAACGTGCCGCTGCCCGTAGCCATGCGTCCCCGGAGGTGATGAGATGTATTCCCTCTCTTTGCCACCCACGCTGGTGAGTCGTCTTTACCGCTTGCGCGAAGACCACCAGGCCGGCCCGATCCGCCGCCAGGTACTGAGCGCCGTGGAGCAGTATCTCGCCGCCGCCGAGCGACAGTTCGACATCCCGCCGCCTGAACCGATCCCGGCACCGCTTCGACGGAAACCTGGCACTCGCACCCGCGTTACCTACCGCTAACCCGCACCCCAGTGGCGCCCGGGAAGCGAGCGCTACTGGCTCCAACTGTTCGTTCAGCGGGTTGGGAGCAATCTCAGCCCAACTTTCCCGAAGAGGAGAATGCTTGTGACCAATAGACTGATGATCCACTGCGGCGGACAGGAAGTAGCCCGCCCGGAACTGGCGACAGTCGCGACCCCTGCAGCGACGACAACGTGGCATCCGATCCCGCACAATGTGCTGCTGGCCGAGGTCGAGGAGTCGCTGGGCCGAAACGGTCTGCATATTGTGGGCCAACAGCACGCCCTCGCCCGCGAGGGACAGCGCTACTTTGGCCTGCTGCAGATCGCCAACGGCCAGAACCCCAGCGACCATGCCTGGGTCTTGGGCCTCCGTAACAGCCACGACCAGACCTTCCCGGCAGGCCTAGTAGTCGGCTCCCGCGTCTTCGTCTGCGATAATCTCGCCTTCTCGGGTGAGATTGTGATCGCAAGACGGCACACGCGCTGGATCCTCCGGGATCTTCCGCGGCTCGTCTTGGAGGGTGTCGCTCAACTCACTGACCGCTGGCATTCGCAGGAAGAGCGGTATGCACGGTATCGAGAAGCGCCGCTCACCGACAGCAGTGCCCACGATCTCGTGATCCGAGCATTGGATGCACAAGCGATTACGACTACGCAAGTGCCGGCCGTTCTACGAGAGTGGCGGCATCCGTCGCACCCGGAGTTCAACCCGCGTTCGGTGTGGAGCCTCTTCAATGCTTTCACTCACACGGTGGGGGCAAGCACAGTCTGGACTATCGCTCGCAGAACGCAGGTCTTGCATGGGGTTCTCGACGTCCACTGTGGGCTCGCAGTAAATCCCGCGTCAATCTCGCCCAGAATGCACAGTGTGGCGTAGGTCCCGCTGCCGCGCATAGTGGAGGCGATGAAGGTTCCCGTAAATGAGATCGTGCCCGATAGGCACCATTCAGGTAGATACTGCTACACCTCGCCCCACGCGCCTGTCGGAAGGCTAGTGGGGCTCTTTTTGACACATCGCGGAATTCTCCCACAAACTTCGCTTGTTTTCGTGGATTCCCGGAAACACCCACTATCTGGCGGATTCACCACCACAGACAGGTCGTGCCGTCGGCTGCGCCAGAGGCGAACGAGGATCCCCGCGGGCTAAACCGAACGGCTTTGACCTCGCCATGCCCTGGATCTAGGACACTGACTACGGAGAGGCTCTCAGTGTCCCACAACCAGAGGCTGCCGTTCCTACATCCTGTTAGGAGTAGATGGCCATCATTGCGTACATCCATGCTGTTTACGCCATCGGGATGCCGCAGTAGCATCGGCCCCCCAAAATCAGGCACCCGCGTAACCAAAACGACCCGCCCGTCGCTGACAAATAGCGTGCCGCTGTCAGTCCCAAACGACACTTCCCCATGGCCATACCGCAGTATTCTACGACGCAATGAACTCATGGAGGCCAAATCGAATACGCTGTAGAAGCCGTCGATCACACCGGTGCCTCTGCAAGCGAGGTACCGGCTGTCAGGACTGAATGCTAACGCTTTGATCTTATACTTACTCGGAAGGCCAGGATTAGGTCGCTCCTTTCGGCTCTCGATCGGCAAAAGTGCGTACGTGCCCGTCGTCCAGTCCCAGAGAGCAATAGTTCCGTCTGTACCTCCACAGGCCACCCTCCCGCCCGCCGGATCATAGGCAACTGCTTGGCTGGTTGCTTTGAGTGCGAATGACAAACGGAGTCGGTGAATCTTTGCTCCAACCTCGCACCGTCTTACGACATCCCACAACACCGGCGCTCCCGCACAACCGGCGATCACCAGAAAACGGCTGTCGGGCGAGAATGCGACTCCGCTTATCTCGTGCTTGAACGTATGCACCTCGCTGCGATTGGCACCCAGGTTGTGAAGTATCAAGGTGCCGTTCTTTCCACCGATTGCAAGGTATTGAAGATCTGCAGAAAAGGCCAATCCGGTAACCGGACCTGTGGGCAGCGATAACCTATTATTCAGAGTATAGAGCCCCGGCCTTAAGCCTCCAATATCTTGTTCGGCCAAAGCGAGTCGCTCTCCGAATGGCAAACCCGAAACATACCTTGGGGGTCCGGGCTTGAACACGGTTGGGAGAGCGATTGCAAGTGCTTGCCAGACATCATTAATTGGTTGAATCACCACGCCGGAAGCGCGGAGATTAGCGAGCGCACTCTCGGCAATGGCGCCGTCCGCCACATCATCAGCTGGCACCACAAGAGTTCCACCACCAGCCCAGATTGTGGCATCCACCTTAGCATCCAACTCTCGTACCGAGCGCACTTCGCCGTTCACTCCAACGCTGCCTGTCAGGAGAATCCCCGGAGCCACGGCCGCTCCCATTCGAGCCGACACGATACCGACAGTCAATGCTAACTGTAACGATGATCCAGTTATGCACTCATTAGCGGTATCGATGTCCCATTCGATGCTGAAGCGATCGCCTGTTCTACCTATGATGCGCTTAGCGAGTGACAATGCTTGTTCGCCATTTGCGGTTAGGCTTTGCACCTGCTCTGTATGGTTACCCCCTACGAAGGATGCAAGAGTTCGAGCCGGGCGAGCTTCGTTTGCTCCGTCATCCACACAAACAATCGTTAGTGCCGTTGCCCGGCCAAAGACGTACCGCAATACAGGATGTTTGACTGTCAGGACTGCCAACACTTGTCCCGGCTGGTCCACCACCATGGGCGGTGTCTCGGCTTGAAGCGATCGACGTACTGTTGACATCGTCATGTGCAGTAACGCGCTGGGAAGAGTATGGGCATACAGATCGATTAAGTGGTGGAAAACTGGGAAGCCCCGAACGTATAGAGTTCGGAGATGCCTCGCCGCGGAAAGGCAGATTTCTGGATCGGCATCGTAACAAGTGTCCCCCGCACTTTCAACCACACTCAGGAAGGCTGCATGTGCCCCTGTGATATCGCCATCCGCGAACCGAACTAATCCGTCCAGGATCCGCGCCTTTGCCGATAGCTGGACGAATTCAATCCCCGGACGCGTTCGCTCTGCAATCTGAAGCAGGTTGGATACCAGTCTAAGTCGCGAAGGTTGGAGGATCAAAGTCCAAACTTCCTGGAGGAGTTCCTCCGCTTTGGTAGTGAAAACGTCAAGAGCCCGATCTGCAAACGCTGCCGCATCGACTCTTTCCATTTGAGACAGCGCCAGCGCCAGCACTCCCAAACCATCTCTCGCCCGCTCGGCGGCATCGATTTCGTACTGCCACTCCGCAAGTGTAATGGGCAGTCCCAGTTCAGTCGGGGGTATGCGGTCCATCTAGTACCTCCACGGTAGCAGTGTCAAAGCGCAATTCCATCGTGCCGTTTCCTTCAACGACCATTTCAGGTGGCAGCTTCAAGTGTGCGACCCCGTCGAGCCAGTGGAGTATCTCAGTGACCGGCGGTTCGTCATTGATCCAGAGGGTCACCGAGCCCTGTAACGATTGTAGCTCGGGATCGCGGCATTCGATCACGAGACTGTTGGTATCCGGTGACAGAATAAGTTGGGCGTGAACTCGTTCATCCTCACTACGCAGAGAAATGGAGCGAGGAGGTTGAGCCACGGGCTCTGTTTCGGGTGACGCCGCTGCCAATGGTAGCTCTCTAGCAATGTGCCAGGCTGAAAACACCACGACATGGACGGGGCGTGCACTCCCGGCGCGCACGGTAGCGGCTTTAGATCGAAGCCTAGCGACCACTTGGCGGACGAGATCCGAAGCCTGCGTCTTCCACACATCGGGCGCTGGCGAGACAGATTGGAGACCGCCAAGCGGTAATACAAGCAAGCGTTCCACTGTTTGTCGGAATTGGTGTTGGCGGTCAAATTCGGCCTGGCATTCTGGACAGGCTGCTAGGTGTGCGCGAAGACAGGCCAGAGCTTCGGCATCGGGGTCATCCGTGATCGCGGGCTCGGAAAGTGACCAAAACCGCCTTTGCACCTCTTCGCATACGGGATTCATTTGATCATCCTCTAGTCCTTGGACCAGCCGTGACGATACGTAAGGCAACTTCGCAACTTGCGCAGAGCCGCCTGAAGCCTTCGGTCTAGAGTCGGTCGAGATAGATTCATAAAACTTGCTGTCGCAGTACAAGTGTAACCAATCATGTAGCACTTAACGATAGTTTGATCATCGCACGTTAGTCGAGAAAGGCAATCATGTAGAGCGAGCTTCAAGAGTAGATCGTCCTCTGGTCCAGCGACCGATTCATGCAACCCAGTCCTGTGTCCGAGTAAGTCTACGGAGTCAGAGTCGCCAAACAGCTGAACTCTTTGTTGTTGCCGTTTCGAGTCATTCCAAGCGTTTGTCGCGATACGGGTTAACAACGTCCAAGTGAATTCTTCTCCAACGAGAGCCCGAGCCAAATATGTCTCTAACCATCGAATAATTGAATGCTGTGCCAATTCGCCAGCTATATCAATATCTTTGGTTAGATTCTTGCTTATCCAGTCTGTAAGTTCGGCGAGACACCATTCGCAAAATGCGTCGATCTCCGATCCGGATTGCAGTTCTTTCAATCGCTCCGAAAACGGACCCATCGTCAAATGTCTCCGGCTTTGATAGTCAAACGACTTAATGATAAAGCGAAAGTCAGTCCTTAGATCCGAGGCTACGCATTCGTGCTAGAAACTCCGCCCACTCCTGCTGCAGACGTTCCTCCCGTTCCCTAAATCCAGGATCGTTTCGTTGCCTTTGGTACTCGGCCTCAAGTCGCTCCTTGATTTCGGCCGTTCGAGCCTGGGTCGTTTCAGGCCCAAGTGCCTGCCACAGGGCCAACATATCCTGATCGCGGGCGCTAATCAGTCCCTCCTCCGACTCGGGCTGCTCAATCGTCGGAGGTGTACTCGTATCGTTTGCTTCACGCGCACCAATAGGTTCTACGATCTCTTTTGGTCTTTCACCTTCCATATATCCTCCAAGCATTTAAATGTATAATTTGACGCTATTACAAGTGATCGCAAAGGTCAAGCGCTATTGAGGTGTTGGAACTACTGGGTGCCGGGCACTTGGCGAAAAAAAGTGGGCATTTTGGCGGGCTGCGCCGTTTGGGTTGCAACGGATCCTAAAGAGGGGTCCGTGTCGTGATGAAAGGAGTAGTACAGTGCTCGCTGTTCCCCACACTCGTGCTCGGGCCGCCACCATCGGCACTCGTCCGACACGAAGGACAAAGATGTTACCGGTTGCGCAGATCGCGTCGGTCTGCATCGCAAAGGCCGGTGTTGGTCGCATTGTCGTCCACGAGATCGCTGCGCTCGTTAGCCTGCTGCCCTATGTAGGATCCGAAGCCGCCCAGACTTCGCCAGGCGTTGTCGTTAGAAGTCAACATCTCGGGCGGCGGCTCGTAAGGTTGGCTAGCGTCATGTTCGTGATGGCCGCGATGAATGAAGGGTGCACGCCGCACGATGGCAGACGGCCGATCACAGTCGTAATGGGGTGGGACACTTCTACTAGCAACCGGGCTCGGTTGCCGGAGGGCACCCGCCTGGGCGTCCGCCTCATTCGTCAACTTGATCCGGTCATCGATCGCATCACTTTATACCGGGTCGATAGTGAGGTCGCCGAATTCTATAACGGACACCCACCCGCGAGCCGAGAAGCATTGCAGCGGTTGCTTATCAGGGAACTAGGTCCGCCGCCTGCCCAAGCGGTCACCCGACCCGCGGTCTTCTGGCGCGAGGCGCTCACCGCCGTTCAGGTACGCCAGGAGCGGTCCGTCGTGGTGTTCATCACCGACGGTCAGAACGACGACCAGAGCGGTGCAGCAATCCAAGAACTCCATACCACTGTTCACGCGTTGGCGAAGGAGCGGAAAGTCGAGCGAGTGTGTATTTGGGGCGTCGAGAATGCCCAGCGTCGGGTTCTCAAACGGGACTTCGCGCCTCTCGGAGACCGGTTCTACATTCGTGGTTTCGCTGATGCGAATGTCGCGCAGGCTCTTCCGGATTCCTCGGCGCAGGTCGCCGAGAGCGGTAATCAGGAGGTTAGCCATGGCAAGTGAGAACGGAACGACCCACCAGGCCGGCCTTGCAGCGCCGTTCTTCGAGATCGAGGCAGCCGACGATGCTCGACCGGCCGCGCCAACTGCATCGCCATCTCCGCGTGCGTTCATTGATCGTCTCCCGCGCCAGCGTGATGGTCGGGGCAACCGGCAGTCGGCAACAGCGGTCTACCACGATCCATATTCGGAAGCGCCTGGGGTCGCAAGAAGCGGGTTAGAAGATGTACTGCGCGAGGTGGAGAAGCATCGCCCGGCACGTGCGAAGTGGCTCGAAGACTTCTTCAACTCGCGGGTGGTCCCCGCTGTGGTGCGGTTTCGCTCGGCACGGGAAGAAGCCGATGCCGAATTAGCGCGGTACAACGCCCGGGCCACCGCCGTCAACGACAAGATCGAAGCAGAGCAGGCACGCATTCGCACTGAGGCGGAGGCGATCATTCGCCCGCATGAGCATCGTCTCGAAGCTGCCATCGATACGCTGGATCATCTCCAGCGCGACGCTGCGATCAAAGTAGGCTCGGTTGGTCGCGCGTATAACCCGGACGCGCCAGACGAGCAGGTGGTTGGGCACGTCGAACCGTTGTCGCTAGCCGAACTGGCGGGACGCTCGAACATCCCGCTCTGGGATTTCGACCAGAAGGACCTCCTACCCGCGTGGCTGGTGTGGATCCTCACGGCGTTCATCGGGGCAATGATGGGTCTCTCGTTTGGCATCATCGGCGGGTTTCTCGAGCCGGATGAACTCGCGCGTCAATGGGTGACCGTGACTGCGTTAGCCATCCTCGGACTGGGGCCGGCGGCCTTTTCACGCAAGGCCATCTTCCTCTTCCATCGCCAGACCGCCGAACGGGGCTATCGAGAGTTGCAGATGTCGCGGCGCTGGGGCTTTCTCGTCGGGGCACTCGCTTTCGACCTCAGTATCCTGGCGATCGATGTCGTGCTTGAGCGTGAGGGGTTACTGAAACTCGGCCAGATGAGTGCCGGCATCACTGGCTTGAGCGGTCAGGCGGCACCCGAACAGGGGACGCCGATTGTGTGGTACATCGTACCGCTCGCAATCACTCTGGGCTATGTCGGCTACTCCGCTTGGGAGGGCTACCTGCGGGGCCGACGCGGTATACTCGCCAACCAGTTGGTAGCAATCCAGGCAGAGTCGTATCGCGCAGATCGGGATGCCCATTTAGCCCGAGTTGAGGTGCAGGCCGCGATCAGCGCCGTCATTGCGGTCAAGATGACCCTGCATACCATCAGAACCGGCCAAGGGCGGATCGAGCGGCTCAACCAGCCGTTCCTCGACCGGATCGCTCAATTGGAGACGGGCCGGCTGCCCATCGTGGATGCCCCCACCCCCGAACAATGCGCGCGCATCCAGGACGCCCTCGACAACCTTCTCGGCGCTGATCTCGTGTTTCTCGGTGAGTTGCGGTTCGAGTTGGAATTGCTGGAACCAACGACCGTCTGGCACCGTCGGCGCTGGCCTTGGAATCGCCGCCAGGTCAATAACCGTCGCACGCAATAGGCGATACTCCCGGCTATTCCTATGGAACAACTGCTCATTCGGGTTTTGAATGCCCTCACCCCTGGGGTCCGGCGTCTGTTCAATCGCCGCCGGATACCCAGCCCCAAAGGTTGGTCAATCGGTACCGCTACCACGTTGCGGCCTGGGGACTCGCCCGAAGACGTTTCGCTTGATCCGAATGATCTTCGGCGTCACGTCTACCTGCTCGGAGCCTCCGGATCGGGCAAGACCAAGGCGTTGGAACTCTTGATCCGGGCGCATATCCGCCACGGGCTGGGGTTTTGCGTCGTCGACCCCCACGGCGATCTCACGCGCTCTATTGCAGCCTATCTGCTTGATCAAAGCCAGCGAGTTGGCCCGGACTTCCTCGACCGGGTCTACCTGGTTGAGCCGTTCACCGACGAGGTAGCCGGGATGAACGTCCTCAATCCCGGCAGAGCCCCGCTCTATCCCCACATTAGTGAGTTGGTGTCGATCTTTCGCCGTCTCTGGCTCAGTTCATGGGGACCCAGAATGGAAGAAACATTACGGAACGCCCTCCTTGTGCTGGCGCAGAGTGGCTATACGCTGGTTGAGGTGCCGGCCCTCCTCACTGATGCCGCATTTCGCGCCAAAATCATTGAAGGCGTCCCCGATGCCGCCCTTCGTGCCTATTGGCAAGACCGGTTCGAGCAGCTTTCCGATGCGGCGCGGTTGACCTATTCCGAGCCAGTCCTCAATAAGCTGGGCGCACTGACTGCCGATCCGCGAGTTCGGGCGATGCTCGGCCAGCGCGAGCACTGCCTGGATTTCCGGAAGCTGATGGATGATGGTGCCTGGATCCTTCTCAATGTCTCCAAGGGGCACCTCCGCGACGCCAGTTATCTATTAGGAAGCCTGGCAACGGCCCAAATTCAGGCCGCAGCCATGTCTCGCTCGGAGATTCGCGAATGCGACCGTCGGCCCTTTACCCTGTTTGTCGACGAGTTCCAGAACTTCCGAGGTGAGGATTTTGAGACGATCCTCTGTGAAGCCAGGAAGTATGCCTTGCGGATCGTCGTTGCGCATCAGCACCTGGGTCAGTTAGACGCCGGGCTCCAGAATGCCATCTTTGGAAACGTGGCGACGCAACTCATCTTTGCGGTGTCGCCGCCGGACGCGGCCGTCCTCGGCCGGCTGCTGAGCGGCGACGGCATTCGTGCTGAGGAGCTCACCCAATTGCCGGTCGGGCAGGCAGTATTTCACCAGCGGGGTCGCGCCGCCCAGCGGATCCAAGTCCACCCCGTCCTCGCGCCGCCGATCCCGGACGACGATCTCCGGGCCTTCATGGAACGGCTTCGCCGCCAACACAGTCGCCCGCTCGGTGACGTCGAGGCCGAGATCGCCTCGCGGGCGACCACCCGGAACACTCCCCCCAAGCCTCGCCGTTCGCCTCGTCCCAAGCGGACTGCCGAGTCCGCTCCCGAGGTACCACCCGTGACGGAAGTGCCGTCATCGACCGCGAGCCCGGTCAGTGAGGCCGATGATGACTGACTACCGGAAGCGCTTCGTGCGTGATGCGGGTGAGAGAGGCTTTGTCCTCACCGAGCGGGATGTCGCCGCTGTCCTGCTGACCTGGGACCACCGTTGGCTGACACGCCCCCAATATCAACGCCTGCTGGAGATGCCGTGCGTCGCCCGTACTAACCACCTCCTGCGGCGACTGTGGGATCATACCTACCTGGAGCGGCTCAAGGTCGGGACCGTGGGCGGCGGCATGCAGCCCGTCTATACGGTTGGCCCGACGGGCATCCCGCTGGTTGCCAACCGAACGGATCACGGTTTGGCGCAGATCCGTGCGCGGGTGCGCGAGGATGGCCGGGCCGGCGCGGTATTGCTCCCCCATGACCTGGAGGTCAACGACCTCCGGATCGCTGTCACTCTTGCGATCGACCGGCACGCTGCCACCGCGTTGGATTGCTGGCTGACGGCCGATCGCTGCTATGACGCGTCAACCGACGGTGTGTTCCGTCCGGACGGCTACTTCCGGATCTGGTCGCGCGGGGTGCTCGCCAGCTACTTCCTGGAACTCGATCGCGGCACGATGAACCTCACCCGCTGGTCGCAGAAGGTAAGCCGGTATCTTCGCTATCGCGATAGTGGCGCGTACACTGCCCGCTACAGTCTGGAGCGGTTCCGGGTGCTGGTGACGGCGCCAAGTGATCGTCGCCTCCGCGAACTGCGCGAGGCAACGGCCCGGTTGACAGGCCGGGGCTTCTGGTTCGGCCTAACATCCGAGATTATCGCCAACCCGGCGCCCGATCAACCGATTTGGCATCCGGTTGGGGCTGATCGTCCCCGCGCGCTGGTTACCGCGGAAGGAGGACACTGATGCCCTTCTATTGTGGCTATTGCTCCACGTGGGTTGCGTCGAAGCACAAGTTCTGTCCGACTTGCGGCCGACCGAAAGAAGGCCGGCTCTGCCGACGCTGCAAGACCAAGGTGCCGGGCAACGCCACCCATTGTCCGTCGTGCGGTGGGAGTGATCGCCTCACCGAATCGGCGATTCGCATTTGGCGACCCAGTCGGCTTCTCCGGATCGGTACCCTGGCCATACTCATCTCCGTTGCTTGGACGATCGCCGGACCGGCGGCATTGTGGCTTAAAGGGCTGGCAATTCAGGCAGAGCGCATCGTGTTAGAGACCCTCGCCTACCTCGTCGCATTCTGGTTGCTGACCGCCGCGTTACCGCGGCCACATGGCCAAAAGATCCGCAAAGGTGCCTGGTGGATCGTGCGGGTGATGGCCCGGTTTGTGGGAAACCTCGTCCGATGATCTGCCGAAGCCAGTCGACCACGAGCCCGTGCAAGGGGACGTGCAATACCCCGTGCATCGGTTGCACGGGGCAGCAGGCACAGAGCCAGGCACAGAGCATGGGGAGACTGTCTCCAGAATCGCTGCCTCTCGCTGCTACTCTCGACCGCCCAAGCTACCGTATGCACCAACAAGAATTGGCCTGGCGAGCACTTTGGGATTACTTACTTGTAATCGAAGACGGTGACTGCTAGCAATAGAAGCAGTCAGTCCGAAGTTGCATCCGAGGCGCCAGCCCCTTCGGCGGAGTTCGCGTGACTTGACGACGCGGCCCAGCGGGCAGTGGCTCCCCGACGACCCCGCTCTTTCGGGTCTTGTTCGGGGGTATAGGCGAGGCACGCGGCTTCTGTGATGACCCAGCCGTTCCCGACACGCACCGCTGCCAACGCACCCCGCTCGATTGCGGCGTGGATCGTGGAACGTCCGACGTTATGGTGACGAGCGCACTGCGTGACAGAAAGGAGCTTGGACATAACGAATACGAGTGTCTTGCTGCTGGAATTAGGATAACGCGGTGTAACGGATGACTAGTAATGGACAGTTGACCATAGCTATTAGATAATTCCCTGATTGGTTGGCGGAACTACATGGTCGGGGGTGTGCGATGGGCCGAAGAGCAGCGATCGAACAGCTGGCGCGCAGCGTGGCAATTTACGTCCGCGTCAGCACTGGGGCACAGGAAGAAGAAGGAAGTTCTCTTGAGACGCAAGAGGCTGGCTGCCGAGCCTTTGCCCGAGAGAACGGACTAGTCATTGCCGAAGACCACATCTACCGCGAGGTGCACACGGGCGTCGAGCTATGGGAACGGCCGCAAATGACGCGCCTGCGCGAAGCAGTCAAACGCGGCAAGGTTGGATTGATCATCGCGTACGCCATTGACCGGCTGGCTCGCGATCCGACCCATCTCGGCGTGATCATCAGCGAAGTCGAGTATCACGGTGGTGAGGTCCGGTTCGTGACCGAGGACTTGGATAACTCGCCCGAGGGCCAGCTCATCCGTTTTGTCCGCGGCTACGCGGCCAAGGTCGAACACGAAAAGATCCGGGAGCGCTCGATGCGGGGCAAGCGCGCTCGGGTGGAGAGCGGCAAACTCCCCAACGCGGCTGGCGAACTCTATGGCTATCGCCGGGACAAGGAACGAGGAGTGCGTCACACGGTTCCCGATCAAGCGGTCATCGTGATGCGAATCTACCGAGAGGTGACCGAAGGAGTTTCGATCCGCGGAGTCATTAGTCGTCTCAACGACGAAGGTATCCCGCCACCCTCGGCAGGTAATCGTGTCTTCAAGGATCCATCGCGTCGTCCTCGGTGGGGAAAGGGTGCGATTCAGCGCATACTGCAGGAGCCCGCCTATAAGGGTGAAACGTGGGCGTGGCGGTGGCAGTCGGACCCAAAGCGCGGGCAGAGCGTCCTTCGACCGGAAAACGAGTGGGTGCGCTTACCTGACGGGACTACTCCGGCAATCGTGTCCGAGGAGTTGTGGCAAGCTGCACAGGATCGGCTGCATTCCAATCGTGGCGAGGCGACGCGCAACCAGAAGCGTCAATACTTGCTGCGTGGCCTCGCCCATTGCGCCAAGTGCGGTCTACCTCTCTACAGTTGCCCCGAGAAGGATCGCCGGATGTACCGATGTTCTTCTAAGGATCAGCCATCGGGGTCCTGTGGTGCCAGCCGAGTTCCGGCTGATGAAGTGGAAGAGTGGGCCTGGGAGCAGGTGAAGGCAGTGATCGCGGACCCTGCCATCATCGCTGCCGAATTGGAACGCCGACAGAGCGCCGGCCCCGAACCGCATCTCATCGCCGAGGTGGATGCCCTTCGTGCCCAGTTTGACACGGTTGGATTAGAGATCGCACGATTGGTCGATGTGTTAGCCGATAATACGATGCCGTATGAGGTCGTCCGGCAGAAAATCCAGACCCGGCAGAAGGAAAGGTCACGCCTTCAATGCAGGATCTCGGATATCGAGGCGCGCCTCAATGAGCAAGAGGCTTTCCGTTTCGGCCTGGATGCCCTAGCGCCGGTGTGCAAACGGTTGTCGCAACGGGTGGAGCAGCTAGGCTTCGAAGGCAGGCGGCTGGCGCTTGAGGCCCTGGCCGTGAGAGTGACCGCAATTGGCTGCGGTCGTCGGAAGAGCCCCCTGGACTGGCGGATCGAGGGCAGTATCCCGCTCGATGTCGAATCGACCAACGAGGCTGAAATGGGCGTTCTGACCCAAATATCAGCAGGTTATGGCCGCCCGCCGCCGCCACCTCCAGCGCTCGCTTCACGTGCTCCTGACCGCGCACGTCCGCCAGGTCGATGGGCCACGCGGGATCCGCCAGCGTGGCGGTGACGTCTTCCGGGGTGAACGCCTTGCCCAGGCCGTTGATCACATCGATCGCGTCCCGGATCGTCTCGACCGGATACACTTCCACCCCGCGCACGATGGCCGCTTCCCGGGCATTCTCGGCGGGCAGGATGAGGCCGCGCTTCCCCTGCGCGCGGGCTGTGAGCGCCATCGGCAGCACTCCGGATACGGGGCGCACGCCGCCCTCCAGGGAGACCTCGCCGGTGATCAGGAAGTCCGACAGCGCGGCGGCGGGAAGCTGCCCGCTGGCGCCGAGGATGCCGAGGGCGATGGGGAGGTCAAACGCGGGGCCTTCCTTGCGAATGTCCGCCGGCGCGAGGTTCACCAGCACGCGGGTGCCGGGCATCTTGAGGCCCTGGCTGCGGAGCGCCACCGCCACCCGCTCCGCGCTCTCCCGCACCGCGGCGTCCGGCAGCCC
>Ga0255338_1001471_pt1 | contig 44264 bp, 27 predicted proteins | sample MeOH1_35cm_T4_19_FD_203715 | JGI IMG/M metagenome (GOLD analysis project Ga0255338, IMG submission 203715) | Sandy soil microbial communities from University of British Columbia, Vancouver, Canada - MeOH1_35cm_T4_195 | ecosystem: Engineered > Artificial ecosystem > Sand microcosm > Unclassified ... | reverse complement strand
GGCTCGCACGGGTCCCACGGCTCCCACGGTTCCCACGGCTCGCACGGGTCCCACGGGTCCCACGGCTCCCACGGCTCGCACGGGTCCCACGGTTCGCACGGGTCCCATTGCCGCGGCGGCTGGTGCAATCCGCGCTGCTAAAGGACCCGGAGCCATGGCTTCATGGGGCAACTCGATCATCTGGCCGTCTATCTATCCGATAGCTGCAACTTGGCCTGCAGCTATTGCTACGTAGCGGTCAACCAAGGCCCCGGCGCCCGGCTCTCCTTCGAGCAGATCAAGAGCTCGGTGGACGAGTTCTGCTCGAAGCTCCCGCCCGATGAGCGGAAGATCACCTTCATCGGGGGCGAGCCGCTGCTCGACTGGCCCCTGTTCGTGAAGGCCGCGCGCTACGCGCGCGAGAAGGCCGGCGAGGCGGCGGTGCTGCAGACCTTCACCAACGGGACCTTGATCACCCCGGAGAAGGTCGCCTTCATGGAGGACGTCGGGGTCCATTGCACGATCAGCCTCGACGGGCGCAAGGAGGACAACGATAAGCATCGCGTCTACTTCAAGACGAAGGACAGATCCGTCCATGACGACGTCATGGCCCGTCTCGCGCCGCTGAGCAAGTCCAACCTCGGCGTCAGCCTCGTGTTCACGGCGCACACCGTCGACCGGCTGCTGAGCAACGTGGACGCCTTCCACCGCGCCGGCTTCGGCCGCATCACCTTCAATCCCGAGCTGTACGAGGTGTGGCCGGAGGAGAAGATCCAGGTGATGCGCAAGGTCTTGTCGGGGCTGGCGCGCTGGTACAAGGCGATCCTCGACACGGGCACGCGCGCCCCGCAGCTGCAGATCCTGTTCGCGGTCCTCGAGTCGCTCGAGCACAACCGGGCGGGGGAGCGCTGGTGGCATGCCTGCCACAACATGACCCTGGGCCCGGACGGGAAGTACTACTCGTGCGACAAAGCGCTCTCCTTCCCAGTCGGCTCCGCTCCGGCCCTGCGCGCCGGCTCGCCCGAGGCGGGGATGGATTGGGACGGCGCGGCCAAGCAGATCGACGGCTTCGTGGACTGGATCGAGCGCCGCGGCGGCGGCGACCAGGAGATCTTCTGCCCGATCGGCGTCGTCGCCCACGCCCGCATCGCCGGACGCGACCCCGACGCGGCCCTGGTCAACTTCCGGCGCGTCGCCGCGACCTTCGCCGACGGCCTGTCCGAGCTCGTCGATTCGTGCCAGGCGCACCCCGTTTTCCAGGAGCTCTATGTCCGCGCCCGCCTCGTGTAGCCTCACCTGCAACAAGGAGATCCGGCGCTTCAAGGTGGCGATCAACACCGCCTGCCCGCTGCGCTGCGAGTACTGCTTCATCGACAAGGACTCCGGCGAGACGATCGCCCGCAGCCACGTCGAGAACCTCGTGCGCTTCCAGCTGTCTTCGCCTGGCCCGGTCAAGAAGCTCCTGCTGTACGGGGGGGAGCCGTTCCTGAACTTCGACATCGTACGCGCGACGGCGCTGTACGCGCGGGCCGAGGCCGTCAAGGCGGGCAAGGACCTCGACCTGTCGATCTGCACGAGCGCGGGGCTGCCGCTCAAGCGCGAGCAGCTCGAGTTCCTGGCCGAGCAGCGATTCTTCATCAGCGTGAGCATGGACGGCGACGCGGAGACGCACGACGCGCACCGCCGCATGAAGGGCGGGCGCGGCTCGCACGCGCTGATGCTCCCGAACCTGAAGACGATCTTCGACACCATCGGCAAGCGCCGCTCGATGGCGATCCAGTGCGTGCACCCCGACAACGTCGAGCGGATGCTCGACAACTACAAGACCTTGGTCGGCTACGGCTTCGAGAACATCGAGATCGAGGTCATCCACGGCTTCGGCTGGAAGGAGACCAAGCATCTCTTCCGCCCGATGCTGGCGAAGGTCTTCGACTGGATCTGGGAGGAGGCGCACCAGGGCCGCTTCCGCTTCGTGGTGTGCTCGCTCGTCCCGCTGATGCTCAAGGAGGGCGTCACGCTCGAGGACTGGTGCCCGTTCCACTCGTCGATGGAGACCTATCCCGACGGGAACTTCTCCTTCTACCCGTTCGCGTTCGTGGATTGGGACGGCCGCAGGAAGTCGAAGGTCGGCTCGGCCTCCGAGGGCGTCCCCGAGCGCTACCGGTCCTGCACCTTCGATCTGGACTCCGACCAGTGCAAGACCTGCACCTCGACCTATTACAACAACCCGATGGTCAACGAGGGCAACGACCCGTACCGCTGGCGCACCGAGATGGCGCGCGCCTTCATGGACCGCGTGGCCCTCGCCGCGCGCACCGACCCCGTCATGAAGGACTACCTCAAGGAGGCGCTGATCCGCTGCCGGATCAGCTGACATGGTCCTCTCCGACGACGCCCTGCGCCTCGACCGCCTGCTGCGCGGCGACGACCTCGCGACGGACAACCGCGCGGCCTCCGCCTGGCGCGGCCTGCTGTCCACCGGCGTGGTCTATCTCGGCCAGGGCGACGGCTGCGGGGCCGACGGCATCGTCCGCCTCGGGCGGCGCGTCGCTCGTCCTCACGGCTGGCGCGAGGCGGTGCGCTCCCCGAAGCCGCTGGCCCCCGCGGACGCGGCGTGGAGGGCCGTCTACGCCGCGCTGAAGGGGCCTGAGCGCGCCCAGCGGCGCGGCTTGTCGAAGGCCGTCGCCCTCGCTCCCGGCCGCCCGGCCTTCCGGATCCTGCGCGGCCTCTGCCATCTGGTCGAGCGCAACGACCTCGCGGTCGCCCAGGACCCGGACGCGCGCGCGGACCTCGAGGCGGCGGCCGAGGCCGAGCCGCGCTCGCTGTGGGCCCCGCTCGCGCTGGGGCTCTCGGAGTACCTCGCCAAGCGCATGAGGAGCGCGCGCGCCCTGTTCGAGGAGGCCGCGCGCCGGGACCCCCGCGACCCCTGGCCCGTCGTGCTCGCGGCCGACGCGCTGTACTACAACTCGAGCTTCCCCGAGGCCTCGGCGCGCTTCGAGGCGGCCGCCCGCCTCGACCCGGAGTGCGCGTGGAGCTGGGCGCTGCTCGGACGGGCGCGCTATCTCCAAGGGGACCCGAAGATGATCGACGCGCTCGACCGGGCGGCGAAGCTCGAGCCCCGGTCCGGCTGGATCCTGTGCTGGCGCGCCGCCGCGTGGGCCCTGCTCAAGGATCGCTCGCGCGCGCGCCGCGATTTCGAGAAGTCCGCCCGCCTCGAGCCGCGCTACGACCGGACCCAGGCGTGGTACGGCGCCTGGCTGTGCGGACGCGGCGAGTCGGCGGAAGGGCTGCGCCGCCTGCGTCGCGCCGCCGCGCTCAACCCCTGGTACGAGGTGACCTGGTACGCGCTGGCGGCGGGCGAGCTCTCGCGCGGCCGCCCCGCCGCGGCGGCGGCCGCGATGCGGCGCGCGATCGCGCTCAACCTGGAGACGACCTGGGCGCGCGGCTGGACGGACGTGCAGGACGCCGACCCCGCGTGCGCCCGCGTCCTCGAGAACCTGCGCGCCCTGCTCGCTCGGCGCCCGGGCTGGGGCGAAGGGCAGGCGTGGTTCGGCCAGACCGCTCTGCTGCTCCGGCGTCACGCCGAGGCCCGTCCGGTTCTCGAGGCGGCGCGGCGGGCGGGGGCGCTCAAGCCCTGGCCCGCCGTCTGGCTCGGCCTCCTCGAGCGCCGCCTGGGCCGGGCCGCCGCCGCGGAGGCGCTGTTCTCCGAGGCCGCGGACGCCTCCCCCGGCCTGGCGTGGCCATGGGCGGGGCGGGGCGCGGCGCGCCTCGACCAGGGGCGCATCCCCGAGGCCCTCGCCGACCTCGACCGCGCGCTCGCGCTCGACGCGCGCGCGGGGCGCGGCCTGGCTCTGCTGTGGCGCGCGCTCGCGCGCAAGGCCGCCGGCCTCGAGGAGGGGGCGGCGGAGGACGCGCGCGCGGCCCTCGCGTGGTATCCGCATTGGGCGCATTGGCTCACGCCGCATCTGCGCGGGGCCAAGCGGCCCTTCGCCTCGGTGTCCGACTTCCCCGCGGAGGCCGGCGAGCCGTCCTCGTACGACGCGCCCGCGTGGGTCCGTCGCGGCCGGCGGAGGCTCGCCGAGGGCGACGCCGCCGGCGCCCTCGAGGACCTGTCCCGCGTGCTCGAGGAGTGCCTCGACCCGTCCTGCGTCGAAGCCCTGCTGCTGCGTTCGCGCGCGCACGCCGTCCTCGGAGACGGCGCCGCCGCCGCGTCGGACCTGGCGCGAGCCCGCGCCGCGGGGGTGGGCGTATGAGCGACCGCGCGGACCTGATCGTCGTCGGCGGCGGTCCCGCTGGGACCACCTTGGCCGCGCTCGTGAAGAAGTACGCGCCGGCGCGGCGCGTGCTCCTGCTCGAGAAGTGCGCGGGGCCCCGGCACCACGTCGGCGAGTCCCTGCTGCCCGCCATGGTCCCGGTGCTCAAGGAGCTCGGTGTTTATGAAAAAATCGATGGGGCGGGCTTCCCGCGCAAGATCGGCGCCAACTACGTCTGGGGCGACAGCCGGGAGCCCTGGGAGAACGACTTCAACGACGTCAACGTGACGGAGATGATCACCAAGCGCGGCGGCATCCCCGAGAAGATCGAGTACGCCTGGCAGGTGCGCCGCTCGGAGTACGACGAGATCCTCCTTCGCCACGCCGAGTCCCTCGGCGTGGAGGTCGTCCGCGGCGCGGCGGCCGACGGCGTCGTCGAGGAGGGCGAGGCGATCGCGGGCGTGCGCTGGCGCGGGGCGGACGGCTCGCTCCGCGAGACCCTCGGCCGCGTCGCCGACTGCAGCGGCCAGAACGGGTTCCTCTCGCGCTTCCGCCGCATCCGCGACTACGACCCGCGCATGCGCAACGTCGCGGGCTACGCGTACTTCAAGGGCGCGAAATGGAAGTACGAGTACAGCGGCCATCCCGACAAGACGAAGATCTTCATCTGCTCGACGGCCCAGGGCTGGCTGTGGTTCATCCCCATCTCGAAGGACGTGGTCTCCATCGGCCTCGTGACCCCGGTCGACCGCGTCAAGAACGGGGGCAAGGACCTGCGCGCGATCTTCTTCGAGGAGCTCGAGCGCTGCGACGAGATCAAGCCCCTGCTGGCGGACGCGGTCCACATGAAGGACTTCGAGGGCACGGGCGAGGACTTCTTCACGCAGAGCGACTGGTCCTTCCTCAACGCCCGGGCGTCGGGACCGGGCTGGTTCGTCTGCGGCGACGCGGCGCTGTTCATCGACCCGATCCTCTCCTCCGGCGTGACGCTCGCCCACTTCGGCGGCCACCGCGCGGCCTACACCTTGCTCGCGGAATGGGAGGCCGCGGACCCGGAGAGGTCGGCCCTCCTCTGGAATGACTTCAACGGCTACACGCGCGAGTCCTCGGCGCTGTTCATGATCATGGCCATGTTCTGGTACGGCAACGACCGGACCGCGAAGGGCTGGTGGCGCAAGGCGCGCGAGATCCAGCGCGCGTGGCTGCCCGTGGAGCTCGATGACCACCAGGCGTTCATCGCGGTGACGACCGGCCTCACGCGCCACTTCGAGAGGCTCCTCTCCACGCTCGAGCTGCTCGACGACCAGGTGACCAAGCCGGAGGAGTACCCGTTCTACGCCTCGGTCCTCAAGGGCGCCCCGGCCGACCCGGCTTTGCCGGCGGGCGAGGACCGGCCGCGCCTGCTCCATCCCCGCGTCGTGGAGCTCGTGTTCCACCCGCGCATCGGCGAGGGGAAGCTGTCGCCGGTCAAGCGGGTCCGCTTCCTCAAGCATCCCGAGGCCGATTCGCTGTCGGACGCGATGAACCCGCGGCGCTTCGTCACCCGCTATCACCTGGACCTGCTCGACGAGCTCGATGGGCGGCGCACCCTGGCCGAAGCGAGCGCGCGCGCCGCGGCCAAGGGCGTCCCCGCGTGGTGGCTCGAGCGCCGGGCGCCGGTGTTCCTGCGCGAGCTGCGCCTGCAGGGCGCGCTCGAGTGGGACCGGGCGGGGGTCCCCGCGTGAGCCCCTCCGAGGCCCGCCGGACGCTGGATCGTCTCGGCCATCAGGAGGTGCTCGAGCGCCTTCCCGGCGGCGAGGCCGGCGACGCCGCCGCGCTGGCGGGGCGGGCCCGCGGGGCGTTCGGCGTCCTCCGCCGCGCGGAGCTCGAGCGCGTCGTCGCGCGGCTGAAAGGCTCTCCCGCCTTGCGCGGCCGGGCGCTGTGGCTTCTCGGCCGCCGGGCCGACGCCGAGCGGGCGCTCTCCGCCGCCCGCGACGCCGAGGGCCTCGCGTTCCGCGGCGCGGCCCTGCTCGCCTCCGAGCCGGCGCGGGCCGAAGCCCTTCTGACCCGCGCCCTGCGCCTGGATCCCGCGCTGGCGGCGGCCTGGCAGTGGCGCGCGGCCGCGCGGCTCGAGAAGCCCGGCCGCTCGGCCGAGGCGCTCGCCGACCTGGACCGTCGCGACGCGCTCGCCCCGGCGGGGACCCTCTCCTTGCTGCTGCGCGCGATGGCGTGCGTCCAGGCCCGGCGCTGGAAGGAGTCGGCGGACGCGGCGACGGCCCTGATCGCGCTCGACCCCGGCGGCCACGCGGGCTGGGCCTTCCGGTCCCAGGCGCGCCTCGGCGCGGGGGACCTCCTCGCCGCCGAGGCCGACTACCATGAGGCGCGGGACCGCGATCCCGACTGCGACGGCTTCGACGCGATCGGCGCCGGGCGCGGCGAGGCGGCGCCTTCGCGGGAGGACCGCCTGCGGCACTACGACCGCGAGGTGCGGCGCCGGCCCCGCCTCGCCGTCCTGCGCGCCGAGCGCGCCGAGATGCTGCGCGAGAAAGGGGTGGGCCGCTTCGACCTGGCGCTGAGCGAGTACCGCGCGCTCGAGCCGCGGCTCGGCCGCCGGGCGTGGTTCCTCGCCTACCTGGGCCGGGCCGAGGGACCGGCGCACAGCCTGCGCCGCCTCGACCGCGCCTGCCGCCTGTTCCCGTCGGGCGGCTGGCTCTTCGCCTGGCGGGGGGAGGTCCTGCGCCGCCTCGGCCGGCCGCGGGAGGCGCTGCGCGACCTCGACCGGGCCGTGTCGCTGCAGCCGTGGTACGGGTACGCGCACGCCTGGCGCGGCGCGGCCCTGCAGGCGCTCGGCCGCTGGACGGAGTCTAAGCGCGCCCTCGACGCGGGCCTGGCGATGGGGATATCCTACCCCGCCGACGGCTACGCCCTCCATCTGCGCTCGGTCGCGCGCGCGCGCCTGGGGGACTGCGCCGGCGCCGTCGACGACCGCACGGCGGCGTTCCTGCTCGATGAGAAATACGGCTGGCCCGCGGGAGGGGAGTCGGTCGTGCGCCGAGCTCACGCCGCCCGGCCCCGCCACGCCTGGACCGCGGCCTGGAGCGCGCGCCTGAGGCTCCTGGCCGGGGACGCGGCCGGCGCGGAGCGCGCGCTGACCGCCCTGCTCGCGCGCGAGCCGGGCCACGCGTGGGCGCGGACCTGGCGCGCCGAGGCGCGGATCGCGCTGGGACGCGTCGCCGAGGCGGAGGCCGACCTACGGGCGGCCCTGCGCGCGGAGCCCGGGCTCTGCCGCGCGGGCGAGCTGCTCGCCGCCGCTCTGCTCGCGCGCGAGCGCCCCGCCGCGGCCCTCGACGCGCTCGAACGGGTCGCGAGCGGGAACCCGACCTCGGCGCGCTTCTTCGCCCTGCGCGCCGACTCCCTGCGCCGCCTCGGCCGCCACGCGCCCGCGGCCGAGTCCGCGCGCGCGGCGCTGGCGCTCGACCCCGGCTTCGACGGAGCCCGCGCGCTCCTCGCCGCGTCCCTGCTCGAGCTCGGCCGCGTCCGCGAGGCGTCCGGCCTGGTGCGCGGCCTGCGCGAGGCGTACCGCCTGCGCCCGGAGGCCTTCCGGTGAGGGACCCCTCCCGCGGCGTCGAGACCGTGGCGCTGCTCGTCACGCGCGCCTGCCAGCTCGACTGCGTCTACTGCCGCTTCCGGCGGGACAAGCCGGCGATGGACGACGCCCTGCTCAGGCGCTGCGCCGACCTCGCCCTCGAGACCGAGTCGGACGAGTGCTCGCTCGTCTTCCTCGGCGGCGAGCCCCTGCTGCGCCTCGACAAGGTCCTCGAGACGATGGACTACGCGTCCGCCCGCCGCGCCCGCGAGTTCCCCGGCAAGAGGCTCTCGTTCTCGGTGACGACGAACGGCCTCCTGCTCGACGACGCGGCTCTCGACGCTCTCGGGGAGAGGGGGGCGTCCATCCAGCTCAGCCTCGACGGCTCGCGCCAGGAGGCCCAGCGGCCCCTGAAGGCCGCGGGGAAGGCGTATCCCTCGGCCGCGCTCGAGGCGGCCTTCGAACGCCTCGTGCGCCGCAAGGCCCCGTTCGCGGTGCACTCGGTGATCTCGCCGGACGGGGTGGGCTCGCTGTTCGACGACGCGATGTCGTACCTGGAGCGGGGCGCGCCGCAGGTCCACTTCCAGTATCGCGTCGGCGTGGAGTGGACGCGCGAGGCGGGGCTGGCCTACGCGGCCGCGATCGCGCGCGTGGCCGACGAGGCCCGGCGCCGAGGCCTGCCGCTCGAGGCCAAGGAGCTGATGGACTCCAACGAGCCGGCCATCGTCTCCGAGAGCGTCACGGTGGACGTCGACGGGCTGGCCTACCTCGGCTGCACCGTCCCCGCGATGGAGGAGCTGCTCCCCGCGCTGAAGAAGACCAGCCTGCTCGGCGACGCGCGCCGGCTGAGCCTGCGCGAGCTGTCCGCCGCCGCGCCGGGCGCGGCGGAGAGGGCCGTCGCGGCGCACCGGGACGACGCCGCGCGGGCGCGCATCGTGGCCTCGAACCTGGACATGGGGAAGATCTGCCTGGACGCCGAGGCGGGATTGCGGCGGAAGTTCCCGCGGGGGGCGGCCGTATGAGGCCCGACGCGCGCCGCGACCTGAACCTCATCGTGTTCCTGTCCAACCGCTGCAACCTGCAGTGCCACTATTGCGCGGTCGAAGTGAACAAGGGTTCGGCCCTGCGCCTCGACGAAGGGAAGCTGCGCGCCGGCATTCAGACCTATCTCGACGAGGCCGAGGGGCGCAAGGGAGTGACCTTGCTCGGCGGGGAGCCGTTCCTGGATTTCCCTCTGATCGAGCGCGTCGCGGACTTCGTGCGCGAGGAGTCGGCGCGGCGGGGGGAGGAGGTCCGCCTGGCCGTGTACACCAACGGGACCTTGCTGAGCCCGGAGCGTCTCGTCTCGCTGCGCGCGCGCGGCGCGACCGTGTGGCTCAGCCTCGACGGCAGGGGCGCCTCCAACGACGGCCACCGCACCTTCCGCGCGGGCGGGCGCTCGGTGTTCGCCGAGGTCGAGAGGCGCCTCGCCGGCGTGGACGCCCGGCAGATGCGCGCGAACATGGTCGTGCACGCGGACACGGCCCGCGACCTCGCGCGCAACGCCGACTGGTTCCAGCGGCGCGGCTTCCCGCTCGTGAACTTCCACCCCGAGCTGTGGGAGGGCTGGTCGGCGGAGCGGCTCGCCGAGCTCGAGAGCGGCCTCGCCGATTTCGGCCGCTGGTACCGAGCGCGCTGGGCGGCGCTCGGCCGCCCGCCGTTCGAGCTGCCGATCGTCTCTCTGGTCCTCGACCACGCCCCGCGCCCCGACGAACCTTCCCCGTGGTGGGAGAAGTGCGAGAACCTGGTGCTCGGCGCCGACGGCCGCTTCCGCTCCTGCGAGCGCGACGTCGCCGACGACTACGAGCTCACCGAGCACAAGGTCATCGGCGACCCCGCCAGCGGCATCGATTGGGAGAAGAAGGAGGCGCAGTACGAGGAGGCGCGCGCGCTGCTTCGCCGCCGCGGCGCGTCGAAGGAGTGGCACCACGCCTGCCCCAAGGGCCTGGTGACCTTGGCGGCCCAGCGCGGCTGGGACCCCGACCGCGTGCTCGATTCCTTCCAGGCCGTGTCCAAGGCGTTCGGCGAAGGCATCGTCGAGCTGGCGTCTTCGCTGACCTCTCTGCCGGGCTGCCGCGAGATGTATCCGGGCGCGATGGGCCTCGCGCCGTCCCGCCGGAAGGCCGTCCCTCCGTCCGCGCTCGATTCGTATCTCGACGCGGCCGCGTCGCCGGAGGCGGCCGCCGCCCACGGCCTCGGGGCCGCCGCGATCACGCGGTTCTGGGAATCGGACGCGCGGGACATGAAGGGCCTCGCCCGCCTGTGGCGCCGCTTCGACGGCCCCAAAAAGGGCCGCCGTCCCGCCGCTCCCCGCGACGAGGCCTCGCGGCTCGTCCTGCTCGGCCTGCGCGCGTTCGAGGCCGACGGCGTCCCCGGCCGCCCCGGCCCGGAGTCCGTCGCGGCCTGGACCGCGGCCCTCGAGGCCGACCCGCTGTGCGCCTGGGCCTCGTGCCTCCTCGGCGTCTGCGCGATGCAGGAGCGCCGGCTCGACGAGGCCCTCGAGCGCCTGACCTTCGCCGCGGAGCTGCGGCCGGGCTGGGCCTGGGTCCGCGTCGTGCGCGCCTGGGTCTTCCACCTCCTCGGCCGTCAGGACGAGGCTCGCGCCGACCTCGACGCGGCGGCGAGGCTCGCGCCGGGGTCGCCGTGGCCCGACGCCCTGCGCGCCAGCGCCGAGTACGGCGGCGAGCCCGAGGCGATGCTGCGCTTCCTGTCGAAGGCGGCGAAGCGCCATCCCGCGGCGTGGACCATCGCCTGGCGCGGCTACGCCCGTCTGCGCCTCGGGCGCGCGGCGGACGCGGCCCGCGACCTGCGCCTCGCGCTGAAGCGCGACCCGTCCTTCGACCGGGCCTGGGCCTGGCTCGGAGAGGCCGAGGCGAGCGAGCCCGCCCTGTCGCGCGCCATCTCGCTGTCGCCCACGATGCCGACGGCGTTCCTCGCCCGCGCCCGAGCGCGGCTCGCGCGCGGCGACGAACGCGGCGCGCTGTCCGACCTCGCCGCGATGGCGCGGCTCAACCGCGCGTACGAGTGGGAGACGAACTGGTACAACGCGCGCTACCTGCACGAGGAGCGCGAGTGGTCGGGGCTGTTCGCCGCGCTGGACGCGGCGCCGCGCGGACCGATGACGGACCTCATCGCCGGCGCCGCGCGCCTGGCGCGGCGCGAGTACGCGGCCGCCGAGGAGAGCCTGTCGCGGGCCGCCGCCGGGCGGCTTCCGGCCGAGTGGCGGCCGTGGGCCTCGCTGTGGCGGGGCCTCGCGCTGCGGCGGCTCGGGCGCGCCGCCGACGCGGCTTCGGCCCTCGCCTCGGCCGGAGGGGCGGCCGCGGCGTGGTCGGGGGCGGCGCTGTCGGCGCTCGACCTGTCCGCCGGACGCTTCGGGGCCGCGCTGGCGAAGGCCGAGGCCGCGGCGCGCCGGGACCCGCGCCTCTCCGACGCGCGTCTCGCGCTGGCCTCCGCGCGGCTCGCCTCCGGCGACGAGGGCGGCGCCCTCGACGAGCTCGACGCGCACTCGGCGCTCGAGCCGATGATGAGCTGGTCGCGCGAGTGGCGCGGCAGGCTCGCGGCGCGCCTCGGCCGCTGGCACGCGGCGAGCGACGCCCTGGCGGGGCTTCCTCACGCGGGACCGGCGGCGGCGGCGCTGCGCGCGGCCGCGGCCTCGCGCGCCTTCATGGCGGGCTCGCTCCCCGCCGCGCCGGACCCGGCGCTCGAGGCGTCGCTGCCGGAGCCGGACCTCGCCTGGGTGTTCGACGACGCACCGCCCGCCGCGGCCGCTCCCGCCGGGGGCCGCCTGCCCAAGGAGCCGGGGCCGTTCCTCGCGCGCGGGCGCGCCGCCCTCTCGCGCGGCGCGTTCGCCGAGGCCTTGGAGCAGGCGCGCTGGATCGTCGACGAGCCGATCTTCGCGCCGTGGTCGGAGGAAGGCCTGCTGCTCGAGGCGCGCGCGCTGGCGGGCCTGGGGCGGACGGCCGAGGCCTCGGCGCGGCTGGCCTTCCTCGCCCGCCTTCTGCCCGCCTCTCCGTGGCCGCACGTCCTGGCCGCGCGCGTCCTGTCCGGAGCGGGCGACCCGGCCGCCGGACGACGCCGGCTGGGCCTGGCCCTGCGCGCCGCCCCCGGCGACGCGCGCCTGCGCGCGGGCGCGGCGGCGCTGCTCGAGCGCGAGCCGGCGCTGAGGGGGGCCGCGTGAGCCGCGACGCCGCGCGCGGCCTCGTCGTCCACGCCTTCACCCGCTACGGGGAGGGCGGCGTGCGCGGCTGGCCCGACCTCGCCCGCGTCGGCCGCCGGTTCGCCGCCGACTTCACGGGCGATCCGCCGTTCGCCGGCCTCGGCCGCGCCCTGTCGCGGCCCGGCCTGCGGCAGGGGCCCCTGCGTCTGCCCCCGGCGACGGCGCGAGACCTCGCCGAGGCGCTGGAGAATGATCCCTCGAACCCGTGGGCCTTGGCGCTCGACGGCCTGCGTCTGTACCTCTCGCGCCGGCTGGAGGACGCGGAGCAGCGCTTTTCCGCGCTGACGCTCGCCGCGCCCGAGTGGCCCTGGTCGTGGATCCTTCTGGCCGAGGCGCGCCTGTACCTCGGGCCCGCGCGCCGCGCCCTTCCCGACCTCGCCCGCGCCAAGGCCCTGCGCCCCGGCTGGGCCTGGCCCTTGATCCTCGAAGGGCGCGCGCTGTTCTCCGCGGGGGACGCGGCCTGCCTCGCGCCGCTCGGCGAGGCGGCGCGCCTGTCCCCGGCCATGGCGCTGGCGAGGGCCTGGCACGGCCACGCGCTCGCGAGCCTCGGGCGCGTCGAGGAAGGGCTCGCGGAGCTGGCCGCCGCGGAGGCGCTCGACCCGGCGTACGCGCGCGCCTCGGCGTGGCGGGGCATGCACCTCGCGCGCTCCGGCGACCTGGGCGGCGGCCTGGCCGCGCTCGAGCGCTCGCTGAGGATCGATCCCTACTATCCGCCGGCGCATCTCGCGCGCGCGGAGGCGCGCCTGGCCGCCGGCGACGGCGCCGGCGCGAGCGCCGCGCTCAAGGACCTCGCCGGCTGCTGCGTGCGCGCGCAATGGCGGGCCAACGCCGCCAGCGTCCATCATCTCAAGGACGAGCGCGACCTGTCGCGCACTCGGAGGCTGTGCGCCGCGGCCGCCGCCGCCGCGCCGGCGTCTCCGTGGCCGCGTCTGTGGCTGGGCCAGACTTTGCTCGCCGAGGGCGAGTTCGCGGCGGCGGCCAAGGCGCTCGCAGGAGCGCTGGACCTCGGCCTCTCCGGCGGCTGGAAGGCCTGGGCGCGGGCGTGGCGCGGCCGCGCGTTCGCGCGGCTCGGACGGACCGAGGAGGCCGCGCGCGAGCTCGACGCCGCGCTGAAGCTCTCGCCGCGCCTGGCGTGGGCGCTGGCCTGGCGCGCGGAGCTCGCGCTCGAAGAAGGCCGGTCCAGGCCGGCGCTCCGGGACGCCGCCGCCGCCGTCTCGGCCGACCCCGACCTGGCCGACGCCTGGGCCGCGCTGTCCGCGGCGCGGGAGGCGCTCGGCGACGCGTCCGGAGCGCTCGACGCCTGCGCGCGCGTCTCGTCGCTGCAGCCGCTGTGGTCGTGGGCCAAGCGCCGCCGCCTCGCGCTGGCGTCGGGCCTCGTCCCGGGCCGCGACGCGCGCCGGGAGGCCGCCGGTGTCTGAGCTCCGCGCCGCCCTCGTCGGCATGATGCCCACCGGCAACCCTCTGGCCTGCTCCTACCTGAAGGCGGCGGCCGACGCCGACCCCGCGCTGGCCGGCCGCGTCGAGGTCACGGTCAACCCCTTCGACCGCTTCGCCGATCCCGCCGCGCTGGCGGAGGCGGTCCTCGCGGGGGAGCCCGCGCTCGTGGGCGTCTCCACCTACGTCTGGAACTCCGACACGGCGCTGGCGCTGGCGCGCGAGCTCAAGAGGCGCGCGCCGTCCGTGTTCGTCGTCCTGGGAGGTCCCCAGGTGGCGCACCGCACCGAGAGCTTCTTCGGCCTGGCGCCGATCGACGCGTGCGCCGTCGGCGAGGGGGAGCTGACCTTCCGCGCACTGCTGGCCGCGCGCCTCGACGGGACGCCGCTGTCCGGCGTCGACGGCCTGGTCTGGCGCGACGGTGCCGAGGTGCGGCGCAACCGCGAGCGCGCGCAGGTCAAGGACCTGTCCCTCCTGCCGTCGCCGTACCTGAGCGGCGTCGTCCCGGTCTCCGAGCACGCGGACCTCTCCTTCGAGACCTCGCGCGGCTGCCCGTTCGACTGCTCGTTCTGCGACTGGCAGAAGAACCAGAAGGTCCGCCATTTTCCCGTCGAGCGCGTGCTGGAGGAGATCCGCCTGATCGCGCGCCTGCGCCCGGACGCGACGGTCTACTTCGTCGACGCGGACCTGTTCCTCCATAAGGAGCGCGCCAAACGCCTGCTCCCGGCTTTGCTCGGGGCCGCCGAGGGCACGGAGCTGAAGTTCGACTTCGAGACCAACCTCGGCCATTGGGACGACGCCCTGCTGCGCCTCGCCGACCATCCGCGCGTGCGCCTCAGCTGCGGCGTGCAGTCGCTGAACCCGAAGGCCTTGCGCGCGGCCAACCGCGACAGCGGCGCCTTCAAGCTCGAGCTGCTGACCCCGGCGCTGGCGCGGCGCGAGCGCCTGGCGCCGCGCGCCCGCGTCTCGCCGGAGGTCATCTTCGGCATGCCCGACGACGACCTCGCGCATTACCGCCTCACGCTCGACTGGGCGCTGACGGCGAGCGTCGCGCGGGTGATGACGACGCCCTTCCTCGTCCTGCCCGGCTCGGCGTTCTCCGAGCGCCCCGAGCGGTGGGGGATCTCGTTCGACCCGCGGCCGCCGCACCGCCTCCTGCGCTCGGACACCTTCAGCGAGGCGGACATGGCCGCGGCGCGCGCCGCCTCGTTCGCCGCTAACCTGGGCCTGTCGTTGGGCTGGCACGCCGCCGAGGCCCTGCGCCGCCTGGGCCGCGCCGCCGCTCCGGGGTCCCCGACGCCGGTGCTCGACGCGTTCGAGTCCTTCGCCGCCGCGCTCGAGGCCGACGGGCGCTTCCCCTGGGTCGCGGCCTACCGGACCGCGCTGCTGCGCTCGCTGAACTTCAACCTCTCCGATCCCACGAGCCCCGCGCCCGACGAGCTCCTGTCGCGCCGCGAGGACCCCGACGAGCTCATCTCCCGCGACCTTCCCGAGATCCTCGCGCTGCTGGAGTCGCGCGCCGACGACGACGCCGAGGCGTCCCGCTTCCTGCGCGCCGCGCGCAGCCGCTTCGAGCGGCGGCGGCTGTCGAGCCTGGACTCCTACCGGCGGCTGCTGCTCGCCGCGGCGCCGCCCGAGGGCCGCTGGCTGGTGATCGCGCCCGACGAGGACCGGGAGTTCTTCGAGCCCTGGTCCCGCGGCGGGGCCCGCATCGGCCTGCTCGACCGGGGCGACGACGCGCTTCGGGCCCAGGGCGCGCTGAGCCTCGACGCGCTCGACGAGCTGCCGGCGCGGATCGCCGCGGAGGCCGGCGCGGGGCCTTTCGACGGGATATTGGTCTCGGGGCTCGGCGGCCGTCGCTCCTTGGAGGCTCTGGCGGAGGCCGCGCGTCCGGGCGCGCGCCTCGTCGTCGTCGACGACGGCCTGGGGGAGGAGCCCTTCCGCGCCGCGGGTCCGTGGAGAGCCGTGCGCGCGCCGTTGCCGGTCCGCACGGGGAGCGCGGTGTGGAGCGTGTTCGTCTGCGAGCGGCGCGGCGAGGGCGCGAAGGGCGCGATCCGCGAAGGCCGCTTCGCCGAAGCCCTGTCCCTGCTCGCCTCCGCGGCGGAGCGGCGCGCCCCGCGCGTCGACTTCGGCGAGCGCCTCGACGCCTCTCAGGACCTGCTCGGCGACGACCGCCTCGCCGCGAACCGGGGCCGCAAGGCCTTGCGCGCGGCGCTCGCGCTCGTCTCCGCCGGGCGCCGCCGCGAGGGACGCGCGCCCGAGTTCGACCTCCTCGAGGGCGCCCTGCTCCTGTCGTTCGGCGAAGCGCGCCGGGCCCGCGCTCCGCTCGAGCGGGCCGCGGACGCCGAGCCCGGCATGGCGTGGGCCAGGCACTGGCGCGGACGCCTGCGCCTCGCGGCCGCCGTCGACGCGCGCGAGCGGCGGCTCGACGGCGGGCCGGCGCTGGCGCCGCTGTACGCCGCCGCGCGCGCGGATTGGGACGCCGCCGTCGCCCTGGCGCCCGCGGAGCCCGAGCATCTGGCCCGGCGCTCCTTGCTCTTCGCCAGCTTCGACCGCTACGACGAGTCCCTGCGCGACCTCGAGGAGGCTCTGCGCCTCGACCCGTCCTACGACTACTGCCTCGCCAACCGCGCGGAGGTGCTCGCCGACATGGACCGAGGCGCCGACGCCGTGCGCGACGACGACGAGCTGGCCCGGCGCAACCCGCGCGCGGCCTGGGCCTGGGCCTACCGCGGGCGGGACCTCGGCAAGCAGGGGCGGTACGCCGAGGCCGAGCGCGACCTCGACCGCGCGCTGCGCCTGTCCCCGCGGCTGGCGGAGCTCCACGCCTGGAAGGCGGAGGCGGCGCGCCGCCGCGGGGACTGGGCGGAGGCCTTGTCTCGCCTGGACCGCGCCGTGCGCCTGGACCCCGGCTGCGCGGCCGCGCGCCTGTGGCGGGCGCGGGTCCGCTCCGCCTTCGGCCTGCGGCGCGAGGCCATGGCGGATTTCCGCGCCGCGGCGCGCTCGGCCCGCGGCCTCGACGAGAGCTACCGCCTGCTCCTGGGAGAGACCCTCTTCAAGAGCGGCCGGTTCGAGGCCGCGGCCCGCGAGTTCGAGCTCGCGCGCCCCGCCTCGCCGCGCCAGACCTGGGCGCCGCGCCTGGTCCGCGGCCGCGCCGACGGCGGCGCGCGCGCGGCCTGCGCCGCCGACCACGACGCCGCGGTCGCCGCGCGGCCGCGCTCCGCGTGGCCGCTGGTCCTGCGCGCCCGCCTGCGTCTGGAGGACGGGGCCGACGGGCGCCTCGACGCGCTGGCCGACCTCGAGCGCGCGCTCGTGCTGGCGCCCCGTCATCCGTGGGCCCGGGCCTGGCGCGGCGAGGCCCTCGTCCTGTCCGGCGAGGCGGCCGCCGGCCTGCGCGACCTCGACGCGGCGCTGCGCGCGCGTCCCGGGCACGCCCCTTTCCTGGCGCTCCGGGCCGAGGCCCGCCTCGCTTTGGGCGACGCCGCGGGCGCCGCGCGCGACGCCTCCGCCGCGATCGAGGGCGGCGCGGGCGCCGGCCGGCTCTACGCGCTGCGCGGGAAGGCGCGCGCGGCGAGGGGAGACGCGGCCGGGGCCGAGGCGGACCTCGCCGAGGCCGTCCTGCGCGGCCCCAAGCTCCCGGAGTGGCACCTGGAGCGCGCGCGCCTGCTGCGCGCGCTCGGCCGCCCGCTCGAGGCCCGCGACGACCTCGAGGCCGCGCGCCGCCTCGAGGCGCGCCGCGCGGGCTTCCAGCCGAAGCCCGCGGGAGGCGCCTCGTGAGGACCGCCTCTCCTCCGCCCGCGCGCCGCACCTACGAGATGCTGCTCTCGTACGACTGCAACGCGAAGTGCGCGTTCTGCTACAACCCGCCGCTGACGAAGGAGGTGCTCGCGCAGAGCATCCCGTTCGCGCGGGCCGCGGCGAAGCTCGCGAAGGCGCGGGCCGAGGGCTACGACGGCGTGTGGTTCACCGGCGGCGACCCGACCTTGCGTCCCGACCTGTCCAAGCTGCTGCTGCTCTCCCGCAAGCTCGGCTTCCGCCGGATCCAGATCGGCACGAACGCCGTCCGCCTGTCCTCCGAGGCCTACGCGAGCCGCCTCGCCGCGGCCGGGCTCAACTACGCGCGCGTCTCCCTGCACGCCGCCACGCCCGAGGTCCATGACCGCCTGCTCGCCTTGCCCGGCGCCTTCGACAAGGCGCTGCGGGGCATCGAGAACCTGCGCGCGTCGGGCGTCTACGTCGGCCTCAACTTCGTCGTGACGCGCGACAACGCCGCGGAGCTTCCCGCCTTCTTCGCGCTGTGCCTCGATCGCCTCGGCGTGCGCGACTTCGACGTGATCTTCCTGCACCACCGCGGCATGATGGACCTGCACGGCGACGAGCTCGGCGTGCGCTACTCCGAGGCCGTCCCGCACCTGCGCGCCGCCTGGCGCCTCCTCGAGAAGCGCGGCCTGCGCCGCCGGACCCCGACCTTGGTCAACCTTCCGCCGTGCGCGGCGCCCGAGCTCGAGCCGTGGATCGCGGACTGGTCGTCGGAGGAGACGGGCGACGCCCTGTCCCGCCCGGGCGCCTCCGCCGTGGACCTCATGGCGATGAAGGGGGCGCAGAAGACGAAGGGCCCCGGCTGCGCCTCGTGCGTCCTCGAGCCGCGCTGCCTGGGCTTCGAGCGGGAGTACGCGGCGCGCTACGGCGACGCCGATTTCAAGCCGGTGCGCGAGGGGGCGCGCGCATGAGGACGCGGCCGCACGACGCCGCCGCGCGCCGCCTGCTCGTGCTCGGGCATGAGCTCGCGATCGCGGGCCGGGCGGCCGCGGCGCTGCCGTATTTCGACCGGGCGCTCGCCCGCGACCCCCTCGCCGCCTACGGCTTCCTCTACCGGGCGGGACTGCGGGTCCTGGCGGGAGACGGGGCCGGAGCGGCCTCCGACCTCGACGCGCTGGCGGCCCTGCCCTCGGAGACCTTCGTCCGCTACCGCGAGTTCGAGATCCCCGCGCCCGCGACCTATCCCGGCTTCGACGAGAAGCTCGACGCCTTCGCCGCGCGCACGCGGCATCCGTTCGCCTACCTGCTGCGGGCGTTCGTGCGCCGCGCGGGCCTGCGCTACGACGAGGCGATCCTCGACATGGAGCGGGCCGTGCGGCTCTCCCCGCGCAACGCCGGCCTTCGCGCTGTGCTCGCGCGCGTGCGCTTCGTCAACCGCCTGCCGAAGGCGGCCCTCGCCGACCTGGACGCGGCCGCGCGGCTCCATCCCGGGTGCGGCTGGATCCGCGCCTGGCGCGCCGAGGCCCTGCGCCACCGCGGCCGTTTCGCGGAGGCGCTCGCGGACGCCGATCGCGCGATCGGCCTCGACCCCCATTACTTCCGCTCCTACGCGTGGCGCGGCGGGATACTCCGGATGCTCGGCAAGCCCTCCAAGGCCTTGCCCGATTTCGAGCGCGCGCTGTCGGTCGACTGGCATTACTGGTGGGGGCTCAAGGAAGGCGGCCGGGAGGCCGACCCGAACCTGTCCTGGGCGCTGCACGAGAAATCCCTCGCCCTGCGCGGCCTCGGCCGCACCGCCGAGGCCGTGCGCTCGCTCAACGAGGCTCATCGCCTGAACACCCGCTACGGCTGGGTCTGGACCGCGGGCCGGGACGAGGCCTCCTACGCGAGCGGCGAGGCCGAGCTCGACGCGCTGCTCGAAAAGGATCCGGCCGACGCCTGGGCGCGGGCCTGGCGGGGCTGGACGCGGCTCGAATCGGGCCGTTCCGCCGAGGCGCTCGCGGATCTCGACGCGGCGGCGCGAAAGCTCCCGCGCGAAGCCGGGCCCGCCGTGTGGCTCGCGCGCGCTCTGGCGGGGGCCGGCCGCCTGCCCGCGGCGCTCAAGGCGGCGTCCCGGGCCGCGAGGCTCGACCCGCTGTACGCGCCGGCGCACGGCTGGCGCGGCGGCCTCCTTCGGGCCTCGGGCCGCGAGGCGGAGGCGCTCGTCTCCCTGGACCGCGCGCTGGCGCTCGACTCGGTGCTCGCCTGGGCCTGGGCGTGGAAGGGGGAGTGCCTTCTGCGCCTCGCCCGTCCCGCCGAGGCCCTGGAGCCGCTGCGCCGCGCGACGGCCCTCGATCCGTTCAACGCGGACGCCCGCGTCTGGAGGGCCGAGGCGCTCGCGGCCGCCGGGCGGCGCGCGGAGGCGGTGAGCGCGGCGCGCGCGGCGCTCGCGCTGCGTCCCGATCATTGGCGGGCGCTCGCCGTGCTCGCGGCGCTGACGGGCCGGCGCTCCCTCGTCGCCCGCGCGCTGGCGGCCGTGCCGGGAGGCCCGCGATGAGAGCGGGCGACCGCGAGCGCGCCTGGCGCCTGCTCGAGCTCGACCCCGAGGAGAGCCTCGGCGCGCCGCGCGTCTCCTTGCTGCGCTTCGCCCCGGCGCTGCGCGTCCTCCTGAGCGGCGGACTTTTCTCGGCCGAGGCTCGCCGCGCCTCCGGCGACGCGCGCGCGCGGCTGATGCTCCGCCTCGGAGCGCCCGACGCGGCGGTCGACGCCGCGGCCCCCGAGGTCCGGGGCGAGGCGCTCGTTTCCGCGGGCCGGGCGGCGGAGGCCGTCGCCTGCCTTCGCGGAGCGCGCTCGTTCTGGGGACGGCTGTGGCTCGCCGAGGCGCTGCGGCGGACGGGCGACGCGCGGGGCGCGGCGCGCGCTCTCTCCGCCGCCCGGCGCCTGCGCCCGCGTTCCCCGTGGCCCTTCCTCGTCTCCGGCCGCGCCGACCGTCCGGCGGACCTCGACCGGGCGCTGGCGCTCGCGCCGCGCGAGCCGTGGGCCCTGCTTGCCCGCGGCTGGCGCCGCCTCGACGCCGGACGCGCGGCCGCGGCGGAGGCGGACCTGACCGCGGGGCTCGCGCGCGCGAAGGGGAACAAGTGGGGCCTCGTCCTGCGCGCGCGGGCGCGCCTGCTCCTCGGCCGCCTCGACGAGGCGCGCGCCGACCTCGAGGCGGCGCTCGCCGTCGACCCGGACCTCGGCTCCGCGCGGCGCGCCTGGCGCCCCGGCGACGCCCGCGGCCCCGAGCTGACGGCCCTCGACGCGGCGATCAAGGCGCGTCCCGGAGAGGGCTGGCTGCGCGCGTGGCGAGGCCAGCTGCTGTACGACTCCCTGCGTCCCGAGACCGCGCTCGACGACCTGCGCCGCGCCGTCGCGCTCGACCCGGCGTGCGGCTGGGCGCGCGCCTTCCTCGCCCGCGCGGAGTCGCTGTGGCTCGGAGACGAGGCGGCGGAGCGGGAGCTGGCGCGCGCGTTCTCCGACGCGCCGTCCTGCGGCTGGATCCTCCTCTGGCGCGGCTTGCTGCGCGCGAAGCGCGGCGACGCCGCGGGGGCGGGACGGGACTACGCCTCCGCCGCCGCGCGGCATCCGTCCTACGCGCTGGCCCGCGGCTGGCTCGGCAACCGGCGCCGCGAGCTGGGCGACCTGAAGGGGGCGCTCGCGGAGCTCGACGCGGCCGCGGAGCTCGACCCGTCGTACGGCTTCCATTTCGAGCGCCGGCGGCGCGCGCTGTGGCGGCTCGGACGCCACGCGGAGGCGTTCTCAGACATGGCCCTGGCCGTCCGGCGCGAGAGCCGCTTCCGCTGGGCGGAGGGCGGCGGGCCGGAGGCCCTGGCCCGCGCCGAGGCGGAGCTGACCGCGCGCCTGGCGGCGGAGCCGGGCGACGCCGACGCTCGCGCCTGGCGCGGCGAGACGCGGCTGGCCGCCGGCGACCTGGACGGCGCCCGCGCGGACCTCGAGGGCCTGACGGCGCCCTGGCCGCGGACCTGGCGCGCGGAGCTCCTCCTGGCCCGCGGCGACGCCGAAGCGGCGCTCGCCGAGGCCGAGGCGTCCGTCGCGGGCGACCCTCTCTACGCCCGCGCGTGGGGAGCCAAGGCCCGGGCCCTGGCGGCCCTGGGCCGCGGCCGCGCGGCGCTGGCCGCCCTCGACCGGGTGACCGAGCTCGACTTCGGCGCGGCCTGGGCCTACTGCGAGCGCGGCCGCCTTCGCCTCGGCCTGGGCCGCCGCCGGGCGGCCGCCGCGGACCTGCGCCGCGCGCTGGCGCTCGACCGCGGGATGGACGAGGCGCGGCGCCTGCTCTCCGGGCTGGAGGGCGGCGCATGAAGGACGCCTTCAAGCCCGCCGCCCGCGCGTTCGGCGAAGGGCGCTTCGACGACGCGGTCGCGGCGCTCGCCTCCGCGCTGGGCCGGCCCTGGCGGCCGGAGCGCACGCTCGCGCTGCGCCACAAGCCGAGCCAGGACCTGCTCTACGCCCGCCATTGGCGCGAGGACGACGAGGGGGCGTCGGACCGGCGGGCCCTGCGGCTCGCGGAAGCGGCCGTGAGGCGCCGCCCGCGCGACGGGGCGCTGCGGGCCCTGCGCGGCATGCTGCGGCTGTACGGCCGCGACCTCGACGGCTCCTTGCGCGATCTCGACGCGGCGGTGAAGCTCGCGCCTCGCCAGCCCTGGGCGCGCGCCTGGCGCTACGCCGCGCTGACGCTCGCCGCCCGCCGCGACTCCGACCTGCCGCGCCTGCTGCGCTCCGCGCCCGACCTCGATCGCGCCCTGCGCGACGACCCGCGCAACCCTCTCGCGCTCGCCCTGCGCGCGGAGTTCCTCCACGACCGCGAGCGCTACGACGAGGCCCTGCGCGATCTGGCGCTATTACGGAGGATTTCCCCCGATAACATGTGGGCTCTTTCGGAGAGGGGGGAAATCATGACCGAGCTCGGCCGCCTCAAGGCCGCGCGCCGCGCCTTCGACGGCCTCGTCGCCCGCCATCCCCGCGAGGCCTGGTCGTACGCGATGCGCGCTCGTTCGGAGGCCAACGGCGGCGACCCGAAAGGCTCGCTGGCGGACTTCGACCGCGCGATCGCGCTCTCGCCGGATTGGCCCGCGCTGTTCGCCTGGCGCGGCGAGGCCCGGCGCAAGGCCGGCGACTGGAAGGGGGCGTTCTCCGACTTCGACCGCTGCCTGAGGCTCGACCCCGGCTACCTCGTCGCGCGCGCCTGGCGCGGCCACGCGCGGCTCCTGCGCGGGGAGCACGCGGCGGCGGTCAAGGACCTGGACCGGGCGGTGTGCGCGGACTGCCGCCAGATGCTGTTCTACGCCTGGCGCGGCGAGGCGCTGTTCAAGCTCGGACGCCGCCGCGAGGCGGCCGCCGACTTCGACCGCTGCCATCCGTTCCATCCGCGCCTGTCGTGGACCCAGCGCCCGGACCGGAAGGACCGCGAGTCGTCCCTGCGCGCGGACCTCGACGAGGCCGCCCGCGGGGGCGAGCCCTGGGCCGCCGCGCTGCGCGGACGATTCCTGCTCGACGGCGCCGCCGCGGGCGCCTGGACGCGGGACCTCGGCGAGGTCTCCTCCCGTCCGGGGCCGGCCCGGGCCTGGGCGATGGCGTGGTTCGGGGAAGGCCTGCGCCGCGCGGGGCGCGAGGAGGAGGCGAGGAAGGTCCTCGAGGCCGCGAGCGCGCTCTCGCCCGGGCATTGGCTCTCGCGCGCCTGGCTGGCGCGGACCTTGCTCGACGTCGGAGACCCGCGCCCGGCCCTGGGCCACGCCCGCGCCGCGCTGCGCCTTCGCCCCGAGCACCCCTTCCCGAACGCGGTCCTCGGAGAGGCGCTCTGGCGCCTCGGCCGCCGCGCGGCCGCCCTCCCGCACCTGGACGCCGCCCGCTGGCTCGGGCCGAACGACCCCGAGACGAGGCGTAGTCTGGCGGCCCTGCCTCATGATATGATGGAAGTCATGGAGAAAAAACGATGAACAGATACTCGTTGCCGGCCTTCGCTCTCGCCGTCCTCATGACGAGCCTCTCCGTTTCCGCGTCCGCCCAGACGGGCGTCCTGTCCCGCTGCGACAAGCCCCTGGCCGACGCCGATCAGCTCGCGAAGACCATCGTCGAATGCGACGCCATCATCGCCGCCGGGCGCAAGTCCCTCGCGGCCGTCCAGGGCTCCACCGCCGGGCCCGCGGAGACCGTCGTCACGACGACCTCCTCCCTCTCCGTGGACCTGTCCCGCGCGGCGATGACCGAGCCCCTGCTCGGCCGCCTCGTGGCCTATTACGCCTACACCGCCTTCGCCGCCCGCGACGCCTCGCAGTGCTCGACCTTGGCCGCCCTCGGCAAGCCGCAGGAAGGGCTGTGCCGCCAGGCCTTCGCCGACCTCGAGTTCGTGGCCGCCCGCTACGGCGCGGCCGCCGGGCTCGACGCGGCGTGCCGCCGGACCGACAGCGAATCGGGCCCCGGCGCGGCCGCCTGCTGCACCTTGATGGCCCAGAGCCGCAACAACCCCGCCCCGTGCGCGGCGATGTCCCCGAAGTGCCTGGACGCGGGGACCTGCCGGGCCGTCTTCGGAAGCTGGGCGGGCGACGCCCGCTCGTGCGCCTCGCTTCCGCCTCTTCCCGCGAGCGAATGCAAAGGAGAGGAATGCCAGAGGCTCCACCGCGCCGCCGTCGCGGACTGCGAGGGCGACGCCGCGTACGCCAAGGCGTTCAAAGCCGGGAGCGCCGCCTCTTGCGGCGGCTCGCAGCGCTGCCGCGTGCTGATGGGCGAGGGCAAGGCCGTCGCCGCCGAGATCGCGGCGAAGGACCTGAAGAACCCCGTGGGGAGCTGGTTCCTCAAGAGCGGCTGGAAGACCCCGACCGTGGTCGCCCGCTCGCGCGCTCCGATGAAGGCCGCTCCGGCGACCGATGCCGCGATGAAGAAGCTCGAGTTCCGCGGCTTCGTCTGCGCCGAGCCGATGACCTCCAAGGAGAACCGCGCGGCGCTGGCCTCCGTCCTCGGGGCGGCGCACGCCTGCCTCGTCGACGTCGAGACGGCGCTGGCCAAGCCGAGCCGCGAGATCGCCGCGGGGATCGACGAGCGCGAGGAGAAGATCGCCCGCCACAGCGACCGCCTCAACAAGTTCTTCGAGAGCGGCAAGACCGCGAAGACCCCCGCTCCGGCCCCGAAATAGCGCGGACGGCCTCCGCCATGGAGAGCCCCTTCGTCCTCGCCCTCCGCAGCTTCGAGGCCGCGATGCGCGCGAAGGATCATCGCCGCGCGAAGGCCCTCGCCGAGAAGGCGATCGCCGCCGACCCCGCGAGCCCCGCGGGCTACGAGGCGGCCGCGCGCGCGCTGCACGTCCTCGGGCGCTTCCCGGAAGCCATGTCGCGGATCCACGACGCGCGCGACCTGGACATCGACTTGACGGGCGCGTTCCTCTACGAGAGCCTCGGCTTCGAGCTGGATTGGGACGACCCCGACGCGCTGCTCGCGCGCCTGGATAAGGCCATCGCCGCGCGGCCCCGCCTGGCCGCCCTGTACGCCGAGCGCGCCGAGCTCAAGAGGCTGCCGCGCCTGTGCCGCTACGAGGAGGCCCTCGCGGATTACGCGAAGGCCGTCGCGCTCGAGCCGCGGCGGGGCTGGCTGCGCGCGGTGCTCGGACGCGCGCGCAACAACCTCTCGGGCGGGAGCGCCGGCCTCGCGGACTTCGACGCCGCGATCAGGCTCGCGCCGCGGTCCGGCTGGATCCGCGCCTGGAGGGGTGCGCTGCTCGCCCGCCTGGGCAAGAGCCGTCCGGCGCTCGCCGACTTCGCCGCCGCCGAGAAGCTGATGCCGTGGTACTCTTTCACCTACGCTTGGCGCGGCGCCCTGCGCAACCGCCTGGGGGAGTTCGCGGCGGCGGAGCGAGACCTCGACACGGCGCTGTGTCTCGACCCGTCCTACAACTTCAGCGTCTACGAGCGCTTCCGCGCGCGGCGCGGGCGCGGGGACTTCGAGGGGGCGCTCAGCGACCTCAACGCCGCCTTCGCCTCGGACCCGAAGTGCGTGTGGGACGGGGAGGATCCCGTCCTCGACGCGGCCGTCAAGGCGCGCCCCGGCCTCGCTTGGCTGCACGCGTGGCGCGGCTTCCGCCGTCTCCGCGCCGGGCGGGCCGCCGAGGCCCTCCGCGACCTGGACCGGGCGCTGGCGCGCGCGCCGGGCAGCGCGCTGATCTTCACCTGGCGCGGAAGCGCCCTCCTCGCGGCGGGACGCCCCGCGCGAGCCCTGTCCGACCTTGAACGGGCCGCGCGCCTGAACCCGAGGCTATGGGCCGTGCATCAGGCGTTGTCCGAGGTCCACGAGTCGCGAGGAGACAAGCGCGCCGCGCTGAGCGCGATCGCCTCGGCCGCCAGGCTGGCGCCGACGACGGTCTCCTTCCTTCTCACGAAAGCCCGGCTGGAGCTCGAACTCGGGCGCTGCGCGCCGGCCCTCGCGTCGGCCGAGCGGGCGCTGCAGCTCAGCCCGGGGGACGCGGGCGCGCGCTCCGTCAAGGCGCGAGCCCTTCTGACCCGGGGCATGGCCCGGGTCGGACGAGCGCGCATCGCGGACTTCCGCGGGGCGCTCGAGTCGGCGCCGGAGCTGTTCTCCGCCGACGCGCGCCAGAGGATCTCGGAATTGACGGACATCCGTGTCGTTGATTAGAATGAAAAGTATTGAAAAAACAAATGTAAATTAAACTTCCTGCCGTTCAAAGAAACTATTGATAATTGTCATCTTTAGTATTATACTCCAGGGCCGGATCGCACCTTTCGGAGGGACAATGAAAGCGCTCAAACTCGCCGCCGCCGTTCTGGCCGTGCTCGCGTCCGGTGTCGTCTTTCCGACGGCGGCGTGCGCCGAGAAATACAGGATCACGTGGCTTCTCGGCCACAAGAACCTGGATTTCTTCGAGGAGGCGGCCGTCAGCTTCAAGAGCGCCGTCGAGATCGGCAGCCACGGCGACATCCGGGTCGACATCGTGACCAAGGACGAGGACAAGGGCGCGGATCCCGCGCGGCCCGGCCCCGAGATCGCCGCGCTCGTCGCCAAGGGCGAGGCGGAGATGGGCCATTCCTTCACCGACGTCGTGGGCGGCGTCGACCCGCGGTTCCACGTCTTCGAGGCCCCTTACCTGTTCCGCGGCTACCGGCATATGGAGGGCGTCATCGAGGGGCCCGTCGGAGAGGGGATGCTCTCGGCCCTGCGCGAGCGCGGCATCGTCGGCCTTTCTTTCACCTATAGCGGCGGCGCCTCGGGCGTCGCGACGAAGTCCCGCGCCATCCGCGGGCCTTCGGACCTCAAGGGTATGAAGGTCGGAGTCTACGGCGACCGGGTCAACGAGGCCTGGCTGAGCGCCCTCGGCGCGACCCCCGTGCCGATCGAGCATCGCCTCGAGAGCATCCTGTCGCTGTCGCGCGACGGCGCGCTCGACGCCGTGGTCACGACCTGGCGCAATTTCGACCAGGCCAAGCTCCAGAAAGGCTTCCGCTATTTCGGCCTTCCCGGGTCGACCTACCTCGTCAGCGTGACCTATATCAACCAGAAGTTCTACGAGGGCCTGCCGGAGGAATACCGCGTCCTCATCCGGGATGCGTCCCTGAAGGCCGCGCGCATCGAGCGCGCCAAGACGATCGAGCTCAACGAGGACGCCAAGCGGCAGCTTCTCGCCAAGGGCGTCCGATCCGTCGCGCTGACGGAAGACGGCCGGGACGCGTTCGACGCGGCACTGCGTCCCGCCTACGAGGGTCCGCTGTCCTCGATCCTCGGCAAGGAGCTCCTGGAGAAGATACGCTCCACGGCCGACGGCTCCGTGCATCCGACCTTGCCCACGGAATACACGGCCCGTTGAACCGGACGAGTCCCGGCCCGGTCCTGGCGCTCCTGGCGCTCGGCTGGGCCGGCACCGCGGCCGCCTCAGCGCGGCCGGCCGAGCTCAAGCGCGCGGCCCGGGAGCATTTCGACGCGGGCGACTTCGAGGGCGCTTACGCCCGTCTCAACGAAGCCCTGGCCGCGACGCCGTATGACCCGGAGACGCTGGAACTGAAACTGCGCATCGAGGCCCTCGGGGGCAGCCGTGTGGCTCCATGGGTCGCTCTGGCCGATGCCGAGCGCCGCGTCCGGGAGCCCGGGCTTCCCGACGAGACGCTCGCGGACCGGCTTGCCGAGACCGGGCGGCGGCGGCTGCGCGTGGGCGACTTCCCCGGCGCGGAGCGGGATTGCCGCCGCGCCCTTCTTTTGTCCCCGGGCCACGCGGAGGCGTCGTATCGGCTCGCCGAGGCGCTGAGGGACACGCCCGAGAAGGCCCTTCCGTTCGCCGATCAGGCCGCTCTCTCCGCCACATCGGCCTGGAGAAAGAGCAACGCCTACAGGCTGGCCGGCGATCTTCGTCTCGACCTCGGCGACCTTCCCGGCGCTCGCCGCAGCCTCGAGGAATCCCTGAAGATCGACGGCGGGAACTTCGGGGCATTTCGAAGCATGGTCCGAGTCCTCGGGGCGAAGCCCGAGGAGGCTCGGGTTTTCGCCCTGCGCGCCGAGAAGGCGGCGGAGGCGGCGCCAGCCTGGTCGCGCGCCGCGTCCATGCGCTTCGCCGCCCACATCTGGCTCGAGTTCAAGGCGTTCGACGAGGCGGAGGCGCTCCTCGGACGGGCCCTCGACGTCGATCCGGACGACGTCGACGCTCTCGAGACCTTGGCTCTGATCAAGAACGAGCGGCCGGAGCGGAGGCTCAAAGCCGTCCCGCGCCGGCGGGACGGAGCGCGCGCGGCCGAGCCGCCCCTCCTCGGCTCGGTCGAGGCCGCCGGGCGATTCGCCGTCGAGACCGAGAGGATGCCTTCCTGGCTGCACGCCGACGCCTACCGTCTGCTCGCGAGGACATGGCTGGGGCTCGGCGACCGGCGCAAGGCCCACCGATACGCCCGGCTGGCCGAGGAGGCGGAGATCGGCGCGGTGAGGACGGCGCGCATCCTCCTCGAGATACAGCCCGACGGCGAGGACTCGGCGAGGGACCTGGGCGAAGCGCTTCAGGCGGCGGAGCGGGCGCGAGCCGAGCTATAATGGCCTCTTGAGAGAACCCGGCGGCGTCCCGGCGCTGGGCGGAGACGGCCGCCCCTCCGCCCTGATCAAGAAGCTCCAGGCGCTGGGCCTGCGCGGCCACGACGCCGACGCCCGCGCCTTGCTCGGCGGCCCGGCTCCGTCGCCCGAGCGGCTGGGCGCGGCGCTCGAGGACATCGAGCGCCTCGAGGCGGAGAGCGGCCCCACGCCGTGGAGCCGCGCGCTCAAGGGGAGGCTCCTGTTCCTCCTGCGCCTCACCTCGCGCGCGCGCGCCGAGTTCGACCTGGCCGTGGCCCAGGACCCCTCCTTGCTCGAGGCGCGGGTCTGGCGCGCGCAGGCGAGCCTCGCTCTGCGCGACGCGGCCGGCGCGCTGGCCGACCTAGACGCGCTCGCCGCCGCCCGGCGCCCCTCCGGCTGGGAGGACTACCTCCGCGGCCTGTGCCTGATGACCCTCGGCCGTCCGCTCGAGGCCGCCGCGCCCCTGCGCTCCGCCGCGCGGCGCGGCGTGGGCGCTCGCGCCGACGCGATGCGGGCGCTGGCGCTCGCCGAGCAGGGCCGGTTCAAGGCGGCCCTGGGACTGCTCGCGGCGGCCAAGGGCAAGGCCGGCTCCGAGGGCGTCCCGCTCGGCGCCTTCGAGGGGATGATCCTGCGCCAGTCGGGGGACCTGGAGGGGAGCCTGAAGGCTCTGATCCGCGCGGGGCGCGGCGCGCGTCCCTATCCGTGGGTCTTCTCCCACCGCGCCGACGTGCACAACCGCATGGGCTTCTACCAGCAGGCGCTCGTCGACCTCAAGCGCTTCAACGAGCTCCTCCCGCGCGAGCCCTCCGCCTTCGCCCAGGCGGCCAACGTCCTCTACGACCAGGCCTACTACGACGAGGCCTTGAAGGCGATGTCGGCCGCCTCGGCGCTCGCGCCGGAGGACGCCGACCTGCAGGCCCGGCGCGCGCAGATCCTCGTGTCCGCCGGCCGCGTCGCCGAGGCCGCGCGCGTCCTGCGCGCCGCTTTGCGCCTGGCCCCGGACGACGTCCATCTGCGCGAGGAGCTCATCGAGGCGGCCGTGATGGCGGGCAAGGCCCCTCTCGCCCGCGCCGAGCTCGCGCGCGGCGGCCTGACCGAGACCCCGTTCGGCCGCCTCATGCGCGGCGTCCTTCTCTCGCGTGAGGGGAAGCGCGGCGCGGCGCGCGCGCTGTTCCAGTCGGCGGCGGGCGCGCTGAAGCGCGGCGAGCCCCTGCGCGAGCGGGCCTTGTTCTACGCCGAGCTCATCGGGGCGCTTCCGGGACGAGCCCCGAAGGCGCCCGCCGGCTTGTCCTTGTGCGGCGTCGGCGTGCGCCACCCGTTCCAGCTCACCGTGGAGACCGCGCGCGCGCTGGCCGCGAGCCGGACCATCTTCACCAACCTCCCCGACATCGAGGCGCGCCGCTTCCTCGCGCTGTTCCCGGGGAAGATAGTCTCCGTGCCGCGCCGCCCCGACCGGACGAACCGCGACCGCGCGCGCTGGGTCGTCCGGCGTCTGAAGGCCGGAGAGCCCTCGGCCTTCCTGACGCGCATCCACCCCTTCGTGTACCGGCGCATGGGCTACGAGCTCCTGACGATGTGCCGCGCGAAGGCTTTCCCGGTCCGCGCCTTCGGCGCCGTGTCTTTGACCGAGCTCGCCGCCTGCCGCGCCGTCGACGAGGGCGCCGCGCCTCCCTCCGACGGCCTGCGCGTGCTCGACATCGCCTGGCTCAACCGCCATCCCGGCGAGCTGCGCCCCGCCGACCCGACCGTGATCTACTGCATCGGCGACGACCGCGAGCGCCCGCGCCTCGTCCGCCTCCTGCGCCGCGCCTATCCCGCCTCCGGCGGAGCCTATCTCCTCGGCGGCTCCGGAGACCGCGAGGACCGCGCGCCGTGGGTGCCGTGGAAGAAGCTCGCTTTGTCCCTGCGCCTCGGCGACATCGGCTGCGTCCTCTATGTCCCGGCGAAGGGGGCCCGGCCGGCGAAGCCCGCGCCGGCGGGCGCTCCGGTCGTGCGCCTGTACGGCCTCGGCGATCATGCTCCGGCGGAGACCACGGTGGAGACGCTCGCCGCCTTGGCCGACGCCTCCGCCGTTTTTCGTCGCCCGTCGTCGGTCGCCGCGGTGATCGCCGCCGCGCGCCGCCACGGCGCCGTCGCGGTCGCGCTCCCCGGCGGCTTCCCGCTCTCGAGCCCCTTCGCCGCGCGACTCATCGCCGCCTGCCGCAAGGCCGGCGTCGCGGTCCGCGCGACGCCGTCGGTCTCTCCGGTGTCGAGCGTGTACGCGCGCGAGGGCTATTGCCTCGGCGGCGACTACGGATACCAGGGCATCGCGTCCTATTCCGCGCCGCGTCTCGCGGCCGACCCCGGGCTGCGGTCGCCTCTCATGCCGTTGGTCGTTCACGGCGGGAAGAAGGTCGCGGCGCTGATCGCGCCCGCGACGAAGCCCGCCGTGCCCGGTCCGGATACGAAGGCCTAGTCGTCTGAGCAAGTCGTACGGGCACTGAGAGCCCCGATGTCGGACGAACCTTCCGGGGACTATTCACGTTGTCCACAGGCCGACTGTCGTCAACGACAGTGCCGTTCCCCGTGTCGAGTTCCCGATTACTTGTTCAGGCTGCCGGCTAGCCGCCGGCGAGGATCGCGGCGCGGCGCGCGAGCAGGCGCGCGTCCTTCGATCGCGCCATCAAACGGTCGAGCCGGCGCAGGGCCGTCGCGCGCTGGCCCGGCGTGTGGAACAGTCCGAGCGTGCCGGCCGTCGACACCTCCGGGCTCGCGGAAGGCTTGGGGAAAGCGGCGACGAGGCGCGGGTAGAAATCGGACAAGGCCGGGAACTCCTCGCGCGACCTCTCGTATTCGCCGAGCAGGTCGAGGAACGCCTTCAGGTGGGGCTTTTTGCTGAAGCCCTCCTCGGCGTACTGCTTCTGCGCGGCCTTCTCGCCGCGGTCGAGCGCGACCAGGCGGATCATCACGGCGCGCACCAGATGCTCGCGCAGGCCGTGGAGCCAGTTGCGGCAGTTCCGGGATAGCGCGGGGCCGAGGTCGAGGGGGACCTCCTGCCGTTCGTGGTCGTACAGGTTGACGGTCAAGTCGAGCACGCCGTGGGCCAGCTCGTGCCACACGCAGGCGTCGAGGTCGGGGTCGACGAAGGTCGTGCCGCCGCCGCGGGCCTTCTCGAGCTTGACGAGGCTGACGATCAGGCCGGAGCCGTCGTCGCGCGTCCAGACGCGGTTGAGCACGCCGCCGTCCCGGCATAGGGGCGAGGCGACCAGGTCGTAGCGGCCCTCGTAGGCCTCGCCCGTGTAGCGCTCGAGCTTGGCGAGGTGATCGGCGGCCTTGGCGCGCGCGAGCAGCTCGTCGAGCTCCTTGAGCAGGAGCCGCTCGCGCTCGGCGAAGCCGTCCATGAAGCGGGAGGCGCGGGCGAAGTCGCGGGCGGCCGAGAGCCAGGGGTCGAGCGCGCCGGAGCGCTCGTCCTCGCCGCGGTTGGCGCCCATCGTCTCGTCGAAGGCGAGCTCGGGCGGGGCGCCGCGGCGCAGGAGCGCGTCCTTGCGCCGCGCGCCGTCGGGGTCCTCGGCCGCGACCTTCGCGTTGAGCGCGAAGGCGGGGTGGTCCATGAAGGGAGAGAAGGCCTTCGCGACGGCCTTGGCGTAGGGGTGCGGGAGCGGGGCGGGACCGTCGAGGACTCCGAGGAGCTCGATGCCGGGGTCGAGGCGGACGCTGAGGCGTTCCTTCACGCCGGGCGATGATAACATATAATCCGGAAATGCCCCGCGCGCGCCGTCCCCGGATCACCTTCGCGCTGGACGCGCGCCTCGAGCTGCTCGGGGCGCTCCTGACGCCGGCCCGCGCCCATCCGTACGCGAAGGCCGTCCGCGCCCGCTTCGCGCCCTTCAAGTCCCACCCGGCGGCCGCCGGGCTCGCGCGGCTCCTCGCGCGAGGCGTCCCGGGAAGCCTGATCGCCGAGGTGCTCCTCCTCGGCCCCGAGCGGTCGGCCGGACTCCTCACGCCGGAACTTTCCGCGTTCCTCGGCCCGTTCCAGGCGCTCGCCGCGGACTCGGGGGCGGATGCGTTCTTCCGCTCGCGCCGGCGCGACCATGCGCGCTTCATCGCGCTCGCCAAGGCCGAGGCGGCGAAAGGCCAGCCGCTCTCGGACGTCGCTTCCTATCTGCGCATGCCTTTCCCGGAGAAGAGCCGGCTGATACTGGCTCCGCTGCTCCCCAGGGAGTTCGCGGTGAACGGCTCCATCGACGGCGTCGAGCTGCGCGTGCGCTGCGGCAGCTTCGGGCGGGAGGGGCTGACCTTCGAGTACGACGCCTTCGACTGCTGCGTCGCCCACGAGCTGACCCACGCCGCCTTGGCGCCCCTGATCGACGCCACGCGCGCGACGCTCGACGCCCGCCCGGGCGCGCCGCCGAGGTCCTGCCGCGACGCCGGGTCCTGGAGCGCGTGCTTCGAGGAGCACCTCGTCCGGGGCATCACGTTGCGCGCCCTGAAGCGGTCCGGGGGGGAGAAGGGCTACGAGGCGACTTCCCGGCGCTGGAGTCGCTCCGGCTATCCCTACCTGCCGTGGTTCTGCGCGCGCCTCGAGGCGTTCGAGGGTTCCCCGAAAAGCGCCGCTTTTTCCTCGTTCTACCCGCGGTTGCTCGCCGCGTTTTTGTTAGAATCCAAGCCGTGAAACGGGACATCAAGGGCACCGCCGAGAAAGCCGCGGCGCCGTCTTTGGAGCGGGCCCAGGCCCTGTCGGACCAGGGCTCGGTCGTCGAGGCGATCGAGGAGATCGACCGTCTTATCGCGCTCGCGCCCGCGGTGCCCCTGCACCTGCGCAAGGTCCGCTTCCTCCTCCAGCGCCGCAACTACGAGGAGGCCGGCCGCGAGCTCGACGCCGCCTCGCTCCTCTCGAAGGACGACCAGGGCATCAGCGTCGCCCGCGCCGAGCTGTGCGTGATGACCGACCGTCTCCCCGAGGCCCGGGCGGAGTTCGAGAAGGCCCTGAAGCGCGCGCCGGCCGACGAGTTCCTGCGCCTGGCGCGCCTGCGCATCCTGATCCAGCAGGGCCTCGCCAAGGAGGCCGCCGCCGAGATCGCCGCGCTCTCCAAGAGCGGCTCGCCGGAGACGATGCTCGAGACGCGGCTCTACCGCGGCCTGCTCGCTCTCAAGGTCAAGGACCATCGCGCCGCGGGCGAGAGCTTCACCGCCCTCATGAAGGAGCTGCCCAAGACGCACCCGGTCTCGATGCGCGCCCGTTTCTATTGGGCGGCGTCGCGGGCCGTCGACCCCGATTTCCGCAGGAGGACTGGCATGGACGCGACGACGCGCAAGGCGAGCAAGCTGTATCTCTGCGGCCTGGGCATATTCCCGCCGTACACGGCCTCCCTCGAGGTCGTGCACGCCCTGAGCCTGTGCGACGTGATCTTCAACAACGTCGCCGGCCCCGAGGTGCGCGAGCTCCTCGCGGAGTTCTGCTCCGACATCCGCCCCGCGTCCTATCAGGCCTGGCAGGACGAGCCGAAATGGGCCGACCGCATCTTCGCCGAGCTCGACAAGGGCCGCACCGTCGGCTTCATCACGCGCGGCCATCCCCTCGTGTTCGGCGGCCTGGCCGTCGAGCTCGTGCGCCGCTGCGGCGTCCAGAAGGTGGACCATCAGACCTTCGGCGCGGTGTCCTCGATCGACCATCTGCTCGCCTTCACCGGCAAGGGGCTCGGCGACGACTTCGGCGGCATACAGGCCCTCGACCGCCCGGCCATCGAAGCCGCCAAGACGATGAACACCGCCATCCCGCTCCTCGCCTGCTTCTACTCCGGCATGGACACGAAGGCCGAGGTCGCGGGCTTCCAGAAGAGCCTCTCGCGTTTCTACCCGGCGGACCACCTGTGCTGGATGTTCGGCCCGAAGTACGACGCGACGCCGGCCGTGGTCGCGGTCGGGGCGCTCTCGAAGGATTATCCCAAGGTGCACTCGAGCCTGATGCTGTACGTCCCTCCGCTCGCTCCGGCGCCGGCGAAGGGCAAGCGTTGAACGAAGGCCGCTCCTACCTCACCTGCCTGATCGGCCTGCCGCCCGAGGGCCGCGCCGAGTGGACGGCCATCCTCCGCCGCGCGCAGGGGAAGAAGGACCCGGCCTCCCGGATCTTGACCGGGCGCGCGCTCGCTCTCCTGGGCCGCGGGGACGAGGCGCTGTCGGCGCTCGAAGGGGATTCTCCCGAGGCGAAGACCTCTCGCGGCGAGGCGCTGCTGCTCGCGGGACGCCGCGCGGAGGCCCGACGCGCCCTCGACGAAGCCATCGCGCTCTCCAAATCCAATCCCTGGGCGCGCCTGCTGCGCGCGGTGTGCCTGCTCACCGAGGGCGACACCGACGGGGCCGCCAAGGAGCTGGCCGCCCTGCGCCCTCTGCCGGAGGCCGTCCTCGTCACCGCCCTGCTCGAAGGCCAGCGCGGCGCCGCGCAGAAGGGCGTGGATGCGGCGACGCCCGAGCTCGCCGCGCGTCCGACGGGCCCGCTGTTCGCCGTTCGCGCTTTGCTCAGGCTCGGCCTGGGCGACCTGCCCGGCTGCCTCGGCGACCTGAACTCCGCCGCGGCGCTCGAGCCGTCGGCCTGGATACTGATGCAGCGCGCCGACGCGCTCAACCGCAGCGGCTTCTACCGCGAGGGCCTGAAGGATTCCGCCGCGGCCGCCAAGCTCCTGCCTGATTCTCCCGAGCCGCATCTTCAGGCCGCGAACATCTACTTCGACCAGGCCTTCTATCCCGAGGCCCTCGCCGAGATGGAGCTGGCCCTCGCGCGCCGTCCCGACGACGCCGACATGCTCAGCCGCCGCGCCCGCTTCCACCTCCTGCTCGGCCGCTTCGAGGAGGCCGAGAAGGGCCTCGACCGCGCCTGCGCTCTGGCGCCGGACAGCGCCCAGCTCCGCTTCGAGCGCCTGAACGTGATCACGATGCGCGGCCGCTACGCCGAGGTCCTCAAGGCCATCAAGGCCGGCGCGCTCTCGGAGCCCTTCGAGTCCTACCTCACCGGCTACGTCCTGTGCCGCAAGGGGGACCGGGCCGGGGCCGTGAAGCACTTCCTCCTGGCCGCCGGGCGCGCCGACGGCGGCTTCGCCGAGCGCTGCCGCTTCTACGCCCTCGTCTGCCGCGTGCTCGCCAAGCCCGAGCCGAAGCCGAAGTCCCGCCCTCAGTTCTACCTGTGCGGCGTCGGTATTAGACATCCTTATCAGATTACCCTGGAAATCCTGCGAGCGCTCGACTCCTGCGAAGTCCTCTACAACAACCTCGGCGACCCGCAGGTGTCCGAGTTCCTCGGCCTGTTCCGCGCCGAGGTGCGGGCCGTGACGCGCGTGGACAACGAGCCGGCGATGGGACGGGTCAAGCGCATCCTCGCGGGGCTCCAGCGCGGCAAGACCTCGGGCTTCGTCACCCGCATCCATCCCTTCATCTACCGCCGCATCGCCCGCGACCTCGTCACCGAGTGCGAGGCCGCGAAGATCACCTTTCAGGCCTTCGGCGCCGTCTCGCTCACGGAGGTGGCGTGGAGCCTCGCCGCGGCCGAGCCCGACCACGGGCGCGTGCGCGGCCCCTTCGGCCAGCGCGTCTTCGACCTCGTCCATCTCATCAAGAACCCCGGCCAGCTCCAGCCCGCGCATCCGACCATCGTCTACGCCATCGCCAACGATGAGGACCGCCGCACCTTCAGCGCTCTGGTCCGCGCGAACTACGCTCCGGGCCAGAGCGTGTTCTTCCTGGCCGGCTCCGGGGACCGCGAGCAGCAGGTCGTCTCGGCGAAGGTGAAGGACGTCGAGGAGAAGCTGCTGTCTTTGGATCTCGGAACCGTCATGTATCTGCCGCCACGACAATAGAGGACTATGGATAAACTGCTCATCTGCGGACTCGGAGTGCGCGTGCCCGAGGAGACCACCTTGGAGAGCCTGCAGGCGCTCGCCGACTGCCGGGTCGTCTACACGGACCTCGACGACCAGAAGGGCCGCAACTGGCTTTCCGGCTACTGCAAGGACCTCAAGACCCCGGCCTCGGCCGCCGCTATCCTCAAAGACGCCGCCAAGGGCGGCGTGGGCCTCGCGGTGTGGGGCAACCCGCAATCCTCGAGCCGCCTGGCGCGCGAGGTCGAGCTCGGCGCTCAGAAGGCGGGGCTCGCCTACCGCGTCCTGGGCGCCATCTCGCCCATCGGCTCGGTGTTCGCCCGGTCGGTGAGCTTCCTCGGCGGCGACTACGGCTATCAGGGCATACAGTCCTACGACCTGCAGACAGTCCTCGACGACGCGAAGGCGGCGACGACGGAGCTCCCGCTCGTGCTGTACGCCGAGAGGGGGGAGCCGTCGAAGTGGGCCGCGGCCCTCAAGCGCCTGGCCCCGGGCTATCCCGCGGGCCACAAGGCGCGCCTGTACGCGCCGCAGGGCGAGACCGAGGCGGCGCTCACCGCGCTCAAGCCCGGCGACCGCTGCGTGATCCTGATCCCTCCGGCGAAGCCTCTCACGGCGCGCAAGACGAAATGGTGACCTTGCGCGGCCGGCGCGTCCTCGTCACAGGCGCGTCCGGCTTCATCGGCTCGGCATTGGCCCGCCGCCTCGTCGCGGATGGAGCCCTCGTCCATGTCCTGACCCGCTCGACCTCGTCGCTCAAGGCCCTCGGCCCCGCCGCGAAGAAGGTCACGCGCCACGACGCCGACCTGTCGGACGAGAAAAGCCTGGCCGCCGCCGTCGCCGCGGCCGACCCCGAGGTCGTCTTCCACCTCGCCAAGCAGCGCGACGGCTCCACCTTCGCCCGCGAGGCCGCCGCGACGATGCGCCTCGCCGGGGTCCTGCGCGAGCGCGCCCCCGGCCTGCGCCGCCTGGTGCGCACCGCCCACGACGCCCCGTCCCGCGAGGACGACGCCGCCCTCGCCGGAAAGGTCCGGGCGCTCGGCCTGCCCGTCGTCACGCTCGAGCTGTACCTCGTCTACGGCCCGGGCCAGCCGGACACCGACTTCCCCCGGAGCGTCATCGCCGGACAGCGGCCGCGCGCGGCGTCCGGCGCCATCAAGGATTTCGTCTGGATCGGCGACGTGGTGGAGGCCTACCTCCTCGCCTCGCACGCCTCCGGCGTCGAGGGCCTGACCATCCCGGTCGGCACCGGGCAGGGCCGCACCGAGGCCGAGGCCGCGGCCTTGGCCCTGCGCCTGCTGGGCTCCGCCGACGCGCCGCCCAAGGCCGACGGCCCCGGCGCCGGCCATCCCGCGGACCCGTCCCTCGCGCGCCGCATGCTCCTGTGGAGCCCGCGCGTCCTGCTCGAGCAGGGCCTGGCCCGCATGCTCGCGAAGGGTGAAGCCAAGATCCCCGACCGCAAAGAAGAGCGCCGCCACATGATCCCCTGGCTCGGAGCGCCGGGCGGCGGCGTCGCCGCGGCGAAGAAGCCGGCGCTGCCGTGGGCCCTCGTCCACCGCGCCGCGGAGAAGTTCTCGAAGGGGGATCTCGCCGGCGCGGGCTCCGACGCCGACGCCTTCATCGCCGCGATGCCCGGCTCCTCCGCCGGCCCCGTGATGAAGGCCTTGATCGCCGCCCAAGGCGGGGATCGCGCCTCGGTCGAGGCCTGGCTCGAGGCGGCCGGTCCGCGCGGCCCCGAGGGCTGGGCGCGGGCCGTGCGCGGCATGATGCGCGCGCGCTGGGGCGAGCACGATGCCGCGCGCGCCGACCTCGACGCCACCAAGAAGATCGAGCTGTCGGCCTGGGCCTGCGCCGAGCGCGCCGACGCCTACAACCGCGTCGGCCTGTTCTGGGACTCTCTGACCGAGTTCGCGCACATGCGCAAGGCCATCCCGGACAGCCCCGAGCCCGACATCCGCGCCTCCGCCATCCATCTCGAGCAGGCGCAGTATGAAGAAGCGGCCCAGTGCCTGGTCCGGGCCAAGCGCCTGGCGCCCGGCGACGTGCGCGTGCCGCGTCAGCTGTCGCGCGTGCGCTTCGTCGAGGGGGACCTGCCCGGCGCCCGCGCCGCCATCGACGAGGCCTGCCGTCTCGACCCGCTCGACATCGGCCTGCGCCAGGAGCGCCTGCGCATCTGCGTCCTGCAGGACGACGACAAGGCCGTGTCGGCCCTTTTGAAAGAAGCCTGGCCGGCCGGCGTGAAGGAATTCTGGCTCGCCTACGTCGCCTGCCGCCGCAAGCGCTTCGACGAGAGCATCCGCCTGTTCTCCGCGGCCGAGAAGGCGACCGAGGACTCCCAGGTCGCGGCCACCTGCGTGTTCTACCGTCATGTGGCCCGCGTCCTGTCGCAAGCCCCGAAGGCGCCGCCTCCTCCTCCGGGCCGCGAGCTGCTCATCATGGGCCTCGGCTTCCGCCTGCCCTACCAGAGCAGCGTCGAGGCGCTGTGGTCCTTGACCTCGTGCGAGGCGTTCTTCTCCAACCTCTCGGACAAGACCGTCGCCGACATGCTCGGCCTGTACGGCGTCCCGATGCGCACCATCGTCTTCCGCCGCTCCGACGGCCAGTCCACCTCGTGCGCGCGTCTGGTGATGAAGGGCATGAAGACGCTCGGCCGCGGCGCGGTGGTCACGCGCGGGATGCCCAACTACTACGGGCGCCTGGCCTACCGCCTGACCAAGGACTGCGCGGCGCGCGGCATCGCCTGCCGCATCATCCCGTCCGTGTCCATCGCCGACCTGTTCCCGACCCTCGTCGGACGCGTGCGCGGCTCGCACCTCGGCTTCGAGGTCCGCGACACCAACGGCCTCGCCGGCCTCGACCCGCGCCTGCCCGTGATCGTGTACAACTTCTCCTCGGGAGAGCAGCGCCGCGAGCAGTGCTCCACGATCCGGTCGCAGTTCGCCCCCGAGGACCCGTGCTGGCTGATGGCCGGCTCCGGCTACCTCGAGTTCTCGCCGCTCGAGACGACGATCGCCGGAATCGAGCCGCACCTCATGGCCGCCGACTCCGCCGTGACCTTGCTCCTGCCGGCGCGCCGCTAGACCGCGCGGGCGGGGGACCTTCTTTTTTCGATTCCCATTCCTCCCTCTGGGGTTTTGAGCACAATAGTGCTCAAAACCCCTGTCGAGAGGATCGATCGTGGAAAAGAGAGGGAGTCCTCAGCGCCGTTCGAGGCCGGTTCGGGTGGAACGGGTACAGCGGACCGCGACCGGTCGACGCCGCGCCGCCGGGGTACACGGAGTAGACGCCCGCGGCCGCGAGAAAAGCGGCCGGACGCCTCAGGCCATCCATATCGCCTGCTGGTACTCCTCGCGCCGGAAGCCGCGGCTCAGCTCAAGCCCCTCTTCGAGGAGCTCCACCATGTCCTCGCGGCCTGTCTTGGCCTTGAGATGCTCCCGGATGCGCGCCGGGATCGCGTCGAAGTCGGCCTTGAGACCGGCGCGGTCTCCGAGGGCCGCCTTGACCAAGGCCCGGTTGAACAGCGCCCACAGCCAGATGGGGGTGGCCCGGTCCGGGTCGGTGAGGGTGGGCTCGTCGAGGTCCTTGAGGGCCTCTTTGAAGAGGCCGAGGCGGCGCTTGGCCTCGCCGCGCCACACATAGGCCTCGAGGTCGCGGGGATACAGCGCCAGCGCCTGGTCGAGGAGCTCCAGCGCCGCGCGCGCGCGGCCGAGCTTGAGCAAGGCCCCGGCCTTCCAGGTCAACGCGTAAGGGGCGCCCAGCGCCAGGGCTTCGTCGAAGCGCTTCACCGCGTCTTCGTAGCGGCCGAGCCACAGGTCGAAGGCGCCGCGCCAGGCCGCGACCTGCCCCGCCTCGTCGGCGGGGGCCTCGGGCAGGCAGCGGTCCATCTCCGCGAAGGCCGCCGCCTCGCGTCCCTGGCACAGAAGGGCCTCGGCGAGGAAGCCGCGCGTGCGCCAGTCCGTCGTCTTGTAGGCCAGGGCGCCGCGCAGGGCCTTCTCCGCCTCCGCGAAGCGGCCGGCGCACAGCGCGGCGAGGCCGGCCTTGGCGAACATCCAGCCGTAGCGGCGCCGGGGCAAGGCGGCGAGGGCCGCGAACTGCCTCAGCTCCTCGGGCCCTCGCAGGTCGGCGCGGTAGTAGGGGACCCAGGCGCGGCGCGCGCGCCGAGGCAGAGCGCGCTCGAACTTCAGCAGCTCGCGCTTGCGCTCGGCGAGCGGCCGGTCGTCCCACTCCCAGGGATCGCGCAAGGCGCGCAGGTCGGCGAGGGTCGGCTTCCCGTCGAGGATCCGTTCGGCGGCGGCGATCGCGGCCTTGTAGCGGCCGAGCTTCATGAGCCCCGCGAAGATCTCTCCCGGAAGAAGCTCGTCCCGGTCGAGACGCAAGGCCTGCGCGATCAACCCCCGGCCGCGCGCGACCTCGCCCGAGGCGAACAGTATCCCGCCCGCGATGAGGCGCGGGCGCGCGGCGGCGGGCTCGAGCTCGAGCAGACGCGCGAGCAGCTTCCCGGCCCGCGCGATCCTCGTCGAGGAACGGTAGGCCTGGCTCGCGGCCTTGAGCTCCTCGAGCAGGGCGCGCACGGCCTCGCCCTTGGCGACGCGCCGGGCCTGGAGGCGGGCCTCCTCGGCCTGCTCGCGCATGAGCAGGACCTCGGCGAGCTGTCGCCCGGCGCCGGCGTCGCCGGGGCCCACGAGCAGGGCGCGGCGCAGGGCCTTCTCGGCCTGCGCGAGGCGCCCGGCCGTCACGAGGCAGCCTCCGCGCGCGCGCAGGACGCGGACCTTCTCGTCCTTCTTCTGGCGGACCGCCGTCCGGCGGGCCTTCTCCGACCGCGCGCGCATGCGCTCCACCTCGTCGCGGCGGCGGCGGGCCTCCGGGTCGGCGGGGGAGAGGGCGAGCGCCCGGCGCAAGGCGGCCTCCGCCGCGTCGAGGCGTCCGGCGTGGACGAGCTCGAGCGCGCGCCGGCGCAGGAGGCGGACGAGGGCGCGGCGCGCCTTCGCGTCGTCCGGCTCGAGGTCGAGGAGGCGCTTCAGCTCGGCCTCCGCCTTCTCCAGCTCGCCCGCGGCGAGGAAGGATTCCGCTCGCGCGCGCACGACGTCGAGCAGGCGCCGCCGCGCGTTGGCGTCGCGGCCGAGGACGAGGGCGCGGCTCAGCGCCCTCTCCGCGCCGGGTAGGTCGCCGGCGGCGCGCAAAGCCTGGCCGCAGGCGCGGAGGGTCTCGGCCAGCTCCCGGCCGCCGGCCTTGAGCGTCAGGACGCGGAGAAGCGCCTTCTCCGCGCGCGGGTCTCGTTCCGGGGCCCGGCGCAGGACGAGGTTCGCCAGCCCCGCGTAGGCGGGCAGGTGGCGGGGGGAATCGGCGATCAAGGACGCGAACTCGGTCGCGGCCTCGTCGGCGCGGCCCATCGAGCCCAGCACATGGCCGATGAAGGTCCGTGCTTCGGCCGAGCGCGGCCCGGCCGCGGCCGCGCGGAATGCCGCCAGCGCCTGAGGGAAGCGCCCGGCGTTGAAATGCGCCACGCCCGTCGCGATCAGGTCATCCATATCGCCTGACGGTATTCCTCGCGGCGGAAGCCGCGGCTGAGCTCGAGGCTCGCCTTGAGCAAAGCCTCGGGATCGCTCAGCCCGGTCTTGGCGCGCAGGTACTCCGTGAAGTACGCGGGCAAAGCCTCGAAGTCGGCCTTGAGCCCGGCCGCGTCGCCAAGCGCCGCCTTGACCAAGGCGCGGTTGACCAAGGCCCACAGCCAGATCGGGGGCTCGCGCTTCTTGTGGGCGAGCGATTCCTCGTTCAGGTCCTTGAGGGCCTCGCGATACAGGCCGAGCTCGCGCCGGGCCTCGCCGCGCCAGACATAGGCCTCGAAGTCGCGCGGGAAGCGGGCCAAGGTCTCGTCGAGCCGGGCCAGGGCTTCCTCCTTGCGGCCGAGCTTGAGGAGCGCCGCCGCGCGCCAGCAGAAAGCGCATTGCGCGTCGAGGGCGACGGCCTCCTCCAGGCGGGCGAGCGCTTCTTCATAGCGCCCCATCCACAGGTCGAGCGCCCCGCGCCAGGCGAGGACCTGTCCGGCGTCCTCCGGCGGGGCCGCGGCCAGGGCCTTGTCCATCTCGGCCAACGCGTCCTTGGGGCGGCGCAGGCACAGGTAGGCCTCGGCGAGGAAGGCGTGAGTCCGCCAGTCCACGGGCTTGCTCTTGAGGGCGACGGCGAACCAGCGCGCGGCGGTGTCGAAGCGGCCCTCGCAGTGGGCCATGAGGCCGGCCTTGGCGAACATCCAGCCGTAGCGCTTGGCGGGGAAGGCGGCGATGGGCTCGAAATGCTCCATGCCCGCGGGGCCGAGCAGCTCGGCGCGATAATAGTGGAGCCACGGCGTCCGCGGCCTGGGGCCCAGCGCGCGCTCGAGCTCGCGCAGCTCCTTGAGGCGGTCGGAGCGCGGGCGCCGGTCGTCCCACTCCCAGGGGTCCCAGAAGACGCGCAGGTCGTTGAGCGTCGGGCCCGCGTCGAGGATGCGCTCCGCCTCGGCGATCGCCTCCTTGTGGCGGCCGAGCTTCATCAGGGTCCGGAAGCGGTCGCTCCCGGGCAGGCCGCCGCGCCGGAGGTCCGCCTTGGAGAGGATGTCCTTCTCCTTCCCCGGCTCGGCGCGGGCGCGCATGACCGCGGCCAGGCCGAGGCGGGCGCGCGCGTCGCTCGGGGAGGCGCGCAGCAGGCCGCGGAACACGCGCGCCGCGTCGTCGAGGCGGCCGGCGAACAGGTAGGCGGAGCCGGCCGAGCGCAGGACATCGACGACCTTCTTGCGCGCCGCGGCGGTCGACGGCCGCCGCGCCAAAGCCTCGCGGATCAGCGCCTCCGCCGAGAACGGGTCGCCGGCGGACAGCGCGTTCTGGCCGCGCACGCGCAGGACCTCGATGAGCCCGGCGCGGGCGCCGGCGTCGCGCGCGTCGGCGGCCAGGGCGGCGCGCAGGGCTTTCTCCGAGGCGTCGAGGTTCCCGGGGTGGAGCATGACCGGGGCCAGGCCCCCGCGGCCGAACTCGGCGACCGCTTCCTCCGCCCGTCCCGCGGAGCTCAGGGCGTGGGCGATGAAGGTCCGCAGCTCCGGGCTCTCGTCGCCGAGCGCGCGGGCGCGGCGGAAGGCGGCGAGCGCCTCCTCGTGGCGGCCCGCGTTGAAGTGCGCGATGCCCGACCGGAGCGCCGCGCTACTTCCCTTTTTTGGTCTTCGGGGCATTTTTGGCGAGGGCCGCGATCGTGGGCCACTCCATCCAGATGTCGGTGAGGCCCTCGGGCTGGCGCTGCTCGGCGTCCACGTGCCACAGCCGCCAGTAGGCCGCGTAGCGGATGAGATGCGAGAGGTTCTGCTCCTTGTCGTGGGCGAGCTGATAGTGGCAGAGGATGACGTCTCCGGCCTTGCCGGTGACCTGCACGCCCTCGGGCAGGTCGATCTTGCCGGCGAGGCCCGCGCGCAGGGGCGCGGTGCCCTTGGCCTTGATGAACTCCGCGATCTGACGGTGCGTGCCGGGGTAGGCGGTGAAGTTGCCCATGTACTTGTCGGGCAGGTCGCTGAGCAGGACGCCGACGAGCATGGTGAAGCGGCTGATGGTCTTGTTCGCGTTCGGGGAATAGAAGCCGTCGATGTGCGAGGCGGGCCCGCCGTGGGAGTTGTTGACCGAGGGGAAGCGCAGGGCGATCTGCCCGCTGGCCGGCTTCTGGAGCTTGCCCGTCCCGACGAAGGCCTCGGCCAGCTCCCACAAGGGGCTCTTCTGCAGGAGGTCCATGACGGCGGGCGCGTCGGTGTCGTCGGACCAGTAGTCGCGCGAGTCGGCGTAGGCGTCCATCGTCTGCGTGCGTCCGAGGCCGAGGCGGTGGTTGATCTCGCGCAGGGCCTCCTCGATCAGGGGCCGGGGCACCACGCCCGGGACCACGACGTAGCCGTCCTCCAGCATGCGGCGCTTCTGCTCGGCTTCAAGTTCCATGGACGCCTCTCATCCCCGGCCATTCCAGCCAGATGTCGGTCAGCGCGCGCTTCAGGTACGCCTCGCTCTTGTCGTGCCAGGCGTCGACGTGCCAGAAGCGGAAGTACGCGACGTAGCGGATGTCGGGGGAATCGTTGCGCGCCTTGTCGTGCGCGGTCTGGAAGTGGAAGA